>Ga0209158_1002386_pt1 | contig 11609 bp, 8 predicted proteins | sample GraSoiAngelo_140_FD_185897 | JGI IMG/M metagenome (GOLD analysis project Ga0209158, IMG submission 185897) | Grasslands soil microbial communities from the Angelo Coastal Reserve, California, USA - 14_0929_12_30cm (SPAdes) (version 2) | ecosystem: Environmental > Terrestrial > Soil > Grasslands ...
CGCGTCCGAGGCGATATTGCCGGGAGATCGGGCTGTAGGTCATGCCGATCAGCTCGTCGGGCCGCAGGCCGCTGTCGCGGCTCCAGCGTGCGAGCTCCGAGGGCTTCACGAAGCGCAGGTAATCGTGAGTGCCTTTCGGCAGCAGCTTCAGGACGTACTCGGCGCCGATCACGGCGAAGAGGTACGCCTTGGGATTGCGGTTGATGGTCGAGAAAAATACCTGCCCGCCGGGCCGCGCCAGCTTCGCACACGCGGCGACCATGCTCGCCGGCTGCGGAACGTGCTCCAGCAATTCCATGCAGGTCACGGCGTCGAATTCGCCCGCATGCGCGGCGGCGAAGTCCTCGACCACGGCCTTCTCGTAGCGCACCGGCAACCGGCTCTCCAGCAGGTGCAGTTGCGCGACACTCAACGCCTTGTCGGAAAGATCGATGCCCGTGACGCGCGCGCCGCGCTGCGCCATCGCTTCGGCCAGGATGCCGCCGCCGCAGCCGACGTCGAGCACGTTCTTCCCGCTCAGGCCGAGGTGCGCATCGATCCACCCGAGGCGCAGCGGGTTGATCTCGTGCAGCGGCCTGAATTCGCCCTGCGGATCCCACCAGCGGTGCGCGAGCGAGTTGAATTTGGCGAGTTCCGCAGGGTCCGCGTTCATGCAACGATTTTCGCAAATAAAAAGCCCCGCCGGAGCGGGGCTTGCTGGAGCCGGAGAGGGCTTACGGCTGCCGCGTGCCGATGACCTCGATCTCGACGCGGCGATCAGGCGCCAGGCAGGCCACCAGCTTCTTGTTGCTGCGGTGCTCGGGGCCCATCTTCTTGCACCTGTCGCCGGTCACGGGCTGCTTCTCGCCCTTGCCCTCGGTGTAGACGCGGTTCGGCTCGATGCCCTTCGACACCAGATAGGCCTTGATCGCTTCGGCGCGGCGCACCGACAGCTTCTGGTTGTAGGCGTCCGAGCCGATCATATCGGCATGGCCGATGGCGATGACTACCTCGAGGTTGATGCCGCGGACCTTGCTCGCGAGATCGTCGAGCTTCTCTTTGCCTTCAGGCTTGACGACGGCCTGGTCGAAATCGAACCCGACGGTGGCGGCAAAGGTGACCTTTTCGGCGGCCGGCTTCGGCTTCGGCGCGGGCGGCGGAGGCGCGGGCTTGACCTCGGGCGCGGGGGCCGGGGGTGGCGCGGGCGGGGGAGCGGGCTTCGGGGGTTCCTGCGTCGCGCATCCGGCTGCAAACGCGAACGCCACGAGGAGCAGCCAACTGTTCTTGATCATTCTCCCTCCGGTTCCGAAAACCTTTTCGTATCAGGAGTCTGCGCGTTGCTTGTGTTGCTCGAGCGCATTCTGCCATAACTGCCAGCGAGTGTCCAAGCCGGAAAACGCGCCGCCGCGCAGAACTCCGTCGCGCACTCGCAGCTCGCCGTTCACGAAAACGTGCGTGACGTGCTCGCGCCCCGCGGCGTAGACCAGATGCGACACCGGGTCATAGCAGGGCGCGAGCTCGGGCGCGCTCATGCTGACGGCAACGAGGTCCGCCGCCTTGCCGCGCTCGATCGAGCCGGTCGTGGCGGCGATGCCGAGGGCTTGCGCGCCGGCGAGCGTCGCGGCGCGCAGCGCCGCGTGCGCCGGCATCGCCTCGGCGTCGCGCGATACCGCCTTGGCGAGCAGCGCTGCGGTGCGCATCTCCTGGAACAGGTCGAGCCGGTTGTTGCTCGCCGCGCCGTCGGTGCCGAGGGCGACGTTGATCTGCGCCTTCAGCAGCGCTGCCACCGGCGCGAATCCGCTGGCGAGCTTGAGATTGGAAGACGGGCAGTGGACGACCGAGCAGCCGTGCCGCGAAAGCAGCTGGATTTCCTCGGCGCGAACGTGAACCGCGTGAACGGCGATCAGGCTCGGTCCGAGCAGCCCGAGGCGGCGCAGGCGCTCGATCGGCCGCACCCCGTGCTCGCTCATCGAGCGCTCGATCTCGTCCGCGGTTTCGTGGACGTGCACGTGCACGGGCAGATCGAGCTCGGCGGCGAGCGTCGCCACCTGGCGGAACGTCGCGTCGGACACGCTGTAGGGCGCATGCGGCGCGAGGCAGAAGGAGACGAGCTCGTGGTCGCGGTAGCGATCGCGGATCGCGAGGCCCTTGCGCAGGTAGTCTGCGGGGTCGGACGCGTAGGCCGAGGGAAACTCGATGGCGATGATGCCGTGCGCCGATCGGATTCCCGCTGCAAGAGACGCCTCGAGCGCCGCGTCCGGAAAGAAATACATGTCGTTGAAGCAGGTGATCCCGCCGCGCAGCATCTCGGCGCAGGCGAGGAGCGTGCCGTCGCGCACGAACTCGCGCGACACGTGCCGCGTTTCGGCCGGCCAGACGTGCTCCTGCAGCCAGCGCATGAGCGGCAGGTCGTCGGCAAGCCCGCGCATCAGCGTCATGGCGGCGTGCGTATGGGCGTTGACCAGGCCGGGAATCAGGACCTGGCCCGCAAGCTCGACGGGCTCGTGTTCCCGGAATCGTGCGCGCGCCTCCGGCGCGGGCGCGATCGCCTCGATCCGGCCATCGCGAATCGCCACCGCGTGGTCTTCGAGCACTTTGCCCGCGGGCTCGACGGGCACTACCCAGCGCGGAAGAAGAAGTGAGCCGTTGGCCATGAAAAAAAGGCCCCGGGAGCGCCGGGGCCTCGCGTGCTTCTATTGTCGCGCGATTATCTGCGCGTTCCCTGTACCTCGATTTCCACGCGACGGTTCGGCGTCAGGCACTCGATGACCGCCTTGCGGCTCTTCTGGTCGGGGCAGGACTTCACCGGCATCGTCTTGCCGTAGCCGTAGGTCTCGATCTTCGAGCCGTCGAAGCCCCTCGAAACCAGGTAGTTGCGCACTGCCTCGGCGCGGCGCTCCGATAGCCGCTGGTTGTACTGCGTCCCCCCGAGGCGGTCGCTATGCCCGTTGATGTTGATGACGCGGATGTCGGAATAGTCCTGCTTGACGCGGTCGACTACTTCTTTTTCGAGCTTTGCGCGGCCGGCCGGGGTCAGCGTGGCGCGATCGAACGCGAACAACTCCCCCGCAGCGAGGGTGAGCGGCACGGGCTTGAGCGGCGCTGGCTTCGGCGGCGGAGGCGGCGCCACCGGCGCGACTTCCGGCTTGGGCGGCGGCGGCGGCGCTACTTCCGCGCGCGGCCGGGGCGCCGCAGGCGCCGCTCTCGGCACAAGATCCGGATCGCAATCGGCATCGGCCAGCGTGGGCGTCCAGTAGCCGGTCCGCACGCAGCCGCCTGAGCCGCTCTTCCAGACGGACCCCGCCGGCGCAGAGGTCACGTATCCCTGCGCGGCGGCCTCGAGGGCGGCCAGCGAAAACGTCATCGCAGCGGTGGCGAGCGCCGCGGACAAAGTCAGCTTGGTGGTCAAGGGGTCTCCCTGTTCTTATGTATTGACGACCGCCGAATTTAAGCACAGTGGCGCCGTCCGGCACAACATTTTTTAGAGGGAAATCCGAGGCTTCGCATGATAAAATTTCATTTTCCCCGGACGCGCTTTTCCGCCCTCCCAGGCGCCCGTGCCGATCGACCGAGAAATGGAACCGTTCGCCAAAGAAACCCTGCCGATCAGCCTCGAAGAGGAGATGCGGCGCTCGTATCTCGATTACGCCATGAGCGTGATCGTGGGCCGCGCGCTCCCCGACGTGCGCGACGGCCTGAAGCCGGTCCACCGCCGGGTGCTGTACGCGATGCATGAGGCGAACAACACCTGGAACCGGCCGTACGTGAAGTGCGCGCGCATCGTCGGCGACGTGCTGGGCAAGTACCACCCGCACGGCGACGCCGCGACCTACGAGGCGCTGGTGCGCATGGCGCAGGACTTCTCCATGCGCTACACGCTGGTCGACGGCCAGGGCAATTTCGGCTCGGTGGATGGCGACGCGGCAGCGGCCTATCGCTATACCGAATGCCGGCTGGACAGGATCGCCTCCGAGATGCTGCCCGACATCGACAAGGAGACGGTCGATTTCACGCCGAACTACGACGGCAAGGAATTCGAGCCGGCGGTCCTGCCGACGCGCGTTCCCAACCTGCTGGTCAACGGCTCCTCGGGCATCGCGGTGGGAATGGCGACCAATATCCCGCCGCACAACCTCGGCGAAGTGGTCGACGCCTGCCTGCATGTGCTCGCCCAGCCGCACTGCGCCATCGAGGAGGTGATCAAGCTGATGCCGGCGCCCGATTTCCCGACCGCCGGCATCATCTACGGCCTCGGCGGCGTCCACGAGGGCTACCGCACCGGTCGCGGCCGCGTGGTGATTCGCGCGCGCACGCACTTCGAGGAGGTCGGCCGGGGCGACCGCCAGGCGGTCATCGTCGACGAGCTGCCGTACCAGGTGAACAAGAAGGCGCTGCTCGAGCGCATTGCCGAGCTGGTCACCGAGAAGAAGCTGGAAGGCGTCTCGGACATCCGCGACGAATCGGACCGCTCCGGCATGCGCGTGGTGATCGAGCTCAAGCGCGGCGAGATCCCGGAGGTCGTGCTCAACAACCTCTTCAAGCAGACGCAGCTGCAGGATACCTTCGGCATCAACATGGTGGCGCTGGTGGACGGCCAGCCGCGGCTGCTGTCGGTGAAGGAGCTGATCGAGGCGTTCATCTCGCACCGCCGCGAGGTGGCGACGCGGCGCACCGTCTACGACCTGCGCAAGGCGCGCGAGCGCGGTCACGTGCTGGAGGGCCTCGCGGTGGCGCTCTCCAACGTCGACGAGGTGATCGATCTCATCAAGAAGGCGGCCACCCCGGCCGACGCCAAGCGGGAGCTGATGAGCCGCTCCTGGCAGTCACCTCTGGTGGGGGAAATGCTCCATAAGGCGACACCCCAGCAGTTCCGGCCGGAGGGCCTGCCCCAATCATTCGGCATGCAGGACGACGGCTATCACCTGTCCGACGAGCAGGCGCAGGCGATCCTCGAGCTGCGGCTGCAGCGGCTGACCGGCCTCGAGCGGGACAAGATCCGCGACGAGTACCGCGAGGTGATCGAGAACATCGTCGACCTGCTCGACATCCTCGCCAAGCCCAGCCGCATCATGGCGATCATCGCCGATGAGCTGAAGAAGATAAAAGAGGAATTCGGCGACGCGCGGCGCAGCGAGATCGTGACCGTCGCCGAGGACATCGCGATCGAGGACCTGATCGCGCCGCAGGACATGGTGGTCACCTTCTCGCACGGCGGCTATGTCAAGTCGCAGCCGCTTGCCGACTACCGCGCCCAGCGCCGCGGCGGCCGCGGCAAGATGGCCACCACGATGAAGGAGGACGACTTCATCGAGCGCCTGTTCGTCGCGCATTCGCACGATCACCTGCTGTGCTTCTCGAACCGCGGCAGGCTGTACTGGCTCAAGGTGTACGAAGTGCCCGCCGGCAGCCGCTCCAGCCGCGGCAAGCCGATCGTCAACATGTTCCCGCTGGAGGAAGGCGAGAAGATCACCGCGGTCGTGCCGGTCAAGGAGTTCGACGAGAACCACTACGTGTTCATGGCCACTTCGCAGGGCACGGTGAAGAAGACGCCGCTTGCCGAATTCTCGCGCCCGCGGCCGAGCGGCATCATTGCGGTCGGGCTCGACGAGGGCGATTACCTGGTCGGGGCGGCGCTGACCGACGGCAAGTACAACGTGATGCTGTTCTCGTCGGATGGCAAGGCGGTGCGGTTCCAGGAAGGCGACGTGCGGCCGATGGGCCGCCAGGCGACCGGCGTGCGCGGCATGCGGCTCGGCAAAGGCCAGCGAGTGGTGTGCATGCTCGCGGCGCACGATGAATCGAAGTCGGTGCTGACCGCGACCGAGCACGGCTTCGGCAAGCGCACGCCGATCGGCGAATATCCGCGCCACGGCCGCGGCGGCCAGGGCGTGATCGCGATCCAGACTTCCGAGCGCAATGGCAAGGTGGTCGGCGCGGTGCTGGTCGACGACCACGACGAGGTGATGCTGATCTCGACCGGCGGTGTTCTGATCCGCACCCGCGTGGCGCAGATCCGCGAGCAGGGCCGTTCCACGCAGGGCGTCACGCTGATCTCCCTGAGCGACGGCGAAAAGCTCGCCGGCCTGGAGCGCATCGAGGAGCGCGAACTCGAGGGCGACGGCAACGGCGGCAACGGCGAAACCGCCCAGGAACTGCCGCCGGCGCCCTCCGGCCCGACCGTGCATTGATGTCGCGCATCTTCAATTTCAGCGCCGGGCCGGCAATGCTTCCCGCCGAGGTGCTGGCGCGCGCCGGCGACGAGATGCTCGACTGGCACGGCACCGGCATGTGCGTGATGGAGATGAGCCATCGCGGCAAGGAATTCGTCGGCATCGCCGCCGACGCCGAGCGCGACCTGCGCGAGCTGCTCGCCGTGCCGCAGAACTACAAGCTGCTGTTCCTGCAGGGCGGCGCGACCCTGCAGTTCGCGCAGGTGCCGATGAACCTGCTGCGCGGCAAGGGCAAGGCCGATTACGTGCTCACGGGAGAATGGTCCAAGAAGGCAGTGAAGGAAGCGAAGGGCTATTGCGATGTCGGCATCGCGGCCAGCTCCGAAGACCGCAATTTCACCTACGCCCCCAAGCAATGGAAGGTTCGGCCGGACGCCGCGTACGTCCACTACTGCTCGAACGAAACCATCGGCGGGGTTGAATATCATGAAGTCGTGAACGTGAACGGCATTCCTCTCGTGGCGGACGCTTCGTCGCATTTCCTGTCGCGGCCGCTCGAGGTCTCGAAGTTCGGCCTGATCTACGCCGGCGCGCAGAAAAACGTCGGGCCGGCAGGGCTCACCATCGTCATCGTGCGCGAGGACCTGCTGGGCGACGTGGCGAAGGGCACGCCGTCGGTCATGGACTACAAGCTGCAGGCCGGGGCCGATTCGATGCTCAATACGCCACCGACCTATTCGATCTATATTGCCGGGCTGGTGTTCAAGTGGGTGAAGCAGCAGGGCGGCGTCGGAGAGGTTGAAAAGAGAAATAAAAAAAAGGCCGCGCTGCTGTACGACTTCCTCGATTCGAGCAGCTTCTACCGCAACCCCGTCGCAAGAGAAGATCGTTCACGCATGAACGTGCCTTTCACCTTGAAGGATTCGTCCCTGGACGAACTGTTCCTGAAGGGGGCGGCCGAGCGCGGCATGGTCCAGCTGAAGGGGCACCGTTCTGTCGGCGGCATGCGCGCGTCGATCTACAACGCGATGCCGCTGGAGGGCGTGCAGCGGCTCGCCGAATACATGAAGGAATTCGAAGCCAAGCATGGCTAAGGGGCGCGCCAAGAAATGCGAGATCCTGGTGCTGAACAACATCGCCCAGGTCGGCCTGAAGCGCTTTCCCGCGGAGCAATACGCGGTGGTGAAGGAGGCGAAGGATCCGCAGGCCATCCTGGTGCGCTCGGCCGACCTGCACAGGCGCGAGTTCGGGCCTTCCCTCAAGGCCGTCGGCCGCGCCGGGGCGGGGGTGAACAACATCCCGGTGGCCGCGCTGTCGAAGCGCGGCGTGCCGGTGTTCAATGCGCCGGGCGCGAACGCGAACGCGGTGAAGGAGCTGGTGCTCGCCGGCATGCTGCTCGCCGCGCGCAACCTGCCGCCCGCCATTGATTTTGTCCGGGGGTTGAAAACTTCCCCGGAGTTCGAGGAGCAGGTCGAGGACGGCAAGAAGCAGTTTGCCGGCTCGGAGCTGCCGGGACATACGCTGGGGATCATCGGCCTGGGCAAGATCGGCAGCCTGGTCGCCGATGCGGCGATCCGCCTGGGCATGAACGTGCTCGGCTACGACCCGCACATCACGGTCGACGCGGCCTGGAGCCTGCCTTCGCAGGTGCGCAAGGCCGGAGCCGTCGACGAAGTGCTGAAGCAGAGCCACTTCGTCTCGCTGCACGTGCCGCTCGCCGAGAAGACGCGCCACATGATCGACGCCAGGAACATCGAGCACTTCCGCCCCGGCGCGGTGCTGCTCAATTTCTCGCGTGACGGCGTGGTCGCCGATGACGCGGTCGTGGAGGGGCTGAACAGCCACCGCCTGAGGTGGTATGTGACCGATTTTCCGAGCGCCGGGCTGCTCGGCCATGCCGGGGTCATCGCGCTGCCGCACCTCGGCGCCTCGACGCGCGAGGCCGAGGACAACAGCGCCATCATGGTGGTCGACCAGCTGCGCGACTACCTCGAGCACGGCAACCTGCAGAACGCGGTGAATTTCCCCGACGCCGCGATGGCGCGCGAGGCGCCGTACCGGCTCGCCATCGCCAACGCCAACGTTCCAGACATGCTGGGCGCCATCTCGCACGCGCTCGGGCGGCGCAAGATCAACATCCACAACATGCTGAACAAGTCCAAGGGAGAGATGGCGTACACGCTGGTGGATGCGGACAGCCCGGTTCCCGCCGCGATGGTGGACGAGCTGGGCCAATTGAAAGGCGTGCTGGCGGTGCGCTATCTTCCCGCCGATGTCTGACGAAATCGAAAAGCTGCGCCGCGAGATCGATGCGCTCGACGACCAGCTGGCGGCGCTGCTCAACCGCCGCGCCGGCCTCGCGCAGCGCATCGGCGCGTTGAAGTCCGGCGCGCCGGCCTACCGGCCGGAGCGGGAAATTGAAATATTGAGAAGAATCACCAAGAATCCTGGTGTGCTTCCCGCGGAGCGCGTCGCGGCCGTATTCCGCGAGGTGATCTCGGCCTGCCGCGGGCTGGAGGAAGCGATCCGCGTCTCCTACCTCGGGCCCGAGGGGACCTTCAGCGAGCAGGCGGTACGCAAGCATTTCGGCCGCGCGGTCGAGGGCCAGCCGTCGGGCTCGGTCGATGACGCGTTCCGCCGCTGCGAGTCGGGCGCGGTGCAGTTCGCCGTGGTGCCGGTCGAGAACTCGACCGAAGGCGTCGTCGGCCGCACGCTCGACCTGCTGCTCGCCACGCCGCTGCGCATTTGCGCGGAGATCGAGTTGCGCGTGCAGCAGAATCTCCTGTTCAAGGGAGAGAGCCTGCGGGCCGTGCGGCGCGTCTACTCGCATGCCCAATCCCTCGCGCAGTGCAACGGCTGGCTGGCGCAGAACCTGCCCGGCGCCGAGCGCGTTCCCGTCGCCTCGAACGCCGAGGCGGCGCAGCGCGCCAGCACCGAGGAGGGAGCCGCCGCGATCGCCGGCGAAGCCGCCGCCGAGCGCTACCGCCTGAACGTGCTGGCGCGCTCCATCGAGGACGCGCCGAACAACACTACGCGCTTCCTGGTCCTGGGCAACCTCGATCCGGCGCCGACCGGCAACGACCGCACTTCGCTGGTGATGTCTGCCGAGAACAAGCCCGGCGCGGTGCACGCGCTCCTCGCGCCGCTCGCGCAAAACCGCGTCAGCATGAGCCGCATCGAGTCGCGCCCGTCGCGCGCCGGCGCCGCGCTGTGGGAGTACATGTTCTTCATCGACATCGAGGGCCATCAAAAGGACCCGGGCGTTGCCGCGGCGCTCGCCGAACTGCGTTCCAAGGCGCCGTACCTGAAAATACTCGGCTCTTACCCTTCGGCATGCTGATCGACCCGTGCGAGCTGTCGCCCTCGTACGTGCGCTCGATCGCGCCGTACCAGCCGGGCAAGCCGATCTCCGAGCTGGCGCGCGAGATGGGGCTCGACGAAGCCGGCATCGTCAAGCTCGCCTCGAACGAGAACCCGCGCGGCATCGGCCCGCGGACTCGCGCGGCGATCGAGGCGGCGATCGGCGGGGTCGCGCGCTACCCCGACGGCAACGGCTTCGAGCTGAAGCAGGCGCTCTCGGCGCGCTACGGCGTCGACCCGTCGTCGATCGTGCTCGGCAACGGCTCGAACGACGTGCTCGAGCTGGTGGCGCTCGCCTTCCTCGGACCCGGCCGCGCCGCGGTGCTGTCCGAGCACGCGTTCGCCGTGTATCCGCTCGCCACGCAGGCGCGCGGCGCGCGCGCGATCGTGGTGCCGGCGAAGAACTACGGCCACGATCTCGAGACGATGGCCAAGGCGATCGACGACGAGACCTACGTGGCCTGGATCGCCAACCCCAACAATCCGACCGGCACCCTGGCGCGCCCGGACGAGATCGAGGCGTTCCTGCGCCGCGTCCCCGAGCGCGTCATTGTGGTGCTCGACGAGGCGTACAACGAGTACCTGACGCCCGACCTGCGCGCCAACAGCGCGAAGTGGATCAAGCGCCATCCGAACCTCGTGATCACGCGCACCTTCTCCAAGGCCTACGGCCTCGCCGGGCTGCGCGTGGGCTTCGCGCTCGCGCATTCGTCGGTCGCCGACGTGATGAACCGCGTGCGCCAGCCGTTCAACGTGAACAGCATCGCGCTCGCCGCGGCCAGGGCCGCGCTCGACGACATGGAGTTCGTCGCGCGCAGCTACGCCGAGAACCTGCAAGGCCTGAAGCAGCTCGAGGAAGGTGCTAGTCACCTCGGGCTCGATTTCATTCCGTCGCATGCCAACTTCCTCACCCTGCGCGTCGGCAAAGCGTCGGAGATCTACAAGCGCCTGCTGCGCCGGAGCGTGATCGTGCGGCCGGTGGGCGGCGCCTACGGGCTGCCCGAGCACCTGCGCGTCACCATCGGCACGCCGCAGGAAAACGACAAGTTCCTCGCCGCGCTCGCCGCCAGCCTGAAGGAATGAAGCTTGCCGTCATCGGCGTCGGCCTCATCGGCGGCAGTTTTGCCCTGGCGCTGAAGCAGGCGAAGGTCGCATCGCACGTCGTCGGCGTCGGCCGCAACCCGGCCAATCTGAAACTCGCACTCGAGCGCGGCGCGATCGATTCGATCGCCGCCGACCCGGCCGCCGCCGCGCGTGGCGCGGACCTGGTTTTACTCGCCACACCCGTCTCGCACTACCCGAAAATTCTCTCTTCGATGAGCCTTCATTCGACGCTGGTCGTCACCGACGCCGGAAGCACGAAGCGCGACGTCATCGTCGCGGCGCGCAGCGCACTGAGGGAAAAAATTGCGCAGTTCGTCCCGGGGCATCCGATCGCAGGCGCCGAGAAGAGCGGCGTCGCGGCTGCGACGCCGGGGCTGTTCAGAAACAGGCGAGTCGTTCTGACCCCGCTGCCTGAAAACCCTGCCGCGGCGGTGAGCAAAGTGGAACGAGCGTGGGAGTCGTGCGGCGCGCGGATCGCGAAAATGAATCCCGACGAGCACGACGGCGTGCTCGCGGCGGTGAGCCACCTGCCGCACGTGCTCGCCTTCGCGCTGGTGCACGACATCGCGGCGCGCGAGAACGCGGGGCAGCTTTTTTCCTACGCCGCCGGAGGATTCCGCGACTTCACCCGCATCGCCTCGAGCCATCCGGAAATGTGGCGCGACATCTGCATCGCCAACCGCGATCGCCTGCTGGAAGAGATCGACCGCTATTCGAAAAACCTGGGCTCCATAAGAAGCATCGTTGAGGCAGCGGATGCGGCGGCGCTTGAAAAGCTGTTGAGCGAGGCGCGCACCGCCCGGCAGCGCTGGCTCGACGGCGAATTCGAGTCCTGATGGAAAGCCTCGAGCTGAAGCCGATCCGCCGCGCGGCGGGCAAGGTGCGGCTTCCCGGCTCGAAGAGCATCTCCAACCGCGTGCTGCTTCTCGCTGCGCTCGCCTCCGGCGATACCGAGGTGAGCGGGCTGCTCGACGCCGACGACACCCGCGTCATGCG
>Ga0209158_1002392_pt1 | contig 11584 bp, 12 predicted proteins | sample GraSoiAngelo_140_FD_185897 | JGI IMG/M metagenome (GOLD analysis project Ga0209158, IMG submission 185897) | Grasslands soil microbial communities from the Angelo Coastal Reserve, California, USA - 14_0929_12_30cm (SPAdes) (version 2) | ecosystem: Environmental > Terrestrial > Soil > Grasslands ...
GGCCGAGGAAACACATAATCGCGAACAAAAGCCAGGCCTTCGTAGCTGAGGCGATTGCCGATCACCGCTCGGCCATGGTTCTTGACAAACAGGCAGAAGTCCTCTGCGTCGATAATCTTCCGGGTCACACTTTGTACCTCGACCGCGCGACATTGGAGCCAACCCCGATCGATCCACTTCTGCACCTCGGAGCGGCCGATGTGTAGTGCTTGAGCCAAAAGAGACACCGTGAACCATTCTCTGCTTTGGCGGGCGCCCAACCCCAAGCGGTGCAGCATAGAGCGGATCGACGCCGGGGAGCGGCGCAGGATCTTCGCCGCCTCCCGAATCGGGACCTCCTCAATCAATTCGATCAAGTGCCGCTGTTCACCGGTCGTCCACTCCCGATAACTTCTTTGAGGGGCGAGACCGAGCCGACGCATGAAGCGCAAGCAAGCCCCCCTTGGATTCCCCGACATCTGGATGAGTCTGGAAATTACCTGTTCTCGTTTGCTGGCGCGACCTGAGCTATAACATTGATGCCCTTGGGCCCGCACCAACTGCTCCGCTTCACTGGGCCAGTGAAACGTTCGACGGCTGGACTTGCCAGTGTCGTAACCCATCGCGTAACTCCCTCAATTGCTAAAGACCTCGTGCTTAGGCCCTTATTGGTTGATGTACCCAGTGATCGCAAAACGAAAACGCTTGCGAATCCGAGAGACACTACCCCTGAAGTCGAGGTCCTGCGTTTCCAAGAAGAGCTTCTGCAGCCCTTCGTCGAATCTCCCGATGACCTTTTCCTCCGTAATTCCCACGCAACACGGAAGCCGCTCCACAGCCATGTGCCCTGCCTCGGCAACCGCGTAAGCACAGCTCAGTCTTGCCGCAGCCCGGCGGACCTTCGACCAACAAGGATCAATGAGGTAGTGATCGGCACGCAGTTTTTCTGCGAGTTGACCTGCGGACGAGAACACGTCGGTAACCCTCGGGCCGTGAACACTACACCGGAAGCAGTTCCTTTGCATTTTTTGGCGATGTGCGTTGTGCACAAAATGGTGGCAATTCACTTTGTCTTGCTCCTCGGTGGCAGCGCCTGTCCTCGAGTCGGGAAGGTCCCGTATTGGGCGGGCATCGCATTGACTCCATTCGAGGTTAGACATTTTGTTCCGCAAGAGTATTCCGATTGAAAAGCGCAGCCGGGCGATATTTTTCACCGATCGCACCTTTGCTGAGGAGGCGGTCATCTGGAAGGGCTGCCCCGGATTCTTTCACCAATCGCAGTTTGACTGACGACTGCCTCGTTATCGAGAAAAGGCAGGAAGAGGCGGAAAGTTGAACCCGTTCACAGACAACTAAAAACCCCATACTCGGCGTTCTCGTCCTTGGATCAAGTTGGGTTGATGGGGCCTGAGGTTGTTTTGGTGCCGCGGCCGGTGGGCGGATCTCGCCTGTGGTATCCTCCCGAGATCGGACGGGGCCAGGGATGAAGTGGGGACCCGCCAAGCCCGAATTCCGGCCGCGACTACTCAGTGTTCGCACACGGGGGTCGGGGTATGCTTGTGCGCACTTTCCGTTTAAGTACTCGGCGGACTGCGCTCTCCCTCTTTTGCAACTTGCCCTAGGCACGGTCACGAGTGGATTTAACGCCAAGATTGGGCGAAACCACCACGAACGATCCCGAAACGGAGGCGCATTCTGACGCAAGCCGCTCAATTGCGCAGCAAGACGGTACAGGTTGACGGGGAGAAGCTCGTGGATTTGCGTACCCGCAAAAACTGGACACAGGAAAAGCTGGCGGATAAGGCTATCGTCTCGGTGCGGACCGTCCAAAATATCGAAGGAGGCCGCCCAACTCAGCGAAGCACCTTAGTAAGACTGGCCAACGCACTCGGAGTTTCTGCGCACGACCTGATCTTCGTGGCGGCTCCTGCCGAGACCACCATCTCGCGACCGGGTGCTTCAATACCGGCGATGGAGCCTTTACCGCACCCGAAGCGGCGGACAAAAGGTTTATTCTCAACTGTTTTTGTTGCCTTCCTTCTCGCGGAAGCGGCAGGGATCGCTACCTGGTTCGTCTTTGGTGCGGCGGTATTCACTCCCCTCCAACGCTACTACTGGAACGAGTACCTGAACACGGAGTTGTTTCAGGGGACGAAGGGCAATTACCGGCTTCTCGAGGTTGTCGACCGTCGCGGCGAACACCGGATCGCCATCGATTCTGATGTTGCGCCCGCTGCGATCCACGGACCCCAACTTGTTCCATTTGTTTTGTCGGCCCAAGCACGTCACTCAGGTGCGATTGACCTCGCAGTAGATACGGTCCATTACGGGAGCGCACAAATGCACCAGGTGCTTGCAACATCAATCTATGCCGGGCGCTCGGTTATGGAATTCTCAACGCCTGCGTGGGGCGTCGGACTTGGCGTTTTCGCCCTCCGCATTTTCCTCTTGGTCAGATACCGCAATCGTCGTCGTAGGTTGGAGGTGGCCGAAGGCTCAGAGGGCCACGGATGATACCGATTATTAAGGAGTTCAATCGGTGGAGCAGAGCTGACGATGTTCGGTTTCTTCGACGACGACCAGACGTGAGATGATCTGCACGCCTCGTTCGTTGAGAGCAGCGACCTGACCATTAAGGGCGAGTCCGGCAGTGACAAGCGGGGTGTTCCGTTTGCAGAACGTTTGTTAACGGTCATGGAACTGACTCTGCACGCAGACGTGGCCCTCTATCGGGAATGCCCCACGGCGTTTCTCAGGTGAACATGCGGTCAAGTATTCTGTGAACCTGCAGCGGCTCTGCCGTCCACCATCGCGGACAAAGGAGCTCGTTTGGATCGGCTAGTTCAGGCCGGTGATCCAAGCCGGGCCCCGTTGTGGAGTCTGAACTTGGTCGTCGAGAAACCGACGGAACTGGTCGACGGGTCGACGAGCTCCGGCGGAGGCGGCAGCTTACAGCCTTCACTGCCTGGTTTCATTAGCGCATCCCATCCACAAAGGCGTTATGGGCGTCACAGTCTTCTGCCTCCATGGCCGCGAACAGGATCATTTGCTTGGTCCCGTTCGGAAACCTACTCCTGGCCATCTCTGGTTGATCAAGGAATACGGCGTGCCGGCTCCGTCTGCAGACCGCGAGACCGTTGCTCGCGCTCAAAGTTGTGGCCGAGGAAACCACTCAGGCCATCTACGAATCGAGGACTCGCGGCAAAGCGTTCGGCGGTTCGACGTAGGAATCCGCCTGGCTCCGCCACTGCTCAAACGACGGGTAGGGATCGGGCAGTTGTGAACCCCAGACTTCGTCGCAGTGATCGGCGTATTCCATGGTGCGAATCGCCCGCGGGTGACGATGCGCGAGCATGCGAACGGCGTCGAACCAGTTCCCTGCTTTCGCATCGTCGAAGTAGTGGTCCGCGATCCACCACATGAAACGCTGACAGTCTCGCGCCCCCGATTGAACCTCCAGGAATCCAGGGCAACGCTGTCGAAGCTCGTGAGCAACATCTTCTGGCAGCTCGGATTCGCGTTCCAGCACCGGTCGTGCCCAATACGCCAGAGCCTCCCAATCGATGTAACGAGAAACAGCGTCGGCCAACCGGTCTGGGGCAACCCGTTTGGTGGGCTCCATGACGCCACGTGCCTCGGGCACCAGATGCACCGTCTCATCGCACCCTGCAGCCATGTCTTTCCATTCTTCGAATGATGGATATCGAAGTGGCTTGGCCTTCTTCCAGCGCTCCACGCATTGCGACCAGCAGACTTCGGCTCTTTGATAGCGGGGCTCTCGAATGGCGTAAAAAGTAATGGCGCTAAACCACCCTTCGTGCTTGGCAAAACCGAAGATGTGAGCGTCAATCCAGTCTTCTAGGCGGAGAGGGAACGGCCGGTTCTTGGCTGCATTCGGCGTCAGTCTCTTTTCGTTTTCGAGAAATCCCGGACAACGCGTGTTGAGGATCTCGAGCAGCCAATCTGGGATGCGGTTTTCGACTTCCAAGATCGAACGGACCCACAGGTAAAACTCCTGCCAGTCGATGTACTCGTTGCGAGTATCGAGCAGGCGCCGCCAGGGGATACGGCGGGCCTGCGCGTCTGCGCGCTCACGCGCGAGACGCTGGAGCCGAGCTATTGATTTACGTGTCGAAGATCGTTTTTTCGTCCGCATGTCGCAGTCTCCCCAGTGAGCAGGACTGGCCGTCGAATTTCTGTTTTCCGGGGCGGATTGCCCGAATAGTCTAATTGATCGCACCCGCAAAGACCTGGCCGCCACATCAAGCCATGTGGGTGCGGCATCGCCTAGTCATTCTTGCTTGCAGCAGGACTAAATTGCGCTTCACTCAAATTCAGCTTCGTGGATCAGGCGATGGATCTCTTGTTCGGCCGCAACAAGAGAGTCGCGTGCGTCAGAGAGTCGATTCTGGATGTACCCGACCGAAATGGCCAGCTTCGATCCGGCCTCCAGTTCCTCAATGCCTGTCGTGAAACGCCGCGCTGCGGATTCTGCATACCGCAAAGCATGCGTGGTCTCATTTAGGGCAAGGGAGAGAATTTCACGTTTCACAGGATTCACCTGAATTGAACTAGAGGCAGGAATTTACCGGGGAAAAGGAGTCTGCTAACGGAGGGGTTGCTACCGAAAACGGCTTATGAGTCGCCTAAGCACGATTGGAAAATCAACAGGAAAGACCAAGGCACCCGCGGGCAAATGCCACTTCCGGCGACGAGTCGATTTCTGGTTGGGTCAGCCCACTCCCGGCACACAAAGGATCCTGAAATCCCATGGAAATGAGTGGCACGGCTCACCGACAGTTAACCGGCAGTAATTCGTTCACGGCCCCGTCGTTCATTTCGGACGCAATTCTGTCGCGATGCGGGCGTCATCGCCACCAGAACCTCCGGGACGAATTCTGGCATAGGGCGAGGACTTCGTGGTGCCGGTATGGGAGGGGAGTTTATTTTCGGAGTGCACCCCTCGGCTGAGACACAGAGCTAAGGGGTTCTTGCCGTTCGCTGACAAATATTCGCCTGCATTCATCGTCCAACATTTTGGACAGTTTAGTTATCGCCCTTGCCTAGCGGACTTAAAGTACCTCAGCAGGGACTTCATAGGCGTTGCGCATCTGCGTCCGGCAACATGAGGGTTTAATGCAAGAGAGATTCAGCTCGCTGCAAGGCTGAATCTTTGAGCACAAGCGCAGAATCGCGACGGGCCATGCGGAATTCTGGATGCCGAGAATCTGAAAGGGGAACATAAATCAGCGCTTCTCACAAAACAGGAAACTAGAACGAACGTTCAGAGTACAACTGGCGGCCTCGTCTTTTCCGCGTGTCTCGGTAGGCCGTTAATAGTCGGTACGCCGGAGCTCTGTGGTATTGAACCAAGTGCAATATCCATTTTGGTTACCAGTCGCTACAATGGGCAGCCGAGCGGGTCCGCTCTTGTTTTCAAGGGTACAAAATCTATGATCGTTGACGTCCACAGTCACTATTTTCGATATCCCGAGCACTTCACGGAAGAATTCAAGCGGGAGTCGCTGCGCTCCCGAGGTGTTGAGATCGATCTTACAGTGCGGTGGGAGGAATACCGGGCCACTGCGCGCGAGTGTGACAAGACCATTGTCTTTGGAGCAAAGGCGCGCCGTTCCGGGCAGTGGGTCGATGACAAGGAAGTGGCCGGGTATGTAGCGCAACATCCGGAGCACCTGATCGGCTTCATGTGCCTTGATCCTACTCAGGTGGGTTGGCGCGACGAAATGGAGGAAGGCCACATCGATCTCAAATTAAAAGGCATAAAGCTATTACCGATGTACGCCGGGTTCAGTCCCAATGACCGTGCGTTGGATGACCTGTGGATTTACGCCTCTAGGCATGGCCTTCCCGTCCTCCTGCATACGGGTACCACGTTCGTCGCAAACGCTCCGCTAGCATGTACGCTGCCGCGCTTGATTGATGAAGTGGCGATTCGATTTCCAGAAGTCAAAATCGTTATGGCCCATCTTGGCCATCCCTGGGAAGGCGAGTGCATTGCAACCATACGCAAGCACAACAATGTTTTCGCCGATTGCTCGGCGTTGCACTACCGGCCTTTCCAGCTGTATCACTCGTTGATGCTGGTGCAAGAATATTGCGTCTGGCACAAACTGCTATTCGGAAGCGATTATCCCTTCACAACTGTGGATGCGAGCCTGGCGGGGATGCGCAAGCTGAATGACATGCTCCTGGGAACAGCACTGCCCACGCTAAATATGGAACAAATGGAGATGATGTTTCATAGAGACACGCTCTCTCTGTTAGGGATTATGGCTGAATCGCCAGTTCCCCCGGCGAACGCTTCGCCAGCCGAGGCAGTCACAGGACGCCGGTCGTTAGGATAGCCGGCACCCACGCGCTGTTCACGAGTAAAGGCGCCCCAATCGTCTCGTCACGGTTTCAGTTTGGTACTAGCTCCAGCAGCACGCCTTGCCCAGGCGCGAGCCAGTAGAATGGCGCTGGATAGGGCTTGATCTCCCCCGTCCGTGGCGAAACATAGCGGACAGCTTTCGGCTTTGTTCTGAATTCCGGAGCGCAATGCACGGATCTCTTCAGACTCTTGTTGACGATCAACACGTAACGAGTGCCGTCGGCACTGAAATCACCGACGACGAAGTCGCCGGCCGGCAAGCTCCTTACCAGTGAATTGTCCGAAGCGGCGTGATTCCCCGGAGGCACATCCCCCAAGTGATAAACATCATCGCTGCGCAACCTGAGAAATACCGGCGCGATGTGCTGGATCTGCCGATCGATATCGCGAACCCAATCCCAAGTCGGCGTCTTCTCTTCAAACTGGTTCAATGGCCCACCGCGCCAGTTACCCAGATCATCCGCATTTAAGATCGGGAGCTCTTTGGAGATGAATTTGTAGTAAGAGATTCCGCTCACGCCGTACGCTAAAGAGGCCCAGACCTGGAGGCGAATGTCCGCCTCCGTCAGGTCTCGATAGCGCCAATGCGGGGAGCTCAAGAGGATGTTCCAGAATGGTAGATGATGTCGTTGGGCGGCGGCTCGAACTTGGGCAAGGTTGGTCCAAAAGGCGGGATCGAGTTCGCCACTGCCCACGTCTCCAATGATCGAGTATCGATCGTAGGAAAGAGCCGTCGGATGCACGACCTCTACAAAATGATCCAGATATTTGTCATAGCTATCCCCGTTTCCGGGAAATAGGTTGATGTACGGCCACTTGCCGGGCGCAAGACGCTTAACCTCGGCTACTGCTTTCGCCAACTCTGTAAAATCACTCTCAGGAGGTTCGTCTTTCACGTGGTAACCGTAAAGGGCCGGATGGTTTCCGACTTCTTTGACGACCGCGGCAAAATTCTTCTGAAACCGATCGCCGTCAAATGGCTTGGACCAGAGGGTTCCGGACAGGCGTTCGTCAAAGACAATGCATTTCAAACTAAATCGTTGGCATGCATCCAGCATCTTGGCTGGAACGAAGGCCACGGAAGTAATTCCTGCCTCGTGCATCGATTTGAGGATGGTCGTTTCATCTACGTAGTCCCAAGCCATAAAAGGAAAGGATGAATCGGTTGACGCCTGGGCGCTGGACGAAATCGAAACACAACTGACAATCGACAGAAGGAGGAGGGCTTCCCGCATAAATTTGTTTGTATCCATAGAGCACTAGCCGATGCGAGTCCTTTTCTCGAATCGTCCAAGCCGGTGAACAGATTTATCGGAGTTTCTGTCGCCACAATCAGTCCTTTCGCGCCCACTTGCGAGTCATCATGTTTTCTTCCAGTATTTTGGACGGTGATTCAAAAATCGTGCTGGGTTCCAACCGGCGCGAAATATAAAGGCAGGAGGGAGAGCATAATGCGCCTGGAACAGCGGAAAGCGTTGATAACGGGGACCGGCGCAGGCATCGGCCGCGAAATCGCGAAACGGTTTGCTGCTGAAGGAGCGCACGTAGTTTGTGTGGACTGGAATGAGTCCTCCAATCAGGAAACGGCTGCTTTGATCCGCTTGGCCGGTGCACCGTGCGAGGCACTCAAAGCCGACGTGAGCTCGGCAGTTGATGTTCGGCGCGTGTTTCACGATGCCGGGCCAATTGAGATCCTCGTGAATAACGCTGCATCGGCCGAAGGCGATGCGCCAGCAATGGAATTGTCGGAAGAGAACTGGGACCGCGTGCTCTCGATTTGTCTGAAAAGCGTCTTCTTGTGTACACGCGAAGCACTGAAGAGCATGGTTCCCCGTGGCCGCGGTTCGATCATAAACCTCAGCTCAGTCAATGCCATTTTGGGGATCAACTTAACAGCATACACGGCGGCTAAAGGAGGGATTCTTTCATTGACCCGGCTGATCGCTGCCCATTACGGACCGTATGGGATCCGCGCAAACGCCATCTCCCCGGGCACCATCATGAGCGAGGCGTCTGAGGCTTTTTACCATCAACATCCCGAGATCGCCGATCAACTGCGCGCGCTTTATCCGGCGGGGAAGTTTGGACGCGTTGAAGATGTGGCGGCCTGTGCCGTTTTTCTTGCTTCAGACGACTCGGCCTTCATCAATGGAATCAGTCTTCCGGTTGATGGTGGGTTAACGGCTGCATGTCGAATTCCTATTTTGACTCCTAAACGGGAACCATAGCGCAGGGCCAGGGGTTGCAGATCCGAACTATGAAGCCAATCGCTTACGTGTCCGATGAGAATTACCTTGCTTTAGCGAATGTTCGTGCAGATTTCGAGTGTCATGAGAGCGAGTCTGTACTAACGCTTAATTCATCTGCCCGCGGAGCCTTTTACGACGTACCTCCAGGCCGCTATCGTGTGGTGCTTTCCAAGGAGGGGTACGGCGCCAAGTGGGTTGATTGCGAATTGAGAACGGGCGAGCCCTATCAATTCCGAATGCTTTCCAATCAGCTCGTGGGCTATATGTGGCCTAAATGGGTACAAGCCGGCGGGCGCTCGGAGATACGCGCCCACAGCACGGAACAGTATCAGCTCACGCTCTGGCGCTACGGTCTGAAAAAAGAGTTCGTGGCGATGCTGAGTTGGTTCGATGAACATGGGCCGCTTGCGACAGAGCAGATCACGCCGGATGGCGATTATTCCCAAACTGGTGTCGACTGGAACCGCCACGGCTATCCATCGTCCCACGTCCAGCAGTTCGTCACGGCGCCATCGCGTTCTGGCCTCTATTACCTATGGGCCCGAACGCCGTCGGGGAACACTTTTTCATTTCCCTGGGTAGTATCTCCTCCGGAGCCTCAAGCAAGAATAGCGGTACTCGCCTCAACCAACACGTGGAACGCCTACAACAATTTTGGCGGACGGTCTAACTATATCAATCCAGGTGGCCTTCAACCTGCCCCAACCGTCAATGCTCGCCTCGACCTTGAACGCTATACGAGCCAGAAGGGACCTTGGTCCATTCCTGACAGTGCTTTCAAGCCGCTCGCGTTCGAGCGCCCTGAACCGGGAAATCATATTTTTGACAATTCTCCGTGGACAGAATCGTCAATCACGGATTCTATTCAGGGACGGCTGCAGTGTGGACAGGCTCCGGCGGAATGGCGTCTGCTCGGTTGGCTGGAACGAGAGCAATTTGACTACGACTACTATGCCGAGGCGCAGCTGCACGATGGCACGCTGCCTCTCCAGCGTTATAGCGTGCTCATCATTTCCTTGCATCCTGAGTACTGGACTCGCGAAATGTTCAACAAGGTGGAGCACTGGGTGCATGAAGAAGGCGGGCGTCTCATTTATTTGGGCGGGAATGGCGTGAACTGCGAAGTGTTGCTGGAGAGAAACACTATGCGATGCATCTCGCACGAGGACAAGACGGATCCGTGCGCCAGGCACGAATCGCGCATGCACCGTACCCATGAACCCGAGGCGCGACTGCTGGGTGTGGCCTTTACCGATCCTGGAGCAATGACTTCCGCCCCTTACCGCGTTATCGATCCAGAGCACTGGGTCTTTCGCAAGACCGGTTTGCACAAGGGCGATCTGTTCGGCGAGAAGAGCCTACATGAGCGTGTTCCGGGCGGCGCATCTGGACACGAGACTGACAAGATCACTCCGAGCTCCCCGCCAAGTCTTCAGCATGTGGCCAAGGGAATCAATCCTGAGGATGGGGGCGCCGACATGGTTTATTTTGAGCAGGACAAAGGAGCGGTCTTCTCCGTTGGTTCCATCACGTGGGTATGTTCACTGTTTCCAGACAAACACGTGTCTCGCATTACCAGAAACGTGATCGAACGTTTTCTGGAATAATCCGAGGATAGCTGGAGTTCGCTGCCTCAGCGTGCGAAGGTGTGTGCGCGCGAGCCAAATAATATCCATCGGCATGGACGAGAAGTGTTTTTGCAAGGACGAGCCGTGTTGAAATCGTTTCCTGGTTTCTTGCTGGCGGCACAGAGGTGCTGAGCGCGGAATCCTTTGCATCAGGGCATCAGGAGCAAAGTGCCATGAAGGTTGCGAAGTCCGGGGGCCATCGGCTTTTTGAACACGATGCTGAGACAGCCTCCGTCGTGTCACGGATGTTGATCGATCTCGAAAAGAACGGCATGGACGCTGTGCGCAAGTACAGTGAACAGTTCGATCACTGGAATCCACCTTCGTTCCAACTAACCCCAAAGGAGATTGATGAAGCCGTCTCCAGGGTCAGTGAGCAAGGAATTCGCGACACTAAGTACTGCCAGAGTAACGTAAGGTCCTTCGCGGAAGCGCAGCTAAAAACCTTGCTTCCACTAGAGACAGAGATTCGCCCCGGCGTGATTCTCGGTCATCGCCACATCCCTGTGAATTCAGTGGGCAGCTACATACCTGGGGGCAGGTACCCAATGTTTGGGTCAGCGCAGATGAGCATCATTCCGGCCCGCGTGGCGGGCGTCAAGCGCATCATTGCATGCACGCCTCCGGTCAAAGGACTTGGCTATTATCCTGCGACCATCAATGCAATCAAGGAAGCCAGAGCTGATTTCATTTACATCCTAGGTGGAGTGCCGGCTCTAGCGCTGATGGCATTCGGTCTCGACGGAATGGAACCGGTGGACATACTTTGCGGGGCTGGGAACAGGTTCGTAGCCCAGGCCAAACGCCAGCTATTTGGCCGGTGCGGCATCGACCTAATCGCCGGCCCCACTGAAATTCTTGTTATTGCGGATGACTCTGCCGATCCAAGTCTGGTCGCATGCGATCTGCTGGGACAGGCCGAGCACGATCCAAACAGCGGGATCTGTCTGATCTGCCTCAACGAGGATTTTGCGAAAAAGGCGATCGCAGAAGTGGAGCGGCAACTGGCAGTTCTTCCAACCAGAGATGTGGCGAGGCTTTCTTGGCGTGACAATGGCATCGTTTACGTTGCGCTAGATGAGGACGAGGCTGTAAAAATCAGCGACGATTACGCGCCAGAGCATCTGGAGTTGCACGTTCGCGACACCGATTACTATTTCGAACGATTAACTAACTACGGATCTCTTTTCATTGGAGAAGAAACCACCGTGGCGTATGGTGATAAGACGATAGGTACAAATCACATCCTTCCAACCAGCCGAGCCGCCCGTTACACCGGTGGCGTCTGGGTTGGAAAATTTCTGAAGACGTGCACCTATCAGTACATGACGCCACAG
>Ga0209158_1002395_pt1 | contig 11576 bp, 6 predicted proteins | sample GraSoiAngelo_140_FD_185897 | JGI IMG/M metagenome (GOLD analysis project Ga0209158, IMG submission 185897) | Grasslands soil microbial communities from the Angelo Coastal Reserve, California, USA - 14_0929_12_30cm (SPAdes) (version 2) | ecosystem: Environmental > Terrestrial > Soil > Grasslands ...
CATCTCTGCCCCAAGACTTGGCGTGCAGTGGCTTCGGTTTTGAAATTTCTCAGCACGTCCGCACACGGGATCGCGGCTACGACTATGAAGGAAAAGAAATCCTCGTAGTCGTGCTCGATCGCGACGACGCCTGGACGCTGTCGCGCGCCTCAACGGATCCCGAGCGCCAGGAAATTGTGAATCGTTCGAAAGTTTATGTCAGTGGAACCGAGTTTGGCCTTTCGCTATCGGAACGAGATCCCCTCAACGTTCAGGCGTTGGCGCGGTCCCTCCCTGCTAAACCGGATGCAACTTCTACGGCGCGTTCTTCGACTGAAGCGGGTCGCTCTTCCTTACTCCAATCAAAGCTCTCGCGGCCATCCGTGTCTCCGGTTGAACCGGCCCCAGCGGATGCCTTTTCCGCAACCGCCAGTCCAGGTCCCCCTTCATCCAAGGCTGCAGATCCACAACCGGCGAGCGCTCCGCCCACGCAGGCTGACGCAAACCGCCTAGGCGAAAAGTATCAATCGCAACTTGCCATTCTCGCTAAGGAGGGTAAAACGAAATTTCATTTTGTCGATTACGCCCTGCCTACTTTCGTGATTTTCCGCGAGCAGATCGCACTCCAGATGACCTTGCGAAATTCCATCCAGTTCGGGCCCATGAAAGGCTCCATCTACAAGCGGGCCGCACAGAGCTTTGACCTATTTCTGGCCCCTCAACTCAAGGATCTAGCAGATAAAATCTCGCCTGATTTGGAATTCCAGCTCTTTGACTTTTCCGTTCTGAACAAACTTTCCCCTGGCGCGAAAGGCACTTCCGAAGCGATTGAATTTATCTGTCCGCGAACTGCTCTCAAGCAATTCGTCAACGCCGAGATTACGAACCAGCAATTACTCGATCAGAGTTTCATCTTGGTGAACGGCGTGCGCATCGCCTTAAACCTCCAACTCGTGGAATAGAGGTATTTCATTGCGACCTCCCGGAAGTGAGCACGCCTTTCCAAGATTGAACACTCCTGGCAAAGCCTGCTGGTGCACGGAGTTGTCGGGGTCCGCATTCGGTAGCAATGATAAGCGCATAACCCGCCTGGACCAGTCTTCGGTTGGCCTTGCGTGTTTGACAGATGATTCGAAGTCAGAGGCCACACCATTCTGTGACCACGGTCACAGGTTCAGGTAACCGAAATCACGGAATGTCGTTCTTGCTTTGCCGTACTCTGCGAACCACGAGGTGGATCATGAGCGCCATCGAGACGGGAGTACGACTGGCCCTGAAAAACATCCTGCTTTTGACGGATTTTTCTGAGCCATCTGAACTCGCAGTTCCCTTTGCGATAGCCATTGCCCGCGAGTATGAGTCCAAGGTGTACGCCATGCATGTGCTGACTCCAGTCTCATTGGCTTACGCTACCCCGGAGTTAGCTGCGGCCGCTATCGAGGGATTGGAGGAAGGCGCGCAAGCGGGAATGCAACGAGTTGACGCACAGCTCGTTGGAGTGCCTCACGAGACCATGCTTGTCCGGGCCGAGTCGGTTTGGTCGCCAGTGGAGCAGGCATTGAGCGAGTGTGAGGTTGACTTGGTGATTTTGGGTACGCATGGACGCACCGGCGCTATGAAGCTGTTGCTCGGTTCCGTAGCGGAAGAAATCTTCAGGCGAGCCGGTGTTCCGGTTCTCACGATTGGTCCGTCCGTAAGAAAAGGCTTTCATAGCCGGGGCCAATTTCGTCGCGTGCTGTTTGCAACCGATTTCACGAAGGAAGCGCAGGCGGCAGCGCCGTACGCCATTTCCATGGCCCAGGAGAATCAAGCGCGACTCGTGCTTCTGCACGTGATGCCTGACCCAGATTCCAAGATGAGGAAGAGGACCCCGCAAGACTCAGTGGCCAATGTGATGCATCAGCTCTACGAGTTGATTCCCCCGGAGGCGGAGCTGTGGTGTCGTCCCGAGGCTACCGTGCGTTTCGGAAACCCCGCGGAGCGAATTCTCGAAGCTACCATGGAACTCGAAGCCGATCTGATCGTGTTGGGAGTGCGCGACGCTGCCGGGCACCTGGGGGCAGCCACGCATCTCGAGCGCACCATAGCCCACAAGGTCGTGGCACGCGCCACCTGTCCGGTGCTGACCGTCCGGGGCTGAATAGAGTTAGATTGGCAGGTCCGAGCTGCGGAAGTTGCGATTCGTTTTGCACCGCTGTCAATCAATTCGTGTAGTCTGATGCACTATAGGCGTAGAGAAAGAACCTCGTGGGGTGGGGATAATTATGGCGTCGTCCATGGTGGCCAGTTCTTTGAGTCGTACACGCTCCGCTCTTGAAAGTCTCTTCGCACCGGCGACCGTTGCCGTAGTCGGCGCCACGGAACGCGAAGGGAGTGTGGGCCGGACGATTCTCGAGAATCTTGTTCACAGCTCCTATCGCGGGCAGGTATTTGCCGTGAATCCCAAGCATTCCGAATTGCTGGGAGTTAAGTGCTATCCGACCGTGGCGACGCTGCCGGAGCCGGTCGACCTCGCTGTTATTGCAACGCCGGCGGTCACGGTGCCCGGCGTGGTTCGCGAATGTGTGGCTGCGGGCGCACGCTCGGCCATCGTGATTTCCGCTGGTTTCAAGGAGCGTGGCGCGGAAGGCGTGGAGCTTGAGCGCCTGATTCAGGCGGAGTTGCGCCGTGGTTCGATGCGGTTGGTTGGCCCCAATTGCCTTGGAATGATGAATCCTTCCATCGGGCTCAACGCAACATTTGCTCACGATCTTGCACGGACTGGCAACGTCGCTTTTCTGAGCCAGAGTGGTGCGCTATTGACCGCCGTTCTGGACTGGAGCTTGCGCGAACAGGTAGGTTTCAGCGCCATCGTGTCCACGGGTTCCATGCTCGATGTCGATTGGGGCGATCTGATTTCCTTCTATGGTGAAGACCCGCAAACGAAAAGTATTCTTCTATACGTCGAATCGGTAGCCGACGCACGCTCCTTTCTCTCCGCTGCGCGAGAAGTCACATTGAGCAAACCCATCATCGTCATCAAGGCTGGTCGGACTGAAGCCGCTTCGAAGGCTGCCTCATCGCACACCGGCGCCATGACCGGCAGTGATGATGTCTTTGATGCCGCACTTCGCCGGTGCGGTGTGCTTCGCGTGCAAAGCATCGCTGACTTGTTCTATATGGCGGAAGTTTTAAGCAAGCAACCCCGGCCGCGAGGACCTCGGCTTACAATTGTGACCAATGCTGGCGGTCCGGGCGTGCTGGCTACGGACGCCTTGATCCCCAATGGCGGGGAACTGGCATCCCTGTCCGAAGACTCTCTACGGGCCTTGAATGCCTTCCTCCCTTCTCACTGGAGCCACGCGAATCCCATCGACATCCTTGGAGATGCAGGCGCGGAGCACTATGGAAAAGCCGTCGAGATCGCCATTGCCGATCCTGGCAGCGATGGGCTCTTGGTGATCCTCGCTCCCCAAGGAATGACGGATCCCGCGGAGGTCGCCCGGCGCCTGGCCCCTTATGCACAAGGGCGCGGCAAGCCAGTGCTGGCAAGCTGGATGGGTGGGCCAGCGGTCGCCGAGGGCGAGGCGATCCTGAACGCCGCGGGGATTCCGACATTCGCATATCCCGATACGGCGGCGCGCGCCTTCGATTACATGTGGAGCTACTCGAGTCATCTTCGCGCCTTATATGAGACTCCCGCGCTGACAGCCTCGGGGACCGATTCGCGATCACGGGTCCGGAAAGCGAAGAAGCTTGTTGACCGGACGTTAGCCACCGGACGTACGCTCCTGACGGAAGTCGAGTCCAAAGAGCTGCTGTCGCTGTACGGAATTCCCTGCGTGCCAACACGCGTGGCGCGAACGGCAGACCAGGCCGTGGCCTACGCGGCCGAGTTTGGCTACCCGGCCGTACTCAAAGTCTATTCCGAGACCATCACGCATAAAACGGACGTTGGCGGCGTGGAGCTCGATCTTTCGAATGCGGTTGCCGTTCGAAAAGCATTTCGATCCATTCAGTCGTCAGTGGTCTCGAAGGCCGGCGAGGGAGCATTTCAGGGAGTGACGGTTCAGCCGATGGTGCGGCTGGAGAGTTATGAACTGATTCTCGGCAGCAACGTGGACCCTGTATTTGGTCCGGTAATTTTGTTCGGTTCGGGCGGCCAACTTGTCGAGGTATATCGCGATCGCGCCTTGGCTTTGCCGCCGCTGAACATGACGTTGGCCCTGCGCCTCATGGAACTCACCAGAATCTACGCTGCGCTTCAGGGAGTTCGCGGCCGCAAAGCCGTAAACCTGGAAGCCCTCAAAGCAGGACTAGTTGCCTTCAGCGAGCTTGTGGTCGAACTGCCGCGGATTGCAGAAATTGATATCAACCCCCTGGTCATATCTTCCGATAAGTTGCTGGCCCTGGATGCGCGCGTGGTTCTCGCTGACCCGAAAATCAAGGATGAAGACCTGCCGCGTTCCGCGATTCGGCCGTATCCGTCCCAGTATGTTTCCCATTGGAAGATGAGGGACGGAACAGCAGTCGTCATTCGCCCGATCCGGCCCGAGGATGAGCCTTTGATGGTGAGGTTTCACGAGTCGCTCTCGGAAGAGTCGGTGTACTTGCGCTATTTTCATATGGCACAGCTGAGCACGCGGGTTGCTCATGAACGGCTCATCCGCAAGTGTTTCATTGACTATGACCGGGAAGTGGCGCTCGTTGCCGAGCTGACGGACGCGCACACGCGGAATAGCTGCATCACCGCTGTGGCCCGGCTATCGCGCGCGCCATCAGCGGAAGAAGCGGAAATAGGCGTCATCGTTGCTGACAGGTTTCAACACCAAGGCTTGGGCACCGAGCTGATCAAAAAGCTCGTCGACATCGCTCGAACCGAAAAGATAAAGCGGATTATGGCGGACTTTCACTCGGAAAACAGCGCCATCCGGCATCTCGCTCAGCACGGCGGAGCCTTGGTGAAGCGCACTTCTGACCCGACTTGTTTCCGGATCCAATTAGACTTGTAACCTGGTTTTGCCTCCCGATGGTTCGATAGCGGCCGCACTGGATTGGAGCATTTAGAGCTTGCTTATCTTAAAATGATAGGCAGCCGATTATATCCCGGCAATACCGTACAGTACGTACATAGCCAGCTGCAGATGTAATATAACCAGTGCATTCTAAGAGTTCGAGGATAGGAATCAAAATGTAAGAGACTAGTATCTGCAACCATTTTGCAAATTACGTGCGTAAATCCGGTATCTTGCTTTCTTAACTGTCGTTGAGATGTCTGACCCAACTGCATAATCAACGGTTAAGCATCTGTCCAGCCTGCACTGCCTAGCGTTCCGAACGTTGGCACTCAGGCGCTTCCACAGAGTTACTTCCCTCTGCTCAGACAGCGACGGGGTCCTTGCTAGGGATGCCAAGGACCCCGCGGTGCCTCTCTGATGGCCAGGCCGGCTGGTGACCGATCACCCTGACCCCTCCCTCTCAAGAGGGGGAAACCGGTTGACGGAGCTGCGCCCCTTCCTGGCAGTTCCGACTTGGGCCCTCACAAGAGAGGTTTGCCTTATTCCTTTTTATTACTTTTTGTTATCGTGTCAATCCCAGAATATACGTAGTGGTTTTGGTTAGTACTCCCCTGCAATTCTCCGATGCCGATGAGATTGAATCAGCCGACCAACGGTCGGTTTTTCTTGGAAGCTAGAATTTTCCTTTCCCCGAGAAGGGAATCGCCGCCATCGAATTCACAGGCTAGGAGTATCCAATTAGAATATACACTGTCTATGGAACCCGTGTCGGCTTATACTACCGCATGTGGAGATTGGGACTTCTGAAATCTTCGCGTCCCAAGCACATTCAGATCCCGCTGAACTTCAACGAGGGTTGCGGGAATTGTTCTTGATGAGTGCATGACCTCGTCTCTGGCTCTTGGGGATACTAGGAGCGAGAATGGTTTCTCAAAGTGGGAAGGCCGATCCGCCAGTCCGGATTGTAGCAATTGACGACGACTTGGAATTTCTTGACTTCCTCACCCAGGCGCTAAGCGAAAGCAGGCTGGAAATCGTCACTTCTGCCAATCCTGAGGAGGGATTGGACTTGGCCTTGGGAGTGCGCACGGATATTGTTCTGCTGGAACTAATGATGCCCACTTGCAGGGGCTTGGAAGTCCTGGACAAAATCGTCAGGGTGAACCCCACTATTAATGTAATTCTCCTGACCGGGGAATACTCGACGGAGTCCGCAGTTGAGGCCATCCAAAAGGGTGCAGCCGACTATTTGAATAAACCAATTTCAGTCGAAGTGCTGCGACGCCGGGTGGGGAAGTTGTGGACATTGCTCGTCAGCGGCGTGAAGCTACGCAAATTAGTCGTGACCTCGTGGAGGCTTTTCAGTTTGAGGGAATCGTAGGCTGGAGCCCTCTAATGTTGGAAGTATTTGATCGGATTCGACGCGTTGCTCCACATTTTCGGAATATTTTGATTAGCGGAGATACGGGAACGGGGAAGGAGTTGGTGGCGCGCTCGCTCCATCGCCTTGGTCCTGTGCCTTCCGGACCCTTTGTGGTTTGCAATTGTGGAGCAATGGTCGAAACCTTGTTCGAGAGCGAGGTGTTTGGTCACGTGCAAGGAGCATTCACGGGGGCGGTCCAAGACAAGAAGGGATATTTTGAGCTTGCACATAGGGGCACTCTTTTCTTGGATGAAATAGGGGATGCCAGTCTCTCGACTCAGGCCAAGCTCCTTCGAGTGTTGCAGGACCATGTCGTACAACGCGTTGGATCCCCAGCGCTTCATGAGGTTGATGTGCACGTGGTAACCGCGACCAATCGCGATCTGCGCGCGATGGTGACAGAAAAGAAGTTTAGAGAGGATCTCTACTATCGAATTTCCCCCGTCGAAATCAAGTTGCCGCGATTGTCCCGGCGCCGAGAGGATTTGCCCTTGCTCGAACGTCATTTTCTGGAGCGTTTCGCAGCACAATACAATAAGCCAATTCGCGGAATTACGCGAAAGACTCAGATACTTTTGGCTCGACATTCCTGGCCGGGGAATGTACGTGAACTGGAAAACGTCCTCGCTCATGCCAGCATGATGGCGCAAGGAGATGTAATCGATGTTCGAGACCTTCCGGAAATGATGCGGGTCGAGCAATCAAACATCGGCGACTTGGATCCCGATCTCCGTTCACTCGAGGAAGTTCAGCGTCAGCATGTCCAACACGTTCTCAAAGTCGTCAAGGACAACAAGGCTCAAGCTGCGGAAATCCTGGGGATAGGCCGCACTACTCTATACCGCATACTCGCCGAAGATGAAGCCCTTGCAGAAAATGAAAGCAAGCACAAAGGTGCGTAGTAAGAGCTTGGTGGTCTCGGTAGTGGTGCGCGAACAAAAGCACTTGACCTGCGGCGACCGGATTGCTGTTTAAAGACATTTGGTCTCCGGATTCGCTGATGTCAGGGCTCCCCATGCCTTTCTGGCGGATTGACTCCGGGTCGCCCTCCAGTTTGTGGGTTTGCTTTTCCAACCACCCACCTAGTCCCTAGTGGTTGTACCAAATTGGAATACGTCGAGGGTGTAGGTAACAGACGCAGGAACTTCCAATCCCTGATAACTCAGCACCGCGGTCCAATAGCTGATGCCGGTGTGGCCCGGTAGGAGTGCCCCTTATGAACGCGCCGTTATCCGGGCACGGTCCTCGCACGTGGTAAGGGAACAAATGTTCGGTTATCTGCTAGCCCGATGTCATGCCATGCTCCTGGCGACTAGAGGGAGGGGCGTAGACTTGAAGAAAATACAGAGGGGTTATTAACCCTAAACTAGCGGTGCGTCGCTAGCAAGGATAGTTTAGGTGTTCGAGTAAGATAATTATTAGGGAAAACTAATCTGGCGTCCACTCGCCTCCATCTCCGCGACAACCAGCCGCGTTCGAATGGTCGATTGTTGGGGTCCGCTCTTATCACTCAGCACCAATCTAGCGGATCGACTCGGCGTCAAGCTCTGGTTTGGGTCGTTCTGCCGTCAGACTTTTTTTCCAACTGCCCGCGTCATATGTGTAACCAAACATATTGCATGCCACTATCTATAGTACTCGATAGTACTAGGTGTTCAATATCGAACAGACGCAGATTACTGATATGTTGAAAATTTGCCTAGAAGTTAATTCTGACTAGGCCCGGGGGCAGTCAAGGGCGGAAGGGGGACTGCCCCACGGGTTTTTGCCAAGCCCAGCTAGTCTGGCAAGGTCCGCACCAACCACTTCTGTGAAAGCCACGCTCATCCCAAAACCTTGACGCGACGCACGTACTTTGCCTTTACCTGAATTTGCCGGTCCCACAGGGAGAGCGTCAACTCGATTTCTGTTTCTGATGACAGCAGCTGCCAAGACTTAAGTGCTCAACTGCCCCGGCAATGAAACCTCAGGCCCCAGGGTCCATACCCAAGCCTCACCGGCGCAAGGGTACCGCCAATGCTTCCGATGTTCTTCGCAGGGCCATGTCCTTGTCATTGTGATGGCCCTTGATTGCTTTCCACTGGGTTGATTTCGGTAGCCGCAAGTTCGACTCGATTGCGCCCAAGCTGTTTTGCGGAATACAACGCCGCATCGGCTTGCGTCAGTAGCCGATTGAAGTTCTGAGATTGGTGGCGGCTATGGCCTGCAATGCCGAAGCTTGCAGTAACTACGACATCCTGGCCGCGAAAACGGAATCGTTGTGCCAAGAACTTTTCGCGAATACGCTCGATTGCAAGCGTGGCGCCGTCTCTATTGGTGTGGGTAAGAACGATCAGAAATTGTTCTCCCCCGATGCGGCCGCAAATGTCGGCGGATCTGGTATTGGTTTTGAGAATCTCCGCAAACCCCTTGAGAACGGCGTCGCCTGCATCGTGTCCATACGTGTCGTTTACGGATTTGAAATTAACCATATCAGCCATCACGGCCCACAAGGGGAAGTCATGTCTGGCTGCCGCACTGAGTTCTCGGCCGGCCCAAAGTTCAATGCCGCGGCGGTTGAGCAAACCAGTCATAGCATCGGTAAGGGCTAACTCTTCCAATACCCGGCTCTTGGCCTCAATCTGTCGGTGGAGATCTGCGATTCTTCGACCTACTCCCACACGGGCCAGCAGCTCGTTGGCATGGAATGGCTTTGTAAGGTAGTCATCGGCCCCCGCCCCCAGCCCTTTTACGAGTTTGTCTTTCTCGGTCATGGCCGTCAGGATGATGATGTAGGTGTAGGACTCTTGAAATTCAAGCCGTATACGCCGGCACAACTCAATTCCCGTAAGGTCGGGCATCAGCCAGTCAGTAATGACTAAAGGCGGCCGGTGCTCCGCGAACAGTTGGATGGCTTCTTGTCCGCTCTTAGCGGACAAGACGGTGTATTGTTCCTGGCTAAGAGCCTGCTCGAGAAGTTTGCGGTCGATCGGTGAATCGTCGACTACCAGGATCTTGAATGGCCGTGCAGAGACGTCCAGCCCATCCTCGACGGCGGGACCGATTTTCACTTTCGATTTCATTGTGATCGGCATATTGCCACCATCCATCTAAACCCGAGCGGCCATAGTTGTGGGCTAAGAAGAACCACAGGGCGACGCCAAGAGAATTGGCAATTCGAGAGCCACCGCGGATCGCTTCTATAACATTGAAAAAACAAGAGATGCGAGAGGATGCCTCTGAAAGAGGTGCTCCGAATTGAAACACTATTCCCTATCCAAAGCAAGCTTTCCTCTCCCCGCACAGGCACCGTACACCTGTTCCCAGGTGGAACCAGCCGGGATCTGAATCGAATCAAACCGCCAACGGTAACCTGACATAGTTCTGAAAAGCGGCCCAGAATTGGGGTTATCAAAAGTGGTGCGGACCTTAAACTGTCCGCTTTTCGAATCGGCAGCGATAGAGCAGGCTAAGAAACCGTGAGCCCGGCGCCGCCTCCAAAGGGAGCTTTTGGCCCGCCCTGCTCCTACCCCCGGGTAAATGGTGCGAGTCAAGAACGAAGCTTCCCGGCAAAAGGGCATCATGCTGGATGGATGAGCTGGAAGGACTGCAAGCAGCGTCGCGCGGTATCGAGCTCGGTAAACCGGCTGCCTTCCTGTTCGATTAGGTAGTACTCGACTCCACCGCCACTTTCGGCTGCTTCGAAAATGTTTTTCCATTCTGCCGCACCTTCTCCGAAGAGAACCGTGAAACCCTTCGCCGGTTCCGGTGACCAGTCTTTGAGATGGAGAGAGCGGATTCTGCCCGGATTCGTGCGAATCCAGGCCACCGGATCAGAACCGGCCTCCAGACAAGTGCCCACGTCCAGCTGCAGCATGATCGATGGTTTGGTATTCTTTGCGAGGATTTCGATGGGCCGCTGGTTTTCGACGGGAATGAACTCCCGCTGGTGATTGTGATATCCCACCTTCAAACCGGATGATTCAAGTTGGTCGGCAGCAAGATTCAGGGTATCAGCGACCGTCTTCCAGCCGTCCAGACCAGCTTTCGGATCCGCCGAAGCCATGACTACGTATTTACTGCCCAGAATCAGGTTCATGTCGCGCGCCCGGCTGATGTTCTCCGCGCTCAGGTAAGAGCTGCCGTTGTGCGTCGAGAAGCACCGGATGCCGAGGTCGTCCAGAAGCTTTCTCATCTGCTTTGTTTGATTCTCGGACCACTCGAAATAGGGCGCATAGAATTCGACACCCTGATATCCCATATGCGCGACGGCGCGAACCGTGCCCTCGGGATCTTTCTTCAGTTCATCTCGGACAGAATAGAGTTCCAGGCCGACGGGAATCGATTTCGCCGCGCGAACTGAGAGTGCACACGGCAACATTGCCGAAAAAGCGAGGAACGAACGTCGCGAAAGAGTGTGTGGCAGCATAGCTGAATTGTACCGAAAAATGACCGAGATTTGATTCCCTTTTGTTCTGCGGGCATGTTCTTTCTCGATCCAAGACTCAGCGGGATTCAGAAGCGTCAGAAATTCTTGCGCGCAGCTCTGGCGGGCCAAGGGCCAAGTGAGTTGGTCCGACACCTGTTGGGCGCGGGATCCAGCGATTGGTTCGCTGGAGTCAAATGCGCACGGTTAGTAGAAATCGCGGGAATCGATTCGTTTTCCGGAGAGCCCGAGTTGCAGAATGTCCATTTGTTCCGGCCGGTCAAAAACCCTGCCCGGGAAAAAGATTTTTGCCACCACGCGGACGCCTCCGAACGCTACGCCCAGGACCACTGCCACCACCATGAACAGACCTGTCACTAGGAATATCCTGGCGAGAATCGTCACCCACGGTGGATCGGTAATCGTTTGTCTCGGCTCGTGCCAGGTCACCTCAGTTTCGTAATTCAACGCGCTCCGCAGCCCATGGCCAAAAGCCGCTGAGGAGGGTTTCAGTACGAGTGAGAGCAGGGAAGCCTTGCGTTCAATGGTTGTTCCCGCCTGCTTGATAGCCGGAGAAAGCGCCTGCTCCAGATGTCGCAGGTGCTGCTCCGCCAGTTGCGGCGTGGGATATTCGATCAGTAGCAATCCTGCCGAGTCCTTGCCGTTGCGATACTCCGCGATCATGGCCTCCGCGCCAGAGGCAAACCCCGCCTCACTCACAAGGTTCGTGAATTCCTCATGTTTTAGCGCGTTCAGCGCACTCTGCAACGCC
>Ga0209158_1002396_pt1 | contig 11570 bp, 9 predicted proteins | sample GraSoiAngelo_140_FD_185897 | JGI IMG/M metagenome (GOLD analysis project Ga0209158, IMG submission 185897) | Grasslands soil microbial communities from the Angelo Coastal Reserve, California, USA - 14_0929_12_30cm (SPAdes) (version 2) | ecosystem: Environmental > Terrestrial > Soil > Grasslands ...
CTACTGCGAGTGGCCCCTTGGCCGCGACCTCGACGACGCGCGAGCGATGGCCGCACTCGCCGCCAAGCAGGGGGTGCGCACGGTGGTCGGGTTGCAGGCCCGCCAGGCCCCGGCGATCGAGTTCGTCCAAGAGCTGCTCAGCGACGGATACGTCGGTGAGGTCCTGTCAACGACCATGGTCGGGCTGTCGATCCCGGGCGACATCGTCGGCCAGCCTAACGCTTACATGCTCGACAAGACAAACGGGGCCAACGTGCTCACGATTGCCGTCGGCCACAGCCTGGACCTCCTCAACTACGTCCTGGGGGAATTCGCCGACCTGTCGGCCGTCTCGAATCTCCGCAGGCCGCGAATCACCATCGAAGAGACCGGGGAGGAGATCGTGAAAACGGCGGCCGACCAAATCGCGGTGATCGGCACCCTGATGTCCGGGGCGACCGCCAGCGTCCATGTCCGTGAGGCCGTGGCCGGCGGTACCGGGTTCCTGTGGGAAATCAACGGAACCGACGGAACGCTCCGGATTACCGCTGACGCCGCATACCCCGAAATCTATCCCTTGACCGTCGCGGGAGCACACGGCCGGAGCGAGCCCGCCGAGCTTGCTGTCCCGGCGGCGCTGAAGCAGAAATGGCCCGCGCTCACCAGCCTAGAAGGAGCGCCTGCCTACAACGTCGGGCGTGCCTACGCCGCGTTCGCGGCAGATATCGAGAACGGGACTCACACCGTTCCGGACTTCGCTGATGCCGTCCGGCGCCATGAGGTCATCGCGGCCATCGAGAGGTCCGCAGCGTCAGGGGAACGCGTGAAGGTCTAGGCAATGTACCGGGGACGGATTGAGGTATTGCACGGGCGCCATACGGCAGAGGTTTGCATCACACGCGGATTCTATGGAAGGCGATCACCGCGATCGCGAACATCACGACGGCTTCCAGCGCCAGGATTCCGAGTTCCAATGAAACGGTCGGAGTCATGGCATTGAATAAGCCCGCGCGGAAGATGTCGGTCGTGTACGTGAGCGGGTTTGCCAAGCTCGCAACTTGGATCGCGGAGGGCGCCGAAGTGGCAGGGAAGAAGACCGAGGACGTGAATAGGAAGATGAAGAAGGCGAACGTCGACACGATCTGAAACGTCTCCGACGATTTCAACGCAACGGAAAGGGTGATTGCGAACGCGCCGAAGAACACGGTTCCAAGGAAAAGAGCCGCGGCGATAGTCAAGACACCCGAAAGGGAAGGATTGAAGCTCGCGCCGAGTACAGGGAACGCGAAGAGGAAAACGAGCAGCGAACCGGCCACGCCAATGATGAGCGTGGCAAAGATGATGCTGAGGATGTATTGCGCCCTTGTGAAAGGGCCCATGAGGATTTGTTCGAACATTCCGTTCTTCCGGTCGAACCAGAGTTGAGTCCCCGCATTTGTGCCTCCGTTGATGACCGTCAGCGTCACGGCACCAGCGGCGAGGAATAGCGAGTAGCTGACGACCCGACCGTTCCCGATCTCGAACGGTGGTACGATCCCGTTCAACCCGAACCCTTGGACGAAGATGAAGAAGAGCGGGAAGATTAACTCGAAAAACAACGATGCCCGGTCGAGATTCGCTCGCAGATTGCGATAGACGAGTCTCAGGTAGATGTTCATCCTACGCCTCTCTCTCGGTCTCCCGACCGTCCTCGTCGTCGGTGACCATGTGGATGAACGCGTCCTCGAGAGTCGTTTCAGCGATGTAAATCGAGGAAACGGTGACGGCGTGCCGCTCGGCGAGCCGATAGATTTCGGGGATCACGGACTCGGGTCGGGTGGTGGTCACGCGATACGCACCGGTCCCGGAGTCCTGCACCAGACGTGTCACATCTGCAAACGAGCTCAACGCGGAAGCGAGCGCCTCAGAGCTCCCTTGGAGAAGTTTGAACTCGACCGCCCGGGCGCTACCGAACCGGCGCTTGAGGTTCTCCGGCGTGTCGATCTGTACGATTCGGCCCTGGTTAATCACCGCAATCCTGTCGCAGAGGTACTCCGCCTCCTCCAGGATGTGCGTCGTGAAGAAGATCGTCAAGCCGTTGTGGACTCGTTCCTTCAGATAGTCCAGGAGCGCGCGGCGGACGATGGGGTCCAACCCGACGGTGGGCTCATCGAGGAAAAGGAGGTCCATGTCGTGGATGAATTCGCGTGCGACCTGCACCCTTCGTCGCTGACCTGCCGACAAGTCGACCGTCGGCATCTTCCGGAACTCCTCCATCCCGAACCGGGCAATGACTTCCTCTATTCTTGTTTTCCGTTCCGTACGGGGAACGTTCCAGATGAGCCCGTAGATGTCCAGACTCGTTTCGACGTTCAGGCCTTGGTCGAAACTGTCCTGTTGCTGGACGACTCCGATCCGTTCTCGAATCTTCCGACCTTCCGTCTTGAGGTCGAAGCCCAGGACGTTCGCGCCCCCGGAGGTCGGTTGGAGAAGCGTCGTCAGCATCTTGATCGTGGTCGTCTTTCCAGCTCCATTCGGTCCCAGGAAGCCGAACACTTCCGACCTCTCGACATCGAAGCTCACGCGGTCGACCGCGGGCTTGTCCCCATAGAGCCGGGACAGTTGATTCACGCCCATGGCCAACTCCCTGGATGCCACAGTAACCCTGGCCCCCCACTCGGCCCCTCTTGATAAGGCGAACGGTCGTCGCCGTATCTGCTTGAGGGACGAACAGCGGACCCGGAGGGATGCGCGGTTTCTCCATGTGGACGTGTCAATGTCTGACAGAACCGCGGATCGAATTGAGGTACCCGAGAGCAGAAGGTCGTCCCGTCCCAGCATGAGGAGGGCCAAACGGTCCTCCTCCCTTTCCTTTTCGCCGGCACTATTGCCTCCCAATTCGATGCTCCCGAGGAACGACGCGGCGGAACTGGACTTTCCTCCCAAAGCGACCGAAGGCGGACCTCAGGTCTCCAAAAGAATGAGAAACGAGGATATATCTCGTAGTCGTCTGCGCCTTCGTGGGTATCGAGTGGAGGGCAGGCTCGGTCTCGACCTCTCGCCGGCCAAGTCTCGCCTCAGGACCATCCGAGCCATGATTCCCGAGCGGGTCGTTCGTCATGATTGACGCGAAGGATCTCACGCGGACTTTCGGCAACGTCACCGCGGTCGATCGGGTAACATTTCACGTCGAGGCAGGGGAAGTCTTCGGGTTCCTCGGGCCAAATGGAGCGGGCAAGACCACCACCGTGCGGATGCTTTGCTGCCTAATCTCCAAGACCAGCGGGGAGGCCAGAATCGCGGACTACGTCGTCGGAAACGAAAAAGACTCCCTGAAGATCAGGAAGATGATCGGATTGGTCCCCGACAACGTGGGTCTCTACGACGAGCTCAGTGCTTACGAGAACCTGGATTTCTACGGAAAGCTCTATGAATGCAGCGAATCGCAACGAAGGGAGAACATCCAGCGCTTCCTCACGATGTTAGGACTGTGGGAGAAACGAGACGTAGCCGCAGGCACTTTCTCGAAAGGCATGCGGCAAAAACTCGCCATCGCTCGCGCCCTCGTTCATGATCCGCAAGTGTTGTTCATGGACGAGCCGACGGCAAACCTTGATCCCGAATCCGCGAAGACGGTGCGAGACTTCATCCTCGACCTCAAGAAACAGAAGCGGACCATCTTCCTGAACACGCACAATCTCGACGAAGCTCAGAGAATATGCGACAAGATTGGAATCTTGAATACGAAGTTGATGGCGATCGGCACCCCGGAGGCCCTCGAGGGGGCGGTGAGCGGCAGGATGACCGTAGTCCAATTGGAGCGGGCAACCGATTCGGTTCTGTCGGCTTTGAAGGAGTTACCGTTGGGGAACATTGCGGTCGCTGGGAACCGGTTGACGATCGAAGTAACAAATCCCGAAAAGGAGAACGCCGCCATCGTGGACGCAATCGTCCAAGCGGGCGGCCACATCCAATCCGTCGTTGTCGAAGGCTCGACCTTGGAGGACGCCTACCTGAAACTGGTGAGGGCATCCAAATGAGACTCTCGAAATCATGGATCATCGCATCGAAGGACTTCGCGATCTTCCGGAAGAAGAGGAACATCCTCTACTCGATCCTGATCGTTCCCCTCCTCGTCTCCGTTCTCTTTCCGGCCGTCGTCGCATTCGCCGGGCGCAACGGAGGACGCGGGATTCCTGCGGCCCAACTCCCGGTTCTTCTTCCCGCGTTCGCTTTCTTTTATCTCATCCTCGCGGGCTTCATTCCGACGTCGATTGCCTCCTACAGCATCGTTGGTGAGAAGGTCGAAAAGTGCCTCGAGCCGCTCCTCGCCACCCCCACGACCGACGGCGAGATTCTTCTCGGAAAGGGAATCTCCGCGTTCCTGCCGCCCATCGTGGCCATCTTGGGCGGTTCTGCCGTCTTCATGGTCCTCATGGATCTGGTGACCCGGGGCACGCTGGGCTACGCCTTCTTTCCCAACTGGAACGCCGGAATTGTCCTCTTCCTCATGGTCCCTCTCGCAGCAATCATGAGCGTCGAATGGAACGTTATCATCTCTTCCCGGGTGAGCGATGTGCGGGTCGCGATGCAACTCGGGGCCCTCGTGGTTCTCCCTTTGGGAGGGATTTATGTCGGTGGTGAACTCAATTTGATCCCCCTCGGGGACACGAGCAACCTCCTCATCATCGGAGCCATTCTCCTGGTGGTTGACCTGCTTCTCCTTTACGTCGCGAGGGCCACATTCCGAAGAGAGGAGATATTGACCAAATGGAAGTAGTAGGGTACTCGAGACGACATTGAGTGTCTCGTTCCGACCCTTCCACTCCCGAGAAAACTCGCCTCGACGCCGAACACGCGGTGGGCAGGTTCCTCACGAATTGTCAATCGAAGGCATTCGCGTCTGATCATGGATTGACCGGACCCGGAGGGATTCGAACCCTCGAGAGCCGGATTAGAAATCCGGAGCCCTATCCGTGCTAGGCGACGGGTCCGGTCGAGGGCACGGAACGCCAACGCTAATAACCCATCGACCCGCAGTATTCGGAAATCGCTCCCGCGCGACGAGTCATAGGTCTTCGAAGCCCGGGACGCCACCAAGAGATCTCGCCGATAGGACGGCGTTCACGGCCGACTTTGCGACCTCGCGGACCGCGACATGATGCAATGCATCGAAGGCGCGATAATCGAGTCGTTGGCGATTCGCCTTTCGAGTCGCGAAGCCCAAGATCGTGTCCCCATCCGTCGACATGTGGGCGGGCCGCACCGCGAGGGCGATCCCGTCATGGGCGAGTTCGACGAGGCGTGCGAGTTGCTCATGATCGAGAGGGGCATCCGTGCCGACCGTTCCGATCGTCGTGCCGAAGCGGGTCGTGGAACGTTTCACGTAGTCTCCGAGCACATCGTCCATCTCGAGGAATCCTTTCCTTCCCTTATCCCGGGTCCCCCCGATCGTCCGGTTCTGAAACGGATCGTACACGTTGCCGACGCAGTTCGTTACCACGATGGCACCGACCGTCCACGGCCCCACCTTCGCGGCACTGCTCCCTAGGCCGCCCTTCGTCCCCCCTTTGGTCCCGAAGAAGGGCCCGACGGTCGCGCCCGTTCCGGCGCCGACGTTGCCCTGTGACACCGGCTTCGTCGACGCATTTGCGGACGCCATGTATCCGAGGCTCGTATAATCGAGGCCGAGCGCGTCCGCGAATCCCAGATCGTAGATATTTGTCCCCATGATGCCGGGCATCTTCCCTCCACCGGTCGGCGACGCCAGCTTCTTCTCGAGCAGGAACCGACGGATGCCGCCGACGGCATCGAACCCGTACACATCGCCTCCGGTCAGGAGGAGGGCATGCCGGTCGATGAACGTCTTCCCGAGATCGGACGCCGCGGTGTCGTAGGTCCCGGGCCACCCGCCCCGGGCATCGGCGAAGGCCATCGCGGGCGGATCGAGCAGCACGACCGTGGTGCCGGTACGCCGGCGTCGATCCTGCGCATGGCCCACGCGGACCCCGCGGATCGCGGTGAGCGTCCCGTTCGATGCCATGGCTCCACTCCCAGAATCGCGGAGACGGTCCGAGTTCTATTTAACGGATGTGCGGCGCGATGCGGATCGGGACCGTTCGTACCTCTATGTAGAGGTATGTCCCATGGGACCGATCTCAAACGGGGAGGTCTTCGATGTGGAACTTCACACCGCGGTTCTCGAGTTCGGGCAGGAGGTCCTGCGGCGAAAGCTCCTCCGGGGCCAGGACTCCCGGCCGCGTGGCGCGCTTCGGCAGGATCATGATGACGCCCGTCGCCGAGGCCGCCGCGGTCAGGAATCGTTCCGCGGTCGTCCCTCGTCGCCGGTTCGCTTCCCGATGCTCCATCGTGAGGGATGCCCGTACGGCACCCTTCGATCCGTCCGTCTTCGTGCCGTGGATCTCCACGACGATCGCGAGGGCGCCGCCCATGGGACCGATGAGCGTCGAAGGTTCGGGGATCGCCGCGAGGAACGCCTCCCGGAATGGAATGTGGACCGTCCCGATCTTCACCGTGTGGTGTGGATCCAGCAAGCCCAAGGCATGGAACGCGAGGATCGCCTGCACGAGCTCCGGCCGGATGTCGTGCTTGTAGTCGACCCAGCCGATCGGTTTTCCCATGTGTTGGGGCAAGGTGAAGACCTCCTCATGTCGGAACAGGTGGACGTGCCGCTTCCCGATCGGCGCGGGGAATGCATAGTCCTCTTCGCCGCTCACTGGCTCCCGCTCGACGAAACCGGCCCCGTCCCAGATGACGGGAGGGGTGAGGGCGTCGTGCAGAAAGATCTCCCGCGAGTAGAGCGGGAAACCGTCCGTCTCCTTCTCTCCCGTCGCCGCCTTCCGCACGAGGACCCGATCGATCGTCGCGAATCGCTCCGAAGCGACGCGGGCCATCACGTTCGAGAGGCCCGGGTCCGATCCCATGGAGACGATTGCGGTGAGGCCGCGCTCCCGCCACGCCGCGTCCCGGCCGAGCTGGTCGAGGACGTCTCCCTTCTCGCCGGGCGTCCTGGGGCTGTACCCGGACGTGTCGACGTAGGAGCATCCGACCTCGAAGCAGGCCTCCATGATCCGGATGTTGTGCTCCGGCAGCGTCGCATTCACCGCGACGTCCGCATCGGCGAGGACGCGACGGAGGGCGTACGGATCCTTCACGTCGGCCTCGAGGGCCTGAATGGTCGCCGTCTTGCCGAGGGATTTCAGGGCCCGCGAACGGTCTCCCCGCTTGTCCGCGATCACGATCTCCTCGACGCGAGGGTCCGACGCCAGCTCGAGGGTGATGATCCTCCCGAGTCCGCCGGTCCCCAGGATCACCGCTTGCACGTCGCATCGAAGCGGGAGGCGACGCTTAGAAGTTTCGACCTCATTTTCTTCGGGTGAACGTCGATCAGCGCGCCGCGTTCACGATGCGCTCTGCGCCCGCGTAGATATTGAAACGCTCTCCCCGGGCGAAACCGACGAGGGTCATGCCGAATTCCTCCGCGATCGCAACCGCGAGGCTGGACGGCGCTCCGACCGCGATCACGAAGGGGATGCCTGCGACGGCCGCTTTCTGCAGGATCTCGAAGCTGCTTCGCCCGCTCACCGCGAGGACCGTACCGGTCAGGGGAGTTCGACCGGCGAGGAACGCCTCCCCGACGACCTTGTCGACCGCGTTGTGTCGCCCAACGTCCTCGCGCAGACTCGATAGCTGACCGGATGCGTCGAACAATCCCGCCGCGTGGAGCCCTCCCGTCTCGGAGAACAGCGCCTGGTCTTTTCGGAGCCGCTCCGGAATCGCAGCGACCGTCTTCGGGTCGAGTGTGGGCTCGCCGGGAGGAATTGGATGACGGACGGAGACGCGGACGGCCTCAAGGGCGGTCTTCCCGCAGACGCCGCAAGACGAGGTCATGTAGAAGTGGCGCGTGAGGCGGTCCGCGCGGAATTCCACGTCGGGCCGGAGGACCGCGCTCACGATGTTGTACTCCTGCGTGACGCCCGTATCCGTGCAATATTCGATTCGCGCGATGTCCCCCTTGCGGGCTACGATTCCTTCGGTGAACAGGAATCCCGCGGCCAGTTCGAAATCGTGGCCGGGCGTGCGCATCGTGACCGATAGGGAGGTCGTCTCTCGTTGCCCCTTCGGGCCGCTCTCCACGCGGATCTCCATCGGCTCCTCCGACGCCAGCAGGTCCGGCTCCTGACTCGAGCGCGCACCGCTTACCTTCCACACCGTGGTGGTCGTCGTTGGTCCCGGTCGCTTCATGGTCGCATCCGGGAGGCGGGCAGCGGTTCGATGCGCACGAGGGCGTTGTAGTCCGGCATCTCGCACGCGGGGTCGACGATCCCACGGCGGATGAGCACGTTGCCCTCGGGCCAGTAGATCTGTACGTTCCTCGGTCGGATCGGAGCGAGGCGCAGGCGACCCCGATAGGAACCGAGTTCGTTCGACAGCTGGACTTCGTCTCCCTCTCGAAGGTTCAAAGCTGCGGCGTCTTCCCGGGCGATGAGGACGTCCCGGCGCCTGGCGCCGAAGAGCGGATCGACGTCTTCCTGGATCATCGAATTGAATTGTTTTCCCCGGCGTGTGCTTAGGAGGAACCGGCCTTCGGGTATGTCGAGGTCGGGGAGCGACACGACGGTGAAGCGAGCCCGGCCCTCGGGGGTGGGGAAGATCCCTCCTTCGCAAAGGCGGGAGCCCCCGTATTGGAATGCGTCCCCTTTCACCCGTAGGTCCTGGATTCCGTCGTAGGTCGGCACCGCCTTGGCGATTTCGGCCCGGATCGCGGCGCCGTCCTCGAAATGGATGAGGTGGCCGGCCTCAGGCCGGACCCGTTCTCCCAATTGCATGAAGATCTCCCACTCGGCTTGTGCCTCGCCGATTCGGCGGCCAGGGATTTCGGGGGAGAAATACACGCGCCGTTCCGTCGAGGTCTGCGTGCCGCCTCCCCGTTGCTCGTATCGCGTCTGCGCGGGGAACAGGAGGACGGCATAGGAGGGATCCACAAGCATCGCGCTCGTGAGGACGATGTCCTGGTGGATCCGAAGGGGAATCCGGGTCAAAGCCTCGCGGACATAGTCCGGCTCTGGCAAGGTCTCGAGGAAGTTGCCTCCGGCCATGTACAGGACGTCGAGGCCGCCCGCATGGGCCGCGTCGATCATCCCGACCGCGGTCATGCCGTGCGCCGTCGGCGGGCGGAATCCCCAGATTCCCTCGAAGCGGGAAGCATTCTCGTCGTTCACGGGAAACCCGAGTCCGAAGTCCTTCGGGTTCGCGCCCATCTCGGAACCTCCCTGGACGCCGCTGTGCCCTCGGATCGGCATGAGACCGCACTTGGCCCGTCCGACGATCCCACCCGCGAGGCCGAGGTTCACGATCGCCTTCACGTTGTCCACGCCGAACCGATGGTGTGTGATGCCCATGCTCCAAACGAAGACGGCCGTTCGCGCCCGCGCGTACATTTCGGCGAAGTCGAACATGGCTTGCCGCCGGAGGCCGGACTGCCGCTCGAGTTCCTCCCAGGGTTCCCGTTCGATCGACTCCCGGAGGGCCGCGAAGCCCGTCGTGTGGTCCGCGACGAACGTGTCTCGGACCCACCCTCTTTCGATCATGTGCTTCAGCACGCCGTTGATGAACGCGATGTCGCCGCCCGTGTGCACCGGGAAGAACGCGTCCGCGAACCGTGTGCCGAAGAGGGCGCTGTCCGGGACCGAGGGGACCCAATATCGCTCCAGCCCCGGTTCCCGCATGGGATTCACGACCGCGATCTTCGTGCCCTGCTTCTTCGCGTAGTACAGGTACTTCGTCGTCACGGGCTGGTTGTTCGGCACGTCGGAGCCGAAGAAGACGATCAGGTCGCTCCCGATCCAATCCGTGTACGAGCAGGTGGACGCGGCGACACCGATCGTGTCCTTCAGTCCGGTCGTGCTCGGAGAATGGCACGGTCGGCTCGAGTTGTCGATGTGATTCGTGCCGAGGAACCGCGCGACCTTGTTCGCGACGTAGTAGGATTCGTTCGTCATCCCGCGCGACGTGACGAAGAACGCGATCCGGTCGGGCGGGGCGGTCCGAATGCGCCGGGCGGCGATGCCGAGGGCCTCGTCCCAGGAGATCCGATGGAAGCCTGGATCGCCTCGACGACGGAGCATCGGATAGGGCAGACGACCGAGGGCGCGCAGGTCTTTCGACGACACGGACCGCAGCCGCCCTACGTCTTCCAGGATTCGGGTGTCGAGGGGTCCCATCGTGTTCAGCGGGAGGAGATTCAGCCGGACCGTGCACAGATGGATGCCCTTCATGGTGAAGTCGCGCATCCCGGTGGTCCCGAGCGCGCATCCGTCGCAGACGCCATCGCGGAGGATCCGCCAGGTGAACAAGGGATTCCGTTTGTTCTGCCAGGCGGTCCGCATGACCTCCCAGTAGTTATGCGGCTTCGTGAAGCCGAGTCCGAACGGGATGCCGCTCACCCGCTCTGCGGGCATCCGTCACCGCCTCGACGCCACGATGCTCCGGAAGCCGCTACGGCTTATCACACCTTCCTTCGCCTTTACAGGGAGTAGGACGATCTGGTCTCCGTGTACTCGGCACTGATCCTCGCAGGTGGCGAATCCCGTCGATTCGGAGGCCCTAAGGCGCTCGTTGAGATCGCGAGTCGCCCGCTCATCGCCCACGTCGCCCATGCGATGGCGTCCCTCGCCGATGAGACGATCGTGTCCGTGGGTGGTCCGGAAGGAGAAGCGCAGATTCGACCGGTCCTCCCGGGCGTTGTCTTCGTCCACGATGTGCGCCAAGGCCGCGGGCCGATCGAGGGGTTCCACCAAGGGTTCCGGGCGGCCCGAGGCGACCTCGTGCTGGTCGCGCCATGCGATGCGCCGCTCCTCCGAGCCTCGTTGTACCGGTTGTTGCTCGAAGTCCTCGGGGATTACGACGCCGCGGTCCCAAGTCTCGAGGTCCCGGATCCGATCCGAGCCGTCTACCGGCGCGATCGTGTGATGAAGGTCCTCGAAGCTTCTTCGACCGTGCGCTCTCCCTCCGCACTCGTCGACCGTCTGAATCACGTCTACGTCCCGACGGAGCGACTTCGCGAGATTGATCCCGATTTGTCATCCTTCGTCGACGTGAACACCCAGATCGACCTGGTCGAAGTCCTTCGCCGATTGGAACACCGATTGGAAACGTCCGAACGGGGCGGCACGTCGTCGAGTGGATAGGCGGACGGTCAAGGCCGGCCGAGGCCTCGGAACAGGGTCCGGATGGCCTTTCGGTGTTCCTCGTGCTTGATGTCCTTGGCCTTCAAGATTTCTTCAATCTTGTCTGGGGTGAACTCTCGGAACGCCGCGTCGTCCATCGCCCCGAGGCGCTCGAGTTCGCCAGCATCGAGCCAGACGCCAAAACAGTCGAGGCACACGTCGACTCGGACATCGCCCGCATCCTCTCCATCCATGAGACCGCCGCAGTTGGGGCAGACGAGCGGGCTGTCCGAATCCAGGCCGAGGTACTTCGTGAGGAGCTTGTTCAGGCTGAAACTTCCCGTGAGGGTCCGAATCTCCTTCTTGTCGAGGAAGATTCCGTTGCATGTGGGGCAGACGTCGACTTCCACCGTACGATGATGG
>Ga0209158_1002400_pt1 | contig 11559 bp, 10 predicted proteins | sample GraSoiAngelo_140_FD_185897 | JGI IMG/M metagenome (GOLD analysis project Ga0209158, IMG submission 185897) | Grasslands soil microbial communities from the Angelo Coastal Reserve, California, USA - 14_0929_12_30cm (SPAdes) (version 2) | ecosystem: Environmental > Terrestrial > Soil > Grasslands ...
GAGCCGGGAAGGCCGCGGAGATCGTGCGCCTCGTCAACGCAGCGTACGAGGGCGAGCAGACGCACCTGGAGGGAGAAGGATCTGACGACGAGGATTGACAAACGCTTATGACCGGTGTGCCCTTTGCAACGCCTGGATGCACTCAACGAAGTGGGGCCACAGGGCTCCACACGAGGCCGGGCCCAGGACGGGCCTCCGCGCGCAGCTTTCGCGGGGCGCCCACCTCACGTGGACGAGCCTCCGCGTCCTCGCCCTGAATCCTCGCCTCATGATCCTGCCGTTCTTCGCCCTCGTGTTCACGGGATTCACCTGGCTCTTCGTCGTCCTCAGCTTCCTCGCGCTCGGATTCCCTCCCGCGTCCCCGTCGAGCGGCTTCCTGTACCAGGAGATGTTCATCGCGTATCTCATCACGTACTTCCTGTCGTGCTACTTCATGGCGGCAATCGTCGGGGCCTCGTTCGTCCGCCTGCAGGGCGGTCACCCGACCGTGATGACCGGGGTCGAAGCTGCGAATGCGAGTTTCTTCCAGATCCTCGTCTGGTCCATGTGCGCCGCGACCGTCGGCTTGCTCTTCCGGCTTGCCGCAATCCGATACGAGGCGGGCGGTCGAATCGTGTCCCGCATCCTCGGGTCCGGATGGGCCATCGCGACCTTGTTCGTCCTCCCGACCATGGTCGTCGAGGGCATCGGACCCCTGAAGGCGTTCCGTCGCAGTCGCGCCCTGTTGAAAGACCGATGGGGAGCGCACCAGAAAGGCGTTCTCGGCACAGGGATGGTGTTCCTCCTGCTGTTCTCGTTCGGGCTGGCGCCGTTCATCTGGGGAATCGTCGGAGGCGCCGCGACGCTCGGCTGGGCCGTCGGAGCGATCCTGTACTGGCTCGTCCTAAGCGCCCTCTGGTCCGTCGTGCACGGGATCCTCGTCGTCACCCTGTACCACTACGCGACGGACAGCGAAGCGGCGTTCGGGTTCAATTGGCAGGCCCTGAACCATCCGTGGATCCGCTAGGCATTCGCTCGCGGAACACGGACAGGACGATGTCGAACGGCGCATCCGTGCGCACTCCGCGAGGATGGAAGTGCGTTCGTTCGGCTCGATGGCCCGTCTCCCGAAGGGCGTCGAGGAACACCCCCAACTTCGGCGGAGAACCATGTTGCCGAGCCGCGAGTTCGTCCGTCGTCACGAAGAACGGCGGGAGGTTCGCCTCGCGTTGGAGGCTCGAGAGCAAACGGGCCGCCGGGACGGAGGTCCAGGCGGAGGGCGTCAACCGTCGAAGGAGTAGGGCATCGTGCAACGGTCCCAACCAAAGGGGCCCGATTGCATCCGCGGCCGACCGGGCCGGGATGAATTCCCCGCGGTTGCGACGCTTCACGAACCCGAGGGACGAATCGCCGGTCCGGCGGTCAACGATCGCATAGATCCGGAGGAAGTGCTCTGCCGCGAACGAAAGGATCGGTCGAATCGCCTTGCCCTTTTTCGCGGCAAGTCGCTCGCAGAAACCCAGTAGGATTCGAAGGCCAATCTCCGAGCCCTGAGGGCAACGAAGAGGTCGAGCCCCGTACCGCCGGAGGCACGCAGCCGGATATGTGCCGCTCAGAACGGACGTGTCCGTCGCGGTGACGCCCAGCCCGGAACCATTCTTGATTTCTTCGAATATAGGGCCAAGGAACGGCGTCGGCGGACCGAAGGGATCGACGTCGACGAAATCGTACCGGTCCGTACCCAGGAGGGAGACCAGTTCCCCGTTCACCACATCTCCAAGGATCCGGTTGCGACGAAGGTTTTCGCGGATCAGACTCACCGCGAGAGTCGATCGATCGTTGAACGTGATCTGGTATGGGCCTGCCTCGAGTTGCATCCGGATGCCCCAGGCTCCGGTGGCTGCGAGACCGTCCAGGACGGAACGCAAGCGACGGGGCCACTTCGCGAGGACGATCGCGGCCAGGTCGCGGTTCACGGTCATCGTCGGATTGTAGAACGGCCACGGTCCCGCGGTTCCCGGGCCCTTCCGACGCGGGACATCGGGGACGAGCAGACGCGCGGCACCTTCCTTCACGTCTTGGACGGGGAACGGCCAATCCACGACCGCCGCGATGCCTGCGAGGCAGATATCCCTTCTTCCTAGAGGACCTCGCCCTTCATCAGTTTCACGATCTTGTAGGGCAAGAGGTTCCGATTCACCATCGTCACTTCAAGGATCCTTACGTCGTCCCGCCGACGGATATCCTGGAGAAGCGGATTGCGGGACTTCTTGTGGAGCGTCAGGAGCAGGGGCTTGTCCGCGTCCAAGGCGTCCTTCACAGCCTGGACAAAGTTCGGCGATTCGACCTCCATCTTGCCGACCTCGTCGATCACGATCACGTCGGCGTTCGCGGTCGCGGATTGCAGCGCGTGCACGCCGACCTCTTCGAGCGCGCTGATGTCCACACCGTACCGGCCGACCATCGTCTTCGACTGGATCTCGCGGGAGGCGAACACACGCTTCTCCTTGGACGCCCAGTCCATCACGTAGAAGCCTTCCCGCCGATTCCGCTTCACAATCGGCTCCGTGATCATGCCGCCGACCTTGAGGCCGTCGCCCTCGAGCATCTCGATGACCTTCAGAAGGCAGTATGTCTTGCCGGCACCGGGGAGGCCCGTAATGCCGATTTTGAGCGCCTCACCCATGCCACCCACGCGGCGCCATAAATATGCGTTGCTCTATAAAAACACTCTTCGAATCCGTCGTCCGGAATCGGCCCCGCTAGACCGGCCCACGGCCTCCGGGGCAGCGGCCTTCCTCACCTCGCGCCCGCAACAAAGGACATAAAGCGACACGGCTCTGGCGCATCGGTTCATCGCTTGAAACTCGTGCTCCTGATCGTCGGGATCGTGATTGCGACCGTCGGACTTCTCGGCGCCCTCTATGGGATCCTGGCCGCCAGTACGGCTCAGACGGAATACGACTTCTTCTGCTCCGGGGGACAGATGCCGCCGCAGTTCTGTGCGAGCCTCCTCTCGAGCGTCTCGAGCTACCACGCGCTCACGGTCGGCATGGCCATCTTCGGCGTCGTCGGACTCGTCCTCACGACCGCGGCCCTCGCGATGAAGGGACCGCTCTTCGCCGCGGCAGTCCCCTCGTTCGCCCCGATGTACATGCCACCGGTGCCTCCGGCCGGAACCGTGACCTCCCGAACATGTCCGAAGTGTGAGCGGACGAATCGGTGGGCCGACCGATTTTGCTCCGCGTGCGGAACGCCGTTATCCTGACCCGTGGACCGAAGCCTCGATCGTCGTTCAGCGAGTTCTATGCCGGTTGCGAGGGCGGGACCGGAGGAGTCGGCAAGGGACTCCGAAGCGGCACCCGTTCCTCCTTGCGGCGGACCTTTCGGACCATCAACATCGGGATGTCCTCGCGGCGGGCGATCTGGTCCTGCATCGGACCGAACGCGAATTGGGTGAGCCGCCATTCCGAGGAGGCCCCGAGGACGAGCAGGTCGTATCCCTTCGCCTCCTCCACGACCATGTCCACGATGTTCCGGATCTTCACGAATTTTTCCTCGAAGGGTACGCCGTGCGTGCGGCACATCTCCGCAAGTCGCGCGCTATACCCGCGTTCCTTCTCCAGCTCCAGGTCCGTCTGGACCGCGCTCAGGATCGTGATCCTCGCGCGGTGCTTCTTCGCCAACAGGATCGCGTACCCGGTCGCGTACGACACATGCCATTCCGGCGCGTTCAGGACGAGGATGCGATCCAGTTTCGGCTTCATTCCCGCGGACTTGAAGACGACGACATCGCACGGCGCCTCCTGGACGAAGCGGTCCACGTTGGCTCCAAGGATCCGGCCTTTGCGCCAGCCGCCCTTCCAGCCGAGGACCAGCAGGTCCGTGTCGCCCTCCCGGATGTTGTCGATGATCGCGTCGAAGACCTTGTGGCTTACCTCGACCCGCGCGGTCGCGTACGCGCCGAGTTCCTCCGCACGCCGCCGTAATTTCCCGAGTTGCCAGCGCACCTCGCCCACGTAGGAGCGGTCGATCGCGTCGATCGGGAGGGCGGCCGGCACCTCGATCACATGGAGGAGCGTGAGCTCCGCGTCCTCCACCTGGGCCACCAGGGCGCCAAAGTCGACCAGCTCCACCCGATCGAAGTCCGCGATCGGAAGGAGGATGTGGTACCGCCGGCGATGGATCGGCAGGATCGACTCCACGACCTTCGTCACGCCGATGACGATCTCCTTCTTCTCGTGCAGATAATGCACAAGGAGGCCGATCCCGATCCAGCCGAGCGCGATGACCCAGGCGATCGGCTCGATGGTCCAAAGGCTGAGGGCGATCACGAACTTCGTCGCGATCCCGAGCATCGGGATGATCGGGAACAGCGGCATCACGTAATACCGTTTCACGTCGGGCATCGTCTTGCGCAGGACGATGGCGGCGTAATTCACCATGAGGAACAGGAGGAGGAACATGATGTCCGCGCTCGCGGCGACCGTGTTGATGTCCAGCGTGAGCGTGATGAGCACGATGATGAGGCCGGAGACCGCGATCGAGATGTGGGGCGTCCGCTTGCGTGCGTGAAGCCGCCCGAGGACCCGCGGCAGGCCGCCGTCCCGGCCCATGGCGAAGGCGACGCGGCTCGACGAGAAGATGAGGGAGTTCAGGGCCGCCAGAGCTCCGAGGGCCACGCCGAACACGATGATCTGGAGGCCGTAGGGCAACACCCGCGCCGCAATCTCCGCAATCGCGTTGTTGTTCCCCGCGGCGCCTCCGGGGGAAGACTGCAGCAGGAGGCAGGACACGCTCGGTCCGGCAGAGCAATCCCCGGAGGTGCCGATCGCGACGAACGCGACGAGGACGAAGATCAGCGTGGAGAAGCCGATGACGAGGAAGTGGGCGCGGGGGATGTTCTTCTCCGGGTTCCGCGCTTCCTCTCCGGTCTGTGCGATGATCTCGTAGCCTTCGAAGACGATGAACGTGAAGCCCATCGCGCCGAGGAGGGAGAGGAACTGCGCGCCCGTGGAGTTCCCACGGAAGAACGGTTGAAAATTCTGCGGAGGGATCCCCGTGTTCGCCAAGTGGAGCAGCCCGGCGATGATGAACGTGACGACGACCGCGACCAGGACGATCGTCACCGCGGTCTCCGACCGGCCCGTGAGTTTCGTGCCCCGGTAGTTCAGGCCGATGAACAAACCCGCCGCCACGACTGCGAACAACTTCGTCAGCGCGCCCTCGTCGAATCCGACGAGCGCGAGGGAGGGGACGTTCAGGAGCGTCTTCAGGGCGACGACGATCCCGAGGCCGAATCCGTAGATGTAGAACGAGGCGACGATGCAGTGGCCGAACCACGACATCCAGCCCCCGAGAAACCCCCAAGGGTCGCGCATGGACCGGCGGATCCAGAGGTACCCGCCACCCGTCTCCGGGAACGCCGATCCGAGTTCCATGTAGGCCATCGCGGTGAACATCGTCACCACGAAATTGAGGCCGAAGGCAAGGACCAGCGATGGCCCCGTGATCGCGAAGCCGGGCCCGACCAGGAGGAAGATCGTGGTCCCGATCGTAGGGCCGAGGCCGATCATCGTGATGTCCAGGAGGCCGAGGTCACGGCGGAACTTGACCTCAACTTCCCGGGCTTGTGCCATCCGGTCCGCGCAGACAGGGGCTTCCTTATTAGCCCTTGGTCACGGCGCAGACGGATTTCAAATACGTTGATTAGCCGCGCACGGCCGGAGCTTCCCGCCCTCATCCACAGAACATGCGAGGTAGCAGCCGATCTCGCGGTCGAGTTGGACGGCCTCACCGCAGACTAGAGGACCGAGAACGCCTCGAGGATCAGGAGGACCCCGGCGATGAGGAACAGGACCGTCGATGCACCCTCAATCCAGCGGGCCGCCAGAGCTTTCGCCAGGCCCGCGCCGATGAAGACGCTCGTCACGGCAACGAGAGACTCCGCGAGGCTCGCTCCCGCGAACACGGAGACGGGCGCCGCCGTCGATGCCGCGAGGACGATGACCGCAATCTGCGTCTTGTCTCCGAATTCCGCGAGGAAAAGAAAACCGGCCGTCAGCCAAAACGGGTGCCGGGCGACCAAAGGGATTTCCTCCTGGGCCGACCGATCCCGATTCCGCCCCGCATGAATCACCGACCAAATTCCCAGACCGATGAATAAGACTCCACCTGCGATTCGGATCAATTGGAGCCCGCTGCCCAGGGTCACCGCGAGCGCGCCGCCGATCGTGGCGCCGATCGCCGTGGCGGCCGTCAGGCCGAGGACCGCGCCGGGCAGGACCCTCGCCCAAGGATGGCGGGTCGCGAGGCTGATGGTCACCAGTTGGGTCTTGTCCCCGATTTCCAGCAGGGCAACGAGACCCAAGGCCGTCGCGAAGACGAGAAGGCTCTCCACGGACGGCGGCGAGCGACCGCGCGGATATGATGCTTTGGATGGTCGGTTCCTCGGGAGGCGGAACCTATCGAATGTCTTTCAGATACATGAGCGGGTAGTCGAGTTTCGGCACGTACCGCAGCACGCCGACGGCCCTCGATCGGCCGACCCGCACCGTCACATCGACGCGCAACAGGTCCTCCGTGAGAATTCCGTATCGATATGGGCCTCGGAGCCGGAGCCGCTTCCGGTCAATCCTCACCTTCACATCCTCGACCAGCGGTTGCACCCGCGCTGCCGCCTCGATCGCTCGCTCGAGGGAGGTCGCGTTCTTCCGTGTCAGCGGCACGCCGATGTACTGATGGAGAATGGAGCCCAGCTTGATCCCGGCCTCGAAGGCGGCGCGGTCTCGTTCGGTTCCGGCGAAGTAGCGACCTGTGGGATCTCGGGCCATGATCTCCCCGGAAGCCGAATCGGTGGACCGGCATAAGTGCGATGCCAAGTTTGGTCGCTCCCCGAGCCCCTCCACGCGGCTCATTCTCGCCTTTGAAACCGTTGCGGCAAAGTCTTAATGCGAGGGTCCGTGTGAACGGAGATTCCTTATGGCAAGGAAACCGATCATTGGGGTGATTGGAGGCGGGAGCACGGCTTCCCGGGAGGGAATCGCCCTCGCGGAGGAGGTCGGATTCCTCATCGCCCGAGCCGATGCCATCCTCGTGTGCGGCGGACTGAACGGGGTCATGGAGGCGTCCGCGAAGGGCGCGAAGCGAGGTGGGGGATTCACGGTCGGCATCCTTCCCACGGGGAACAAGGCGGATGCGAACCATGACATCGACCTTCCGATCGCCACGGCCATGAGTACCGCCAGGAACCTCATCATCGTCCGAACGGCAGATGCCATCGTGGCCGTGAACGGATCGTACGGCACGTTGAGCGAGATGGCCCACGCGTTCGATCTTGGCAAGACCGTGTTCGCCCTCCGCACGTGGCCGATGGACAAGGCCGGCGTCGAGTCGTCCCTCTTTGTCCCAGTGGACACGCCGCGAGAAGCCGTTGAGCGCGCCCTCGCCTACGCACGGAAGGCAATGGACGCCGAGAAGTCCGGACCGGGTCCCCCGAAATAGAGCCGATTTCCCTGGAGTGTCGGTCGGCAGTTCGCCACCTCCGCAGGCTTATGAGTCGAGGCCGGTATTCTCGACCGTGCGGCCCTCCGTGACACCCGCGGAGTTCGAGCGAACGGGTCTGTCACCGGATGCGGCTCGCGCCCTTGCCCGACGCGTGAACGACCTTCTCCGAGATCGGACGGACCGAACGAACCCGGATGCACAGGTCCGGCTTTGGCTCGAATTCCGTGGCCTCATCGAAGCGGACCCGATTCTGAGAGAGGCGTTCGGGGCCCAGGCGATCCTCTACAGGATGGCCTACGACGGCCGCCCCGGCAAAGACGGACCGGGACTGGCATGGATCCCGTCGCCAGACACGATTCGTAGGTCGAACTTAGGTTCGATGATGCGAGAACGCCGGGTCGGCTCGTATGCGGACCTCCATCGTTGGTCGACCGAGCACCGCGCTGAATTCTGGTCGGCCATGATCGAGCGCCTCGGCATCGTGTTCCGAACCAAGCCCGAAACCATCCTTGAACCAAACGCGGATCCGACGCACCCGGATTGGCTGCCAGGGGCGAGCCTGAACATCGCCGAGAGCTGCTTCCGCGCGGAACCGGGGAAGACGGCGATCGTATTCGCGTCCGAGGCCATCCCGGAGCCTCGACGCGTCACCTACGGCGAACTGCATCGCCTCGCCGCCAGGGTGGCAAACGGGCTCTCCGCCACCGGTGTGAAAGCAGGCGTCCGCGTCGCACTCTACCTTCCGATGACCCCGGAGTCGGTTGGAATCTACCTCGGGGTCGTCCTCGCGGGATGCTGCGTTGTGGGCATCGCGGATGCTTCGGCGCCCGCCGATTTCGGCAAGCGCTCCGGGATCGCAGAGGCGAAACTCGTCTTCACGGTCGATGCCTATCTTCGTGACGGGAAGGAACATCCCGTCTACGGGAAGGTGACCGCGGCCCACGGACCGCGGGCAGTCGTCCTCGGGATGGATCCGGAGACCCCGGCCCGCACGACGAGGTCCAAGGACCTCGGATGGACGGATTTCCTCCCTGACAAAGGGACGTTCGATGCAGTGCCTTGCCGTCCCTCCGATCCGTCGAACATCCTGTTCTCGTCCGGGACGACCAAGGATCCGAAGGCGATCCCGTGGACCCATACGACGCCGATCAAGGCCGCTGCGGACGCCTACTTGCACCACGACGTGGGCCCCTCGGACGTCCTGGCATGGCCCACCAGTTTCGGATGGATGATGGGCCCGTGGCTCACGTACGCGAGCCTGGTGAACCGGGCAACGATGGCCCTGTACGTCGGGAGCACGACCCGTCGGGCGTTCGGCGAGTTCGTGTCCCAGGCGGGCGTCACGATGCTCGGCGTCGTCCCGAAGCTCGTCCGCGCGTGGAAGCTCGAGGGGACGATGAACGGATTGGACTGGGGCCGAATCCGGCGGTTCAGTTCGACGGCGGAACCTTCGAGCCCGGAGGAGATGCTCTACCTGATGTCCCTCGCCGGATACAAGCCGGTCATCGAGTACTGCGGCGGCACGGAGATCGGCGGGGGCTACATCACCGGGACGATGGTCCAGCCGTGTGCCCCATCCGCGTTCACCACCGCGGCCATGGGCCTCGATTTTGTCATCCTGGAGGACGGACGCGTGTCGGATCGCGGCGAGCTCTTCCTCATCCCCCCATCCATCGGGTTGTCGAACGACCTGCTGAACTACGACCACTTCGAGGAATATTTCCAGGGCGTGCCGCCGGGTCCGAACGGCGAGGTCCTGCGACGCCACGGAGACCAGGTCGAGCGCCTCGGAGGCGGATTCTACCGCCACCACGGTCGCATCGACGACATGATCAACCTGAACGGAGTCAAGACGAGCGCCGAGGAAATCCGGAGCGTAATCGGGAACGACCTGGTGGCCGATGCGAAGCCGATCTCGGTCGACACGGACGGCTCGGGGCAACACCGGCTCGTCGTCTATGCGGTCCCACACGACCCGCGGCTCCTGGAATCCCCCGACTTGCCCGAACGCCTGAGGACGCAATTCCAGCGCGACATCAAGGAAAGGCTGAACCCGCTCCTCGCGCACGTCGAGGAAGTCGTCCTGGTGCCGGAGCTGCCGCAAGCGGGGCCTGGGAAAACGAAGACGATGCAGGAGCTTCGGCGGGATTACGAGGCCCGCGGCAAGAAGGTCGAGCGCCGCCGAGAGGCTCATTGAACTTCGCTTAACCGCTGGTCGCTACAGACGCCGCGCTCGGTTCCGGAAGGGGGCGTGGCCGCAAGGGCGACTCAAGGACCCGGTTGATCGTCACCTGCGCGATCGTTCCGTAGTACTTCGACACATGCTCGAGGGGACGAAGGATCATCCCCAGCAGGTTGGAGGGTGCCTTCGGGGAATTGGCCCGGCTCCGTGCGGGCGGCAAGCCAAGTTGCCTCAGGTCTCGAACGAGCGCCATCTGCAGGTCGAGCGCTTCGTTCGCCTTCTTGAGGTCGGAGGCGAAGAACGAGGTCATCGTGAGCTCGATGATTTTTTCGAGTCGAGCCTTGAGCCCGCCGACCGTCTTCACCAGGTCCTTCGTCGGCGGACGACCGGATCGCATGGCCGGACCGATCTCGGCCGCCATTTCCTCCCAAAGGTCTCCGACGTTCTCGAGGGTCGCCGCGGCAAGTCGGTCCCCGAGCAGGTGTCGCGGTTCCGTGACACCGATCTTGGCCGCGACCGATCGATTCGATGCCGCGAGAAGGAGCTGGCGGACGACGAGCCAGTAGAGACGGTCCACCTCAATCTCCATGCGAGCAACCTCTTCGATGCGCCCGACTGCCTCCCCCGCGAGCACACCAAGGGCGAGTTTCTCCATCCGCGACGTGAGGTAGTGGAGTCGACGCAAGAGCCCGTCGATCGGAAAGCGGGTGGGTTCTACGAAATTTTCGATCGTCACGAACCTCGGGCCCTGGTTCACGATGGTCAGCCCGGTGAGGCCGCGGACGGCCTCGTGAATCTCCTGGAGCTGACCGGGAGAAATCTCTTCGCGGCTCCGTACCTTGATCGTGTTGCAGCCGACGATGTAGTTGCCCGTGATCAACCGCGTCAATGACTCGGGGCCGCTCCAACTGTCTGCGTCGATCGTCGCCTCGGCGGCGGTCGGATACTCCTCGAACGGGCCGACCCGTACCCGGAGCGTGCCGTCGTCCTCGATCGACATGTTCACAACCGATCCGGGCTGAATCCCGTTCGATTCCGCCCACGGCTTCGGAAGGGAGACGCCGAGACTCGAATAGCCTAGCTTCTGAACCTTCCGACTTTCCAGCTCCATGTTAGCAATATGCATCGAGGGCAGTAAATAAGTACGTCGTATATACGATATCCCGCGGATACCATCTCCAGCCCCGATCATCCAGCTCACTGGATACGAATCGACCCTACGGGACGGACCCCCTCCGACCCTCTCCAACACGGCCAAAAGCCTCATGAGGCCGCTCGGAATCCGAAGGTACGGATGGAACGAGAGGTCGATGTGTTGGTCATCGGAGCCGGACCGACGGGCAGTACGGCCGCGAAGTATGCCGCGCGCGGAGGCGCCGATGTCCTCCTGGTCGAGAAACGCTCCGAGATCGGGACGCCTGTACGGTGCGGGGAAGGGGTCGCGAAGCGATGGCTGGACGAAATCGGCCTGACGCCGTCGGGGGAGTTCATCTGTCACGAGGTTGAGGGGGCCCGTGTGATCGCACCGGACGGGACCGCCCTCGTCGTCGATGAGACTCGCGCGGGGAACGAATGCGGTTACGTCCTCGAGCGCGACCTGTTCGACCGGTATCTCGCGAAAGAGGCCGCGAAGGCAGGCGCGGAGATTCTGATCAAGACGAGCGCCGTCGGACTCCTCCGAGACGACGGACAGATCATCGGGGCGCGATGCGAGCACATGGCCGAGACGTTCGAGGTACGCGCGAAGGTCGTCATCGGCGCGGACGGTTTCGAGAGCCAGGTCGGACGCTGGGCGGGACTCGAGACGCACCTCCGCACGCGAGACATCGACGCATGTCTTCAATACACGATGGTCGGTGTCGCGGGAGATCCTAGGTATAACGACGTCTACC
>Ga0209158_1002401_pt1 | contig 11559 bp, 11 predicted proteins | sample GraSoiAngelo_140_FD_185897 | JGI IMG/M metagenome (GOLD analysis project Ga0209158, IMG submission 185897) | Grasslands soil microbial communities from the Angelo Coastal Reserve, California, USA - 14_0929_12_30cm (SPAdes) (version 2) | ecosystem: Environmental > Terrestrial > Soil > Grasslands ...
GGCCGCGGTCGATGCCGCGGCTGAGGTCGTCGTCGACTGGCAACCGTTGTCGGCCGTCACGGACGTCTTCGCGGCCATGGCCAAGGGTGCGCCTCAGATTCACGACGACGCGCCGAACAACATCGAGCACCAGACCCCGATCAAGGCAGGCGATCCCGACGCCGCGTTCGCGAAGGCCAAGCGTGTCGTGAAGCAGCGGATGAACAGTCAGCGGCTCTGCGGGGTGCCGCTCGAGGGGCGGGCCACGCTGGCGGCGCCCGATCCCGCGTCCGGCGGGCTTGTCATGTGGGCGACCAACCAGGCGCCGCACGGCCTGCGCAACGACCTGGCGACGGCACTCGGCCTGCCGCAGAACCTCATCCGGGTGATCGCCCCTGAGGTCGGCGGCGGCTTCGGCGTGAAGTTCGGCTGCTACCCGGAGGACGCGACGCTCGCCGTCCTGGCGCGACGCTACAAGCTGCCGCTGCGCTGGACCGAGACGCGGCTCGAGCACATGATGGCGACGACGCACGGCCGCGCGCAGATCACCGATCTCGAGGCTGCCGTCGAGGACGACGGCACCATCACGGCGCTGCGTATGCGGGTCACCGCCGACATCGGCGCGTACCCGGTCTTTACGTTCATCCCCGATCTCACGCTGTCGATGGGCATCGGCGTCTACAAGGTCGCGAACGTCGACCTGCAGTCGACCTGCGTGTTCACCAACTCGACCTCCGTCGCCGCCTACCGCGGCGCCGGCCGTCCGGAAGCCGCGTACTACCTCGAGCGGCTGATGGACGTGATCGCGGCGGAGCTGGGCCGGGCCCCCGAGGAGATTCGGCGGAAGAACTTCATCCCGCCGAGCGCGTTCCCGTACGCGGCGCCGACCGGCCAGAACTACGACAGCGGCGAGTACGATCGCGCGCTGACCAAGGCGCTCGAGACCGCCGGGTATGCGAAGCTCCGCGCCGAGCAAAAGGAGCGCGTGCAGCGCGGCGATCGCAAGCTGCTCGGCATCGGCATGGCGTGCTACGTCGAGATGTGCGGCTTCGGTCCCTTCGAGAGCGCGGTCGTGCGCGTCGAGCCCGGCGGGACGGTGACGGCGTACACCGGCACGTCGGCCCACGGTCAGGGCCACGAGACCGCCTTCTCGCAGATCATCTCCGACCACCTCGGCGTACCGTTCGACAAGATCGTGGTGCGGCACGGCGACACGCTGAACACGCCGATGGGCAACGGCACCGGCGGCAGCCGCAGCCTCGTGGTGGGCGGCTCGGCGATCCTCGGCGCGACGCTCAAGGTCCAGGAAAAGGTCCGCCGACTCGCGGCCCACATGCTGGAGGCGGCGGCGGACGACGTCGTCTTCGCCGCGGGGCGCTATCAGGTGAAGGGCGTGCCCGGCAAGGCGCTCACGCTCGAGGCGATCGCGCCCAAGGCCTACGGCGAAGGCCTCCCCGACGGCATCGAGTCGGGTCTCGAGGCGACCGAGTTCTTCCGCCCGCCGAACCTCGTCTATCCCTTCGGCGCCCACGTCGCGGTGGTCGAAGCCGATCGCGACACCGGCCGCGTGACCGTGCGCAACTTCATCTCGGTCGACGACTGCGGCGTACGCATCAGCCCTACGCTGGTGGCGGGACAGGTGCACGGCGGCCTGGCGCAGGGGATCGCGCAGGCGCTGCTCGAGGAGCTGGTGTACGGCGCGGACGGACAGCTCGTGACCGGCACGCTGATGGACTACGCGGTGCCGCACGCCGATGATCTGCCGTCGTTCGTGACCGGCGAGACGGTCACGCCCACGCCGCGCAATCCGATGGGCGCCAAGGGCATCGGCGAGGCGGCGACGATCGGCTCCACGCCCGCGATCGTGAACGCGGTCGTGGACGCGCTGCGCCCGTTCGGCGTGCGGCATCTCGACATGCCGCTGCGCCCCGAACGGGTGTGGAAGGCGGCCACGAAGTAGCTAGCGGCTCGGCGTGGCCTCGAGGAGCCCGGTGGGGCAGGCGACACCGGTGCCGCCGAGCCCGCAGTAGCCGCCGGGGTTCTTGGCGAGGTACTGCTGGTGATAGTCCTCGGCGTAATAGAACTCCGGCGCGTCGAGGATCTCCGTGGTGATCGTGCCGAAGCGCGCCTTCGAGAGCATCTTCTGGTACGCGTCGCGTGAGGCCTCGGCCTGCCGCCGCTGCTCGGGGGAATACACGTAGATCCCCGAGCGATACTGCGTGCCGACGTCGTTGCCCTGGCGCATCCCCTGCGTCGGATCGTGGCTCTCCCAGAAGACCTTCAGGAGCACGTCGTAGCCGACGCGCTTGGGATCGAACACGACGAGCACGACCTCGTTGTGGCCGGTGAGGCCGCTGCACACTTCCTCGTAGGAGGGGTTCGGCGTGAAGCCGGCCGCGTAGCCGGCCGCCGTCGTGAAGACGCCCGGCGTCTCCCAGAATTTGCGCTCAGCGCCCCAGAAGCAGCCGAGACCGAACATCGCCTGCTCGAGCCCCGTCGGAAACGGTGGCGTCAGCGGATGACGGTTCACGTAGTGAGCGGCGGGCACCGGCATGCGCTCGGCGCGGCCGGGCAACGCCTTGTCTCTGGTCGGCATCACGAGCTTCTTCGACGCGCCCCACATGGTGTTCCTCCTGGTGGCGATCTGGTCACATCTTACCAAGGAGATCGCACTGTTGAACTTTGACACGGCATATGTGGCTCTTTGCGACGACGCGCCGCCGTCCCGATCTTCAAGTACCCGTAATCACGAGCCGGCAACGGACGATGGACCGGCACGCGGTTTGCAATACCTGTAAACGCACCCATATTAATTTCCGGAGGAATCAATGCGAAAGATTCTAGGGCTCACGATTGCGATGGCGCTCGCGCTGTCGCTCCCGGCCGCGGCTGGGGAGAAGTTGGGAACGATTCGGTACGTCGACACCACGAACCATGCGATCGTCCTGGACGACGGCACCCGGCTCTGGGTGTCCGAGGGCCAGATGAGCGGCCTGTCGCAGGGGGACTCGGTGAAGGCTTCGTACGAGATGAAAGGCGAACGTAGCGTCGTCACGAGCATCGTGCCCAGTCCGGTGGGACCGGACGGCACCGTCGACCCGCTCGACTCGATTCAATCGCCGGACTAGTCGACTCGTCGTTTCTGCAACACGGCTTCCCACTGGGCCCAGGTGCCGGTCTTCGGCGGCGCGCGGCGCGTGACAACTTCACGCGGCCCGGCTAAGAGACGGAACTGGTCGCGAGTAAGCTCGCGCAGCTCGTCGGCCGAGTAGAAGTGCACGCACAGGCCGGCCTTGGGCCCATCGGCGTACCACACGGTCAGTCCGCCGAACGGATTCCGCTCGACCACGGTGTGTCCGAAGTAGACCTCGGTCGTCACCGCGTTGACCCTCACGAAGAGGAGACCCCCGGGGCGCAGCGCCGCCGCCGCCTGCGCGAAGTACGCCGACGCGTCGGCCTCGACACCATGTTGAAAGACCTGGATCGCGACGAGGTAGTCGAAGGCCCGGTCGAAGGCGAGGTCGCGAAAATCGGCGCGAGTGAGCCGGGGCGCCAGCTCGGGTCGGCGCGCGGCGAGCTGGTCGAGGGCTTCACCGGAGATGTCGAGTCCGTGGAGGTTCAGCCCCGCGTCGACGAGCGGCAGGTAGTTCCGGCCGTTGCCGCAGCCGACGTAGAGTCCGACGCCGGCGAGGGCCTCGGGATGGGCCCGCAGCGTGGCGACGACCTCGCCCACGAACGGCAGCGGCGGCTCGGCCACGTACCGTCCCTTGCGATACTCCGCGTCCCAGCGGGCGGCGACGGGGCCTCCGCTCACACTTCGCCTTTCTCCCGCATGGTCTTCTCGTCCCAGAGCCAGATCCGGTAGCTGTCGGGATCCTTCAGCTCGGCGCCGTAGCCCCAGAACGTCTTCTGGGGTCCGTGGACGAACTGCACGCCGGCCTTGGACAGATCGCGATACATGCCCTCGACGTCGCCGACCTGGAACGTCAGGACGCAGCTCGGCCGGCCCGGCCCGCCGGGCGTCTCGGCGAGGAACAGCGTGAAGTCGAACTCGTCTTGCACCGCGATCGTGCGACGCTCGGGAATCTCGAACTCGATCTTCAGCCCGAGTGTCGTGACGTACCAGTCACGCGATTTCTCGCAGTCACTCACGGCAATCGTGAGGTGGTCGAGCTTGATCATGCGCCCCCCCGTTTGGCGCTGACAGGATACACCGCGGCAAACCGTCACGAAACGCTGAAGTCGCCATGGCGGTCCAGGGCCGGGATGACGGCGGCCCCGATCAGCTCGATCGCGGCGGCTGGGTCCCCGTGCGGGGCCAGCGCGATCTCGCCGAATCCCAGCCGCTCGAACTCCAGGAGGCGCTCCACGCAGCCATCCAGCCCGCGCCGATCGCCGGACCGGGTGAGATGCTCGATCAGGCGCTCCGCGACGTGAGCCGGCGGCATCCAGGGCTCCGCGCCCTGGAACAGGGCACGGATCATCTCGGGCTGCTTGGCCTCGAGCTCCAGCGCCTCCGCCTCGCTGAGGCCGATCGAGGGCGCGACGTCTCGGATGTAGTAGAGGCGAAACCCGAGCTGGCGGCGGGCCAGCCGCAGCGCCTCGTCGAGAGACTCCTGGACGTTCCACACGAACCAGCGCTCTGCTGTACAATGACGGCGCTCATGAAGCTGGCGAAAGCGAAGAAAGCCAAGGCGAAGCCTGTACCCGAGTCGGCCACCGTGATCCGGCTCACCGCCGAGCACACGCTGCAGCGGACCGCGAAGCGCTTCGTCTCCGGCGCGCCGACGCGGTGTCCCAAATGTGACAGCACGTACATCGGCCGTGAACCCGCGTTCATCCACTGTCGCCTCTGCGGCAAGCTGGCGCGTATCGCCGACGCGTCACTCGAGCTGCAGGAGCTCTGGGAGCTCCGCTCCGGCCTCCGCATCGCCTCCTGAGGGTCCGCACGATGGCGCTCGACTCCGGCAAGCTCCGCGGTTTCGTCCAGAAGACGTGGGACGACAGCATTGTTCCCACCCTCACCGAGTACATCAAGATCCCCGCGAAGTCGCCGATGTTCGACGGCCAGTGGCGGGAGCACGGTCACATCGACCGCGCCGTCGAGCTGCTGCGCGGCTGGGCGTCCACGCGGCCGATCGAAGGGCTGCGCATCGAGGTCGTCCGGCTCGAGGGGCGCACGCCGCTCCTGCTGATGGAGGCGCCCGGCACTGGCACCGACACCGTGCTGCTCTACGGCCATCTCGACAAGCAGCCGGAGATGGTCGGCTGGGCCGAGGGCACCGGACCGTGGACGCCGGTGCGCCGCGACGACAAGCTCTACGGCCGCGGCGTCGGCGACGACGGCTACGCGACCTTCGCCGCGCTCACCGCGATCCAGGCGCTGCAGGAACAGCGGGCGCGCCACGCGCGCTGCGTCGTGCTCATCGAGGCGTGCGAGGAGAGCGGGAGCCCGGACCTGCCGTACTACGTAGACGCGCTCGCGGCCAAGCTCGGCTCGCCGAGCCTCGTCGTGTGTCTCGACTCCGGCTGCGGCAACTACGAGCAGCTCTGGGGGACGACGTCGCTCCGCGGCGTGGTCGGCGGCGTGCTCACCGTCGTGGTGCTGACCGAAGGCGTGCATTCCGGCGCGGCCAGCGGCATCGTGCCCTCGAGCTTTCGTATCCTGCGCCAGCTCCTCGACCGCGTCGAGGACTCGCGCACCGGGGCGATCATCCCGCGCGACTTCCACGTCGACATCCCGCGCGAGCGCATTGCCGAGGCGCGCGCGGTCGCGACGGCGCTCGGCGCCGAGGTCTACGATCGCTTTCCGTTCCCGTCGGGGATGCGGCCGGTCAGCACGGATCCGCACGAGCTGATCCTCAACAACACGTGGCGGCCCGCGCTGGGGATCACCGGCGCCGCCGGGCTGCCGCTGCCGGCCGACGGCGGCAACGTGCTGCGCCCGAAGACCTCGCTCAAGCTCTCGCTTCGCCTGCCGCCCACGTGCGAGGCGCCGCGGGCGGTGCGGAAGCTCAAGGAGATCCTAGAGGCCGATCCGCCGTACGGCGCGCGCGTCACCCTCGACACCTACGGCGACGCCGGCAACGGCTGGAACGCGCCGGCGACGGATCCGAACCTGCTCGAGTCGATCAACCGCGCATCGGTCACGCACTTCGGCAAGCCGGCGATGTTCGCGGGCCTCGGCGGCTCGATCCCGTTCATGAGCATGCTCGGCGAGCGCTTCCCGCAGGCCCAGTTCCTCATCACCGGCGCGATGGGCCCGGGCTCCAACGCCCACGGGCCCAACGAGTTCCTCCACCTGCCGACCGGCGCGCGGGTCACGGCGTGCGTCGCCGAGGTGGTCGGGGACCACTCCGAGCGAAGTCGCCGCTGACCTCTCAGCTACCACCGCGACCGCTCTGAGAGTCTCAGACGAGAATCCTTAGCGCTCTCCTCGGAGTAGGCGCGTTGCTCCGCGTGGTCGATCCTGAAGCTACCCAGCACGATCATCGCTTGGTCTCGCGCCACGAGCCGATGGTCCCCCGCGAGTCCGAAATCGTCCACGCCGGCGCGGCCCGAGATCTTCAGCCAATGGAACTCGGGAAGTATTCCGGCGTGGTGCTGACTTCGAGCTCGTCGAGCGCGAAGCCCGTCAGGCTCGACCGTTTCAGCTCACGCGCGAGCCGATCGGAGACGACGAAGCAAGGGAAGGACGCCAGCCAGTCGTCGGCATCCGGAAGATAGAAGACGAGCAAGTCGTCGTGAGTCGGCGCGGGCGCAATATCTGGCGCGATGGCTCCCCGTACCACGAGAAAGCCATTCGCACAGAAGTCGTCAATGGATGTCGCCATCTCGCCTACCAACCGGCGCGCCGGCCCGAGACGACGGAACTATGCGATCGACCGGCGCTTGTTGTTGACGTAGTCGACGAGGATGTACTCGCCGAGGTGCTCGGGGCGGGAGAAGAAGGCGCGCCCGCGGTTGATGCGCGTGATCTGCTCGACGAACGCCGTCAGCATGCGGCTCTGCTCGAGCATGAACGTGTTGATGGTAATGCCCTCGCGCGTGCAGCGCTGCACTTCCTTCAGCGTCTCGTCGAAGGTGCGCTTGGTCGGCGGGTACGAGAAGGCCGCCTCGAGCCCTTCCATGTGGGCGGTCGGCTCGCCGTCGGTGATCATGATGATCTGCTTGTTCCCACCCTTCTGCCGTCCCAGCAGCTGGCGTGAGAGCTGGAAGCCGTGGTGCATGTTGGTGCCGATGTTCCACTCGGTCCACGCCAGCCGCGGCAGATCCTCGGCCTTGAACTCGCGGGCGTAGAGCGAGAAGCCCAGGATCCACAGGCTGTCGCGTGGGAACTGGCCGCGGATGAGCGCGGTGAGGGCCAGCGCCACCTTCTTGGCCGGCAGGAAGTAGCCGTTGTTGATCATCGACCGGCTCATATCGAGCATGACGACCGTCGACGCCTGCGTCGACAGCTCGGTGCGGAACACCTCGAAGTCCTCGGGAGTCAGCCGCAGGGGCGTGCCGGCGCCGTTGCGCTCGACCGCGTTCATCAGCGTTTCCTTGAGGTCGAGTAGGAACGGGTCGCCGAACTCGTAGCGCTTGGCCTCGTCGGTCGGATCGCCCCCGGCGCCCCGGCGCTCGACGGCGTGGCGGCCGAAGCGGTCGCGCTTGAGGTGCGCGAAGATGTCGCGCAGCGCCTTGTCGCCCAGCTTGCGGATCGCGCGCGCCGTCAGCTCGAGCCGGTCGCCCTTGCGCTCGAGGTAGCCGGCCTCCTCCAGCTTCTTGGCGATCTCGCGCAGCCGCTCGAGATCGCGGGCGGACTCCTCGCCGAGCAGCCGCTCGACCTCGGCGGGGTCGATCTTCTCGAGGTCGTTGGGCGTCTGGGCGCGGCGAAGCTGGCTCTCGAGCTGCTCCATCTCCTGCATCTCGTCCATCAGCTTCATGGCCTCGCGCATCGTCAGCTCGTCGTCGCCGCGGAAGTCGTAGCGGCGGCGCAGCTCCTCGGTGACGCCGAGCTCGTCGAGGTGCATCGCGAACTGGGCCATCTCGGCCTCGAGCCGCTCGTCCTTCATGAACAGGCTCGACATCATCTCCTGGAGCTGGCGGCGCTGCTCGGGCGACATGCTCTCCATGAGCGACTGCATGCGCGCCGTCTGCCGCGCGATCTGGTCGAGCAGCTCGTCGAGGCTCTCGACGCCCGGGAAGTTCTGCCCCCACTTCTCCTTGAACGCGTCGAAGTCGGGCTCGTCGCCTTCCGCGCGCTGGCGCAGCATGCGGTTGATGTCGCGCAGCATCTCGCGCATCCGCTTCATGTCGTCGGCGCTCATGCCGTCGAGCGCCTGCTTCATCCCCTGCATGAACGGCTGCATCATCTGCTGCTGCAGCGACTTCATCAGCTCCTGGAACTGCCGCTCGGCGTCCTTGTCGGTGAAGTTGTAGTCCTGGAGCTCCTTGATCCGGCCGGCGGGCTCGGGCGGGAGCTTGTCGAGGGCGTCGAGCTTCCGGGCGCGCTCCCCCGGCTCCTGGACCTGGCGCTCGATCCCGGCGCGCTCGGTCTTGAGGATCTCGTCCAGCTTCTTCTTGATGTCGTCCAGCGCCGAGCCGAGATCGTAGCGATTGAGCTGCTCCTGGCGCCGCTTCCGGAGCCGGTCCAGCAGGTCCTGGATGCCGGGCATCCGCTGGCCCTGTGGGTCCTGGGTGCCGCGCTGGAACATCCGGCGCAGCGCGCTCCACAAGTCGCCGTCCGACATGAGGTCGTCGGACATCGCGGCCAGGAGGTCGTCGGCGTCGAGGTCTGAGAGGTTCTGCGTGCCGTCCCAGCGTGAGTAGCGGAAGAGCATCGTGATGCCGATTATAGGGCCGATGGTTGTCGTATTCTATCGGTCATGACGACCCCATCGACCGCCCGCTTCGATCACCTGCTGTCGAGCCGCGCCCGGATCGGTTGGGACGGTTCCGTCACGACCTCCCGGCCCGTCGCCAGCCCGCTCTACGAGTTCGGCGGCGGTTTCCCGGACCCGGCCTCGTTTCCGTACGACGGGATGGTCGAGGCCACCGCGCGCATGATGAAGGCCGAGGGCGCCGAGGCCCTGACCTACGGCGATCCCCAGGGCTATCGCGGCATGCGCGAGCTGGTCTGTCACAAGTACCAGCTGTTCGAGAACCTCCACGTGACGCCGGAGAACATCTTCGTCGCCAACGGCTCCGGCGCCGCGCTCGCGCTCGCGTTCAGCGCCTTCGTGGATCCGGGCGATCCGATCATCTGCGAAGCGCCGACCTTCTCGGGCTCGCTCAACAACATCCGGCGCCACGGCCCCGAGATCATCGCGGTGCCGTTGGACGCCGACGGCATGGATATCACCGCGGTCCGCGAGGCGCTCGAGCGGCTCCGTCGCCAGGGCCGCCGCTGCAAGCTGATCTACACGATCGTCAACTTCCAGAACCCGGCGGGGCCCGACCTGTCGATCCCGCGCCGGCACGAGCTGGTCTCGCTCGCCGAGGAGTACGACACCTTCATCCTGGAGGACGACGCCTACGGCGAGCTCCGGTTCGATGGCGACACCAAGCCGCCCGTCTACGCGCTCGACCGCAACGGCCGTACGATCCGCGCCGGCACGTTCTCGAAGATCCTCGGCGCCGGCGTCCGGCTCGGCTGGCTCTGTGCCCCGCCGGCGATGCTCCCCGCGTTCCAGGGATTCAACTTCGGCGGCGGCGTGAATCCGTTCATGTCGCGCGTGGCGACCTACTTCTTGCGCGAGCACATGGAGCCGCACGTGAAGCTGCTGATCAACGTCTACCGCGCCAAGCGTGACGCGATGCTGCGCGGGTTGTGGGAGGTGCTCACCGGCACCGATGTCGAGATCAGCCGCCCGGCCGGCGGGTTCTTCATCTGGATCAAGCTCCCGTCCGGTACCGACCCGGCGCGGCTCGAGGAGCTCGCGCTGGCGGCGCGCGTACAGTACACGCCCGGCCGCGCGTTCTTCCCCAGCGGCGGCGGCGAGCGCCACATCCGCCTGGCGTTCAGCTACGAGCAGCCCGACAAGTGCTACGAGGGTTGCCGCATCCTCGCCAGGGCGATCCTCGACGCGCGGCGCTGATACCGGCCGGTGACGATCCGCGCCCGGATCGGTGTGCTCGTGCCCTCGGGCAATCCCACCGTGGAGCCGGAGCTCTACCGGATGGCGCCTGAGGGCGTGACGATCCACTTCGCCCGGCTCGATTCAGGCGAGGGCGCGCCCGGCACGCCCGACGCGATCGAGCAGCGGACCCTCGGCTACCTCGATGCGCTGCCGGCGGCCGTCCGCTCGCTGGCGGCCATCAAGCTCGACGCGATCCTGCTCGCCCACACCGGGGTGAGCTACGTCAACGGCGTGAACGGCGAGCCGGCGCTGGCGACACGGCTCGCCGATCTCGCCGGCACCCAGGTCACCACCGCGGCCGGCGCGATCGCCGCGGGCCTGCGGCGCCTCGGCGTCAAGCGCCTGGCGCTGGCGACCCCGTATCCGCCCTCGATCAGCGAGGCCGGCCGGGCGTTCTGGGAAGCGTCGGGATTCGAGATCGTCGGCTATCGACGGCTCGAGGGCGTGGCGAACATCTACGACGAGACGGAAGACCGTGCGCGCTCCCTCGCCCGCGCGGCTGACGCTCCCACCGCCGACGCGGTGCTCGTCAGCGGCACCGGCCTGCCGACGGCCGGGATTATCGAAGATCTCGAGCGCGAGCTCGGGAAGCCGGTGGTGACGAGCCAGCAGGCATCGCTCTGGCGAGCGCTTCGGCTGGCGCGCGTCGCGGATTCCGTCCCAGGGTTCGGCCGGCTGCTCCGCGAGCCCGCGTAGGCCGCGCGACCGGGCTCAGCGCGATCGCGATCAGCGCGAGAAGCTCACGCGCTGGCATCGGAGGCCTGCCACAAGCCCATCGGGGCGAAGTGGTCGCGTACCCGCTGCGCACGCATCTCCGATTCGAGGATCGAATATACGAGCACGTCCCAGCGTCGGCCGTCGTAGCTGCGCGCCTCGCGCAGCGTGCCTTCCAGATGGAAGCCGTTGCGGCGGAGCGCGTTGATGCTGAGCAGGTTGTACGCGTAGACCTTGGCCTCCACCCGGTGCAGATCCAGCGTGTCCATCGCGTAGGCCAGCGCCAGCCGCGTTGCCTCGACGCCCCAGCCCCGCCGGAGCGAGGTCGTTTCACCGAGCGCGGTCTCGACGAAGGCGAAGCGCTCGACCAGGTGGATGCCGTGGATCCGCACGAACCCGATCGGCGCCGAGCCGCCCTGGGTCGCCTGGATGAGCAGCGTGATGGCCGTGGGGTCGTAGAGCACGCGACTGACGAATTCCGGGTGATAGGGATCGGTGTGACGCCCGTGATAGAGGAGCGGGCTGCCGACCATCTGATCGAGCAGGGGCTCGTTCGCCCATTGCGCGAAGAGGCGCAGCTCGTCCCACGCGGGCGGACGCAGGACCAGCCGGCGGCCTGTCGCGACGGGAGCGGCCGCGGTGTCATCGAGCGCCGTTTCGGTCACCTCGAGCAGGGGCGAGCCGCGGCCCGGGCCCTCGAGCGGGAGGTCGTCGAGGAGCTCGGCGCGGAGCAGCGCGCGAT
>Ga0209158_1002402_pt1 | contig 11556 bp, 3 predicted proteins | sample GraSoiAngelo_140_FD_185897 | JGI IMG/M metagenome (GOLD analysis project Ga0209158, IMG submission 185897) | Grasslands soil microbial communities from the Angelo Coastal Reserve, California, USA - 14_0929_12_30cm (SPAdes) (version 2) | ecosystem: Environmental > Terrestrial > Soil > Grasslands ...
CGCCGATCGAAAAGTCCGGCTGCGCAGATTGCACTACCGAGACTTGGATGCTTGTAGAGTGCGATAGGGTTCCGCTCGACCCGGTGACAGTGACAGCATAACTTCCCACGGGCGTCGAAGACTGCGTTGAGACCGTCAGAGTCGTAGTGCCGGTTCCCCCTGACGAGAGGGAGATGCTTGACGGGTTCAGTGAGAGGCCTAGCCCAGCGGGAGAGCCCGTCGAGGACACGGTTACGGTTCCAGCGAAATTATTGATACTCGTCAAGGTGATTGTCGAAGTGGACGCTGATCCGGCATTAATGCTCAGCGAAGTCGGATTCGCAGAGATGGCGAAATCGGGAGGAGGCGAGGTGGGGTTGAAGAACTCTGTCATCGCCTTCGCGCTACCGTCGCCCGTACTCAGACTCGCCAAGTTCCAGTTAACCTCCACAGTCTTCGGAAACGAATAGTGGTTGTAGAGATTCGACGTACCGAAACTGGTCTTAGCCGCGGGTCCAGCCCAGACCGAGTAGACGCAGCTCTCACTACTACCATTCAGCGGGCAGTAGCCGTTACCCTCGTCGAAGGTGATGAACAGCGCGGACCGTCCAGTCTTGAAAGTGTTACTGTTCAGAATCCCAGGGACCAAACTCTTCAGATAATTATCTCCCGTGGTTATCGACGAAGAGCAGATTCCACTCGCACCCCGCATATCATTACAATCGTTCGGCGTCAGCCACATGAAGTTCGGCGCGGAAGCAGAGTTGAGATCATTAATCAGAACACAATCAGCGACGCTACTACACGTACTGGGATTCGCAAGAACCAGCTGGTTACAGCGAGCAGCGTTACTTGTAATGTCCTGAAAAGGAATGAACGGATTGTGAATCGGCTCATACGGCTCATGAGAACTAGTATCACAACCCGCAGCAACGTTCTGGTTTTCAAAATATCCCTTCCAGCTTAGACCCGCAGCCTCAAACCGGTCAACAAGATTCGGCGCAGTAATCGTGGGACACCCCGATGAGTTACACCCGAGAGTCGATCCTCCAATCAGAGCAACATAGTTAGGCTGACTAGTATTGATCAGCGACAGATACTGCGACCCGATCCCATACGCATTCGCTAGCCCCGCCATGTAAGGAGCCGGACCACTAGTCGAGCAGGGAGGAGGGCTAGAAAGACAAATGTCGTAGACCCCCTGATTCTCCATCAATATGATCACGACATGGTCGAAGTAGGAACCGCTCGGCGCCACAGTCGTCGCCTGAGCCACTCCTACGGGTTTCGCGGACCCATTCGCCGAACCGTTTGTCAAGCTCGCCACTTGCGATGTTGATACGACCATCAGAGCGAAAATGAGTACAGTCAGAATTCGGACTTCAGCTCGCATACGATTCAGCGAATCGGAACCCCTGAATATTTATTCATAGGGTCACGAAGGCTATCTGACTATATCCCGCGATGCATTTCACGAGCCTCATAGAGCCGAGAGGCGTCTTTCCCGGCAATCAGAAGATCACTCACTCCCCCAAGACACTTTGACAATCCTTCCACCAACGAACAGATTTCGGGGGACGAACCATCAAGCAGCCCACAAGGAATATCCTTGTCCGGGCTCCATCAAAGGATGGACGTATGATATCTAGCGTTCTAATGAGCGACCACTATTCTCAGCATGCTAAATACTACTCTGATCGCAGGTTCCATCTGAAGGCAGTTATGATAGTTCCAAAAGTCACGAAATATCTTACACTCATCATCATCGGACTCATAGTGCTCCCGTCGCTCACACCAATTAGCCCGAAGACCAATCCTGGCCCTACGATGACATCGTACAATCCAGGTCCGGCCGCCAGCTTCCACGCTCCTCTGTCGTCTGCGAGCATTATCGCGGTAGCCGGAGCGCGGCCCAACGTCCAGACCGCGTTATCGTCACCGTCCCAATTCACCAATCCTTCGAATCTTCAGACGATACACCAGAACGCGTTACGATTCATAAATGACAGCAGCTACTTCCCGCAGTCTGAAACAAGCGTCGCGGTGGATCCGAATAACTCGAACCATGTGGTTGGCGGCTTCAACGACGGCAAATTCTTCTTCTGCCCATTTTTCCCAGCCGAGTGCGCCACCACACTCCCTGTGTCACTCAGCGGGTTCACAGTGTCAAACGACGGAGGCCTGTCGGTTGCCAAGGGCGGCAGCCTACCTAACCTCAACGCAAGCGGAGTCCTCTTGACTTCGTGGGGAGACCCGTCACTAGCTCCGACCGTTGATGGCAACTTCTTCTATGCTTCACTCGCAATCAGCCCCTTCGACAGCCTTTTCGGCAATGGGGTAATGATCGCGAAGTCAAACGCCAACCTGTTCAATCCAAACATCTCCTGCGCCACTCCGATCCACGACCCTACCAACAACCCGTGTTGGGACACGGCTTTCGTCAACGGAGAGACGGCCTTCCCGGTCTATAGCCTCGAAGACAAAGAGAGAATCGCAGTCGACCGTGACCCATCCTCGCCCTACTATGGATCCGTTTACGTAGGCTGGGACCACTTCTCCCGGTTCGGATTCAGTTCAAGCTTCCTAGCCCGATGCGACGGGAATCTCGCCGCTTGCACCATGCTCTCAGAGGGACCCGTCACAATATCAGGAGGTGACCTGTTCGTAGCATGGACGACGCCCGTTGTGGACAAGAGTGGAAACGTGTATGTTGCCTGGTGCAACTTCGGTACCTTCTTCACATTTGGTCCAGTAAACTGCAGAGTAAGCAACTCACCCCCAGGCGGAACGAGCTTCGGCCCGCCCAGCAATATTCTCAGCTACATGGGCAGCGGCACAACTCTTCCGGCAGACACGGTTGTCATAGGTTGGGCCACAGAACAGTTCAGAACAGGGTTAGGACTCATCAGCATCGCGACAGACCCGAGCCCCAAGTCCAACAACCTCTACTTCACAACCAGCACATGCACAGCTGGCCATTACTACGCGGTCTCGGCCCAGATCGTTCCAGTGGCCGCAGACAATCCTGGAAACTGCGGCCAATCAGCAATAATCTTCAGCGAATCAGCAAACAATGGCACGTCTTGGTCAGCGCCCATTACCCTCTCAAACCCTGCCGTCAACGATCAGCCCTACGTCACAGTCGACTCCCAGACAGGCACAGTCTACGTCGTATACTACACAACCCAGTACGACCCGTTCAATCACAGGATCGATGTAGTCGGGTCCATATCAAATAACCTCGCAAGGACATTCCACCAACAACGCGTCACGACGGCCTCGGACGAGCCTAACGCAGACCCTAACATGTACGACTACATCCTCAGTAACGGCTTCGGAGGATCATTCACCGTACCCCAGTTCGGCGACTATTTCGAAGCAACAGCGAGGGGCGGGACCCTACGGGTCCTGTTCACCGGCAACTATGCGGTCGAAGCGGGAACCTTCCAGACAGACCCGTTCCTAGCAGTGCTCAACGGCCAGTAGTGGAAAAGCACTAGACTGAATCTGGAGGACCAAACCATTCTCTGAACCAGTCTTTCATTCAGCCATAGAGTCCACGATGGAGACTAATCCAGAGCCTGCACATGCCTCGTTCTGCGGAAATGACTCACGGGCAGAACCTGGACCCCCAGAAAACCCGCGACGACGCACTAACGGACGATGCTGAGCGTGCCCTTTGTAACCAGAATGGTTGACGGGCTGATAATGCTCCCTGACGCGAAGATCCCGGAGCCATACACGAGACTAACGGCGAAACCATACTTCAACCCGATGCTCGCGTTTGTGAAAGGCTGAGAAAGAGTGATCGTCATGGACGCCCCGGGAGCGAGGACAGCTACCGGAGTCTTCACTGAGAAAGACTGGGCGGAGCTAGTGGAGTTACCTGCCGTAGCTATCTGGAAGTAGGCCGGGACCGCGCCCGTGTTCTTCACAAGCATCGTCCACGTCTCCATGCCACCACTCTTACTCAGACTAAGCCTATGCGTCCAGGAGACTTGAGACACAGTCAACGTAACCTTGGACGCAGCAGATACCGTCACATGAATCGAGGCTGTGTGACTGAACGAGCCACCAATCCCCGTCACAATCACAGCATAGTTCCCAACAGCAACTGTCGAGGACACAGACAAGGTGAGGTTCGATGTCCCTGAGCCTCCAAGGACCGGGTTGGGGCTGAAGGTGCTCGTGAATCCTGAAGGTGCGTTTGAAGAGAGTGCAACCGCGCCATTGAACCCGTTGGTTGGAGAGATGGCGATGTTGAGGCTGGCTGAGGTTCCCGCCGCGAATGTGAGCCCTAGCGTGCTCGGTGTTAAGGTAAAGTCTGGCGGAGGTAGAACCGTCAGGAGTAGACTCGTCGAGTGCGACCCGGTCGTCGCGTTTCCAATAAACGTGACCATGTACGTTCCTGAACTCGCAGTTATTCCAACCTCAATAGTGATCGTCATACTAGCTGTTCCTCCAGCCGACAATGAGGCAGTAGAGACGTTTGGCGCAAATGATACTCCAGCCGCAGAAACTTGCGGAAAGATTTGGACAGGACCCACGAATCCGTTCAGGCTTGCCAACGACATGACCGTCGAGCCGGAAGAACCCGCCTGAATCGTTAAAGAAGATGGACTAGCCGATAGGGTGAAGTCAGGCTTGGCCGCCACATAGACCTGAATAATGATCGAGTGAACGACTCCTCCACCCTGAGCCGTTACGGTTATTGTAAAGTAGCCTACAACGTTCGTGCCCGCCGAGACAATAAGACTGGTATGGGCAGTCAGGTTTCCAGCCACGAGCATGCTGCTGTCGAGCAGGGAGACGGAGAGGCCCTGAAGCGAGACCGTGGCGCTCAGCGAGACACTACCCGCGAACAAGTTCATCCCCGTCAGACTAAGCGTGGACATGGCTGAGTCATCCTGGACGAGCGAGAGATAGGACGGGTCGGCTGATAATTGGAAGTCAGGTTTCGGCGCGACCGTCACCGAGACAACCAAGGAGTGCACGATAGGCGACCCAACCGCAGGAGTGCCGACGGCGTTGATCTCGACGCCGTACGATCCCGTAGAGGCGGTATCAGAAGCTGAGACGGTCACGGTCGAAGTCTCCGTGTGATTACTCGAGACGAAGAGAATCGCCGGACTGATAGACGCGGTTACACCTGCATCTGGAGAGAAGACCAGAGCGTTGAGAGAGATTGTGCCGTTGAAACTGTCGACGGTAGAGACGCTAACCGTGGAAGTGTTCAATCCGCCCTGGAAGACTGTGACAGATACAGGCTGGGCTTGTAGGACGAAATCGAACGCGTTGACGAAAACAGTTACGTTAGCCGTCGCGTTGAAACCGTCACCAGAACCCGTTACGCTAACACCGTAGTATCCGCTGATCGTATGAGCTGGAACCGAGAAGCTCACGGTAGCAACTGCGGATGTGACCGTCGCATTGAGGACCACAGATTGCGGATTCAAAGTCGCATTCAGCCCATGAAGGACGGCTGAGAGCTGGACCGTGCCAACGAACCCGTTGAACGTTGAAACCTGGATCGTCGAACTCGAGCTTGTCCCAGGATTCAATACCAAGAACGACGGATTTGCGCCAAGTGTAAAGGATGTTCCTGTCACTTGGACTTCGATAAAGCTAGTCCTAGTTATTTCCCCGCTTGTCCCAGTGACAATTATTACGTAATTACCTGGGGGCGTTGTGGAAGGTGCAGCCACGCTGACAGTGGAAGTGGCTGATCCTCCCGAAGACAGATCGACGGCCATCGGTGCTAGCGAGACTGAGAGTCCGAAGTTTCCGGAGACGGTAAGGGTGACGTTTCCATGGAATCCGCCGACACCCGTAGTCGTCAAAGCCGTACTGGACGAGCTTCCTCTAGGAAGAGACAGGAACGCCGGGTTGGCAGTGAGGGTGAAATCCGGACTGGTTATAGTGACGAAAACGTATGCGTAACGTGTCAGGTTGCCGCCAGTCGCCTGGACCTGCAGATAGAATGTTTGGCTCGGCACAGATCCGCTAGCGGTGACATTGAGCGCTACGAAGGCTGACCCTCCTTGCAGAAGCGTTACGCTGGATTCGTTCAAGGCTGCGGTGACACCAGCTGGCAAGAATGGTGTCGTGGAGAGTGTTACCGTGCCGTTGAATCCGTTGAGGCTCCTGAGAGTGAAAGTGGACTGGGCAGAACCGCCACCAGATACAAAGATAGAGCTCTGGTCGGCTTGGAATGAAAAGTCGGGCGCAACAACCTGAACAATGACATAGGCAAAACGAGTGAGGATTCCGCTTGAGGCCGTTATCTGAACTTGGTAGTTGCCCGAAAATACACTCGCGGGGACCCTAATTGTGGCTTGATCACTAGCCACTCCGTTGGAGGATAATTGTACAACGCTGTTAGCAAAGGTCGCGTTCAAAGCAAATGCTGATGCAGAGAGAGTGACATTGCCGCTGAATCCCTCGATGCTGCTCAGAGTAATCGTGGTAATGCCCGAAGTCCCAGGGGACAGACTCAGCGAGCTAGGGTTGACTGAAATATTGAAGTCCGGACCTGTAACGTCCACGTCCACGAAGGTTGTACGGGTCAGATTTCCGCTGGACGCTACTATCTGGAAATAGTAGACTCCTGGAGGAGTGTTCGAAGGTGCAGAGAACGTAAGGGTCGTTGTAAGAGTTGCGTTCCGAGCTGGAACGAGAATGAGGCTTTTTGGAGAGACAGAAACAAGACTGGGATAGTAGGTGGATGCGGTGATGTTGACTGGTGAGATAAAATTGTCGATGCTAGTCAGGGTTATCGTCGAGTTGGCCGACGCACCTTGACGGATGGTCAGGAAGTTGGGAGAGGAGAAGATCGAAAAGTCGGGGCCTGTCACCTGCACCTCGACGCCATAGGAACGTGTTAGCTGGTCGCTGCTAGCGACGACGTTAACAAAGTAGTAGCCCGGTGATGTGTTCAGGGGAACCTGAATTGTAAGCGTAGAATTCGCAACCCCGCCGGCAGATAATGCGAGAACAGCCGAGCTAAGAGATACCTGCAGGCTGAGCTGAGGATAGATGTTGGCGGAGAGGAAAACGTTCCCGGAGAAACTGTTGAGGCTAGAGACGGAGATCGTAGACTGTCCAGAGCCTCCCTGTGGCAGTGAGAGGAAGCCGGGATTCGCTGAAACGTAGAAGTCTGGGCCGATCACCTGGACGCTAAAGTAGATGTTGTGAACGATGCTGGCACTCACCGCATTGATCGTGACGCTGTAATATCCTGGAAGGGTACCCGCGGGGACCAGAACTGTGAGAAGAGCTGTAGAGGACGGTCGTGTCGAGTTTAGAGATAGACTGTTCGGGTTTAGTGACGCACTAACAGGCCCATAGGTGTTTGTGGAGAGGTTGATCGTGCCTGAAAAACCTCCGACCCCGGTGAGAGTCAGAGTTGCGTTTGTGCTCTGGCCCGCCAGAAGAGTTACCGAGTAGACGCTGGCAATGAACCTAAAGTCAGGCCCCGTTACATTGAGGCTTAGATAGACGCTGTGCTGGATGATGCCGCTCGCAGCTGACACGTAGACCGAGTAGATACCTGGTGGACCGGTCGCTGGTGTTGAGAGCGTTACGTTTGTGCTCACCTTTCCTCCGGCCGTCAGATTCAAACTATTGCTGGCCAGGGTCGCAGTCACAGGTCCGTATGTGGAGGCTGAGAGGCTTACGGTACCTGTAAAGCCAAGGATACTGGTCAGAGTGATTGTTGATGTTGCGGATTGGCCTTCCTTGAAGGTGAGGAAGGTGGGGGATGCGATGATCCGGAAGTCTGGGCCGGTCACGTTAACGGCTACGAAGGTCGACCGGTAGATGTTGCCGCTGACTCCATTGATGTTCACGCCACCGATTCCGGGTGGAGCTCCCGGTGGAGCTTTGACCGTGAGGATCGCGGTTCCCTGAGGGTTGGTCGAGTTTAACTCGATCGTGTTGGTGGAGAGGAGTACTGTTAGGGGCGAGTTGAAGAATTGTGGAAAGGCTTGGAGGGTCACCGTTCCTGTGAATGCACCCAGGCTTTTCACGGTGATTGTCGAATTCTTTGAGGTCCCCTGCGGTAGAGTCAGGTTGCTCGGATTCGCAGTGATAGTGTAGTCGGGAGGTGCGACATCAACCGCGATCATAGCTTGATGGAAGACTGTTCCACTTGTGGCATTGATACCGATCAGGAACTGACCTAGTGATGTGGTAGAGTTCGTCGAGAAGGTCAGAATCGATGAGGCCGTCGGGTTCTGGGAGGATACGGAGACGGTTGGCGAACTGAGAGCAATCGAAGGGGGATGTGCTGGGACTGGGCCTAGAAGAGACAGCAGTAAGTCGATCGTTCCGTTGAAGCTGTTGAGACTACGCAGATCTAGTCGGTAGCTTGTAGTTTCGCCGAGGTGGGGGCCGGATGTCTGGGCTGATGCATCCAGAGCGAAGTCCGGACTCGACTGAGGAGTCCAGACATTTGTTGCGGTGGCCTCAAAGTAGATCTGGAGAACCTCGACACCATTTGAGGAGACATAACTCTGGTTAACGTATTCTTCGAGGAGAAGGCCAGTTTTCACATCCCAGTAGTAAGAAGCTCTTACGGACTGATAGGATGATTGAAAGGTTAGGTTGAGAAGATTGACGGTTCGAAGGGCTCCAGCATAGACCTTGTTGACGGTCTCGTTGACTGATATGGGATAATACGGATTGGAACTTTTCCACAGCAGGTCGCCCGCACTCAGTCCGCCTGCGACTATGTAAGGAAGCAGATTTCCAACCTGAGTGTCTGTTGTCCCGTTCAACGAATTGGTGATCTGACTTCCATTCCGATACGTCGTGATCAACGAGGCAACGACCGCGTTTGTCGCCGCATCAACGCTTCTGATCAGGACCATAATATTGCTGATGTTTGCCTGGAAGTAAGGATAGGGGGTGGTGTTGTTCACGCTGAAATTTCCATAGGTTATGGAATCGCCAGCCTTCACTCCGGGCGCATAGCTGGGCAGGGCGTAGGCGTGGGGAAAACTGTGAAGCCAGACGGATGATACAACAACAATTGCAAGTAGGATAGAGTGAACGGTAGCCCTTCTCAATTATCGTCCCTATTTTCTCAAAGGCTGCAAGTTAATAAAGTAATAGCGACAGATTATTTGTTTCCGCTATCTGGCGCTATACGGAAACAGCCAGTCCGAACCTGTCTCGTCTAACTATTCCCACGTACGTTGTATTCACATGTGCGCACAACCTCACCCAGACTTTTTGACTCTCAAAGGCTATGTAGCCTTAGCCTGCTCGCAATTCTCTTGAAGGAATCATGCTCTCGCTCGGCCGGCTGAGGCTTCAGCCTGATACTGAAAGAATCAATCTCTTCCTTGTTCAGGCGTCACCTGTGATCCTCACGAGTCTGATAAGCCTCGTCATCTTCCACGGCTATCTGTTGATCCAACAGAGCAACGGCGGCAGTGATCTAGTCAGCGCTGACATTCCGAAGAGCCTCATGCTCCTAAACGGCCAGAACCCATACTCCACACAGCCCTGGGCCTCCCCCTACCCACCGCTATTGTTATTGACCGTTTCAGGAATAGTCCGGCTCACCAGCCTCTTCGCGTCCCAATCCTCTCTCGGCCTCATCAGCCAGCAAATCAGATTCATCGGCCTATTCGCAGACGCAGCAGTCGCACTCATCATCTACCTCACGATCCGTACCAGAACCAACAACCCCCTCCAAGCACTTATACCAGCATGCCTCTTCCTAGCGTTACCGGCTGTCAGTAGCTCACCTCTCTACTTCTTCCACAGCGACACCTTCGGCTATCCTATCCTAGCCCTCGCAGGACTCACACTCGCAAAACACCGATACCTCACCGGGATAATCCTCCTAGCAACGGCCACCATCTTCAAGATCCACCCCGTCCTATCTCTGCCTCTAGTAGTGATCTGGCTGATCCGAACCCAAGGCCTACTCAAGACCCTACCAAGCCTCTTCGCCACCACGACCATCACCAGCCTAGGCCTAGTCCTTCCCCTCGCGATTCCTGGCTACCAGCAATCCATTCTCGGCTTCAACCTAACCAACCAAGGCAACGGAACAACACTCGGAATCATGAGCTTGCTCAACACAATTCTTCCCCAGACCCTCCAGTTCGCTCCCACAGAACTTCTCACAAACCAAATCTGGATCACAACCACAGCAACCCTCTACACGATAATCCTCGGAACCGTCTGGACGAAAGCGAGGAGCCTCAGCCTGATCGACGTCGTCCTACTCGGACTGGTCGCTTGGCTCATCCCTCTGAAAATCGTCTACACCCACTATATCCTCTGGGCAGTCATACCGTTCCTCATGCGAGGGAGACTCAAACAGACAATTCTCGTAGTTGGACTCCTCCAATTCGCCGACACGCTCGCCTACTGGTCATCGTCCCCAACTAGTGGTCCCTTTCCGGGCATCGTCGCTTTCTACGGACCCGTTCTGACGAGCCTGGTCATACGGATGGTTGGAGCAACAGCACTAGTTCTTGTACTCTACTCGCTGAGGAAGAATCCTATGGACGTCTTTCAACATCGAAACTTGCCAGCTTCAACTGTATTCTGACCTATCGTCAACACGTCAGGGTCGTCCGGTCGCGAGGTATGTGAAGCCCGCATCTTCACACTCTTTCCTGATTCGAAGGTTCCTCGTATCGAAGAGGATAGGATTGGCATTCATCTTAGCTTTCACCTCGGAGAGATCGACCTGTCGAAACTCGGCGTGGTTCGTCGCGATCACAATTGCGTCCGCACCCTTGACCGAGTCCAGCATTGATCCGGCAGACGCATAGTGAACACTGCCAACTTTGATTGTCTCCACAAACGGATCGAAAACTATTGCCTTGACTCCAAATCGTTGGAAGATCCTCAACAGGTCCACACTCGGACTCCTCCGCGTATCCTTGACACCTCCCTTGTACGAGAGACCCCAGAGCGCAACCCTCACCTTCCGCGGATTCTTCTTCAGCTTCCGGAGAGTCTTCAGCAGCCTCTCGACCGTATGCTTGGGCATTCCATTGTTCAGCACTTCAGCGGCCGAGACCATCCGTAGAGGAAAACCTGCCTTCTTCGCCCTGTAGACCAAGTAGAACGGATCCTTCGGAATACAATGCCCGCCGACCCCCGGCCCAGGATAGTGAGCCATGAACCCGAAAGGCTTCGTCGCCGCCGCATCGATGGCCTCGATAAAATCTACGCCCAGTGTTTCGTGAAGCACTGCTAGCTCGTTGACCAGTGCGATGTTCACATAGCGAAACACGTTCTCCAGCATCTTGGTCGCCTCCGCAACAGAAGGCCCACTAACCGCCACGACCTTCGCCTGAAGAATCATGCTATAGAACTCGGAGCCAAGCCGCGTAGACTCCTCGTCCACGCCACCGACAACCTTCGGAATACTCCTCACCCCGAATGAAGCATTCCCATAATCAATCCTCTCCGGAGAATAGACGAGGGCGAAATCGATCCCAGCCTTCCTCTCCCCACGCTCAAGTAGCGGCCGAAACACTTCCTCAGTAGTACCAGGATAGCTCGTGCTCTCAACAATGATCAGCTTGTAATCCGTGAGCTGGTCAG
>Ga0209158_1002403_pt1 | contig 11555 bp, 6 predicted proteins | sample GraSoiAngelo_140_FD_185897 | JGI IMG/M metagenome (GOLD analysis project Ga0209158, IMG submission 185897) | Grasslands soil microbial communities from the Angelo Coastal Reserve, California, USA - 14_0929_12_30cm (SPAdes) (version 2) | ecosystem: Environmental > Terrestrial > Soil > Grasslands ...
TTTGATTACGTTCGCCGGGAATTTCTGGGAGATGTTCGTTGTCTCGTATTTGATGTCACTCCCAATCCCAACGCCGGTAAGGGCCGGTTCATGGGACGCATTTGGGTGGAGGATCAGGCTTTCCATATCGTTCGGTTCAATGGCGCTTATAACGGGTCGTCACGCACAAACTTCTACTTCCATTTCGATAGCTGGCGGGTTCTGGCCGGGCCGCAGGAGTGGCTGCCCGCATATGTTTACAGCGAAGAGGGAGAGGTCAAATACGCGATGACGCGGAGGCTCACGTTCAAGTCGCAGACCCGCCTGTGGGGCTATAACGTGGGCCGCGCCAAACAGGAGCAGGAGCTGAACAAGATCATGGTGGAAGCTGCGCTGCCGGTGAAGGACCAGGCGGAGGGGGCCAATGACTATTCACCGCTGCAAGCGCAGCGCAACTGGGACCTGCAGGCGGAGGACAACGTAGTGGATCGCATGGAAAGGCTCGGCCTGCTCGCGCCGCGCGGCGAAGTCGACAAAGTTCTGGAAACGGTGGTGAACAATATAGAAGTCACCAACAATTTGAATATCGCGCCTGAGGTCCGCTGCCGCGTCCTGACCACTTCAACGCTAGAGTCGTTCACCATCAGCCATACCATTGTGGTCAGCCGTGGCTTGATTGACGTGCTTCCGGATGAGGCCAGTCTGGCCACCCTCCTGGCGCGTGAGCTCGGTCACGTTGTGCTCGCTCATCGCATTGACACGCAGTATGCGTTCTTCGACCGCATGTTGTTCGATGAGAAAGATACGTTTCGCCACTTCGGATTCCGCAGAACGCCGGAAGAAGAACAGGCCGCCGCTCAGAAAGGCGCGGAACTGCTGCAGAATTCGCCGTACAAAGACCAACTTGCAACCGCAAAACTGTTCATCCAGGCGCTGCAGGATCGCACAAAGGATGTTCCCAATCTGATCAGCCCGCATCTGGGCGATCGCATTCCTAACTACTGGGCCGTCTCCTCGCCGGCAAACGGGACGCGAAGCTCCAGCATAGAAGCGCTCCCTCAACCCGGTTTGTCAAATTCCGCAGCAAACGGCACTAACAATAAGGTTCTGGCGGCGTTGCCGCTTGGCGGACGCATCAAGATGGATCCCTGGAGCGACGAGTTGACCATGCTGAAGGCCAAACCCGTCAGCATCGTCGCGGAACGGGAAAAGATGCCCTTCGAGGTTACACCGTTCGTTATTTACCTGACCCGCGAGCAGTCTCGTCCCACCCAAGACGTGCCGGCGCTGGCGACGGAATCCAATGCAGGTCCGAGCGACCCTGTCGCGCCCAGCGTCGATACGAAATAAAGGCGTCCGCGGATAATGATCTGAACCACGGCGGGGCGACTCGGCTCGGCCGGCGTTTTGAAATTAACTTCTTGAATCCGAGGCAGCCTTGCGCGTCCAATGTAGGAGGTTTGCAGCTCCTCCGCCGGTAAGTTCCTTATTGCAGACGTCGGGCTACTATTTTCCACAGAGCCCGGGATTTTCACAGAGTATAGTTCAGCGAAACTGCAAAAGGGCGCTTGACGCAATCAGAGAAACTGCTATACTTCACTCCGTCCGGCTAATACGAGAATCAGGGGACGATGCATTTTGTCGAGCCCTCTCGGGGCTCGAAGTGAGGCTAGTTACGAATACCGGATAATTCAGTCGAGCATCGCGCGAAGCCGCTTGCGCTCTGATGTGCAGGCGGATTGGCCCGGCGCTCGACGCCGGGTTTTTTATTTTCGGTTCGAAGATTTTCGGACGTTCCGCCGGGCGCGGAACGCTCTGGGCGGTACCCAGGGCCGAAGCTCTTTGACAACTGAAGAAGCTGGCAAAACGCGAAGCATTTCGCCCCGATTTCAATCGGGGAGAATTGCGACGCGCGTAGTCCGCAAGTTCTGCTCGAGAGAGCGAATTGTGGAAAGGCGAATTATCCGCACAAAAGAACTTCCGCGAAAAAAGCAAGCGCGGCGGCGACGTGCCGGGTAAGTTTTATGGTCAAGCTACTAAGGGCGTATGGTGGATGCCTTGGCGCCAGAAGGCGATGAAGGACGTGGCTAGCTGCGATAAGCCTCGGGGAGCCGCAAGCAGGCTTTGATCCGGGGATTTCCGAATGGGGAAACCCATGCCGGTAAAACCGGCATACGGCCCGCTGAATATATAGGCGGGTGCGAGCTAACCCAGGGAAGTGAACCATCTCAGTACCTGGAGGAAAATAAATCAACAGAGATTCCGAAAGTAGCGGCGAGCGAAATCGGAACAGCCTAAACCGTCGTGCTTGCACGGCGGGGTTGCAGGACCGCGTGAGTAGAGTTACCAATCCGGAGGCTAGGTGAACCTGCTGGAAAGCGGGGCCACAGAGTGTGATAGCCACGTAACCGAAAGCTTACCGGACTCGAAGCGGTATCCTAAGTACCACGGGACACGTGAAATCCCGTGGGAACCCGGGGAGACCACTCTCCAAGGCTAAATACTCTCTGGCGACCGATAGTGAACCAGTACCGTGAGGGAAAGGCGAAAAGCACCCCTGCGAGGGGAGTGAAATAGAACCTGAAACCATATGCCTACAAGCAGTCGGAGGGTGATCTCCGACCTTCGGGTCGGAGCCGCCTGACGGCGTGCCTCTTGCTTAATGAGCCGGCTAGTTACTCTCACAGGCGAGGTTAAGCGTAAGCGAGCCGTAGCGAAAGCGAGTCCGAATAGGGCGCATAGTCTGTGGGAATAGACGCGAAGCGGGATGATCTACCCTTGGCCAGGCTGAAGGCGGCTTAACCGCTGCTGGAGGGCCGAACGGGTGTTAGTTGAAAATAGCTCCGATGAGCTGAGGGTAGGGGTGAAAGGCTAATCAAATTCCGTGATAGCTCGTTCTCCCCGAAATGCCTTTAGGGGCAGCCTCATGTGATCTGCCGCGGCGGTAGAGCACTGAATGGACTAGGGACCAACCAAGGTTACCGAATCCAATCAAACTGCGAATGCCGCGGACAGCAACATGGGAGTGAGACTACGAGGGATAAGCTTCGTGGTCGAGAGGGAAAGAACCCAGACCGCCAGCTAAGGTCCCCAACTGCAGGCTAAGTGGGAAAGGAAGTGTGATCGCTCAGACAGCCAGGAGGTTGGCTTAGAAGCAGCCATCCTTTAAAGAAAGCGTAACAGCTCACTGGTCAAGCGATCATGCACCGACAATCCAACGGGGCTTAAGCCTGCGACCGAAGCTGCGGAATTGTGTGGCGCAAGCCGCACATTTGGTAGGGGAGCATTCTGTGGAGTCTGAAGGCAGACCGAGAGGACTGCTCAACGCCACGGAAGAGACCCTGCCGGCATAAGTAGCGATAAACACGATGAGAACTCGTGTCGCCGAAAGTCTACGGTTTCCTGAGGAAGGTTAATCCGCTCAGGGTTAGGCGGGTCCTAAGGCCAGGCCGAGAGGCGTAGCTGATGGATAGCAGGTCAACATTCCTGCCCCACCTAGCGGGCGTTATCACGATGGGGTGACGCAGAAGGATAGAGGAGTCGGGAGATGGATTTCCCGATGGCCCTGTGTAAGCCGGATCGCGCAGGAAAATCCACGCGGTCATTCAACGGTCAGACAGGTCCCCAGGCCACACGGCCATAAAGTCCTTGATTTCACGCTGCCAGGAAAAACCTCTAAGGAGTCCGCAAGGTGCCCGTACCACAAACCGACACAGGTAGACGAGGATAATATCCACAGGCGCTCGAGAGAACACTCGCTCAGGAACTAGGCACATTAGCCCCGTAACTTCGGGAGAAGGGGTGCCGCACTAGGGTTTATAGCCCGAAGCGGCCGCAGCGAAACGCGCTCTGCGACTGTTTAACAAAAACACAGCTCTCTGCAAAGTCGAATACGACGTATAGGGGGTGACACCTGCCCGGTGCCGGAAGGTTAAAGCGAGGGCTCAGCTGCCGCAAGGCAACGAAGGCCTGAACTGAAGCCCCGGTGAACGGCGGCCGTAACTATAACGGTCCTAAGGTAGCGAAATTCCTTGTCGGGTAAGTTCCGACCTGCACGAATGGTGTAACGATAGAGCGACTGTCTTGGCGAGTGACTCGGCGAATTTGTGGTTCCGGTGAAGACGCCGGATGCCCGCATCTAGACGGAAAGACCCCGTGCACCTTTACTGCACTCTGGTCATGATTAACGGGAGGATCTGCGTAGCATAGGTGGGAGCCTATGAACCTCGGCTTTCGGGCCGGGGGGAGGCGCCGGTGAAATACCACCCTGATTCTTCTGTCGGTCTAACTTACGGCCCTTGACGGGTCGGAGGACATGGCCAGACGGGTAGTTTGACTGGGGCGGTCGCCTCCTAAAATGTAACGGAGGCGCCCAAAGCTCGGCTCAGGCGGATTGGAAACCCGCTGTGGAGTGCAAGAGCATAAGCCGGGTTAACTGCGAGACACACACGTCGAGCAGGAGCGAAAGCTGGGTCTAGTGATCCGGTGGTCCCGCGTGGAAGGGCCATCGCTCAACGGATAAAAGGTACGCCGGGGATAACAGGCTGATCTAAGCCAAGAGTTCACATCGACGCTTAGGTTTGGCACCTCGATGTCGGCTCATCGCATCCTGGGGCTGTAGAAGGTCCCAAGGGTTAGGCTGTTCGCCTATTAAAGCGGTACGTGAGCTGGGTTCAGAACGTCGCGAGACAGTTCGGTCCCTATCTGGTGTGGGCGCAGGAGACTTGAGGGGAGTTGTCCCTAGTACGAGAGGACCGGGATGAACGGACCACTTGTGTACGAGTTGTCCCGCCAGGGGCATTGCTCGGTAGCGAAGTCCGGAAGAGATAATTGCTGAATGCATCTAAGCAAGAAACTCACCCCGAGATAAGGTCTCCCAACGCCGCTACGGCGGCGTAAGAAGGCCGGTCGAAGACTACGACCTTGATAGGCGGGAGGTGGAAGCGCAGTAATGCGTGTAGCTTACCCGTACTAATCGGCCGTTCGGCTTGACCATAAAACTTTCCCAGCACGTCATCACCACGGCGTGCGGATGCTCTCTTGGAGCCATTGCGGACGACGTCAGCTTCTTCAGTTTGTCGATGCTAGCCGTTGGGGGCGTTTCCAAACGCTCCCACCTCTAGCATCCAGAGTTTCTGGTGGTCATACCGCGGGGGTCACACCCGTTCCCATCCCGAACACGGAAGTTAAGCCCCGCAGGGCCGATGATACTGCACGGGTAACTGTGTGGGAACGTAGGTCGCCGCCAGGATAAACACAAAAAAGGCTCCGGCGTTTACCCGCGCTCGGAGCCTTTTTATTTTGTCTTGCATACCGGCCTTGGCTTCGTCTTGGACGGAAGCCCATCTGTGACTACGAATAAATTGGGCTGGCATTGGGAGGTCGCGCATGAACCGGTATAGCTATGCATTCCTGATTGTAGTGAGCGGATCTTGCTTGCTCTGGTTTCCATGGTTGCATGCGGCAACCGGGGACGATGCGCCACAGCCACCCCAAGCCACGATCACCTGCAGTGTTCTCGAGGCGCACATGAATCCGGACCTTGACATCAGCGCGGCGGTTTTTCACCAGAGGAACAAAGACGAAGCGGCTCGTTTCAGCGTTCTCCTCAAAGAGCATACGGACGCTCCTGTGGAGTTTCAAACCAATGACGGCACGTGGCACAAAGGCTCAGTCGCACGGCTGAAGAGTTCGTTTGGTCGCGGGCTCTTACTCTTCGCTTCGAGTTCAGCTCAACTGAAAGAGAAGGACATTTTCGTTCTGAAATTTGAATAAAGCTTAAGCCGCCTGCTTTTAACCTCGCCAAAATAAAAAGGGGCTCCGCCTGGAGCCCCTTTTCCTGACTATGCCTTCCCTGCTTATTTCTCGAAGCTGACGAAATCGCCGTTATCGGCGCAAACTTGCTCGGCAATGGTCCAATCCGGATGCAGTTGGAACTGCAGGTGTACATTCCACGGCGTAGCCAATGCCTTCGGGTCTTCCATACTGACATCCAGTTCCAGGTCATTCAGGTTCACACGCTGGAAGCGCTCGATAACGTGCAACTGATCGCTATGGCTATGGCCGATGCGATCGAGCCACGTCTTCTCATTGAACCCGACTGTGTCCACAACGAAGGTGTCGCCTTCCCAATGGCCGATCGAATCACCCATGTAAGTAGGAGTGACATCGTCGGGATGTTTGCGCCCGTCGGTGAAGATATGGCGGGCCGTGTGGTCATATTCGTAGAGAAAGATGACCTCTTTCGGAGTTTGCACAATTTGCAACGGAAACGGCTGAAGATAAATTCTTGGAACGCCGGGAGGGAAGCACTTCGTGATGACCGGATCGTTTGTTTCTTGCAGGGTGTATTGTCCCCCATTCGAGGACTTCTGGAGTTTGTATTGTTGTTCGCCCCAAGCGGTCATATTGGGGTCCACGCGGCCAAAGCCACCCTGCCCACCGCCACCCCGCATATTCCAGACTCCGGTCAGGTCGTGAGCATCGTGAGGCGGCCCCGCGATGGGCCCCGACGGTCTCCCACGCCCTTGCTGAGGGGGATTGCCTGCCGGCTGATTACCTTGCCTGGGCCGCTGGCCGGCTGGTGAATTCTGCGCGGTCGCAGGCATACCCAAGACGAATACCGCGACCCATAAGAAGGTGCCACACACGAAAGCCGTTCGCATTATTGAAACTCCTTGGATCGCTGGCGCGCCCCGCTGCGGGGTTTAAGCGCATTTTCAATTATCGCCGCCGCCGCCCAGCGAGACTTCCTGGCCGTCTTTGGTAATTTTCCGGATCCACATCGTCGTAGAGCCGCTCTTTGCTGGTCCGCCGGCCAGGGTGACTTGATCACCGGGCTTGAGCGTGCTCTTGGTCCACCCGGCTCGGGCGAGGTGGTTCGGGCTGGTGAGTTCGCCTTCCCATTTCTCGACCTTACCCGAGGGGTCCTTTACGTCCATGGATATAAGCACGTGAGGATTAACAAACTGAAAGTCCGTGATTGTCCCGGTGACCGAAACGGTTTTCGACATGTCGTAAGCGGCCGATCCGTGATGTGCGAAAGCAGGTCCTGAAAGGATGAACAAAACGCCGAGCGAGATGAGAGACAAGGTCAACGTCTTCCGCATGTGAGCTACACCTCCAGCCAACTTGTGAAGTCTCGCATTAGGCCCTGGGCATGTCAACCGCTGACACCCAGTCAGCCGTGTTAAATTAATGTTAAGAAGAGGCTTATGGGCGTTGTACTCGCCCCGAGCCAGCAAAAACTCTACCATTCGCCCCCGAGCCTCGGCGTTAATCGGCTCGAATCACGGCCCCTTCTCGGCCGCAGCGGAACCGCAAAGTGTCTTACGTTCCGTGAAAGAAATCCTGCAAACGCCGCGTGCCCTCCTGGAACTCGGCTTCGCGCACAATCAGGCTGACCACCAGGAAGCCATCGCGCGGGAAATCGAAGAAATGCCCCGGGTGCACCAGCAGATCGCGGGTTTCTAGCAGCGCGATCGCGAGATCCTCATCCGAACGGGTGGCGGGTACACGCAGCACGGCGTACCATCCTCCCTCGCGTCTCAGGCGATCGACACAGCCTGTTTCCTGCAACAATTTGTCGAGAAAACCCAGATTCGAGCAGAGCCGCTGCCGCATTTGCATTTGCAGATCGCCACGCATGGCTAACATTTCGGCCAAAGCAAGCTGCCCTGGCGTGCTCGGCGACAGATACGTATCGCCGATCAACTCCAGCCGCTGCATGGCCCGGCGGGCCAGTGCTTCCGGTCCGCTCACGATTAGCCATCCGAGCTTCATCTGCGGGAGCAGGGAAATTTTGGATAGGCCGCTCAGCGTAAACGTCAGCGCCGGGGAATCGAATGCGAAACTGCAGCGCAATTCCGTGCCCTCCGCATAGTCCAGGAAAACCTCGTCGGCAATGATGGCCAGATCACGGCGCGCGCAGATTTCGGCCAGCTCTAGCGCTTCTTCTCTCTTGATGAAAGAGCCTGTCGGATTGTTGGGATGCACGACCATTACGGCTCTCGAGCGCTCCGTCAACGCCGCAGAGAGCCCCGGAAAATCAACTTGCCAGCCCTGGTGGTAAACGAGCGGGTAAGGCACGGGGCGAATGTCAGCAAGATCGGCCAGATATTCAAAGAGGGGATAGCTCGGCGCAGGCACCAGGACTTCATCTCCTACTTCGCAGAGCAGGCGAAAGACGTAGTTATAGGCCTCGCTTGTGCCGGAGGTAATGACAATGCGTTCCGGGTTAACACATGTCTCTCTCCCGAGAAATCCAGGCCGCCCGCGGTAATAGTCCGCTATCGCTTCACGAGCCTGGGGCAAACCCTGGCTCTCGGGCTCATAACGCAGCATGCGGCGATTATTCAGGGCGGCAAAAAGCTGCTCTTCCGGATAGCGGAAGCCGCAGGTCGTAGGGTTGGAATTTGTCAGGTCAAGCAGTGGCTTGCCGCGGCGCCGATGCTCTTCGAGAGCAGTTGCGAAGCGATTCGGTTCCAGACGCCAATTTGTTCGCGACGCAAACATGCATTCGCAAAGCGATCGCGGATATCTATATCATGGCCGCACGGAACCCGCGGTTAGTACGGGACAGCGACGGCAAGCAAGATGCCAAAGCCATTCATCCGGAATACAATTGCTAATTCGCCTTCTCGTGTGTCACCATCTCGTCGCACTCAATCTTGCCGTCCCGCAGGTGGATGATCCGATCAGCGTGTTCTGCGATCTGGTGCTCGTGCGTAATCAATATAATGCTGTTCTTTTGCTGATGCAGGCGCGCAAACAAAGCCATGATCTCTTCCCCAGTGCGCGTGTCGAGATTTCCCGTGGGCTCATCGGCGAGCAGGATCGAAGGCGAATTCACCAGGGCTCGCGCGATGGCCACGCGTTGTCGCTGACCGCCGGAAAGTTCGCTCGGCCTGTGCATCATGCGACTCCCCAACTCCACCGCTTCCAGCGCGCGCTTGGCCCGCTCCTGCCGCTCCTCGGCCGTCATTCCCTTATAAATCATGGGCAATTCCACATTGTGCAGGGCAGTAGCTCGGGGCAATAGATTGAACGTCTGGAAAATAAACCCGATCTCTTGATTGCGAATTCGGGCCAATTGATCTTCATCAAGATTGCTTACCAGTCTGCCTGCGAGCCAATACTTGCCGCTTGTAGGAATATCCAGGCAGCCGATCAAATTCATGAGTGTCGATTTTCCTGAACCCGAAGGCCCCATGATGGCGACGTATTCGCCACGATGAATCGATAAGTCCACGCCTCGCAAAGCGTGCACTGTCTCCGCGCCCATTTCGTAAATTTTTGTGAGATTCTCGGTCTTAATCGCCAGATGTCGGTCCAGCACATCGTCATGAAAAGAAGTGGGGACCGCCGAGCTGACGGCCATTAAGTTCGCCCCGAAGGTCGCAGGGATTCGACCATCGGATCGTGCAAACCCACGAATTCCAATGCCCCTCCGACGCTTTCTCGATTTCGTCCGATTGTACGGCTCACCATGGGCTCATTCTAACAGTATTCGCTCGCCGATATCTGCCGTGCAGGTCAACCAGTTTCGCAGGGGAGTATTTCCCCGGCCCTACAGAACGTCAAGCTGCCATGGCCTAATGGTCATCCGCTGGGAGGCGAAAAATGGATTGACTTAGAGGGTTCCGACCCCTCCGCCGTCAGGCAACCCCCGGACGCGCCTAATGCTCTGAAGAGATTAAAGTATGGTCCTGAAAGCGGGATTCTCTCGTTGACGGGCGCTACACTCTGGGACTAGAATTTCAACTCTGCCTAGAAGAGGCATACTCGATGAAGAAGTCTGAGCATTTCCGGGTTTCCATTTTGGGAAGTACTGTGTTTCTGCTGGGCTCCTGGGCCATTCCTGGCCTGGCGCAAGGTCAGCCGGCCAACCCGCCGCAATCATCTCCCAGCCAGCCATCAGACCAGAAGCAAGACAACAACAAGAAAAAGATTAATGAGAAGCAGGTCCTCAAGGAACTAGCCACGCCTTACAAAAAGTGGCTGAACGAGGATGTCGTCTTCATCATTACAGATACCGAGCGCAAAGCCTTTCTCGCATTGCAAACGAACGAAGAACGTGAGCAATTCATCGAGCAGTTCTGGCAACGGCGCAATCCCGATCCAGATTCGGTCGATAATCCGGTGAAGGAAGAGCATTATCGCCGCATCGCTTATGCCAACGAGCATTTTGCGTCCGGTATTGCCGGCTGGAGGACCGATCGCGGCCGCATTTACATCATGTACGGTAAGCCCGACACGCTCGAAAGCCACACGCAGGGGGAGAACTACGAGCGCCCGCTGGATCAGGGTGGCGGTGAAACCAAGACCTATGCCTTCGAAGATTGGACCTACCACTATATTGAGGGCATTGGCGAGAACGTAGAGTTGGAATTTGTGGATCCCAGCGGCACTGGCGAGTTCCGCCTGACCACCGACCCCTCGGAAAAAGATGCTTTGCTTTATGTCCCCGGAGCCGGCTTGACTCTTGCCGAGCAGGAGGGAATGTCCTCCAAAGCGGCCCGGTTCACGAATACGGATGGAACGCACATGGCGCCTTCGCCCTACGGGGCACGGAACTCCAATCTCGATGAATTTAGCCGCCTCGAACTGGAGGCTAAGATTTGGCAGCCGCCGGCGGTGAAATTCAAAGATCTCGAGGCAGTGGTATCGTCGCGTATCGTTCGGGACCAGATCAAGTTTGACTACCGCTTCGATTTCTTGCGCGTCGCCGGCGATACAGTCCTGGTGCCGATAACGCTGCAGATTCCCAATAATCAGTTGAGCTTTCAGAGTAAGGATGGGGTGCATACGGCCACGCTCAACCTCTTTGCCCGCGTGAGTTCCCTGAGCGGGCGCACGGTGCAAACGTTTGAAGATACGATCCGCCGTGACTTCCCCGATTCGCTTTTGCAGGGCTCGCTGCGCTCCGCCTCGATTTATCAGAAGGCCGTTCCGCTGCGCCCCGGCCTTTATCGCCTGGACATGGTCCTTAAAGATACGACGAGCAATAACATCGGCGTGGTAAACACGCGCCTTGCGGTGCCGCCCTTTGACGACGACAAGCTGCAGGCCAGCACCCTAATCCTGGCCGATGAGATCTCCCCGGTGGCGGCCAAGGATATCGGTCTGGGCATGTTTGTGATCGGCTCGATGAAGGTCCGGCCGAAGTTGGACCACAGTTTCAGCGCCGCTCAGCCGATCGGGGTTTATTTCCAGATTTATAACCTGAAGATTGACGACAAAACGCACAAGAACAATGCCTCCGTCGAGATCCAGATCTTTCAGGGCGACCAAGCGATCAAGCACGTAGTGCAAAGCTCTGAACAATTGCACCAATCCGGCGAACAAATGACGGTGCAGGAATCGGTGCCGGCCCAGACCTTGGCGCCCGGGAAATATCGGATCGAGATCAAGACGACGGATGCCGTAGCCAATCAAACCATCGCCCGGTCGGCGGACTTTACCGTTACGCCTCCACCCAACGGGAAGATTGCGGCGCAAACTTCTTCCGTGAGGTGATCAGTGAAATTGCGGTGGACTGCGGCCTTCTTTTTTTTCGGGTTCTTCCTCTTCGCTGC
>Ga0209158_1002405_pt1 | contig 11549 bp, 11 predicted proteins | sample GraSoiAngelo_140_FD_185897 | JGI IMG/M metagenome (GOLD analysis project Ga0209158, IMG submission 185897) | Grasslands soil microbial communities from the Angelo Coastal Reserve, California, USA - 14_0929_12_30cm (SPAdes) (version 2) | ecosystem: Environmental > Terrestrial > Soil > Grasslands ...
AGGAACGAGACTTTTACCGAGATTTATTGGGAATGAAGGTCATCTACGATAAGCCCGAAGGGACGAATGCAGAATGTTTGTTGAGGTTTGGCCAAAACACACTCTACCTGCGCAAGACAAGTAATCCCGCTGCCAAGCCCTATTGCAACCAATTCGGGTTCGTGACCGAAAATTATGACCAGAATACGGTCGAATCGGAATTAAGGCGCCGCGGCCTCAAACCCAAGCCGGATTCCAAATTGTCGTGGTCTATCGTGGATCCGGATGGCTACCAGATCGATGTCTCGGGCCCTGGATTTCCCGAGCATATTGCGAATGACTGCCACGGCAGCAGTGCAACTTGCCCCGAAGGGCCCAGAGGCTAAAGAATCACGAAGACATGAACCCCCGCGCAAGAGATGAGTTGCACGCGGAGTCCCTTCGGCTTCACCAAATCTCCATTTTCATCCTGAGAGACGATCCTCGGCCCGAAGCATTCCCCCGAGGTTGAAGTCTAGTCATCGGTTACGACGGAACGGCCTTGTGGAAGGTTCGCCTGAGAAAGACATCGATCAAGTGCCGTTTGTATTCGGCGCTGCCTTCATGGTCGTCTACCAAGTCCGCGCCATCGGCGATGAGAGCTGCGGCCTCCGGCAGACGCTTTTCCACCTTCGCGCGCGAGCCCGTAAGAAGCGCCTCCGCGCTGGATGCGCGGCTCGGAAATGGCGAGACGCAGCCCACGGCAACACGAGCCGCCGTAAGCGTCCGCCCTCCGTTGGGGGTTTCCAGCCACAGTCCCAGGCCGAGCGTGGGACGCTCGTGAATTTGAAATTTCATGTAGGCGGCGCGGTGATTCGATTTCGCGCACGGGACGACGATCCACGTGAGAATTTCGCCCGGCGCGAGATGATTCGCGTAGGCGCCGACGAGGAGCTTCTCGATGGGGATTTCGCGAGTCCCTCGGGCACTCTGGATCCGGACAGTTGCGCCGAGCACGAGCAGCATCGTGGCGGGATCGGAGTGCGGCTCGGCGAAGCAAAGGTTGCCTCCCAGCGTCCCGGTCGCTCGCACTCGAATATTGGCCACCTGCGATTCGAGTTCCGCGAATGCGGGCTGCTTTTCCCGCACAAGCGAGGAACTTTCAATCGTGCGATGCGTGCAGGCCGCGCCAATTTCGATTACGCCATCACGCGCCTCGATCGCGTTTAATCCAGGAATAACCTTGAGATCGATTAGATGTTGATAGCTCAGCGCACGGTGCCTCATGGCCAGCAGCAATTCCGTCCCCCCTGCGTAGATGGCAGCCTGATCTCCATAGTGCTCTAGCATCTGAGAGGCTTCGGCAACGCTGCCAGGCTGATGAATTTCGAAACGCGAGAGCGTGGTCATGCCTAGGTCTTAGGAACGCGAGTCTTATATGCTCGAGTCTGGGCTCGAATTTTGGGCGCTCCGGAGGACTTTCTCTGCGCCGACGACGCTTGCGCCTTTTTCTCTTGCAGCGCTTTCCACACGCGCTCGGGCGTCAACGGCAGGCTGCGAATGCGCACTCCTGCAGCCTGGTAGAGCGCGTTCGCGAGGCACGCGCCGATCGGATTCACAGAGCCTTCGCCGCCTCCTTTTGCGCCATACGGCCCCACTCCATCGCGATTCTCGACGAGCTTCAGCTCGATCCTGCGAGCCAAATCAGAGAATCGCGGCACGCGATATTCGAGCAGCGTTCCATTCATCAACTGCTGGCCTTCATAAATCAATTCTTCAAACAAGCCGATGCCGAGTCCCATCGTGGCGGCGCCCAAATCCTGGCCCTCGGTCATGGCCGGATGGATGGCGAGTCCCACGTCTCCCACTGTGACCAGCGTATGGAGCGATATTTTTCCGGTTTCTTCGTCCAGGACGATCTCCACACCCGCGACGCCGATCTCCCAGAATACCGGCACGGCTTTAAAGACCCCAGCTCGCCGCAAATAGGCGCGTCCAATGATGCCGCAGCCCTCCATCTGGAAATACCGTTCGATGATTTCTGGCCAGGAGAGCCAGTCTTTGCCGTAGCGAATCCCACCACGTCCCTCAGTGAATTCGCTTGCGGGCACGCTTAGCAATTCCGCGGCCATGGATTTGCATTGCGCGATCGCTTCGCGACACGCCTCCATTACGGCGCGGCCCATCAGCGTAGTCGTTCGGCTGGCGCCGGTGGAGCGTTCGAAAAGCGTGACCCCCGTATCGGAACCGACCAATCTCACTTTTTCGAGGGGAACGCCCATTTCTTCTGCGGCGATCTGCGCGAGAACGGTGTGACTCCCCTGGCCGATCTCCGTGCTTCCGCTCAGCACAGACACGGAGCCGTCGGCATAGACCTGCACCATCGCCAAGGTCACCGGATGCGCCCCGGCATCGCTGCATGAACAACATACTGATCGGCCGTGCTTCGGTGCCAAGGGGCCATTCGACCGGAGTGTTTCACCGGCGATGCGGATGTCGCCCGGCACGTCGGCGTCAATGGGGCGCAGGCCGGGATGAATCGATTCGCCGCTATGAGCCAGATTGCGCAGCCGGAATTCCTGCGGATCGCAGCCGATCTTGTGGGCCAGTTCGTCCATTTGGGATTCGACGGGAAAGGTAATTTGCGCCGCTCCCAATCCGCGGTACGAACTTGCGGGAACTGTGTTCGTGTAGATCGCCAGGCAGTCGATCCTCACGTTGGGAAAGCGATAGGGTCCGACGATGCGATTGGCCGCCTTGCGGCAGACCATGGGACTATTTTCCGCATATGCGCCTGTATCCAGATGAATCGTGGCCTGCTTGGCGATCAGCTTGCCGGAGGCATCCACTGCAGTGCGAATGTTCACGCGCGCGTCATCAGACCGCGTGGTCAGAAAAGCTTCCTCCACGCTCAGCTGCAATTTTACCGGCCGCGACGTCTTCCACGAACATGCGGCGGTCAGGGGCTCGATCTTGGTGTACGACTTGCTTCCGTAACCACCGCCCACATAAGGCACGATCACGCGCACGCTGTTCAGCGGCAAATCGAAGACTTCGGTCAGGTCGTGACGCACCATGAAGGGATGTTGCGCCGAAGAGTAAACCGTGAGCTGGCCCTTGGGATCGTAGTCGGCGACGGCCACGTAAGGCTCCATGGCGTAGGCGTAGACCATCGGGAAATAGTATTCGCCCTCGGCGATGTGCGCTGCCGAAGCGAAGGCGGCATCCACGTCGCCCCACTCCACGTGCACGGCCTGGCAAATATTTTTTGTGCCTCCCGGAAAATCGTCGAAGCCGCGGAATGCGCCGCCGATGTAATCCATTCCATGAACGAGCACGGCGCCTGGCGCGAGCGCGCTCTTAATGTCGAGCACAGGCGTCAGCTCCTGGTAGGCGACCTTGATTTTTTCGAGCGCCTCCTGCGCGCTCAGCTCGTCTTCGCCGATAACTGCAGCTAGCGGCTCGCCGACAAATCGAACCTTGCCGATGGCCAGCAAGGGATGATCCTTCACGGCATGGCCATAGTAAGGGTGAAGCGTGCCGAGATCATTTCCCGTGAGCACGTCAACGACGCCCGGCTGGCGCTTTGCTTCCGAAACGTCGATCGAGAGAATTTTGGCGTGCGCAAACGGGCTGCGGAGCAGTTTGGCCCAGGCCATGCGCTCAAGAGTAATGTCGCTTGCGTAGGTGGCGCTTCCGGTCACCTTGGCCACGCCATCGGCACGGGGAACGGAATGGTTTACCACGGCAAAGTTCTTCACAACACTCTTGTTCAGGTCACTCACGGTTTCGCCTGTTTTCTTGCGTGTGGCCTCGCAATTCCGCAGAGGCTTGCCGGATGGCTTTGAGTATTCCCAAATAACGCGCAGCGAATGAATTCCTTAGTCATAGGAAACGCCGGCAAAGACAATCTGCAGTTTGAACAGATCCAACAAGAGCCGACACTTGTTTTCAAAGTTAGTTTCGTTAGTAAATTCGTTGAACGTTGAAACAAACTGCGACTTGAACGACTCCATCGAGGAGATCATGCCCCAGTCGATCTTGCTGTCCCTCCTACCGACGAATATTCTGTAAGTCGCACATATGCTGCAGAAAGAATCAACGCCCGAACGGATTGATTCGCATGTGTACCCTAAATCGTACTTATTGAATGGGTCTGAACTGGCACTGTGGAGGTCTTTGAAATAGTCCGCGTGGGCCCCTCGTTTTAGCGCCTGTGCCATTTCGACGCTACCGTGCTCTAGGTACTCATAGAACTCGACAGTAAGCCTTATGAGAGCACGCAAGTGGCCCAGCTCCGACTCGTCAAAGCACGATTTTGCGGACTCCACCATCGAGGATTGAGTCTCTTTAACACGTCGTGTGAGTTCGCTATTCATATCGTGATTGGTGGTCCGATGTCGCAGCTATTCATTGCTAGTATCGTTTGCTCCTTCGCGCTTCGACTCACGATTTCGCCCTTTTCCCTGGCTCTGGCGTTGCAATTCCACAGAAGCCTGTCGAATGGCCTTGAGTATCCCCAAATACCCGGTGCACCGGCACAAGTTGCCGCTCATGTAAGCCAGGATTTCTTCGTCGGAAGCGTGTACATTCTGGTCAAGCAGCGATTTCGCCGCGAGGATCATGCCTGGTGTGCAAAACCCACACTGGAAGGCGAAATTGTCGAGAAAAGCCTGCTGCAACGGATGCAGATGGCCGGCGCCATCCGCGAGCCCTTCAATCGTGGTCACGCGCTTATCGCGGATTTCGTAGGCGAGATAAGTGCACGAGCTGACGGGAAGGCCCTCGACCAGCACGGTACAACTGCCGCAAACCTGGGCCTCGCAAGAGAGCTTCACTCCGGTCAGACGGCAACGCGCTCGCAAGACTTCGGTGAGCGTTTCGCGCGGTTCGATCTCCAGCGAACGGGCTTTTCCATTCAGCTCGAATGCAATCTTCACCGGCGGTCCTTTGTGGATGGAGTGCGCAAATTAGCGCGCACATCGGGTGCGAAGTGCGCCTGAACGTTTCGGGCGAATTCGGCAAACTTTTCTGTCGCTCTGCGTCGGATGGGCACGGCGCCGAGCGTGGCGAGCTTGCCCAATATTTCGATATCGACTTCGAATTGCATCCGCGTAGACGACGCGACCGGACTCAGCGTCACACGCAACGAGCCCGTCACACGATTCAGGCCGATCGAATCGGCTCCTTTGACGCTTGCTTTCAAAAATGATGGCGCCTGTGTCTCCGCCAATAGGATTTCCATGTTCAGCGCTACTTTGAAGGGGCCGATTTTATCGCCGGCCTTGACTTGGTACGCTTCCACCCCGGGCTCATTCAGCGGCGTGACTCTTTCAACTCCCGGCAGAAGACCCGCCAGCCGGGGCGTGTCGCGTAGAAGTCTCCAGACATCCTCCAGCGAAGCATCGAGATTCAACTCCTCGCTGATTTTCAGTAGCATCGTGGCCCGGGCGTCCCGCATGCGCCCTCTTCGCATCGGAGCAGAGGGCGCGTCCTCAATTATTACCGTGCCATTCTCTTCAAGGCAAAAACTAAATTGTACGCGAGGCGCTTCGTGCCACAATCATGCTGGTTTCAGCTCAGGAGCATCTCGATGGAGCAGACGACTTCAATCGCGAGCGCAAAGGATGGATGCCAGCTCGCCTATCGCGTTTACGCGAATCTGGGAAAGCCGCGCTTGGCGCTGATTCATTCGCTCGCGCTCAGCAGCGCAATGTGGGGCGAAGTCATTGCCCAGCTTTCCGGAGTCGGGGGAATTCTTGTTTACGATTGCCGCGGGCATGGGCAATCCGAACGGCGGCCCGGTCCCTATAGCGTGGAGCTTTTTGCCGACGATCTCGCGGCGCTGCTCGATGCCTGCGGCTGGTCTTCCGCGATTGTCGCCGGATGCTCGATGGGCGGCTGCGTGGCTCAGGCATTTGCTGCGGCCTATCCCGAGCGAGTTCGAGGACTCGCGCTGATCGATACGACTGCCTGGTACGGGCCGACGGCGCCACAGGATTGGAAAGCTCGCGGCGCCAGGCCCGCGAAAGAGGGACTTCCCTCTATGGTGGAGTTTCAGCTCAGCCGCTGGTTCAGCGACGACTTCCGCCATTCGCATCCGGAGGTCGCGGATCAGATTACTCACATTTTTCTAGGCAACGACGCGGACTGCTATCAAGCAGCCTGCGAAATGCTCGGAAATGCCGACCTGCGTGCCGCGCTGCCCTCTTTCCGTATGCCTGTATCGGTGATCGTGGGCGAAGAGGACTATGCCACGCCGGTGGCGATGGCTGAGTACCTCCACGAAAACATCGCGGATTCGATTCTGGCCGTGATTCCAGGCGCGCGTCATACCACGCCCGTAGAATGCCCCCGCGAAATCGCCGGCTTTCTGGGCGACCTGGCCGGCAAGTCGGCCGCTGCTTCCCGCTGATTTATTTCGGCGGGCCTTCGACCTTGCGGACGGGAGTTTCGGGAGTAAGTCCGCCGCGCCGCCGCGGGTACGTGTTCAGCCCGTTTTTCTCCCATTCGCCGGCGACGGCGTTGCACGCAAACGCATCCCAGGCCTCGCTCCAATCTCCCAGCGAATAGCCGTGCCAGGGTTGCTGCACGCGCAGGGCCGGTAATCCCAATTGCTTCCAAATTTCGAGCGCCGCTTCCATAAACTCGCGCTGCGGCAGAGCCAATGGCGGCATGGGATGTTTCAGAGTCGCATCAATCAGCATGGTGGAATCCATGGTCTGCGACCTGGATTTGGGCGCGTGGCCGATCGAGCGGTAAGGCTCGATATGCACGTCTTCCTGCGGATTCGAGCGATAGGCAAGCGACCACAGCACCGCGTCCGCATTGGCGGGATCGATATCTTCGCTCACCGCGATGACCATCTTGCCACAATCGGCGCGTAGAGCCGCCGCGCCTTGCAATCCTCGCCACACCTCGGTGCGCGGCGTGTCATTCGCGAACTGCAGAAAAATTACCGGCCGAACATTACTCAGCGGCTCATGCATGACCACGCGGCGAATGCCCTTGATCGACAAATGCTCGCGTAAGTGCGCCAGGAACAGAGGCTCGTAAGCGACTTTCTTGATCATGCTCGATTCGCTCGGCGTGACTTGGCTGATGATCGAGACGAATACCGGAGAGCGCCTGTGCGTGATCGCCGTCACCTGCATGGACATGTTGTAGTCTTCCAGCGCGACATAGCCATTGCTTTCCCCGAAAGGCCCTTCGGGCTCCAGCAGATCGGTATCGATCACCCCTTCGATCACGATCTCCGCATCGGCCGGCACCTCGAGATCCAGCGTCACGCATCTGGCGGTCCGTATTGGCGCGCCGGCAAGCGCTCCGGCCACGCCGATCTCGTCCTGATTTATGGGAAGCTTCTGCGGACCCGTGAAAACCACCACGGGCGCACAGCCAATGACGATGGCGCAGGGCATCGGCTCGCCGCGCGCCCGATATTTCTGCCAATGCAGATAGCCCCCTGCACCGCCAATACGCGCAGACATGCGTAGGCCGAGCCGATCGCTCTTTTTCAGCGCCCCGCGATAGGTACCCATATTACGCACACCCGTTTCCGGATCGCGCGTGATGCACAACGTGGCCGTGAGATAAGGAGCGGAGTCGAATCCCGGCGTGGAGATGGGAATGGGCAGGCGCGCCAAGCCGCCATTCGGACAACGAAGATCGTCACCCGTGATGATGACTTCCTGGCAGCTGGGCGAACAGATTACGACGGGAGGAATGGGGTTGGCGATCGCGTGAGTCCATGCCGCGCCAATTTGGTCAACAGTGCGCCCCATCCCGAGCGCATAGATTTTTGCCGAAGCCGCCAGCGCGCCGACGGCGACCGGAATATCGTAGTGCCGGCCGCGCGAGTCGACCACGTTAGTAAAGAGAAATGCGCGCCGCTCGTCTTCCGGAATGCCTCCAAGGAATTGCCAGCGAACCAGCGGGTGCAGTTGCGTATCTTTGTTGATCGGCCGGTCGACACGCACCAGCAGGCCATTCGCCTCGAGCGCAGCCAAATGCGTTTGGAAGTCGAGACTTGGTCCGCTCACGGCCGGCTATTTCCAGAAGAGCACGAGCGCCACGGCCAGGATGGCGGTCACGGCGAGCTGTAGAAGCTGCCAGGGCAGGCAAATGCGAAAAATTTCGCCGTCTTTGCCCTTCACGTTGGCCAGCGATGCAGCATAAGCGATTTGCGTCGGCTTGAGGGCGTTGGGCGGCCCCATGGTGACCACGGTCACGATTCCTACCAGCAGCATGAGCGGGATACCTAACATCGGCGCGATGCGCACCTGCATCTGCGATAAGAGAAAGTCTCCAGGCAATCCCTGACCGAAAGCCATGCCGCCCAGAAAGGCCACGCCGGGGTAGAGCGAAGCATAGATCAGCTTGCCCCCGCTGGAGAGCACCCTGGCGAGCAGCGCGATTTGCCCTGCATCCACCATCAGGTAAACCGTGGCGCTACCCACCAGAAGGGTGGTCAAAGGAGCACGGCTTCGGCGCGTGGCCGTGAGCAGGTCTTTTGCGACATTGGCGCGCTTGCAGCGAAAAAAGTAAGCCACCAGCGAAGTAACCAGAATAAAGAATCCGGCAGAGGTAAAAATATTGATCGTAAAGCGCCGGTATCCCCAGGCGGCGACTCCAAACTCCATGTGCGTCAATGCGTGTTCGATGGAGGGAACCTTTGTAAGAAGAACGATCATGATGCCCAAGAGCAACGGACCATACGCCCGGAAGCGCATTATCGCGGGAAAGGACGAACGCAGGGCTTCCGGCCGGGCGGCGCCGACGACGCTTTGAACGCTCTGCCTCACGGAAAGCCGTCCATAAAGGTAGATGCTGCCCAGGGAAATGGCTGCTCCTGTTACCAGCGTCATAAGATAGTAAGCGGGCCAGACCTGCGTGAACAAAATGACGGCCACGGCGTTGCCCAACCCCATCGACCAAAAGAGGACCTGCGATTCCCATTCGAAGAAGCGGAATCCCAGAATCTTCAAAAAACCAAGCAGCGAAAGAAAGATTAGCGGGATGCTGAGGATGCCGGCGCTGCGCACGATGTCCACTACGGGAACTCGGCTCGCTGCGTTCGAAATGGTCGGACCAATGAACAGGCTATTAAAAGGCAGCGTCCAGGAGAAATACACAAGGTAACTAGCGCAAGCAGTGAGTCCGTCAAAACCCAAGTCGACGAGCCCCGGAATCGTCACCGGGTACGTCGCAAAGCCATTGAACGCGGCGATGAAACCGCCCACCACGGTGACCAATGCGACCGCGCGCCCTTCCCGATCCCAACTGGGAACGATCGATTGCACCGATTCCAGCAATATCTCGAGCAGCCCGGTATTCCGATAAGCCTGCCCGAAAATTTGCCCGGTGTAGAGAACCAAAAAGCCCGACCACATGGAGAGATTGCCCCACAGCGAAGCCTCGATGCTTCTCAGCGGCGTCATATGGTAATAGCCAAGCGCGATTACCAGCTCGACAACCCACGCGGCCGTGACTGCGCGGACGGCGTCCCATTTGAAAATAAGAAATGCCGAAAACAACACCGCAAACGGTGCCAGGGTGATCACGACTTCTGTGCTTGTGCGCAAAACGTTCCTCGACGAATCAGGGCACGCTCGGCGCGCCCGGGACGCGAGCCAAGCGAGCGGCTAAAATGTGGCCGCTTCTAAATGCGAGTGCCAGGCCAGCGGCCATTGTGTCATGTTCCTTCGGCCAAAGTCATCCCTGGGCGCGAGTGTCGCCTATAGGCGCGATCGTCAATCAAACGGTTGGAGCATGTCCGCCGGTTTGTGTATATCAATTTGTACCGGGCGGGAGATGCTTTCGAGGTAACATTTGGAAAACGATTTTACTTGTTTGCAATCAGGCCCCAGTAGAATCACCTGCGATTACGGAGGCGTATGTGAGCGAAAATAGAGAGCTAGCCGCACTTTTGTCCCGAGTCGAACGGCTGGAAAAGGAAAACCGCAGGCTTAAGCGAGGCGCGCTGGCTTTCTTATTGTTGATTGCCTCCGTTGGCCTGATGGCGCAGACGCGGCAAACTCCGCCAACCAGCAGCCAACGGCAAAAAGGTCGCGCGCCGGCTCCGGCGCCCGGAGGGCCGACCGCGGTTGAGGCGCAAGGCTTCATCTTGAAGGATTCCAACGGGCACGTGCGCGCCGAGTTGGGCCTGACGGGCTCGGCGCCCAGCCTGAAATTCAAGGACGAAGATGGCTCTGCGCTTGTCACCTTAGCCCTCAATTCCGACGCCCCGGGCGGACCGCTCCTGTTGCTATCGGATCCGCAGCATCACGCTTCGGTGGCGCTGAGCGTGCTGGAACATGCTGGACCGCAACTCTCTCTGACCGGCGAACGCGCCGACATACAGGTCCATATGGCCGTCGCGCCCGATGGCACTACACTTGAACTCTCCGACAAAGATGGTTTTACGACCAGCATCGGTAATGGCGTTGTGCCTAAGAATGGCCAGGCGAAACAGACTACAGCCGCCTCCATCGTGCTATACGGCAAACAACGCAGAGTGCTTTGGTCTGTTCCCTAAGGTCTTCGGCGGCAAATCGTTTCCATTCGGAGCGGTCTAGTGGACGCTCGCGGCAATCTCAAAATCGGCGTGGCGGGCTGGTCGTATAAGGATTGGCAGGGAATTGTCTATCCACCCTCTCTCAAAGCGGGCGCCCGCGTCGAATATCTGGCCCAGTTTTTCGATCTGATCGAGATCAATACGTCTTTTTACGGGCATATCAAACCGGCTGTGGGAAAAGAATGGTGCCGCATGGCCGCGAGCGTAAATCCCGATTTCGTTTTCACGGCAAAACTGAACCGCGGCTTCACACATTCCCCGGTGGCCGTTCTGGAGCCTACCTCGGCGAAAACCATTCGGCCCGCCGAGTCGGACGAGCGCGAAGCCAAGGCTGGATACGACTCCCTTGCGGCGGAAGACATGCTGGGCGCCCTGCTCGCGCAATTTCCGATATCGTTCAAGTGCACGGATGAGAATCGCGCTTATGTCGAGCAGTTGGTGCGGCTTTTTCGCAGCTATCCGCTGGTTCTGGAGATCCGCCATGCAAGTTGGAACGAGCCGGAGGTCCTCGCCTGGATCGAAGGGCTGCATGTAGGACTCTGCAATATTGACCAGCCTCTCCTTGGCCGCGCGATTCGCCCTTCGGCTCATGCGACGTCGGTTGTGGGGTACATCCGCCTGCACGGCCGGAATTACGAGCAATGGTTTGCGGAAACGAACGTCCGCGATCGCTACGACTATCTCTATTCCATGGAAGAACTAGCGAAGTGGAAGGACCGGGCGCTGGAAGTGGCCGGCAAAGCGGAAACCACTTACGTCGTTGCCAACAATCATAATCTGGGCAAGGCCGCCGTCAATGCGCTGGAGCTTGTTTCCATGATCGAGGCCAGAAGGGTCCAGGCGCCTCCGACGCTCGTCTCGCACTACCCGGAATTAAAGCAGTTCACCAGTGCTTAGGAGAGAGAAGGGAATTGCGAACGGTACGACTGGCACGAGCACTGTCGAAGCTGGGCTATTGCTCGCGCTCACAGGCGCAGAACCTGATTCGTTCGGGCCGGGTTCAGGTGAATGGCAC
>Ga0209158_1002407_pt1 | contig 11546 bp, 11 predicted proteins | sample GraSoiAngelo_140_FD_185897 | JGI IMG/M metagenome (GOLD analysis project Ga0209158, IMG submission 185897) | Grasslands soil microbial communities from the Angelo Coastal Reserve, California, USA - 14_0929_12_30cm (SPAdes) (version 2) | ecosystem: Environmental > Terrestrial > Soil > Grasslands ...
TCGGTTCGTTCGTCGAAGCCGATATTTCAGCTCGAGCGGCACGGGCTGATCGATTACTTCCGCGAGCTTTCAGTCACATCGTCGCGGCGCGTGGCGCTGCTGGGTGACACCAGGGACTTGCGGCTTTCGCACGACTACATCGAATTGATCGCGCGACAGCACGGGTTGAATGTGCGGAGCTTTCCCGACGAAACGGCCGCGTACCAGTGGTTCAGAGACCCGCGTCAGAGGCAAGAACGGCGCCGTTCGCAGGAACGGCGTGGTCAACAAGTGCTGCGTCCTCTGCAAGAACGACGCGCTGGACAGCAACGACGTACGGCACAGCGCCGCAACACCACTGCAGCCGCCCCACCGACGAGCTACCGTTAGTCCGTCTAACTTGCACGGCTAATATGCGAATTTTCCGATCGTCAGCTCCCTTTTTTTGCCGATAGCCTTGGGGGAGCTCGTCCGCCCAATGTAGTGATTCAGCGACGTTGGTGTCGATTTTCAGCTACAATATGTCGCTGTTTAGCTACAATGATGGGAGGGCCGGATGAATGAAGAGTTGATTTGGAATGTCAGGCACGAAGCAGCTGGCCGCGGATCTCAGGAAGCGCCGGCAAAAGCATGCTTCTATTGGAAGAGAGATGGACAACTCGTGCGGTCTGCTCAATTCACGCAGTCAGAGCTTGAAGTCGAGATCGAGCGGCTGAATGCAGATATGACGCAGTTCGTGATCGCACTTAAGATGCTCGCTCTTTCTCGAGGCTCCTAACAAGATAGGCGTTTAGACACCAGCTCGCGCGCGTCACAGCCCGAGCGCAGCAGCAACACCGCCTCCCACGCTACGCGCATCCCGTTCGCCGCCCGCGTGTAATCATCCCGCGCATTCCGATACGCCCAAGCCGCGTGACTTAGCTCGCTCCATTCGGGCCGCATTCAGAGCGGACTTGAGAACGATGCGGACGGTATGTTGTAAAAGCTTGAAAAACCCCAGCAGCACATGGTTTCCAACGAGTATGGTGATTGTGGCTGCCACGGGGACGGCATGGAGAACATCAGCAAATATTTCCTTCGGGACCGGCACGGCGCTTGGATATGCGTTGAGCGTGCTGAATTGCATACCCCAAGCGGTCGCATCCAAGTCACTCCAGGAAGCCGATTTATGCCCGGCACCACGTTCATGGGTGTCGACTTGGCGAAATGGCTAGACGACCAGCAAGGCCGTTAAGTCGCTAACTCCAACACAGCGTAATCGCCCCGACCAGATTCAACGACTCAGCCGAAATAGGCCTGGTGCACTTCCGCGCTCTGCGCCAGCTCAGGCGCGCTTCCCGAAGCCGCGACGCGGCCCTGCGATAGCACGTAGCCGGAGTGCGCGATGGCCAGCGTCTGGCGCACGTTCTGCTCGACCAGCAGCAGCGTGATGCCCATCTCGTTCACGCGGCGGATCACGGCGAAATTCTCCTTGACGAGCAGCGGCGACAGCCCCAGCGACGGCTCGTCGACGAGAAGCAGCCGCGGCTCGGGCATCAGGCCGCGGCCGATCGAGATCATCGCCTGCTCGCCGCCCGACATGGTGCCGGCGAGCTGGCCCGCGCGCTCCGCGAGGCGCGGAAAAATCGCGAACACCTTGTCCATGCGCGAGCGGATCCTGGCCTCGTGCGTCTCGCGATAGGCGCCCAGGCGGAGGTTCTCCGCCACCGTGAGCTTCGGAAACACGCGGCGGCCCTCGGGGATGCAGGCCACGCCGCGCGCCACGATGGCATGCGTCGGCAGGCCCGCGATGTCGCTGCCGTCGAAGACGATGCGCCCGCGTCGCGGCGGCGTCAGGCCCAGGATGGCGCGGATGAGCGTCGATTTTCCGGAGCCGTTGGAGCCGAGGATGCAGGTGATCGACCCTGCCTCGACCGCCAGCGACACGTCGCGCAGCACGTCGGCGCGGTCGTACCCGACGCTGATGCCCTCGATCCGGAGCAGGGCGGCCATGAGCTGTCTACTCCGTGCCCAGGTAGGCGATCTGGACCTGCCGATCGGCGGCGACCTGGGCATAGGAGCCTTCGGCGATCTTGCGGCCATAGTTGAGCACCGCGCAGCGCTCGCACACGCGCTCGATGACGTTCATCTCGTGCTCGATGATGACGATGGACAGGCCGGCCAGGCGTGAGCGCACCGCGAGGAGATCGTCCATCAGCTCGCGCGTTTCCTCGTGCGTCATCCCCGCCGACGGCTCGTCCAGCAGCAGCAGGCGCGGCGCCGAGACCAGCGCGCGGCAGATCTCGATGCGGCGCCGGTCGATCATGCTGAACGCGCCGGCCGCGTCGAACATGCGCCCGGCAAGCCGCGCGCTGAAGGTCGCGACCAGAGCGCGCGCCTTGGCAAGATTGCTTTCGAATTCCCTTCTCAATTCCGATCTCTGGAACAGGTTGAACCACAGACCGTGATGCAGTCGGCGGTGGTTGCCGATCATGACGTTGTCGAACACCGAGAGCGGCAGCGCGAGCCGCGAGCGCTGGAACGTGCGGGTAACGCCGGCGGCGTAGATGCGCTGCGGCGTCATTCCGGCCAGGTCCTGGCCGCTGAATTGCGCGCGGCCGCCGGCGGCCCGGTAAACGCCGGTGATGACGTTGAACAGCGTCGTCTTGCCAGAGCCGTTTGGGCCGATGAGGCCGAGGATCGCGCCGCTCCTCACCTCCAGATCGAGGGCGTCGAGCGCCACCAGGCCGCCGAAGCGCACGCTGAGGCCGGAACAGGAAAGAAGCGCCTCGCTCATTTGGGAAAACTCATTTGGGAAAATACTGGCGCGCCGGCCGGGCGATCAGACCCTGGGGCCGGGCGAGCAGGATGACGATCACCAGCATCGCGTAGAGGAGGAAGCGGTATTCCTGCAGCGCCTGCAGCTTTTCCGGCACGATCAGCACGATGCCCGCGGCGAGCGGCACGCCCCACGCGCTGCCCAGGCCGCCGAGGAGCACGATCGACACCAGGATCAGGGAATCGCCGAACGTGAAGCTGTTCGGCGCGACGAAGCCGGTCATCATGGCGTAGGCCGCGCCCGCGATACCGGCGAAGAAATTGCCGCAGGTGAAGGCGAGGATTTTCCAGCGCGCCACGTCGATGCCGAACACGGCCGCTGCGGTCTCGTCGAGACGCACCGCGTCCAGGCTCAGGCCGACCCACGAGCGCTCCAGCCGCCGCACCAGCACGAAGGCGGCTGCGGCGAGCGCCAGCCCGACGAAGACGTAGTTGGCGTAGAAGGAGAGATTCCTGAGCGGAGAATTCAGTTCCCAGCCGAACAGATTCATTCCCTTCACCTGGAGCCCCTGCGGTCCGCCCAGCGCGTCGTTCACCTCGACGAAGGTACGGAACAGGATGCCGAAAGCGACCGTGATCAGCGCCGCGTAGTGGCCGCGCGTGCGCAGGATCGGCAGGATGAGGATCGAGCCGACGAGCGCCGCCAGCAGGCCGCCGATGAGAAGCACCAGCGCGTGCGGCACATGGGGTCCGAGGACCGCCGAGGTGTAGCCGCCGACGCCGAGGAAAGCGGCGCCGGCGAAGTTCACCACCCCGGCGTAGCCGAACTGCACCGTCAGGCCCAGGCAGGCCACGCTGTACAGCAGGACCGAGGCGAGCATCAGCATGACGAAGTGCTGGTCGTGGAACAGCGCGATGATCGCGGCGAGCGCCGCCACGCTCGCCGAGCGCGCGGCGAGCGGATGCGCTTCGAGCGACGCTGCAGCGCGCGCGATCCAGCCGACGCGGGCGAGCACAGGCACCCCTATGACTCCCAGCGCGACCAGCCCGAGCACTTGCGCCTGCGACTCCGCGTGCAGGAAAAACGCGGCGTAGAGCGCCATCGCCGCGATCGAGGCAATCCCCGGGAGAGCGCTCATACGCGCTCCGCGGTCTTCTCGGCGATCAGGCCGGTCGGCCGCCACGCCATGAATGCGATCACCGCCGCGAACGCGAAAACGTCCTTGTACGCGGAAGGCAGCTGCGGCAGCAGCGCCGGCAGGAGCACCGCGCCGACCGTCTGCAGCCCGGCGAACAGGAAGCCGCCGAGGATCGCGCCGTAAATATTGCCCAGCCCGCCCACCACCGCCGCCGAGAATCCGATCACCCCCAGCAGCAGGCCGATCGAGAAATTGATCTCGCTGTAATAGAGGCCGTTCATGATTCCGGCGAGCGCGGCGAGCCCCGAGCCGAGCGCGAAAGTCAGCAGCACCACGCGCTCGAAATCGATTCCCATGATGCGCGCGGTCTCGGCGTCCTGCGCCACCGCGCGGATCGCCAGGCCGAGCTTGGTGCGCGTAATGACGAAATGCACCGCCGCGATCGCCGCCAGGCCGCCGAGGAGCAGCAGAACGTTGTCCAGGCGCAGCGTGAAGCTGCCGAGCGCGACCGCGTCCTGCGGCAGGAGCCGCGGGAAAGGCTTCGGGTTCGCGCCCTGCGGGTAGAACAGGCGCACGCACTCGCGCAGCGCTGCGCCGAGCATCAGCGTGAGGAGCAGCGTGTTCAGAGGAGGCGCGGTGCGCAGCGGCAGCACCAGATACTTCGCGATCAGCGCGCCGAGGAAGGCCATGGCAGCCACGGCCACCAGCAAGATGATTAGAAGTTGAACTGCGGGGGAGGCAAAGCCGAGCGCTTGCAAACCGCCATAGGTCGCAAGGCCCGCAAAGGCGCCCGCGGTGAGGACATCGCCGTGGGAGAACTTGATCACGTCGAGCACGCCGAAGAACAGCGTGAAGCCGACGGCCACCATGGCGTAGATCACGCCAAGCATGAGGCCGTTGGCGACGTACTGCCCGAAGAGGCCTACGTCCACCGCTCGAGAGGATCTACTTCAGCTTGCGGCGACCGGAGGCGTACTCGCTGTCTTCCCAGACCACCCATTTGCCGTCCTGCACGACGTACTTCGTGATGAGCGGGACGACGTTCTGGCCGTGGTCGTCGAAGCTGATCTTGCCGACGATCGAGTCCTTGTCGCGGGTCTTGCGCAGCTCCTCGATGACTTTCCTGCGGTCGGGGCCGACCTGCTCGATCACGTCCATGATCAGGCCCGCCGCCGTGAAGGCGAACGGGCCGTACGCCTCCGGTCCCTGGTCGTACTTCTGCTGCGCGTATTTGCCGATGAAGTAGAGGCCGCCGGGCAGCTTTTCCCACGGCGCGCCCTCGATGAAGGACAGGCTGCCCTCGGCGAGCTTGCCGAGTCCATCGATGTAGGAGTCGGACTTGATGCCCGAGGTGCCTTCGAACACCGCATCGATGCCGAGCCGCTCCATCTGCGAGCGGATGCGCACGCCGATCGGCGTCAGGCCGCCGAAATAGATCACCTCGGGCTTGAGCTCCTTCGCCTTGGTGAGCTCGGCGGTGAAGTCCTGCTGGTCGGCGGTGACGCCGAAGCGTCCCAGGACCTGGCCGCCGTATTTGCTGAGGTACTCGGTGAAGTATTTGTCGTGCCCTTTGCCGTAGTCGGTGGTGTCGTGAATGATGACCCAGCGCTTGTACTTCAGTCCGGTCATGAACTTCGCCGCGACGTCGTTCTGGTTGATCATCGTGCCGTTGACGCGATGTACTTCGGCGTAGTTGTTCCGGTAGGTGATGTCCGGAAGCACCGCGCCCCACACCACCGCGGGAAAGCCGAACTTGTGGTAGGTGTCCACGGCTGCGATCGCCGCCACGGAGCAGTAGTGCGTGACGCCGGCGACGACGGAGTTGTCGGAGGCCGCCTTGGTCGCGGCCTGCACGGCGATGTTGGGCTTGCATTCGTCATCCAGGCTCACCAGCTCGTAGCGGTACTTGGCCTTGGGGTCGGCGTTCCTCAGCCGCACCGCCAGGTCCGCCGAGTTGCGCCCGCCGATGCCGTTGGCGGAGACGCCCCCGGTCAGAGGGCCGATGTAGGCGATCTTGACGGTCTGCTTCGCAGCGCCGGCGTCCGAGGCGAGCGCCGCGGCGAGCGCCGCCGCCCAAAAGACGCGGGGTACGCAATTGTGCATGGGGTCTGCTCCTCCAAAATATTGTAGCCGACCCCGAGCGCCGCCTGGCTGCGGTGCGCACGGCCTGTAGAATCGCTCGCATGAAAATCCTGGTGTCGAACGACGACGGCTACTTCGCGCCGGGCATCAGCCTGCTCGCCGAGGCGCTGCGCCAGGTGGGCGAGGTGACGGTCGTGGCTCCGGAACGCGACCGCTCGGGCGCCTCGAATTCCCTCACGCTCGACCGGCCGCTGATCGTGCGACGCGCGCCCAACGGCTACTTTTCGGTGAACGGCACGCCGACCGACTGCGTGCATATCGCGGTCACCGGGCTGCTCGAGTTCACCCCCGACATGGTGGTGTCGGGCATCAACCTGGGCGCCAACATGGGCGACGACACGATCTATTCGGGCACCGTCGCCGCGGCGGCGGAAGGCTACCTGCTCGGCATCCCGGCGCTCGCCGTTTCCCTCACCAGCAGGACGGGCGAGCATTTCGACAGCGCGATCGGCGTCGCGCTGCAGATCGTCGAGCGCTTCAAGCGCGCGCCGTTCAGCGAGCCGCTGCTGCTCAACGTCAACGTGCCCGACGTGCCGCCGGCCGAGCTGCGCGGCATCGAGGTAACGCGGCTCGGCCGGCGCCACAAGGCCGAGCCGGTCGTGAATCTGGAGACGCCGCGCGGCGAGACCGCGTACTGGATCGGCCCGGCGGGCGGCGCCGCCGACGCCGGGCCGGGGACCGATTTCCACGCCGTCGACCACTGCCGCGTGTCGCTGACGCCGCTGCGCATGGATCTGACCCACAACGCCCAGCTGCCGCTGGTCAAAAAGTGGCTCGAGCAGTGAAAAACGCAGCCGGCCAGGAGAGGAATGCCGCTGGCATTGGCATGACCTCGCAGCGCACGCGCGCGCGCATGGTGGAGCGGTTGCGCGAGCAGGGCATACGCGACGAACGCGTCCTCGGCGCCCTGGGCGCGGTGCCGCGGCACCTGTTCGTCGAGGAGGCGCTGGCGAGCCGCGCCTACGAGGATACCGCGCTGCCGATCGGTTTCGGCCAGACCATTTCGCAGCCTTACGTCGTCGCTCGCATGATCGAAGCATTGATTGAGCAGAAAATTGCAAAGAAAATCCTCGAGGTCGGCACCGGCTGCGGCTACCAGGCCGCCGTGCTGGCGAGCATTTTCCGCGAGGTTTACTCGATCGAGCGCATCAAGGGGCTGCTCGAGCGCGCGCGCGCGAATCTCCTCGGCCTGCGGCTCAAGAATCTGCGTCTCGCGCACGGCGACGGCTACGCCGGTCTCGAGAGGGCGGCGCCGTTCCAGTCGATCATCGTCGCGGCCGCGGCGCGCCAGATTCCCGATGCCCTGTTACGCCAGCTCGCTCCGGGTGGCAGAATGATATTGCCGCTGCGCTCCGGCAATCCCGGGCGCGAGGCGCAGCGGCTGGTGCTGATCGAGCGCAGCGGGCGCGGTTTCATCGAGTCCGGGCTCGATGCAGTGCGCTTCGTTCCGATGGAGGCGGGCAAGGCATGACGCGGGCGGCTGGACTGGCATGCATCGTGGTCGTGGCGCTGAGCGTCGCCGGGTGCGGCACGCGCCGCTGGGCGCCGGTGGTCGATCGCGGCCGCTCGGCGCCGCCGGCGGCTTCGGCCGCACAGCCTATGCCGCCGGGCTCCTACATGGTGAAGCGCGGCGACACCCTTTACAGCATCGCCCTGGACAATGGCGCCGATTACCGCGAGGTGGCGCAGTGGAACGGCCTCGACGATCCGACCAAGATCAGCATCGGACAGGTGCTGCGAGTGAGGCCCCCGGAGGATCGCAGCGCAGTGCAGGTCGCGCCGGCGCGCGGCGCGGGCCGCGTCGAAGCGAGGCCTCTCGACTCGGCGCCGCAGCAGGGGCGCGGCGACGGCACTGCGAAAACCGAACCCAAGGCGGTGCGCCTGCCGTACTCCAGGGAGAACGTCGCGATCCTTTCGAAGGAGGAGAAGCCGGACGCGGAGGCCATCGCGTTCATCTGGCCGGCCAAGGGCAAGATCCTGGCCGGATTCGCCGAGCCAAGAAGCAAGGGCATCGATATCGAGGGCAGGATCGGCGATCCGGTGGTCGCGGCGGCCGCCGGCCGCGTCACCTACAGCGGCACCGGCATCCCGGGCCTGGGCAAGCTGGTCGTCATCAAGCACGACAACGGCTTCATCACGGTGTACGCGCACAACAAGGACATCCTGGTGAAGGAGCAGCAAAGCGTGGCGCGCGGCCAGAAGATCGCGGAGATCGGCAGCACCGACGCCGAGCGCCCGAAGCTGCACTTCCAGATCCGCAAGGGATCGGCTGCCGTCGATCCGATGCGCTATTTGCCCGCGCTCTGAGCTTCGCGCAGCGCCTTGGCGAGATCGTTGACCGCAGCGGCGTAGTACGCGCTGCGGTTGTACCGCGTGATGACGTAGAAGTTCTTGAAGCCGATGCGGTACTCGCTCGGCCGCTCCGGCGTCTCGAGCTCGACGAGCGCCGCACGCGCCTCTCCCGGAAGATCCTTGCCGAGCGGTTGCACCCCGGCCCGGATCAGCTCGGCGAGCGCATTTTTGGCCTCCAGGCCGCCCGTGTACGCGCGGTAGGCGTCTCCGGTGACGCGGGCCTCGAGCGCCACCTCGCCCCCGGGCTCCCAGCCGTGCTGCCTGAGGAAGTTGGCGACGCTGCCGATCGCGTCGGCCGCGCTGCGGCGCAGATCGATGACGCCGTCGTCGTTGAAATCGACCGCGAAGCGCCGCGTGCTGCCCGGCATGAACTGCGGGATGCCGATCGCCCCGGCGTAGGAGCCGCGCACGGAGAACACGTCGATGCCCCCGTCGCGCACGAGGAGCAGGTAATGCTCAAGCTGGTCGCGGAAATACGGCGCGCGCGGCGGGTAGTCGAAGGCGAGGGTGGTCAGTGCGTCGACCACGCGCCAGCGGCCGGTGTTGCGCCCATAGAAGGTTTCCACGCCGAGGATCGCGACCACGTACTCGGGCGGCACGCCGTACTGGCGCTGCGCGCGCTCGAGCGCCTTGCGGTTGGCGCTCCAGAACGCGACTCCGTCGGCAATGCGCCGCTCGGAGAGGAAGCTCGCGCGGTATTCCTCCCACGGGCGCCGCTCCGCCGGAGCTTGCACCGCCTGCAACACCGGCTCGGTGCGCTGCACGCGCGCGAACATGGCGAGGAGCTCGCGCTCGATGAAACCATGGCGCTCGACCAGCTCGCGGATGAACGCGCGCACCTCCGGCCGTTCCGCATAACCGGGCTGTTGCGCGAAAGCAGGGGAAATCAACGCCAGGAAGACGGCGCAAAAGCGTTTCACGTGAGCCGCAGCTGGCGCACCAGGCGGCGCAGCCGCGCTACCGCGGGCGCGCTCGCCTGGGAGCCGTAGCGCAAGCCGATATACAGCCAGGCGATGCGCACAATAGCGCGCCGCGAGCCGGGCAGCGCGCGTGCCGCACGCACCGAGTAATCGCGCGGCCCCTCGTGCGGCACGCGCTCGACGCCGCGCGCCGCGAGCTTGCGGCAGAAAGCGCCCCAGGCCCTCTGCACTGGATCCGGGCGCACCAGCTGACGCAGCGACCAGGCGAGCAGGACGAGCGTCATGGCACCCAGAATCGTGAACAGGGTGGCGGTGAGGCTGCGCCAGTCGGCGTCGCGAATCCCGAAGAGCAGCATCAGGTCGCGCTGGCGCTCCGGGTTGTAGCCGAGCACCCACACGTTCCACTTGTGCGCGAGCGCGTCCCACTGGAAGCGCACGGCGCGCAGCCATTCGAGCTGCGGCCGCATCATCAGCGGCAGCGGCTCGCCCGCGGGCAGGACGCGCGCCAGGCCGGACTGGATGCGGCCAGGCACCGCGGCGGCGGTCGGATCGACTCGAACCCATCCGCGGCCTCTCAGGAACACCTCCGCCCAGGCGTGGGCGTCGGATTGCCGCACGGTGATGATCTGGTCCACGGGGTTCAGCTCGCCGCCCTGATAACCGGTGACCACCCGTGCCGGAACTCCCGCGGCGCGCATCATGAACACGAACGCCGAGGAAAAGTGCTCGCAAAAGCCGGCCCTGGTATCGAACAGGAATTCATCCACCGAGTTGGCGCCAAGCAGGGGTGGCTCGAGCGTGTAAACGTAGCCGCCTTCCCTGAGCAGGGCGATGGCGCGCGTCACCACTTCGGCGTCCGAGCTGGACGCGGCGCGCAGTCTTTCCGCCAGCGCGACTGTGCGCGCGTTGAACCCCGGCGGCTTGCTCAGCGCGCGCCGCAAGGCGGCCGGCTCTTCGTCGCTGCCGGGACCCGCCGGAGCGATGACGGAAACGAGGTCGTAGCGCATTCGTGCGCGCACTGGGGAGCGGGCGAGCAGCTGGCCATCTGCGGTGTAGCGCGCGCGCTCGGGCAACGTGGCTGCGGTTTCCAGGGCGAACAGCCAGTTGCGGTTGTGCGCCTCCAGCACCACGCCGTAGCGGTACCTTCCCCTGCCGCCTTCGAGGGGCGTGAAATCGGCGAGCGGCGTCGGCCCCGTCGACCAGCTGCGGCCGTCGAAATCCCACATCACCGGGCCGCGCCAGTAGCGCAGCGGCTGCGGTGGCGTGTCGCCTTCGAACTCGGCGCGGAACGCGATGGCGTCGGACTGCGCGAGCTGCGAGAGATTTCCCGGGCTCATGCTGTCCGACAGCCCGGTCAAGCCGCTGTAAGCGTCCTGCGGCAGGCCCCAGAGCGGGCCCTGAACGCGCGGGAAAAGGAAGAACAGCGCCAGGGCGGCTGGCACGGCGTGCGCGAGCAGCAGCGCCGCGGTGCGCAGGTTCGCGCGCGCCGGCCGTTGCGGCGCGCTGAAGCCGATCAGCGTCGCGGTGATCGTGTACAACGCGCCGCACATTACGATGGCAGTGAGCATCGACTGCGTGTACAGGAAGTTGGTGATGATGAGGAAGTAGCCGAGGAAAGCAGCTACCGCGGCGTCGCGGTGGCTGCGCGTCTCGAGCAGCTTGAGCCCGGCGAACAGCGTGAGCAGGATGATCCCCGGCTGGCGCCCGAAGAGGGTGCGATACTCGATCCAGATGCCGAGCATCGCCACGGTGGCGATGCCTATCACCAGCCAGCGCGAAGGCAAAGGCGCGCGATTGAGCGTGCAGTAGAGGCGCCAGCCGAACAGGCACAGCGTGAGCACGGTCAGCCACCAGGGCGCGCGCAGCGTGTGCGGCGCGATCACGATCAGGAGCGAGCCGATCAACCAGGCAAGGTCGCGCGTGTCGACGAGGCGCACTTCGGGGGCGAGCGGGTGCGCTGCCTGGGTCATGAGGGCTGGTAGAGCGCGAGAGCCTGCAGGCAGGCGGCGCTGTGCGAGTCGCCGCGACGCGGCGCAATCTCCAATCCCGGCAGCCGCAGGCCGTAGTGCGCGCCGGCGCGCTCGGCGGCTAGAACCCATCCCGCCAGGCGCGACAGGCGCTGCTCGGGGACCATGCGCGCGGGCAGCAGCCGCCAGTCGAGCCACAGCTCGGCGGCCGCCTCGCCGGTGAACTGCTTGGTGAGCATCACGTCGCTGCGGGCCACCGCCTTCCACGCCACGTGCCGCGGCGAGTCCGA
>Ga0209158_1002409_pt1 | contig 11545 bp, 9 predicted proteins | sample GraSoiAngelo_140_FD_185897 | JGI IMG/M metagenome (GOLD analysis project Ga0209158, IMG submission 185897) | Grasslands soil microbial communities from the Angelo Coastal Reserve, California, USA - 14_0929_12_30cm (SPAdes) (version 2) | ecosystem: Environmental > Terrestrial > Soil > Grasslands ...
ACTCCCCGAGCACCGCCTCATCGCGTTCAGTTGCGATGCCGGAATCCCTGATCACGCTCAACTCACGGCGGAGGTCGGCATCACCCAGTGTCTGCTTCGTCAGGCGCGGCAGTGCCTCTACCAGCAGGTCTTCGACCATTTGCAGCGGGGAGAAAGCAAGGATCGCCTTGCCCAGCGCGCTCGCGTGAAGCGGCAGCTGGATGCCCACCTCGAGTACGCCAAACGTCGCGTCCGGCCGAAACACATGGTGCACCACCACCACGCTCGATCCGTGCATGACGCCTACGCGAACGGCAGCGCGCGTCCGCGTCGCGAGATGGTCCGCATGACCGATTGAACGCGCCCTCAGCTCGTTGAGGTCCAGGTATGAGTAGCCGAGCTGGAGGAGGCCTGGACCGAGTTGGTACTTGTCGGAGTACGAGTCTTGTTCGACGAAACCGTGTGCCTGCAGTGTCTGGAGCAAGCCGTGGACTGTCGGCCGGGCGAGACCGAGACGCTCCGCGAGCTCGCTGACACCCAGGCGACGCGGACCGCTCGCCAGAGCCTTGAGGATCGCGGTCGCGCGGTCGAGGGATTGGATCGAGGACCGCCGTTTTGTGCGTGAGCTGCTATTCGGCATTGCTGAATTGCTGTCGGTAGTGTAGACTGACGACCGTCGTCCGGAACTTAATGGGAGTGTGAATCGGTTGGTCGGGATTGTACTGGTCTCCCACAGTTTTGAGCTCGCCCGCGGTCTTGCCGCGCTCGCGTCCCAGGTGGCCGGAGATGATGTCCGCGTCGAGCCGGCTGGCGGTGGACCTGACGGAACGTTGGGTACGACTGGCGATGCGGTCCGCATAGCGATCACAAAAGCGGACTGCGGCCAGGGGGTCGTCGTGCTGGCCGACCTCGGCAGCTCGGTCCTCACGGTGCGTCACCTCCTCGAAGAAGGACGCGGCAATGGCCATGTCCGGCTCGTCGACGCGCCGTTCGTGGAGGGAGCGATCGCCGCGGCGGTGATGTCTTCCGCCGGCCAGGGCCTGGACGACGTGGCCCGAGCAGCGGAGGAGGCGCGCGGTGCAAGTAAATTCTGAAATCGAGGTCGCTCTTCCCGCAGCTGTCGCGCTGCACGCGCGTCCCGCGGCCACCTTCGTCAAGACGGCGATGCGTTTTCGATCCCGCACGACTGTGGGCGTCGACGGCAAGGTGGCCGACGCGAAGAGCATCCTCGCCGTGCTTGCCCTCGGCGCAACCGGCGGCACCCTGCTCCGCATCAGCGCCGAGGGTGAGGACGCGCCCGCCGCCCTAGACGCGCTCGCGGCTTGCGTGACCGGCCTCATCGAGTAACTTCTGCGACTGTCGGCGAGAGGTCGCATAACGCATTTCGCGGACCCACTGCCGAACCACGCCCACGCGCGCTGCGGCGACGCTGAGCTCGTCCACCCCAAGGCCGACCAGGACAGACATCGCGCCTGGCTCGGACGCAGCCTCGCCGCAGACATCGACCGGGATGTGCGCCGCATGTGCGGCCCGCGAGGTCGCCGCGATCAGCCGGAGCACGCGGACGTCGAGCACGGGCGCGGTCTTTGATTGCTCGCGATCCAGTCCAAGCACCAGCTGGGTCAGGTCGTTGGTGCCGATGCTCAAAAACTCAGCGACCGCCGATATCGCCTGCGCGGAGGCGGCGGCTTCGGGTGTTTCGATCATCGCGCCGAGCTGCGCGCGGCGCCCGCCGAGCACCTCGTTGAGCAGGCCGCGCGCCGCCTGCATCTGCTCAGCCGACGTCACCATGGGGACGAGGATGCGTAGGTCGGTCTCTCGACCCGCCTCGACGATCGCGGCAAGCTGCGTTTGCAGCGCCTGCGGTGCGTCCAGGAGCAGGTCGATGCCGCGCGCGGAGGCGCCGCGCAGGAAGGGCGGCGTTTTGTCGCCGCCGAAATCGAAAAGACGGACCGTCGCGGTCGTGCCGCGCAGGCGGCTCAGCACCGGCCGAAGAACCCTGACCTGCTCTTCGAATGTGGGCCAGGCCGGCGCCTCCAGGAACAGCAGCTCGCTGCGCAAGAGTCCGACCCCTTCGGCGCCTTGCTCCATCGCCTCCCGTAGCTCCGCCGCGGTCGAGGCGTTGGCGAGAACTCGGACGCGATGCCCATCCTTGGTCTGCGCAGGCTCCAGTCGCCGGGCCACGGCAGCCTCTCGGGCCAGGCGCCGGCGCTCGGCCTCCGCGCGGGCGACTGAGATCCGCCCGACGTCCGGTCCCCGGACGACGATGCCGCGGTCGCCGTCGACGAGGACCTCCTCCCCATCGCCGATCGCGAGCAGCTCGGCGCCCAGTCCCACGACCATCGGCAGCCCCAGCGACCTCGCGACGATGGCCGCGTGCGCGGTGACTCCTCCGCCCGCGAGTGCAATTCCCTTCGCCTTTGGTGCGAGCTCGGCGACGTCGGCCGGGCCCAATGTGCGTGCCACAATCACACCTTCGATTACGGTGCGGGCTGCACCGGCGACGCAAGCTGCAGCCCGGCGGCCCACGCTCCGCACATCGTCGGCGCGCAGAGCGAGCGCCGGATCCGGAAGCCGCGCGAGCTCGGCTGCGGTCTGGTCCGCGGCTTCACGAAGGGCGACTTCGGCGCTGACTCCGAGGTCCACGATGAGCGCCTCGACGCGCGCGCTCAACTCCGGGTCGAGAGCCATGAGCACGCCGGTCTCGACGATTTCAGCCTCAGCGTCACGGCCCGCCTCGCGGAGATCTTCGGCAATTCGCTCCAACTCAGAGGCAGTCAACTGGAGCGCATCCGCGGCGCCCTGCGCCTCGACGGCGCGTTGTGCGACCGAGAGCGTCGCGGCATCGGCGTTGCGAGCGCCGTCGAGCACGACCGCGTAGCCCATCGTGATTCCGGGGGCGGCGCTGACGCCGTGGAGGACGACCTCGCCCATCAGCGGTTCTGGTAGACGACGGCCTTCTGAAGAGCGCGAATGACAAGGGCGGTCGATGTCGCACCTGGGTCCTGATGGCCGACCGACCGCTCGCCCAGATACGACGCGCGACCCTTGCGCGCCTGGATCGGGATCGTCGAGCGCATGCCTGCTTCCGCCGCGGCAGCCGCGCCCTCGAGCGCGTCCTCGACGGTCGCCCCGTCGGTGAGCCGCGCGCGCAGCTTTTCGACCGCCGGCTCGAGCGCGTCGACCATCGTCTTGTCGCCGACCGCGGCCGTGCCCAGGTCCTTCACCGAAGCCAGCGCAGCGGCGAGGACATCGACGAGCTGCGCGCCGTCAAAGCTGCCCTGGTCACCAAGCACCCGGCCGCCGCTGCGCAGCGCGGAACCCCAGAGCGGTCCGCTCGCCCCGCCGACCGTGGACACGAGGGTACGGCCGGCGAGGATGAGCAGCTTTCCGGGCGGCGATTCTGGATCCGCGTCGAGCGCCTGCCCGAGAGCCAAGACCACGGCCTCGAATCCCCTGGTCATGTTGGTGCCGTGGTCTCCGTCACCGATCGCCGCGTCGAGCTGGACCAGGTGATCCCGCTCGGCGCGTACCGATGCATTGATCTCGCGCATCCATGAGGCGATGGTGGCCGCGTTCATGACCCTTTCGCTGATCAAGTTAATCGCTAGACGCCCCAGCGCAGGGCGGCCGTGTGCACCGGCGCGTCCCAGTACTTCGTCAGCTCTTCGTCGAGCTCGAGGACGGTCAGCGAGGCGCCCGCCATCTCGAGTGAGGTGATGTAGCTGCCGACGAGGTTCCGGACCGGTTCCAGACCGGCCGCGCGCAGCTTCTTGTCAACCTCGCCATAAAGGAGGTAGAGCTCGAGCAATGGAGTGCCGCCCATGCCGTTCACGAAGGCGAGCACCTTCGAGCCTCTTTTTGCTTTGAGATCTGACACGACGGCCTCGACGATCACGTCGACGACCTCTGTCGCCGAGCCCAACGGAGCGCGCCTACGTCCTGGCTCGCCGTGAATGCCGATGCCGAGCTCGACCTGGCCCTCGGGAAGGTCGAAGATCGCCTTGCCCGAAGCGGGTGGCACGCACGAGGAGAGCGCCACGCCAAACGAGCGCGACCGGTCGTTCACACGCTTCACGATGTCAGTCACCTTCGCCAGGTCGGCGCCGCTTTCCGCCGCGGCTCCGGCGATCTTTTCCGCGAGCACGGTTGCACCCACTCCGCGCCGGCCCGCCGTGTACAGCGAGTCCTGGACTGCGACGTCATCGTCGATCACCACCGATGTGACCTTGATGCCTTCGTCCGCGGCGTCTTCGGCCGCCATTTTGAAGTTGAGCACGTCGCCCGTGTAGTTCTTGACGATGTGGACCACGCCCGCGCCGCCGTCCACCGCTTTGGTGGCCGCCAGCATCTGCTCGGGTACCGGTGAGGTGAAGACCTCGCCGGGGCAAGCAGCGTCAAGCATGCCCAGCCCGACGAACCCGCCATGCAGCGGTTCATGGCCCGAGCCGCCGCCCGAGATGAGCGCCACCTTTCCCTTCTTCGGCGCGTCCTTGCGCACGATGATCTGCTTTACGGTGTCGTAGCGGAGGAGGTCTCCGTGGGCGGCGGCCAGGCCGACCAACGATTCCTTGACCACGCGGGCGGGATCGTTGAGGAATTTACGCATCTGGTTGGTTTCGACTGCCATCTTTCGCTCCTTAGTGGGCGGCGGCGACGTGCGCCGGCGCCTCTTCGTGGGTAACCGCTTCCTCGATCGGCTGCTCGACGTGGCGCGGGTTGGCCAGGTAGTCGTAAACGAACGACGCCAGGGCGGCGCCGACGAGTCCCGGAATCAGGTAGACGGGGATGTACTGCGCCCAGTAAGTCGTGCCGCCAGCGATCGCCTGCACCAGCTCGGGACCGAAGGCGCGGGCCGGGTTTAGGGATGCGCCGGTGACAGGGCCGAAGATGAGGATGATCCCGACGACAGCACCACCGATGACAAGTCCGGCCAGCTGCTGCGGGGATCGGCCGTCGACGATGCCGAGAATCGCGAACAGCAGCAGGCCGGTGCCGATCGCTTCGGCGAGCGCCGCCTGCAGGTAGTAGGAGGTGGGCGCATCGGAGGCGAAGTGGGTCTGGCCCATGCCGAATGTGACCGCGTTCGCGCCGAACACACCCCAGATGGCAAACGCGCCGATCACCGCGCCGGCGAATTGAGAGACCCAGTAGACGGGAACCTCTCGCCAGGGAAACCGCCTGGTGACCGCCAGGGCAAACGTCACCGCCGGGTTGATGTGGCAGCCCGAAACCTTGCCGATCGCATAGACCAGGGCCGTGATGATGAAGCCGAAAGCGAAGCTGATCCCCAGCAGGTCAGCCTCGGTCACGGCCGGCACCGCCTTGCCCGCCAACGCCAACGTCGCGATCACGGAGCCGGGCCCGACGAGGACCAGTGCTGCCGTGCCGAAGACTTCCGCCAACGCCCGCTGTCGAATCGAGAACATCGCCGCGAAACCCCCTATTTATTCTGACTGCTGTTCGACAATGCCGAACGCGCTTCGCAAAACGTAAGGCGTGGCAAGGGTTTTGTCAACAGGCAATTAAGCAGCGTCCCGGAGATTCGGTTGGCCCGCACGTGGTTCGCGTCCCGGCTGTCCCCGCCGCACTAACACCTGCCTCACCGATTGGTGGCCAAAGCCATACATCGCCGCCCGCCATGGATTAGGCTTCGCTCCCACAGTGCGTAATCGGATTGCGATCGGGATCGAGATTAGCCGGGGAGGTCCCCCGACTTAGCGCGCGTCGCTGATTCGGTGGACCTCCCGGCCTAGAGAAGGTCGGGAGGTTTTTTTATGTCCGCCAGAAGGATCGTGGTGTACGACACCACCCTGCGCGACGGGGCGCAGGGTCCTGCTGTCTCGTTTTCCGCCGCCGACAAGGAACGGATCGCGCGGCTCCTCGACGGGCTTGCCTTCGACTATGTCGAGGGCGGGTTTCCTGGCTCAAACCCCAAGGACGAGGAGCTGTTCGCGCGCCTCGCGGCGGAACCTCTCGCGCACGCGCGGCTGGCGGCGTTCGGCGCAACCCGGCGCGCGGGCGAGACCTGCGAGGAGGACGCCAACCTCAAAGCGCTCGCCGAGAGCAATGCTCCGGTATGGACACTCGTGGGCAAAAGCGATGCCTGGCAGGTCGCGACCGTGCTGCAGACGACGAACAACGAAAACCTGGCGATGGTCGAGGAGTCGGTCGCCTACGCGGTGGGCCTTGGTCGCGAGGTGATCTTCGACGCCGAGCACTTCTTCGACGGCTTCGTACGTGACGCCGAGTACGCGACCGAGGTCTGCCTCTCGGCCGCGCGGGCCGGCGCGACCTGGGTCGTCCTCTGCGACACCAATGGCGGCAGCATGCCGTCCGCTGTCAGGCGTGGCGTTGAAGCGGTCCGCCACGCGCTGCGCGAGATTGGCAGCCCGGCTCGAGTCGGAATCCATACCCACAACGACTGCGAGCTCGCGGTCGCCAACACGCTCGAGGGCGTGATGGCGGGCGCCGACATGGTGCAGGGCACCATCAATGGATATGGCGAGCGCTGCGGTAACGCGAACCTCGTCTCGGTGGTTTCCAACCTTGCTCTCAAGCTCGGAGTCGACTCACTTCCAGATGCCTCGCTGGCCCAGTTCACCGAGCTGTCGCGCACCGTCGCCGAGATCGCCAACCTCGCGCTCCCCCTGCAGCAGCCTTTTGTCGGATACGGCGCTTTCGCGCACAAGGGTGGCCAGCATGTCGCCGCGGTCCTTCGGCACAAGGACGCCTACCAGCACATCGATCCCGGCGTGGTGGGAAACGAGGCCCGCGTCCTGGTCTCCGAGCTTTCTGGCCGAGGCAACGTGCTGGCCAAAGCCCGCGAGTTCGGTCTCGAGCTCGACCGCGACGACCCGCAGACGCGTCAGCTCGTGAATCACCTGAAGGAGCTCGAGCACCAGGGGTACTCCTACGAGGCGGCCGATGCATCCTTCGAGATGCTGGTGCGACGCCTGCAGCCCGGCTATTCCGCGCCGTGGTCTGTGGCGGACTTCACGACACAGGTGCGCAAGAACGGCGGGTCAGTCCACGCCGAGGCCACGGTGAAAGTCGATGTCGGCGGCACCTTGTATCACACGGCGGCGTCGGGCAACGGTCCCGTCAACGCCCTCGACGCCGCGCTGCGCAAGGCGCTCAGTCCACGCTTCCCGGCGCTCGATGACGTGAGCCTCCACGATTACAAGGTGCGGATCCTGAACGGCGACGCCGGAACCGCGGCCACGACACGGGTGCTCGTCGAATCGGGCATCGGGACAAGGCGATGGACCACCGTCGGATGCTCGAGCAACATCATCGAGGCGTCTCTGCTCGCACTGGTCGACTCTCTCGAATATGTCGTCTCCAGACCCATTGAGTAAGACCCGGGAGACCGCTCGCCAGGAGATCCCCGATCCGCTGCGGCGGGACGTGCGCCTCCTCGGTGACCTGCTCGGCAGGGTGATCGCCGACTACGGCGGAGCGAAGCTGCTGCGTGACGTCGAGCGGTTGCGCGGCCTGGTGATCCGCGCTCGGGAGGACCGGCGCTTCGAACGCCAGGCGGAGAAGGTAGTCGCCTCGTGGCCGCTCGATCGCGCTGAGATGGTGGCCCGCGCCTTCACCTGCTACTTCCATCTGGCAAATCTTGCCGAGGAGCATCACCGGGCACGCGTTCTGCGCGAGCGCGACTCGGGTCCTCAGCCTCTTCCAGAGACGCTGGCGGCAACGGTGACCGAACTCCGTGCAAAGATCGGGCGCAAGCGCCTCGATGCGCTCATCGCGACGCTCGAGATCCATCCCGTCTTCACCGCTCATCCCACCGAGGCCCGCCGTCGCGCGATCGTGACCGCGATCCGACGCGTGGGCGAGCAGCTGGAACGCCTCGATGATCCCCGCATCTCCGACAGCGAGCGGCACGAGGCTGACCGACGGCTGGTCGAAGAGGTCGATTCATTGTGGAGGACCGCACAGGTGCGCTCGGCGCACGTCCAACCACTCGACGAGGTGCGCTCGTTCATGGCCGTTTTCGACGAAACGCTTTTTCGTGTCGCTCCGGAGCTCGTGCGCTCGCTCGACACCGCCCTGGGCACGCCGGCTCCGCCTTTTCTCCGTTTCGGGACCTGGATCGGCGGCGATCGCGACGGCAATCCCGCAATCAACGCTGAGGTGACCGCCGAGACGATGGCCATCCAGGCCGAGCATGCGCTCCTCGCGCTGGAGGCGGTGGCCAACCGCGTGGGCCGCGCGCTGACGGTCGACGCGGTGACGACTCCGCCATCCCAAGCCCTCCGACGCCGATTGGGGGCGCACTCGACCGAGCCGCACCGAGAGTTCCTGCTGCAGGTGGCGCGCCGGATTCGCGCGACGCGATTGGGTGAGCATCCGGCGGCATATCGGTCTCCTACCGACCTGCTCGGCGACCTGCACGTGCTGCGCGATTCGCTTGCGGCAGCGGGGGCGAACCGACTCGCGTCCGGCGAGCTGCAGCACCTGCTGTGGCAAACCCAGACATTCGGATTTCACCTCGCCGAGCTCGAGGTCCGGCAGCACAGCACGGTGCACGAGCGCGCGCTCGCCGAGGTGCGCAGCGGAAATGCAAGGTCGGACCTCACACGAGACCTGCTCGACACGCTCGGTGTGATGGCGACGCTTCAGGCTCGATTCGGTTTGGATTCCTGCCGCCGTTACGTGGTCAGCTTCACGCGGAACGCGGAGGATGTGGCCGCGGTCCATGAACTGGCCCAGCACGCAACCGGCGGAATCGCACCCGTCATCGACGTGGTCCCTCTGTTCGAAACTCTCGAGGACCTGTCACGCGCGTCAAACGTGATGGACGGCGTGCTCGACCTCGAGCCGGTGCGCAAGCGGCTCGCAGGCAACCAGCGGCGCATCGAAGTGATGCTCGGATACTCCGACTCGGCGAAGGAGGTGGGGCCGCTTTCGGCCACTATCGCCCTCCACGACGCGCAGGCGGCGCTCGCCGCGTGGGCGAAGCGCAACCGCCTTCACCTGACGTTGTTTCACGGTCGTGGCGGTGCGCTCGGCCGGGGCGGCGGCCCGGCCAACAGGGCGGTCCGCGCACAGGCGCCCGGCTCTGTGAACGGCCACTTCAAGGTGACCGAGCAGGGCGAGGTGATCTTCGCGCGGTACGGAAACCGCGCCATCGCCCGCCGCCACCTCGAGCAGGTGACGTCCGCGGTGCTCGAGGCGTCCGTGCCGCGGTCGCCGCGAAGCGACCCGGCGAACGCATTTCGGGAGCTTGCCGCGAAGGTTGATGCACCATCACGCGCCGCGTATCGCAAGCTGGTCGAGGCCCCAGGGTTCGAGGACTGGTTTCTGAAGGTCAGCCCGATCGAGGAGCTGGGCCGGCTGCGGATCGCGTCGCGGCCTTCGCGCCGAGCCGGCGGCCGGCGCGAGGGCCTGGAAGACCTGCGCGCCATCCCCTGGGTCTTCGCATGGTCGCAGATGAGGCTCAACCTGCCGGGGTGGTACGGCATCGGAAGCGGCTTGTCCGCGGCTCCGTTACAAGATCTGCGCCGCGCCTATGCGGAATGGCCGCTGTTCAACGCGACGCTCGACAACGCGGAGATGAGCCTCGCGAAGACCGACCGGCCGATCGCGGAGCGATACCTGGCGTTGGGCGGCCGAGAGGACCTTGCGTCGATCGTGCTGGCCGAGTACGACCTGACGAAACGAAAGGTGCTTGAGGTGACCGGCCATCGCCGGCTGCTCGAAGACCGCCGCGTGCTGTCGTGGGCAATCGAGCTGCGCAACCCTTACGTCGATGCCCTCTCGCATCTCCAGCTTCGGGCGCTGCGCGCGCTGCGGCATCCAAAGACAGGTCGGCGAGATCGGGCGCATGCCGAGCGGGTGTTTCAGCTTACGGTGAACGGTGTGGCGGCAGGCCTTCAGAACACGGGGTAGGGCGCGGGGGAGGCAGGCCTCCCCCGGCTTAGCTAGGCCGCACCCAGGTGCTGGATAGCCGGCAGCTCGCTCGCGAGCAGGTCGACCGTCTCCGGGTCCCACTGCGTCCCCGCGCCGGCGCGAAGGACCGCAAGAGCCTCTTCTGTCGAGCGCCGCAGGCGGTAGGGCCGGTCGTTGACCAGCGCATCGAATGCGTCGCAGACGGAGACGATCCGCGCGGCGCGCGGGATCTCTCGGGCGCGAAGCCCGTCCGGGTAGCCGAGCCCGTCGAATCGCTCGTGGTGGTGGCGGATGATCGGCAACAGGCCGAAAGTCGAGCGGAGCGGCCGCACGATGCTCTCACCGATCGCGACATGCGCCTGCATCATGGGCACCTCACTCGCGTCGAGCGGACCGGGCTTGTGCAGGATCGAATCCGAGACGCCGATCTTGCCGATGTCATGGATGATGCCCCCTCGATACAGCACGTCAAGCGTCGGCCCGGAAAGACCAAGCCGCTCCCCGATGAACCGAGCCGACTCGCCGACCCGCTGCGTGTGCCGCTCGGTGAAAGAGTCCTTCGCCTCGACGGCCGTGGCGAGCGAGAAGATCACGTGCTCGGCGCCGTCGAGCGTGTTGTAGAGCTCCTTGAGGCGCAGCGCCGATCGCACCCGCGCAATCAGCTCGGCGCCCTCGACCGGCTTGGCCATGAAGTCGTCGGCGCCCGCTTCCAGCGCGGCGACCCGGTGCGCGGTCTGGCTGAGGCCAGTGATCATCACCACCGGCAGGAGCCGTCCTCGCGGCATCGCCTTGATGCGCCGGCAGACCTCATAGCCGTCCATGCGCGGCATCCGCACGTCGAGGAGGACGAGGTCGGGCGGGTCGGCTTCGATCATCGCCAGCGCTGTCACGCCATCAGCGGCCAGGCGCACCTCGCAGTCGATGCTCGAGAGATAGAGGCGGATCAACTCGCGGTTGGCAGCCCCATCGTCGACGACCAGGACGGCCGGCATCAGCTCAAACGCCCCCTTCAGCCTGAGAGTCCCGCTCTATTTCAACCCAGGTGGGCCGAGGCTTGCAAGGGGAACGCCCGGGTGGGGCGTGCCAACCGATACCCGTCAGGCGATCGCGATCCGCGATTCCAGCCCGTACGGGGCAGCCGGTCGGTGGCTGGCGATGGCCTGCCTGAGGTGGCGGTTGGCGGCGACCAGGTCGCCTCTCGCCTCGAGTACCTCGGCGTAGGCCTCGTGCACCTGGGTCAGCCGAGGTCCAACGCCCAGGGTCTCGGCGGCGGCCAGGGCGGCTGAAAAGGCTTCGTCGGCTGCCGCATCATGCCCCTGCCTGGCAGCCATCCGGCCGAGCAGGGTGTGGACTTCGGACGTCGTCGCCAATTCGCCGTGCCGGGCCGACAGCTCGAGGGCCTGGTGGGCCAGGTCGGATGCGCGCTTCAGGTCGCCTACACCCAGCTCCAGCTGGGCGAGGGTCACGAGGAAGTTGGCCTTACCGCTTTCGAGGCGCTGCTCTTCGACGATTCGAATCGCCCGATCGATATGTACTCGGGCCGAGGTGAACTCTCCGAGCTGGACCAGCATCCAACCCAGGTTGTTCAGGGAACGCGCCTGCGACAACCGATCATTGAGGGTCTCGTGGATGGTGAGGGCCTTCTGGGCGTAGCGCGTGGCCT
>Ga0209158_1002411_pt1 | contig 11531 bp, 11 predicted proteins | sample GraSoiAngelo_140_FD_185897 | JGI IMG/M metagenome (GOLD analysis project Ga0209158, IMG submission 185897) | Grasslands soil microbial communities from the Angelo Coastal Reserve, California, USA - 14_0929_12_30cm (SPAdes) (version 2) | ecosystem: Environmental > Terrestrial > Soil > Grasslands ...
TACAAGATCTATCGGGGTCTCGCGCCTACCACCGAGACGCTCCTGACGACCGTAGGCAACGTGCTCACGTACACGGACAGTGCGGTGACGAACGGACTTACGTACTACTATCAGGTGTCCGCCGCCAACAGCCCGGGCGAGGGGGCCAAGTCGAACGAGGCCTCGGCGACGCCGAACCAAACTCCACCTCCCCCATCGCCTCCGTCCGCGCCGACGAACCTCGTGGCCACCGCAGGGAATGCGCAAGTCGGTCTGACGTGGCAAGCACCCGCTCTGAACGGCGGTTCGCCAATCACGAATTACCGGATCTATCGAGGCACGTCGTCCAACGGCGAGACGCTGCTGGCGACGATCGGCAATGTGCTCACGTACACCGACACCGCGGTGACGAACGGGGTTACATACTACTACCAGGTCTCGGCCGTGAACGGGGCCGGGGAGGGCCCGCGGTCGAACGAGGCCTCCGCCACTCCCTCGCCGCCGCCACCGCCGAACGCGCCTCCGACCGTGGACTTCACCTGGACGCCGACCTCCGGTGACACGACCACCGTCTTCACCTTCACCGCTACGGCAAGCGATGACCACGATCCGCCGAACACGATCCAAATCCGGTGGGATTGGACCGGGGACGGGACATGGGACACCACATGGTCGGCGACGAAGACGGCCAGCCACACGTTCAGTTCGCCCGGGACTTACACGGTCGTCGTGCAGGCGAAAGACTCGGGTGGGCTCACTGCGACCCAGTCCCACACGATCATCGTCACGGCCCCACCCCCACCGGGTGATTTCAGCATCAGTGCCTCACCAGCCTCGCTCCACATCGTGTGCGGTTCGTCCGGTTCCTCCGGAATCACCCTGACGAGCCTCAACGGGCTCTCAGGGACCGCGAGCCTGAGCGCGTCGATTTCTTCGTCCGGCCTCGTTCTGTTCTGGCCGACGGTCTCGGTCAGCCCCAGCAGCGTGACGCTGCCCTCTGGCGGGACCGCCACGTCGACCCTGACCGTTTCGACCTCCGCCTTGACGACGCCGGGTACCTACACGGTCACCGTGACCGCGACGATCGGCTCCATCACGCATTCCGTTGATGTGACCGTCCTCGTCACCCTGACGTAGGGCAGACAACCGGGCTTCAATCCCGCTCCAGAGCGTCGCGATTCTGCTCGGGTCGTCTCTGATCCTCGCGGGCATACTCGAGGCCCCTGGGCTTCCGGGAAATGCGTCTCGGGTCTGATGGACCGCTCTCCCTACAGGAGGGACTCCCGCAGGATCCGGCGCATCGCCCGGCGGAGGTGCTGACTCACTGTGTTCCGGCTGAGGCCGGTCAGTTCCGCCAGTTTCTCGAGGCCGGTCCGCGCCGGGATATCGAAGTAACCGAGATTCCAGGCGAGACTCAAGATCTCCCGCTGACGGGAAGTCAACCCGTCATCCGCGTTGATCCCCCCATGGCGGATCGCCCTCCGACTCCGCAACCGCCATCGGACCCCCACGCCGTCGAGCAGGGCGAAGACGCGTTTCGCCGTGTCGTCGTCCGCGAGGAACGAGAGCGTGGCGAGGTCCCGCCCGATGACGCTCGGCGTCGTCGGCGTCACGCCTGCCCCGAAGTCCTCCACGAGCGCCTCCAGGACGCCAGGGTTGCGTTGCCTCAGGAGCGAGATGTACGCGCTTCCGCCATCCTCCACCCGGAGGATTTCGAAATCTCTCAGGTGATATCGACGGCGGAGTCTCTCTCGAGCCGCGAGAAGTTCGTCCGCGGTGCGACGCGGACCGCTTCGGAGAACGCGCACGAGGAGGAGGCGCTCGCGCGGCTGGAACGCGTACACCCGCAAGATCTCGACCGACTCGTTGTGATCGAAGAAGACCCTGGGGACGACGCCTTGTTGGACCAGGACGTCCGAGGGCATCTCGATCGTCACACGCCGGAGGGCCATCGTTACCGGTAATCATCTGAATACTTATACCACGTCCGTGTGGACTCGATGGAGTGGGACCGTGGGATCGATCGTACGGAACCTGCCCGAGGAGGGGTGGGAGAAAGGGATCGGGCCGGGCATCGTAGACAAGAAGATCATGGGGCCGAATGACAGCAACTTCATGTTGATGGGCCTCGCGAAAATGGATCCGGGCGTGAAGTCGCCGCCCCATCGCCACCGGTACACGCAGATTTTCTATTTCCTCGAGGGCCACGGACAAGTCATCGCGGACGGGCAGGCCTACGATGTGAGCGCGGGCTCGGTCGCGCGGTTCGTTCACGGCGAGGAACACACCGTGATCAATCCAGGTCCCGGACTTCTGAGCCTCATCGAGGTTCGCGTCCTTCCCCGTGGCCAGACGGTCTGGGAGTAGGATGGCCTCGCTGCGCACCTGGTTCAAGGCAGTGCAGCCGCACAGCTTCATCGCGTCCCTCGTCGGCGTGGCCCTCGGGACCTCGATCGCGTGGCGCGAGTCGCGGAGCTTCGATGCGATCGGCTTGGTCCTCACCGCGATCGGCGTCGTGTGCCTCCATGCCGCGACGAACATGAGCAATGATTCGATCGACTTTCGCCGAGGCGTGGACGATCTTCCTCCCGAACTCGTGAGCCCCTTCACCGGAGGCGCGCGGGTCCTCCCGGATGGGGCGCTCCCATTCGAGGCCCACCGGCGGGTGTGGATCGGGCTCTATGCGGCGGGAGGCCTGATCGGACTCGTCCTCGCCCTGACCCGGCCGAACGGCTGGATCCTGCTCGTGCTCGGAGGGATCGGGGGGGCAATCGGGATCTTCTACACGCTCCCTCCGTTCGCACTCCAATACCACGGAGTCGGGGAGGTCGCCGTCGCGCTGATCTTTGGACCCATCGTGGTCCTAGGCTCGTACGCGGTTCAGCGCGGTACCTTGGGATGGGAACCTTTCATCGCGTCGATTCCCCTCGGTCTGCTCGTCGCGGCGTTCCTCTTCGTCAACGAAATGCCGGAACATCTGACGGACCCGCGAGGGGGAAAGCGGACGATCCCGGCGCGGGTCGGCCTGGAGAAGTCCGTAACGGTGTACGAGATCCTCGTCGACTCGGCACTGGTCCTCCTCGCAATCTTCGTGGGCCTCCGACTGATCTCCTGGTTCGCATTGGTCGGGATGGTTGCTTTGATCCCCCTGGTTCGGGCTCGGGCCGTGTTGCGCCATCACTACCGCGAGTATCCGGCCCACATCCGCGCGAATGTGGGGACGATTCAGGCGGTTCTCTTGCTCGGCGGCGCCATGACGCTTGCGTACGTGATCTCCGGAGTGGCGAATCTATAGGCCGATGGCGAAGTCGAGGACGATCGAGAGCGCAACAATGACGTGGGCGGCGATGGTGCCCGCGATGACGCCCTCGAACCGCGCGGTGGTCCGCGGCTCGGGAAAAATCCGAGCGATGACGAGGTACGCGCCGAGGACGGCGAGCATCCATAGGATACCGCCGCCGCGCCTGCCGACGTACGACACGATTCCGATGGGCAAAGGCGCGAGCAGGAGGCCGAAGAAGACCTCTCTCGCCCGCTCGAGGCCGAGGATCGTGACCGGCGTCCGTTTTCCTTTCGAAACGTCCTCCGTGCGATTGGGGAAGTACCGCGCGAACGAGATCGCAGCCGCCAAGAACCCGAGGACGACCGAGGCGAGCGCGCTCTCGGAGAGGCCCGCCCCGCCGAACGCGATCGTCGCTCCGATCGTCATGATCGGTCCGAAGGCGAAGAATGTGGAGATCTCTCCGATCCCCCGGTAGCTCAGTTGGAGCGGCGGTGAACTGTAGCTCCATGCCAGGACGGCACCCGCGAGGCCGAAGGCCAGGAGTACCGGATTCCGCGTCAGGAACACGAGGAGCAAACCGGCTCCCGCCCCGATTCCGAAACAGGCTCGTCCGAGTCGGACCACGTCTCGGGGGTCGGCGGTGAGATTCCTCGCGGCCGAGCTGTCAAACGCGAACCACGAGCCCGGGGAAGCGGGCGGTGCAGACCGATTGCGGCCTTCGTAATATCCTTTAGACAGGTTCGCTCCCGCCTGGATTCCCACGAGCGAGATGAGGATCAGGGCAAACCACAGCCCATCGAACTGCGCGCCCGCGTGGATCGCTACGGCGGTTCCAACGATCGCAGGCAAGATCGATGCTTCGAACAAGATCGCCTGGGACGCTCGGATCCATTCGCGCACGTTCATAGCGCCGCGAGTTCCGCGCTTTAGAAAAAGGATTCCGTTCGGGTCCGGCGTCGAACCCTCCGGTTCACGCGAATACTATCATGTTTGAGAATAGGCTCCTCACAAATGTTCCGTTTTGGTTATCCTTAAGTGGCATCCCTTCTCTGTCCGTCGTGTGGCGCGGGGGTACCGGCGGAAGCGTTTCTACTCGACACCGATCCGCGTCCTTACGCACCTCTCTTCAACGGCTGCGAGTGAGCCCGGGACGCTGAGCGCGGTCACGCAAGAGGGCATTGCGTCGGCCACGCATTCTGGCCGAACGACCGCCACGAAATGGCTGGCGCGCATGGAATCCACGGGCCTCATCACCGGAGAACGGGCCCACGTGCCGGGCCATCGAGTCCGGAAGACCGTGTATCGTCTGACCCACGAGGGCTGGGTCGAAGCGACGAAACTCCGGGGCCGCCTCCAAGGAGACATCGTGGAAGTCCTTGCCCCAGGCCTCGACCCGACGCCGATGCGGGTCGCGGAGATCCCGGAGATTTTCCCCGCCTACGTGAACCTCACCGCCGCCGTATCGCTCGTCCGCGGAGGGCGGCTCGACTTCACGCGTCTCCATGGAATCGGTTCGGGTGCGGTTCCGCCGGTCCTCTGGGGAGACACGCTCCGCCGACTCGGACGCATGTTCGGGCGGTCCGACGAGCAGCAGGCGCTCGACACGTGGGCCTCCTCCCAGGTCGGCATGCTCATCGTGACCGGCATCGCGGGCATCGGAAAGAGCACCGTCGTCGCGAGCTGGCTCGTCCGTCAACGGCCGCGGCCGTACATCTATTGGTTCGAGATTCATGAAGGCACGACGAATTCCGCGTTCTTGCGGGATCTCGCGGCGTTCCTCGCCCGTCTCGGCAAGCGCGGTCTCACGAACCTCTTGAGGGAGCAAGACGAGCCGGAACCGCGCGTCCTAGCCCGACTCCTGGTCCACGAACTCACGGACATGCCCATTCTCCTCGTCCTCGACAACTTCCATCGAGCCGAGGCGGATCTTACGCGGCTAATCCGGGGCCCGGTCTTCCAACTTTCCCAATCGACGGGCACGAAGGTCCTCGTGATCTCGCGCACGGTTCCGGTGTCGACCTCTCGGCGCAAGACACCGAGAGAGGCGCGCCCCGAGGTGTTGAGGCTGGGCGGCCTCGACTTGGAATCATCGCTCTCCCTGCTCCGAGCGAAGGGGTTTGCCGGCGACGAAGTTGCCATCCGGCGGGCGGCGAACTCCGCCCGAGGCCATCCCATCCTGCTCTCATTTGCGGCCCAGACCGGGTCCACCGCCAGCGGCGAAATGACGCGTTACCTGGAGCACGAAATTTGGCGGACGCTCTCGAAGGAAGAACGTACCCTCCTTGAGGCCGCCTCCCTGTTCCGCGGGTTGGTGCCGCTCGACTCGCTGCATTGTTTCTCCAAGGATTGGCAAACCGCCCTTCACAGCCTCCAGACAAAAAACCTGCTCGCCCCGACGATCTCCGGGGGTATCGTAGTCCATGATTCGATTCGTGAATACATCCGGGACCGCTTGCCGGAGGCACGACGACGCGCCTTCCATTCTCAGGCCTCGGCATACTTCTTGGACGGATCCGAGATGCACGACCGTCTGGAGGGAATGTATCACCTTGTGGAGTCGGGAGATCTGAAGGAGATCGGTTCGTATCTCACATCCCAGGGAACGGGCCTCCAAGATCTCCTTCCTGCATCGGACCTCCTTGCGGTCCTGAGGAAGGTTGACCGGGCAAGCCTTGACCCCGTTGCGGGATGCATCCTGCCCGAGGTCTTCGGAGACGCCCTCCGAGCGTTGGGCGACCTCCAACCGGCTCTCTTAGAATACCGCAACGCCGTCCGCCTTTGTGAGGTGACCGGACGGGCTGCGTCGGTGCCGCGCCTCCTTCGAAAGATCGCCTCGATTGAACGCTGCCGCACGAATCATGCGAAGGCGCTTGGCCAACTGGTCGAGGCTCAAGGTCGTCTGAAGGACTACCCCGATCCTTCGGAGGCCGGGGAGGTCCTCAGGGAGATGGCACTTTTGGAGCGGACCCAAGGGCGCCTGGCGGAGGCCGCCGTCCACATGAACGCGGCGATCGACCTGGCGACGGAAGGTTCTGCCCCGGCCGCGTTGTCGAGATGCTTCACCGCCCTCGGAAGCATTGAGACGGATCGGGGCGAGCTCGAGCGCGGCCTGGAGTACAAGCGAGAAGGACTACGGATAGCGGAGCGAGCCGGGAATCTCACGGAAACGGCGCGAAGCAGCATTTCCATCGGGACATCATATCACGCGCTACGCCGATACGAGGACAGCGTAAAGTGCTACGACCGGGCACTGCAAATCGCCCGGCTTGTCGGAAACTTGCGCCTCGTCGCATACGCGATGATGAATCGATGTGCGTCTCTTTTGGACATGGGTCGCGCCGATGAGACGGCGGGCGAGCTGGCGGAGGCGAAGCGGCTATTCCAAATCTTGGAGGAGAAGGACACGCTCGCCTTGCTCGATGTGTACGAGGGACAACGAGAGTTCGAACTGGGCCGCTGGAGTCGCGCGACCCAGTTGTGGGATCGCGGATTAAGGGGCCTTCGGGCCTTCGCGGATCGGGGAGACCTGGCCTGGTCCCTCGTATACATTGGACGCTTCTGTCTGGAGCGCGGAGAGACGGCGGAGGGGCGGTCTTATCTTGACGAAGCCGCTGCAATCGCTCGGACACTCGGGAGTACGGCTCTCCTTTCGGAGGTAGAGCGGCTTCTCCGCGAAACCGGAGTCCCTTCAAGTCGCCCCGCCGCATAGCCAGACATTGGCCTAATTCGGGTCTTTTGGCGGAGGGTCCACGTATCACCTCGTGGTATCGACAATCCGCCCATTATCAGATTTAAAACTCACCTGCCTTGTTCCGTTTTCTCCCGCCAAACGGGTTCGTCCTCGCGGTTCGGCGAGGTTAAAACGCCGAGGATCGATTCCACCGTATGGCCGCGTTCCCAAATGCCCGGGGCCGACATCCGTTCCACATGCACGACATGATTGGAAGCCAGCCTACGCACGTTGAAGAAGCGATTCTGCGGGTCCGTGCAAGCGACTTCGGTTCGTCACTCGCCCGGGCAAGACATCTCGTCCTGACCGGATGTGGCACGTCCTTTCATGCGGCGATGTACGGTGCTCGAGTTCTGCAGGCCGCCGCCCGCGCGGGGAACGTGGTCGAGGCGGTTCACGCGTATGATTTGGCGAACCGTCCGTATCCACCCGGAAGGGCAACGATCCTCGGGGTGAGTCACAGCGGGACGACTCCCACGACGAATCAGGCTCTCGCGCGTGCGAAGCGCGCCGGTCATCGGGTCCTGGGCGTCTGCGGCCTCCCGGACACGAAGATGGAGGAGATCGTCCGCCGAACCCTCGTAATCGGCTCGATGCACGATCGCTCGTGGGCGAACACGATGAGCTACACGACCCAGTTGGCCGCCTTTGCGGCCCTAGCGTCACACCAAAGGCGGGATCGGGTCGATCTGACGCGCGGCATCTCAAGGATGCCGCAGGTCATCCGCAAGACGTTGGAGACCGAACGCGCCATCGTGGAGATCGCCCGACCGATCGCACGACGCGACAAGATCACTTTCCTCGGGGCGGGGTTCGATGAGATCACGGCCTTCGAGGCTGCCCTGAAAATTCGCGAGACGTGTGGACTGACCGCGAGCGCGTATCATCCGGAGCAGTTCCTTCATGGTCCATTCCTCTCCCTCGATCGAAACGAGTCCATCGTGTTTCTCCGAGGCCGGGAGGATGGGACACGCGCCGATGTAATCGGCCGAGTGCTTTCAAAAGCTGGCGCAGAGGTCACGACGATCGGTGAGCACCCGCGAGCGTCGATTCGGCTTCCCTCAACACATCCCTACCTGCGGCCGATCCTCTCCGTGATTCCGATGCAATTCCTCGCGTACTATGCGGCCCTCGCACGGCATGCGAATCCGGACATCATGCGGACGGATATTCCCCGACTTCGTGCGGGAGTAGCGGCGCTGTTCCACTGACCGCGATGTCCGGGGGGATCCCCACCAGGGTCTTCGTCTCCGTGCCGTTTCGAAGCATCAGGAGGAGAAGCATCTTGCCGCTGCCGTACGTGATCTGGAAGCGATCGACTTCCGACTTGTAGAGCCGAGCCGGCCGCCGACGTCCTTCCGTGACGAATCCTGCTTCCGAGATGAGTCCGAGCGACGTGAGTCGGCGCACGCGCCGGTAGCACGCGGCGATCGGCACACGGTATCGGCTCGCGATCGCCTGGGCGGTGAGGTTCTCCTGATGCAGCGCGATCAGGATCCGCAGGGCGTGGTCGTCCAAGAGGGACTGCCCGTCTTTGTCGTACAGAAGGAGATCCTCGGCCACCAATCGAGGTCGAGGGGCCGGACTTCCGCCATTGGGCGGTCCGACAAGGGCCACGTGCCGGATTCGTGCTCGTTGGCTTAAAAGGGCTGGGCTCCCGTTATCATGATTGAACGAGACCCGAGGCGATTCTCCCCGCGACGTCGGGTTCTCAGCCTTCGAGGGCGCGCTTCACGTTGGCCGCGAATTCCTCGGTCTGCGATTTCAGCTTCGTCCGCATGAAGTTGTCCATGATTCGCGCCAAGGGACCTTTCGCGTTCACGGCCATCGTGTAGACGATTCTCGTCCCTTTCCCCGCGGGCGTGAGTTCGGTCGTCCCTATCATGTCGATGTTTTCTGCTTCGGCACGGAAGCGACCTCGGCGCAAAGGAATTTGTTCCAACGTTTCCGTCAAGACTTTGATCGTCTGCGAGAGCGGCCCGATTTTGACTGTCAGGGTCCATCGGGCGTGCATGGCGTCGAGGACCTCGACGTTCTCGACCCCTGGGACGCACCGGCCGACCTGCTGCATGTCGCTCAGGAAGGACCACACCTTTTCCACAGGTGCGTTCACGTCGAACGCGACGGTCCCCTCGGGCATCGCTCGCGTGCATGACGGAGCGGAGCAAATAAGTTCACGTTATGGATCGAAGATAAATCTGCGGCCACGGTCTTGTTCGAAGGACGCACGTCCGCTAAAGAAGGAAAGGGCCGAGGGCCTCCCCCGAGATGCCTCGGCGTATGGGGTCGCGAGGGCGGACTCAGCCCTTTCGCAGGAACGGAAGGCCGGTGCGCTTGTTTACGCCGACCTTGCGGTTCTTGGGCATTTCGTCCATCGGTTTGCCGCTTTTCGGTTTCCGCTTACTGAAGAAGTAGATCGTTACTTTCGGTCCCTTCTTCAGTTTCACATCTCGCGAGTACAGCGTCCATCCCTGGTACGTGTACGGCATGTTTGACCTCGTTCCTCCAACCGCTAGGGTGTAAAAAGCGTTTCCCTCCCGAGAACTGTCTGACGATTTTTGTTCTGGTAGCTGTTTAACAGCTTGAAAATAGCGCATCTTGGGCTTATGGAGGATAGGCGACAGGGAAGCGGAACCGACTACTCCCTCCACCCCGACACGTGCGGCTTGAACGTAGACCGACCCGCTCTATCGACCACCTCGCAAAACCGCGACCACAGGAGACGGTTTGAGGAATTGCCGGCGAGCACCGGCTCGAACGGCCCTCCAATGATTCGCGTGCAGAAGGACGTCCTTCATGAAACGAAGGGCTACCAGGTTGAATGCGACGAAGACCCGATCGAACTGCGCTTCAGAGGCTCCCGGGCGGCTCGACTCCCTCCGACCAAGATCCTACCCTGCGCGACCTCAACACGGCCTGAAGCGGCGTTCGCTTTGAATACGACCGCGACCTTTGCGTTCCCGTGAGCGCGGACGTATCGCAGCTCGTGGAGCGTCTCGGTCCGAGCCGGGTCTTGACGGGACCTTCGATTCCGCCACGATACCAGACGGACGCATTCCGCGCGCACCGCGGCTCTCTCTTGGAAGAGCACGGTCCGTCCCCCGCCGCGGTAGTCTTGCCCCAATCGGTCGACGAGGTTGTGACGGTCGTCCGTTTCATGGTCGATGCGGGATTGAAAATGGTTCCTTGGGGCGGCGGAACGGGTCTCATGGGCGGGGCTCGTCCGACATTCGATTCGATCGTCCTCGACCTTCGGAACATGCGTCGCGTTCGCTCAATCGATGCCGCTTCGGGTACTGCGACGGTCGAGGCCGGGATCGTGTTGGAGGTACTGGACCGTCGGCTCCGGAAGCGAGGACTCACCCTGGGACACGATCCCTGGTCCCGGCCCCGGGCCACCGTTGGCGGAGCGATCGGGACGAACGGCATCGGCTACGCCGGTTATCTTCGCGGGACGATGGGAGACCAGGTCCTGGGACTCGAAGCCGTCCTCGCGAATGGGAGCGTGATCCGAACCCGGCCCGCCGCCCGATCCACGACGGGCCTGGATCTGAAGGGTCTCTTCATCGGTTCGGAAGGGACGCTCGGCATCGTGACCGGCGCCACCCTTCGTGTGTTCCCCGTCCCGGAGGCGGAGGAGATTCACGCGTTCCGCTTGAAGGACTTCGCGACCGGATTCGCGGCACTCGGCAGGCTCTATGACGACGGATTGACACCCAGCGTCATGGATTTCGAGGAGACGTTCGAGGCCCCGGCCCTCCCCTGGAGCGGCGAGGCGGGCCCGCCCACGCTCTACCTGGGATTCGCCGGGGCAGAGGAGATTGTGGCCGCCTCGTGGAGGATCGCACGCCGGTGTCTGAAGGCGGCCGATGCGAGGGCCCTGCCGGACCGAGAGGCGCGGGATTATTGGAGGACCCGCCACGACATCATCTACATGCACGACGAGATTTCTCCGGGGGTGACTCGCGCCGACGTCGCGCTGAAAGAGACCATCTTCGACTACGTCCACGTCGCCCTCCCTCGTTCGCGGATTTTGGCATTCCGACGAGCCGCGCTGCCGATCCTTCGCCACTACGATGTCCATCCGATCGGCTTCGGGTTGTGGACTCAGCCGGAGCTGGTCTCCGTGGAAGTCGTGAAGCCCGTCGTCGGTGAGCGTGCCGCGGCAAAAGCCGCCGTCGCGGGGGCGCTCGATTCGCTAATCCGCAAGGCCCATGCGCTGGGTGGCTCCATGGAATACGTCCACGGAATCGGGGTGAAGCTCGCGCACCTCATGGGCGAGGAGCTCGGGACCGGAGTGGACCTCGCACGTCGAATCAAGAACGCTCTCGATCCGTCGGGCATCCTGAATCCCGGGAAACTGGGACTGTAAACAGTCACCGGGGCGCGAATCCGTGCCCCCGGGGGATGGGCGTTGCGAAATCTATATGAGTCGCCCATTCAGCGGAATATATATTAATCCGAACATAACTTCGCCCTCAAAGGCAGGGATTGGATTGCAGCCACCACCCCCGATGATGCGTGGGCCGATGATGATGG
>Ga0209158_1002415_pt1 | contig 11519 bp, 8 predicted proteins | sample GraSoiAngelo_140_FD_185897 | JGI IMG/M metagenome (GOLD analysis project Ga0209158, IMG submission 185897) | Grasslands soil microbial communities from the Angelo Coastal Reserve, California, USA - 14_0929_12_30cm (SPAdes) (version 2) | ecosystem: Environmental > Terrestrial > Soil > Grasslands ...
GTGGTGAAAGGGCAACCTTCAGGCACGGTCACCGCTGACGGAAAGAGCTGGGTGCCGATCAGCTATCACCCTCATAACGGCGGTGGCGCTCCCACCTGGGACCCGACGCGGCATGGTTTTCACACGTATCTGGATGAACTGGTGTCATGGCTGTCCGTAAGAAGGTAACGCAGCCGGCAGTTATGCGGATCACCGGCGCTGTTCGGGAGCGCCTGGAGACCCTCATCTTCTCCCGCTATCCGGAGAAGGAATGGGGAACATTCTTTCTTTTCGGCACGCATCAAACGCCGGACGGCGTCGTCATGACGATCGTCGATCTGATCGAGCCGAAAGTTGGCGACCTGGATTCGACGACGGCGATTGTCAGGTTCAATGAGCCCTACAGCCTGAGGGCGGCATTGGAAAAACAAATACGCGGACTGTGCATCGGCGTTATCCATTCCCATCCGCAGAATTACGTCGTGGTTCCCAGCGCGCTCGACGACGATATGGACTCGTATTTCAGGGAGTATTTTCCGGCTTTTGGGAAGGAAGCGACGTATTTCAGTCTGATTTTTTCGAGGACCGCTGAAGGCGATGTCCGCTTTTCCGGGCGTGGATGGAACGAGGACCGGAAATTTCGATTGGCCGAGATGGCGACGGTTAGCAGCAAGGAAATTCGGCGAGAAGTTGCTTCGAGTAAGCTTTCAACCCCGGCGCGTTCCCAGAACGAATATCAGGCGCGGTTGGAGGAAATCTACGGAGCCGACGCGGCCACGCGCCTGCGGAATGCGCGTGTGACCATCATCGGCGTAAGCGGCACGGGGTCGCCGGCGGCTCACGTGCTTGCGCGCGCCGGTGTGCAAAATTTTGTTCTTATCGATCCTCAGAGGTTAGCTAAGTCTAATCTGGAAAGGCTTCACGGCAGCTACGAAGCTCACTTCGCAAAGGGCGAGGCAGAAGCACCCTTCAAGGTCGCGGTGGTGCGGGATCTGATAAAAGCCATTAACCCCAAAGCGAGCGTGACCTGCATCGTCGGAAATATCCTGCAGCCGCTCGCTCGGGATCATGTCGTTGGCACGGACCTCGTCATCTGCTGCACCGATACGAACCACAGCCGGACGGCGGTCAGTGAGCTGGCGTACCGCTATCTGGTTCCGGCAATTGATGTGGGGGTCGTGTTTGAATCCAAAAACAGCTTAGTCACGGGAGAGATTGGACGCGTCACGGTCTATTCTCCGGGCGCGCCGTGCGCGTATTGCTTGGGTCTTGTGGATTCCTGGCGCGCAACCGTGGAGCTCATGTCAGAGGCGGAAAAAGAGAAGCGGCGGCGCGAAGCAAAAGAGGCGGAACAGCGAGGCGATAACGCCGGCGCTTACTGGAAAGATGTTCCTGAAATCCCTACGGTCGGACACTTCACGTCGATGGCCGGCGCGCTCGTCGCCAGTTACGCGATAGGATGGCTGACGGGAAAGTTCGCGCCGCCGCATCGGTACTTTGAATTCAATATCCTCGCTCCTAACTTCGACTACGTTGGTTTCGATGCCCAGTGCCGTTCGGGATGCTATTGTGAAAGGTTGATTGGGTATGCGGACCAGGGCGCGCACGCATCTCTGATTTCGCCGCCGTCACACTGGGCGGACGCTGAATTAGTGTGAGTCGACCGACTCGGTACAACTTCGGTGCAACTGAGAGGCGAGATTTCAGGAGAGAGAACCCGCAAGCGACGCTCAGCAAAGCATTTGGGAATTTCGCCTGTCTTGTTAGAAGGCAGACGCTCTATCCAACTGAGCTACGGGCGCGCTGAAGCTAATTTATTTCATTTTCTGCGGCTTGGCAATCATGAGGAACCTGCTCCTCATCGGCTGCCCCGCGCTTTGCCGCACTTTGGCGGCATGAGACTTAATCCCGTGCCTGCTCACAGAGGGCCCCGGAAGCATTGCCTTGTGCACGGCGCTATTCAGGAAGAGCGAGCCAGAAAGATGATCTCGTGACCATCGGGATCTTTGATCGCCGCCCAGCGTTCTCCTGAGTTGGCTGGAGGACCTTCACTCACCTGACAGCCTTTTCCCTGGAGAAATTTGACTGTCGCAGCTAAATCGCTCACCCCGACCCCGATCTGATTAGGTTGCCATCCGCGTTGATCCGGGTGAAGATCGACGCATACGGGCACACCCGCAATCGACACCTGAAAGAAATTGCCCGGCTCTTCTCGGATGACAGGGAACCCAAGAAGCTCGACGTAGAATCTATAGGCAGTCTGCAAATCACTCGTCCGAATCGTGAAGAACTGGAAGCGCTCGATTGCAACTCCAGGCATAGTGGCCTTGTCCTCCCACGATGAGATCCTGCCGCCTCTGCGCCGTCTCGGTTCGCTTCGGTAAGTCTTGCCAACGCGTTTGCAGCGGCAAGACTATCAGGGGCAGGCACGCGGCCTGCCTCCATCCACGGACGAAGCCAAATGGTCCGCGCAGATCCTACTTGCTCATGGCTGGGGCCACGATGTCGGGTTTGAGGCTCGAGACGGCGGCCAAGAGCTCGTCCTTCTCTTTCTGTGGCACCTTGAACTTGTCGAGAGCGGCGACCTGGGACGCTGCTTCCGGTGGGACCCCTGGCGGCGGGATTCGTCTGGGGCGCTCGACCGACCACGGTGCAACCTTTACCGTGACCCGCGTTGACAATCCCTCCGGCCCGGGTCAGTCCATTGGCGCAGTGCCCTTTGTCGGGCCGAACGGCGAACTCTACGTCGCCTGGAACGACTTTCACAACAACATTATCGCCTTCAACCGTTCCTTCGACGGCGGCGTAACCTTTGGTCCGCAAAGCACCATTGCCCCCAAAACCATCCCCTTCGATATCGGCATTCCTGCGGAGTTTTCTCGACGGGCTCTGGTTTACCCCGCTTGCGACACCGACCGCTCCAGGGGCCCGCACCGCGGCCGGCTCTACTGTTCGTGGATGGACCTTACCGCCAGCGGCGTCACCGACATTTTCCTCTCGTTCTCGGACGATCGGGGATCGAGCTGGTCCACACAGGAACCTGTGACTGACCGACTTCCGGCCTTGGTGGACCGTTTTAACCACTGGCTTTCCGTCGATCCCGTCACCGGCGACGTCAACGTTTCCTTCTACGATACGCGCAACGACACAACCGGTTCCCGCTTCGTGACCGATATTTTCTTCTCGCAGTCTACCGATGGCGGCGTGTCGTTTCTCTCCCCCAACCTGCGCGTGAGCTCGGAGAGCTCGAACGAACACGACTGCAACGGGATATTCCCGTGCCCGGCCATCGACTACTTCAACCAGCAGGGCGACTACTCAGGGCTGGTGTCTTTCGGCGGCGTCTCGCATCCGCTATGGACCGACAGCCGCCGCCAGCTCCAGGCGTCTTCCGGCTGCCGCACCAACCTGCTGATGGAGGAGGTGTTCACCGCAACCGTCAAGTAGCGCGGACGGGCAAGAAGGCCGCTCGACTCACGCCTCCGCTAGCGGATTGGAGGGCTCTCAGCCGGCTGTGGGACCTCGTTCACAACCAGCCAGTAAAGGCCGAGTTGTCGAATGGTCTCCTGGAATTGGTTGAAATCCACCGGTTTTTGAATATAGCTGTTTACGCCTAATTTGTAGCTGTCAACAAGGTCCCTCTGTTCCTTGGAAGAGGTCAGCACCACAACCGGGATTAGTTCGGTTCGCGCATCATTGCGAATGGCTTTGAGCACTTCGAGCCCGTCCACCTTGGGTAATTTCAAATCGAGCAGGACGACTTTGGGAGTGATAGAACCATAATTGCTGCGAGACCCTTGGCCGAAGAGAAAATCCAAGGCTTCCGCGCCGTCGCGGGCGATGTGAATGGTGTTAGCCAGCTTATGCGCCCGCAAAGCAATAAGGGCTAATTCCACATCAGCAGGGTTATCCTCAACGAGAAGAATCTCAACTTCATCGTGGGTCATAGCTCACCAACTGTCGCAGGATATTTGTATTGCTCGTGCCGTGGCTGGTTGCCGCCAGGGAAAAAAAGAACGTTGCGCCTTTGTTCACTTCGGCTTCCGCCCAGATCTGCCCGCCGTGCTTCTGGATGATGCGATGAACGGTGGCGAGCCCTACTCCGGTCCCTTCGAAATCTTCTGTGCGATGGAGCCGCTGGAAGACGCCGAAAAGTTTGTGCGCATATTGTTGCTCAAATCCGGCGCCGTTATCACGAACGAAGACAACTGGCGCGCCGTCCAGCATAATCTGGCCAACCTCAATGGCGGCACATTCGAGGCGGCGCGTGTATTTCACCGCATTGGATAGCAGGTTGACGAACACCAGTTTCATCAGGCCAGGATCGCATTCCACCGTGTGCAGATTCCCGATGCGCCAGTCGACTTGACGCCCTTGCCATTCCGGCTGGAGGTCCCGGAGAGCGCTTTGCAGCAGGAGATTTAGGTCTGTAGGTTTGCGAACCAATTCCTGGCGCCCGATCCGCGCCATGTTGAGTAAATCGTCCACGAGCTGACCCATGTTTCTCGCGCCATCGCGGACCAGCTTCAAGTAGCGCTGGGCGGTGAGGTCCAATTGCGGGCCACACTGATCCGCCAGGATCTGTGAAAATCCGTCGATTTGACGCAGGGGGGCGCGGAGGTCGTGCGCGACGGAATAAGAGAAAGCTTCAAGCTCCTTATTCGCAGCGCCGAGCTGGGTGGTGCGCTCCTGGACCCGGTGCTCCAACTCGTCGTGAGCCTTTTGCAAAGCTGCGTCACGCTCTTGAATCTGCGACAACATCTGGTTGAACGCCTCGATCAGGGTGGCTAGTTCGTCGCAGTTGCCGGTGGGGGTTGCCCGGGCCGAATACTTTTTGTCGCGAGAAACGATTCGCGCAGTCTCCGCCAAATGCACGATCGGTTCAGCAAGGGCTCGCTGGAACATCGCGGAGACCAGGAGCGCTGCCAGCAGAGATGCCGATAATACAATGGCAGCGATTCCCGCGTACCGCTTCAGGCGGATGTACATCTCCTGTAAATCCGATTGCATGTAGACGGTGCCAGTCGGCTTCCCCTGGAACACAATCGAGAGGACCAATACGATTTGCCTGTCCTTGAACCAGTAGGCCTCTGTTTGACCAGAGGGAATCGGTGGCAGGGTCAGGAATTGCCCGCCGCCATCGCGCCAATAGGCAGCGAAGGGCTGGCCCTCGGGCGTGTAAATGCCGGCGGATACGATGTTGGGGGCAGCCTTCAACGCGGACAAAGTGTTTTCCGCCGAGTGCGGGTCATTGAACAGCAGCGCGGAGACGCTATCGGACCCGATGATCTGGGCCTGGGTCGAGAGGTGGCGCACCATAGCCTGTCGAAAAGTAATCAGGTCGTATGCAAAAAACGCCCCACAAGCCAACAGCAGGGCGGCTCCACTCACCAGCATGTTCATCCCTGTCAGTATCTTGGAGATCGAATATTGGCGGACTCTGAGCATCGTCGGTCAGTCTCCGAGCGGAGAACTTCTTCTCACGCTGATCGCCAATTTGAGCAATTGGGAACTCAGGGTCAGGCCGGCGCGCTGAGCAGTCGTCAGGTTCACCTCGAAACGCACCCTGTTCTCCTCCAAAATGAACTGGATCATTCCGCCGCGCCGCGTGAACTGGAGCATGTCGCTAACTGTTAAGATATTTGTCTTATCAAGGGTTGCCAGAATCTGCTTCAGTTGACTTTCTTCCGAAGAACTGATGAATAAGATGCGGCAATCCAGCGCATCCTGCGGTTTCGAGATTCGCTTCGCCACTACGCTTTTGCCGTCGATGGTTTCACCGGCGATGGTCGCATCGAGAGTCACGCCGAAGGGGTCCTGGCCGAGCACACAAACGGTGAAGGCGTCGGCGCTGGCGGCCTTGATTTTTGCGGGCCATTCCACGAATTTGCCAAAGTTGTAGAGGTAGGCAGCCTTGACCTCATACTCAGCGGGTTTTGATCGCTGGGCGTGCAGGCCCGAGACGCTAAAGAGCGCCCACACGATGGCCAAAGCCGCGAGCCGGGGCAGAAGCCGCGGATGGCGCCGGGGCACGTGATTTGGCGGAGTGCTTTGGAAAGGATCTGTACGGCTAACGCGCTTCATGGACACGGTCCCTGTCACCTTCTCCAAGTTACTTTGGCGTAGACGCTTCGCTTGATCCCCACAAGCGGTCCGGGGTCGCCTCCGAACTCCGCGTGATGGGGCTGGAACAGGTTCTGTCCGACGAAGGACAATTCGCAATGTTCGGTGGGGTGCCAACCAAGCCGCACATCCGCCGTTCCGTAACCTCCCACCAGTTGGGCCGGCAGGGCGCTGACGTAACGATAAGTCTGGTCAAACTCCAGGTTTTTGGGCAAATCCAGAGAAGATTGGATCACCACCTGGTGGTGGGGGCTCGAGCCCTCGGTGGAACTAGCGGTCGTCCTGTCGAGGCTTCCTGCCCTTGCTTTCAGGTCGATATGTAGGTACGAATACGAGCCTCTTAAACGCCACCAACGTGTTGGCGTCCAATCGGGCGCGATCTCGACTCCGGTTGTCGTGCCCAACATTCCGTTGCGGAAAAAAAACGGAACGACGAGATGCGGTGGAGGCGGCGAGTTCTCAGAGAAAGGTGCACCGGGCTCAAGGCTAAGGAGATGGTCATACTTGTTATAAAACGTCGCGATGTCCAGAAAGAATCTGGGGCCCACAAGGCTCCTGTACCCGGTTTCGTAGCCAATCAGTTGTTCCGAGAAGAATTTTCTGTCGCCCACGATGCGGAAAAAGGTCAGCGGATTGGGTATGAGCACTCCGGTGAGCTGGAAGTCTTCCTCGAGGCGGGAGGGCGTGCGCACGGCGCGGGTGACGGCCGCCCACAGTGTTTGCCGTGGACTCGGCGTCCAGAGGAGCCGCGCGCTCGGCTGGGCGTCGAAGCCGGAATAATTGTTATGTAGGAATTTAGACCCAATCGTTAGCCAGAGTTGATTTCCAGCGATCGGGAATTCATCCTGGACGAACGCGCTGTACAGTTTGTCCGTGTAGTGATTCGGCGTGAACACCACGGTGGGCACGACCTGCGTCACATTGCCCGAACTGAGGCGAGCCCCGAGGCCCCAGAGGAAGTCCTGCCGCCCCGGTAAGGTCAAACGATGGATGAAATCAATGTCAAACGTATCGCGAGTTTCGGCGAAGTTGGATTGTTTCCGGTTCGTTCGGTCGTAATAAGCTTGCAACTGAAGGTCGGACGCTGCACCCAAGACACGCTTCCAGCCACCTAGCAGATTACCGCCCGCAAGCTCGGCGTTCTGTTCCACGTTGGTCATAAAGGGCGGAGAGTTAGTTGCGATTCCCACCCTCTGTCCGGCATCACCCTTGTAGAGGTCACCTTGAAGCGTCAACTTGTCGCGAGTGTGTAAATCCCAATCCGCTCGGAACCCGGTCTGACCCATCCGCCAGTCATCAAATTGTTTGCGATCCGGATGAAACTCGGGGCCCCGCGTGAAGGCCTTGCCGTAGACGCGGTAGTTAAAGCTCTTGCCGGCCCCGGCCCCGTACCGGAAACCGCCGAAGCCTTGATCTTTGTTTCCGCCGCCGGCGGACACGAGCGTTCCATGCGTATCTTTGGCACTCTTGGTGATGATATTGATCACAGCGTTGACCGCATTTGCTCCCCAGATAGTAGCGCCAGGTCCCCGGACGACTTCGATCCGCTCGATATCCTCGAGCAGGGTGTCTTGGACCTGCCAAAAAACACCGGCAAAGAGCGGCGTGTATACGGTTCGGCCGTCGATTAGCACGAGTACCGATCGGGAGAGGGAGCTTCCGAATCCGCGCACGCCGAGGGACCATGTGTCAGCGTCGATCCGGGCAACTTCAACACCAGGCACTAGGCGGAGGACCTCCGGGATGCTTGTGGCTCCGGACCGCCGCATGTCCTCTTGGGTAACGACGTAGATCGCTGCCGGAGTTCGGGTGGCTTTCACAGGCTCTTTGGACGCTGTTGTGACCTCGATATTCCCGAGTTGTTCCAGGCTCACGTGCGTGAGACGCCCTCCGGTCTTTTGGTCCTCTTGGAGGGCGACGGCCCAGCCCTCCTTGACCACCCCCGCGAGCAAGAGCAGGGAGATCACGATCTTTAGAGACCGCACTACGCCGAATAGTCTCGCCGCGGGGAATTTGAATCCTCCGGGTACTGTTCTATCCATCGTCGCCTGCGCGAGGGTCGCGACGGGAGCAAGACGGCATGACCACTTGTTCATGAGCAGTATCCCCTTCAGGTTCCGGGAAGGAATGCTTCCGTTATCGGAGGAAGTCGAAACCTTCGCCTCGTCGAGTGAACCTGTCTGGGCTAGGCTATTAAAGTTATGCCGGACGATTTGCCTGGAGCGCGAGGCTTAGCTGGCCTTCACACCTGGAATAAATCCACACCTTTTCGGGCCAGACAGGATTCTGGAAGGGTTTTTTCATCATACTTGAAAACAAAGATGCGTCAACGGATTCGGAATGCAGTTTGCCTAAAGAAGACAATACCCCTTGTGACCGACGGGCGATCTGCAAGAACCCGCTTTGACATCGTTTCGAAGCATCCGCTAGAGGGAGGAGTTCTGCGGAGGATGCCGGGCGAGACTCAGGAGTTCAATCGTACGGACTCTGGAATGTCGTTTTGCGAATCCTGGAGCGTCTGAATGAATCGTCCAAACGCGGACAACACCTCGGGCTCGCGCCTGAGGCGCGCCGCCCTGCTGAATCTTATCGATCCCGCGGCGGGAGGCTGGCTCTCCTGGGCGTGGGCAAGGCCGCTCGACTCACGTTGATGGACTCCGGCTCTACCTCAGATAGGTTGCCAACCAGTCGAGGACGGTCTTGTACCAAAGCTCGCTATTCTGCGGCTTCAGGATCCAGTGACCCTCATCCGGGAAGATCAGCAGCTTCGATGACACTCCCTGCCGCTGGAGTGCGGTGAACATTTGCAGGCCCTCAGTGTAGGGCACGCGGAAGTCGAGCTCTCCATGCGTCACCAACGTCGGGGTCTTGTACTTGCCAAACTCGCCGGCATAGCGACTAGGCGACCACTTCTCATACGCAGCGCGGTTGGTCCAGGGCGTGCCCTGCATCTCCCATTCCGGAAACCAAAGCTCCTCGGTGGCGCCGTACATGCTCTCCAGGTTGTAAAGGCTGGCGTGGGTCACGATGGCCTTGAAGCGGCCTTTGGTCTGCGATTCGAACCAGTTCATCATGTACCCTCCGTAGGAAGCCCCGGCTGCCGCCATCCGCGCGCCGTCCACAAACGGATATCTCGCCAAGACGTAGTCCACACCCTTCATCAAGTCCACGAAGGGTTTTCCGCCGTAGTCCACATTGATCTCGTCAGTGAATTTCTGTCCAAAGCCGGTCGAGCCGCGCCGATTTATCAGCAGTGCCACGTAGCCGGGCGCGGCGAACATTTGCGGGTTCCAGCGATAGCCCCAGGTGTCGCTCCACTGCGTCTGCGGTCCGCCATGCGCGATCAGAACGAGCGGGTATTTCCTGGCAGGATCAAATCCGGGCGGACGCACTAGCATGGCGTGCACGCGAGTGCCTTCGGCGCCGTCAAACCAGAAATGCTCGGCGGGGTTTAGATCCAGCGCGGCTAGCTTTTCTGCATTGTGCCGCGTCAGTTGCCGCACGCCCGAGCCGTCGGCATTGGCCGCAAAGGCCTCGGCAGGCGTTGTCAGGCTCGATTGAGTGAAGACCAGCATGCGCCCGTCTCGGCTCAGTGTCAGGTCGCTATTAAACGTATCCTTCAGGATGACTCTTGGCTCCGCGCCCGGCGTCGCCGCCACCGAAAACACCGGCTTGTGTCCGCGGTCTTCCGCGAGGAAATAGATTGTCTTGCTGTCGGGCGACCACACCATCCCCTCGACGCTGCGGTCGAAGCCTTCGTTGACGTTGGTATGTTTCCCGGTCTGGCGCTCATAGAGCATCAGGCGCCATTTGTCCGCTTCATAGCCCGCGCGGAACTGCGCGCGGTAGGCGATGGTGCGGCCGTCGGGGGAGTAGCTCGGGTGGCCGTCAAAGCCGGGATTCGTCGTGATGCGCTTGGGTTCCGCGCCGCCGGAAACCGGGACGAGGAAAAGATCGCCGTTTGTGCTGATGGCTTCCATCTTGTCAGTGACAGCGGTGAAGCAGATTTCTTTGCTGTCCGGCGAGAAGGCAATGTCCTCCGCGTCGCCGCGTTGCACCGGCGGCACGTCGTAGTCGGCGCCGGGGGTGAGGTCGCGCGGCGTGCCGCCCTCCACCGAGATGACGAACAGATGGCTCCGCTTGCCCTCGCTCCAGACATTCCAGTGGCGATAGAGCAGGTGATCATAGAGCCGGGCCTTGACTTTGCTTTTTTCGCGCTCGGCGTCGCGCTTGCTGTTGCAAGCGTCGTCGCGGCAGTCGGGATAAACCTCGGAGGTGAACGCGAGCGTCTTGCCGTCGGGAGACCAGAGCACGTTGTCTGCGCCCGTGGAAAGACTGGTCAGCTTTGACGCCTCGCCGCCTTCGAGCGAGAGGAGATACACCTGAGCAGTGGCGTCGCGGGTGGAGGTGAACGCGAGCCGCTTGCCGTCGGGTGACCACTGGGGTCGCGAATCGCGCCCGCTGCGCGTGAGTTGCTGCGGTGGCCCACCCGCTGTGGAGACAATCCAAAGGTTGCTTGCCGAGCGGTTGGCCTGCAGGTCTGGAGTGGCTACTCTGTAGGCCGCCCACTTGCCGTCCGGCGAGACTTGTACTTCGCTGATGCGGTGCAAGCTGATCAGATCGTCGAAGGTGATGCCACGCTTCGCTGCAGTCTGGACCGCAGGCTTGCCTGGTGGCTGTGATAATGCGAAGGGTGCTGCTGCCGCCAGCGCAAACGCACATAGAATCGTAACCAATCGTTTCACGCGTTTCATCTCTTCCTCTCCCAAGAATCACGTGCCGCTGGGCTAAAGGAGCCCGCATGATTACATTTTCGGCCGCTGTTTCCAAGCTCGCAGAGCGTTGTTTGAAACGAATGGCATTGCGCGGCGCCGAACTCCTGCATACACTCCCCCGGGCCAGCAGGGTAGAGCCAGGAGGGCAATTGGCAATGAGGGTGAAAACGAATACCAGGAGCGGGATCGTATCGGTGTGCGCGTGGCTGGTGGCGATAGCGGCGGTTGCACCCGGCACGGCGCAGCAGAAGCGGGCGATGACGTTTATAGACGTCATCGAGATGCGCAGCGTCGGCGCGGGCAAAATCTCGCCCGACGGCAAGTACGTGGTCTATACGGTCTCTATCCCGCAATGGAAGGTGGGAAAGAACTTCACCGACGTTTTCGTGGCCGCGACCGATAGCTCGGCGCCGCCGCGGCAGATGACCTTCACCAAGGAGAAGAACGAAACGCAGCCGCAGTGGGCTCGTGACAGCCGAACGATTGGCTTCCTTTCCGACCGGGAAGGCCCGAACCAGCTCTATCTGATGCGGATCGATGGCGGCGAAGCCCGCAAGGCCAGCGATGCGAAAGACGGCGTGGACGCCTTCGCGTTCAGCCGCGATGGCAAATGGGCGGCCTACTCGGCCGGCAAGACTGAAG
>Ga0209158_1002417_pt1 | contig 11516 bp, 13 predicted proteins | sample GraSoiAngelo_140_FD_185897 | JGI IMG/M metagenome (GOLD analysis project Ga0209158, IMG submission 185897) | Grasslands soil microbial communities from the Angelo Coastal Reserve, California, USA - 14_0929_12_30cm (SPAdes) (version 2) | ecosystem: Environmental > Terrestrial > Soil > Grasslands ...
CCGTTCAACAGGAGGAATTGGCATGAGCGCGCACTCGCCGCTGTCAAATCTCGCCGCCGCCTCGGTCCGGAGCGATGGAAAAAAAATTCGTGCCGGCGTCCTCGGTGCTACCGGCATGGTCGGCCAGCGCCTCGTTCATCTTCTCGCGGATCATCCCTGGTTTGAGCTCACCGAAGTCGCCGCCTCCGAGCGTTCCTCCGGCAAAACGTACGCCGAAGCCGTTCACTGGCATCTCGAAACTCCGGTTCCCGCAGCCGCGTGCGATCTCGTCGTGAAAGGTCTCGATCCCTCGCTCGATTGCGACTTCGTTTTTTCCGCCCTCGATTCTTCCGTCGCCGGCCCTGCCGAAGAGGATTTCGCCCGCGCCGGCTATCCCGTCGTCAGCAATTCGCGCAATCACCGTATGGACCCTGACGTTCCGCTGCTGATTCCCGAAGTCAACGCCGCGCATCTCGACGCCATTCCGCTGCAGCAGAAGAATCGCGGCTACGACACCGGCTTCATCGTCACCAACCCGAACTGTTCGACTGCAGGCCTCGTCCTTGTCCTCAAGCCGCTAGCCGATGCCTTTGGCCTCGAGAAAATCTTCGTCGTCACGCTCCAGGCCATTTCCGGCGCAGGCTATCCCGGCGTTGCCGCCATGGACATCCAGGGCAACGTCGTCCCGTTCATCAGCGGCGAAGAAGAAAAGATGGAAGCCGAGCCGCAGAAACTGCTCGGCAAATGGGACGGCTCGCGCTTCGTGGATGCCGGCCTCGGCCTCAGCGCTCATTGCAATCGCGTGCCGGTCGTGGACGGCCACCTCGAATGCGTCTCCATCGGACTGAAAAAAATCGCCTCGCTCGGCGAAGTCCGCGAAGCCCTGCGCACGTTCGAAGTCGACAGCGAGATGGCCTCGCTCCCCACCGCGGTGCGAAATCCCATCGTCGTCCTCGAGGAAGAAAATCGCCCCCAGCCCCGGCGCGACCTCCACGCCGGAAACGGCATGGCCGCCGTCGTCGGCCGCGTTCGCGAATGTCCCCTCCTCGACGTCAAGCTGACCCTGCTCTCCCACAACCTCGTCCGCGGCGCCGCCGGCGCCGCCTTGCTCAACGCCGAGCTCCTCGCCGCCCGCGGCTTCCTCACCCGCCGCGTCGCCCCGAGTGACTCCCAACTCGCCGAACCCGTCTCCCGATAAGACGTAACCAACAGTGGTAATGCGACTACGCGTCCACTGAGAGTGACCGCATCCGCAATCACCGTGGTGCGGTACAACCCTGGACGCAGGCCCGACCTGCTGCACGTGCAGCGGCTAGGCACGCCGGATCGCCGTGACAGGACTTCACCGTGTTCGTATAGGTCTGCCAGCACGCATTCGCACATCCGGGCGGCCCCTGCGCCGCAAGCAACGATGCGAACAAAATCAGGGCCGCTGAAGCAACGAGCGTTACAAACCGCATTTTTAGTCTGTCCATAATCTAAAGACCTCCTTAAAGATTGCTAGCATCCATTGTGGACGCTAGGTGAACAGACCCTGGGCCGCATGCGATGAGACAAGATTAAAAGCAAGCCCCTCTGCAGCTAACACTGACACACTGCAATGTGCTTTGGTCGAAATGACATCCTCCCGGAGGCACAAGTCTTCTGAGTTCCACCGGGTGACAGCTGCATGTATGTGACCTCCCAAAAGCCGGGGCGATGCTGGCCGGGAAGGCTGCAAGGAACGCCACGAGCAGAAGCACTTTCGGTATTCGCCTTAGCATTTCTTTTTCTCCTTCCTTTTTATGATCTATGTCTTACTTACAGCCTTTGGCGGACGTTTGGGACAGCTCCGACCCGCAGCCGGTTGGGTTGGCGCCAACCTGACTTCGGAGAGGAGAAGCCGTCTCCTGCCGTTCGCCAAAATATGCAAACATCGTGTTCCAGCCTGCCTGGTCCATGCGTCCAGCCCACACCTTCTCCACTCGACCCTCCGCTCCCACCAACAGAGTATTGGGGACCCGCGCTAGCCCGAGTTGGACGTAGGTTCCGTAGGGCGGCTCAGCCAGCGTATTTGACAGAGGGATGCTGTGCTCGGCACGCACTCCGTGTACGCGCCAGGTTTTCTTCCCACGCTTGGCGGGAATCACGCTCTGCGCTCCGAGACGTTTGCGAATGTAGGTGTGATTGCGCTCGCTGTCGAACTCCGCGTCCGCCAGCACCAGCCCGATGCGGGTTTGCTTGGAAGCTGCGTCGATGACGGCAGGCAAATTCGCGCAGTCGTTCCACGGCCCTCGCCGCGCGAGTTGCGACAACACGAACTGCTGATCCAGATCCACGGCCACCACCCACTTCAGCCAGTGCCGCCACGGCAGCGGTTTCTGCCCGTGATGATGCATGCGCCGCACAAAGAACGTGCTCACCGCGCCTTGCGCCAAACCGGTGGCGTCCACGGCGACGCGAGCCCGCTTCCGCTTTTGGCGCAGCGAACCACGCAGCCGGCGCACCGTTTCGCCAACTGCGCGGTCGATGGTCTGGTCGTCGAGACGCTGCAAAAAACGATACAGGGTGGTGAAGTCGGGCACACTCACAAGCCCCAACACCTGGCGCAATTCGCGATGCTCGCCCAAACGCACCTCGGCTTCACGAAAGGTCCAGTCTTCGTAACGCATCAGGCAGAGAATGGCCAGCAACTGCGGCTGGGTAAATTGACGTTTGCTGAAACGGCTTCGGTAGCGCGGGAGCACCGCCCGGGAGACTTGCAGAGCGATGCAGGCAAAAGGCAGGAGTCCGACTTCGGCCATCGCACCTCCTGCCTCCATAGAAAACCACGCAGCCGGTCAATCGCCCTCTCGAATTTCAATGAAGTTGCTAGGATGTCAACAGAGCCAGATAACTTCTAGTGATTTCGATCGCGTCACGGCTCACCCAGAGCACGCGGACGCCTTTTTGTTCGAGTGTGCTCGCTAGCTTCATCCACCCCTCTTGATTTGCTTGGCAAGCCGGGCAGCCTGGCGAGAAGGTGATGATGAGGAGCTTGGAACCCGCCGCAGGAAGGGCCACTGGCTCCAGACGGCCATCGAACGCTATTCCCGCAAGCATTTGCAGTTGCGTTCCCGCTGTGATTTGAGGAGCTAAGGCTTCGCTCAGGTGCCGGTTCTGCTGGAAAAGGAAAATGTTTTCGGCAAGCACTCCCAGCCCGGCAAGCCAGAGAAGGATCTCTATCACTTTACTGAATCGGATTTTTGGCTTAGTCCCTGCCATTTTAGTTTCCTTCGAAAGCTGGCTGTTTCAATCTGTGCAGAGCACAGGTGTCGGCTGTAGCTGCTCTACTCGTGCCTCAGGGCGAGAATTGGGTCCACTTTGGTCGCCCGCCGCGCAGGAACGTAACTGGCCAGGAGCGCCGCAAGCCAAATCAGGAAAACGGCGGCCAAAAAGACGGGACCGCGCTGATCGAAAGGCAGGAGATCGTCGTTAACGAGGCCTAGCTTAAGCCACACTAAAGGAGCGGCCAAAGCCAGACCGCTTCCAATCCCCACCGCCCCCAGAACCAGTCCTTTTTTCACCACCATTCTGAGCACATCGCTTCTCCGGGCCCCGAGCGCCATGCGGATTCCAATTTCATGGGTCCGCTGTGCGACTGCGTAAGCCATCACCGCGAAGACTCCTACCGCAGCCAAGGCCAGCCCCAGACCCGCGAAGGTGCCGATGAGAATGTTCGCCACGCGCATGCCGGCGCCGGACTGGGCCATTACTTGGTTCATGGTTTGGGCAGCGGCGATGGGTTGGTCCTTGTCCACACCCCAGACAGCGCGGCGTAACGTCGGAGCGAAGGCCGCCGGGTCGGATCCCGTCCGGACGACGAGAGTCATCACGGAGGATGACTTCTGGGTATAAGGCTCGTAGGCCTGGGGTACATATTTCCGCTGCTCAAACGAGTCTCTCACGTCACCGACTACGCCCACGATTTCACTCCAATCCGGCCGGTCCAACCCACTGGTATCGAGCCGAATGCGCTTACCGATGGAATCCTCATTCGGGAAGTAACGCCGAACGAATGCCTGGTTTACGAGGGCTACCGGCGGCTCCTGCGCGCTGTCGGAAGACAAGAAATTGCGGCCGCGAATCAGCGGGATGCCCAGCGCGCGAAGATAATCAGGGCTGATCGCGAAATAATCCGTCCGCCCCCTTTCCGTGCGTGACAGAGCAGGACGGCCCTCGATGCTAAACGTGACGGTGCGCTCGTAATCCCCAAGCGGCAAGGTACTTGTCGCGCCCGCCGAAATTACACCGGGAAGCGCTTCGAGGCGCTGGATAGCTTCCTGGAAGAAGGCCGCCTGCTTGGAGGAATCTTTGTAGCCCGCGTTCGAAAGGGAGATGTTTGCCGTCAAGACCTGATTCGAGTCAATTCCGAAACCAGCGTGAACTCTGTCGAGAAATTCCTGGACGAAAACTCCTGCTGCGATCAGGAGCACCAGAGCCAGGGCGATTTCCGCGGTCACCAGCACACTTTGTGTCCGGTGGCGGGCCTTGCTCTGCGAAATTGCGCGGCTACCTTCTTTGAGAGTCGAGTGGAGACCCAGGGCCGTCTGGTGCACGGCCGGCACCAAGCCGAAAAGAACGGCTGCGAGAACCGATACGCCGAGCGTGAAGATCATCACCGTATGATCGATGGTCATTTCGCGCCCTATCGAACCAACGTCGGCGGTCAAGCTGAGACCCCTACGGAGCAAGTCCACGCCCCACGAAGCAAGCAGCAGGCCTAGTCCGCCCCCTGCAAGAGCAATGAGAAGACTTTCAACGAGCGATTGGCGGACCAGGCGGAAACGGCCCGCGCCCAGAGCCGTCCGCACGGCGAACTCTGTTTGGCGCTCTGCGCCGCGCGCAAGCTGGAGACTCGCAATGTTCACGCAAGCAATGAGCAGGACAAAGAGGGCCACTCCCATCTGCAGCCTCATGCCAACCCCAAACTCATCGGCAATGTAGTGCTGGATCGACATTGCTGAGGCGCTCCAACCCTTGCTCGTGCCGGGGTGGGCTTGCTCGGAGCGTTGGGCGAGAGTCACCATCTCAGCCCTTGCCGTCTCAACACTTGCCCCGGATTTCAGCCGAGCCATGACTTCCAGGCTGCGGTTCCCGCGAGATGCAGGGAGAAAGCTTTCCGGGGGGAAGACGAGTGGCGCCCATAATTCGGGGCCGCCGTATACCCCAATCCGGTAGTTGCTGGACATGACGCCGATCACCGTATAGCCTTCGCCATTCAGGCGCACGACCTCCCCCATCACCTTGGGGTTGGAGCCGAACCGACGTTGCCACAATCCGTCGCTCAGAATGACTACTCGGTTGCGACCAGACTGGTCCTCATCCGCCAGGAAGGTCCGCCCCAGAGCAACCTCGACGCCCAGAGAATGGAAGTAGTCCGCGGACACCCGCAACCCTAGAACCCTTTCCGGCTGGCCTTCTCCGCTCAGCACAAATTCCTGCTGCTCGCCCGCCACCATAGCCTCAAAGGATCGGCTCTGCTCCCGCCAAGCCACGAAATCAAAGGCCGAAACAGGTTGGCGGTCCCATCCCCATCCTTCCTTGGCTGGGTCGGCGGTTACGATTACGACCACCCTGGCGGGATCCTTGATGCGCGGGCGTCGCAACATGCAGCCGTTCACCGCACTAAAGATGGTCGTATTGGCCGCGATTCCAATCGCCAGCGTCACAATGGTCACGGCCGCGAAGCCCGGGTTCTTGCGGAGCATGCGCGCACCGAATCGGACATCCATGAAAAAATCTTCTATGGATGGCCACTGCCAGACTGTGCGGCTGTCTTCCTCCGTCAACGTTACATTCCCAAACTCGCGCCGCGCCGCGTACGTGGCTTCCTTCCTCGACATACCTCCCGCGACCAACTCCTCGATCTTTTCTTCGAGGTGCTCCTGAATCTCTTCGGAGAGATCGCCATAGAGGCGGCGTCGCGAAAACAGTTGTTTTAGCCACATCATGATTCACCCGGCGCTAAGACCCGTGTAATCCCTTCGAGCATCTTTTCAAATCGCGATACCTCATTCTCCAGATGCTTCGCTCCCTTTGCCGTCAGCTTGTAAGTACGCACGCGACGGTTTGTAGAGGAAATGCCCCACTCGGCTTTCACCAACTCTTCCTTGAGGAGCCGCTGGAGTGCTGGGTAGAGTGACCCTTCTTCGATCTGTAGCAAGTCGTTTGAGGTTCGCTTGATCTGCTGGACGAGGGCATAGCCATGCAATGGCTGCCGCTTCAGTGTTTTGAGAATCATCATCTCCAACGCACCGGGAAATAGGTCTCGCTGTTCGCGGGTTTTCATCAACGGGGAGTTCCTCTCACCTTTGTTCCAACATAGGGTATGTTACTCTAGGCCTAGAGCACAATAGGATATGACGAGTCTTGAGTCAAGAGAAATTTGAGCGAGGCATTACCCAGTGCCTGAATTTCGATGACTCAGCGGATGCCAACTCAAACAGACTCCCTGTTTACCCTGAGCCTCGAAGGGCTATCCCACAGCATCCAAACCACTTACAAGTAATCATTGACATACGGTACCAATGTGCTATAATTTGGTCATTAAGGCGGCACGATTACTCCGCCTGCCGGTCGCGGCTCTGGCGATCGCAGATTCGGCCCTGTCGGAAAGGAGGGTGCCCCGCGAACCATGCTCGCCCGCCAGGTAGTCCTTCTAACTTCTTCAGAATCCTTCCACCCGCCAACAATCCACTCCCGCAACTCCTTTAGCTGCAACATTTATCGATTTCCCCGCAAGTGTTGCAAACAAAAGACTTACGGCAGAGCTAAGCCCTTTAGATGCAACACTTACAAAAAACAGGGGGGTGGGGGGTATTATGGTTAACCAACTCCCTGCTGACTTCAACGTTCCAACGTGCAATTCTCATTCTGGAACTCAATCTCCCCTTTGCACAACGATCGTCCTCGCTCTTTCTTTTCATTCACTTACGAATTGCCCATTTTCTATCCCCTTTGTTTTGACATTCATGCATCGGATGGGGGGTGTATGGGGGCTGCTTCCGCCGGCGTTTCGCGGAGTCGTTAACCCACCGACCTCACGGCGTAAAGAAATACCGCACCAGGTGAAAGAAAATCGGCGCGGCGAAGCACAGCGAGTCAATCCGGTCCAGGATGCCGCCATGACCCTCGATCACTGCGCCGAAATCTTTAACGCCGGCGTCGCGCTTGATTGCGCTCATTACCAATCCGCCCGCGAAACCGAGCAGCGTAATCACGAGCGACATTCCGGCGGCCTGCAGCGGCGCGAACGGCGTCGCCCACCACAGCGCCGCGCCCAGCAACGTCGCTGTCGCCACGCCCCCGAGGAATCCCTCCCACGTTTTGTTTGGGCTGACGCTTGGCGCGATCTTGTGTTTTCCCGCGAGCTTTCCCCAGACGTATTGCAGGACGTCGCTCATCTGGTCCACCAGAACAAGGTAGAGCAGCAGCTGTGCGTTGCGGCCCGCGAACCCGGGAATCTCGAGAATCAGCAGCGCCGGCGCATGGCTCAGGCAAAACGCGCAAATCATCAACCCGAATTGGATCTTCGCCGCGCGCTCCAGAAAATGCTCCGTGTCGCCGGACATGGCGATCCGCGTCGGTACGAACACAAACGCGAACACCGGAATCATGATCGCGAAAAATCCATACCAGGCGATTCCGATCAAGTAGTACTGCAGCGGCGTGATGATGAAAAAGCTCCACAGCAGCGTCCGGTGATCCCCGCGTCGCGTCGGCACCAGCGTGATGTACTCGCGCAGCGCCAGCAGCGAGAGCAGCCCAAACAAAACCAGCGACCCGACCCGCCCGATCAGCAGCGTCAGCGCGAAGATCGCGCACATCTTCCACCAAGCGCGCGTCCTCGCATTCAGATTTTCAATTGTCGCGCGTGCCGCATCATTCTTTGCGTTGCGCTTGAGCACAACTCCGATCACGCTCGCCAAAACCAGAATGCCCAGCACGCCGCCAAAGAGGCACATGAGTTGTGCGTTCCCGGAGCTACCTTCAAGTTCGAGGAATGCGTGCTCGGTCGATTCGAGAGGATCGCTCATTGCGCATTCTCTCCGCGTCGCAATCCGCAAACCGCCGCGCGCGCCCGCTCCAGAAACGCTTCTTTGCTTTCGCTCTCTTCCACGAGCATCGGCGCCCCAAACGTCAACACGCTGATCAACGGCACCGGCAGGAATTCCCCCTTTGGCAAAATCCGGTTCAGGTTTTCCAAATACACGGGCACCAGCTCGGCATCTGGCCTGCGTTTCGCAAGATGGAAGAGTCCGCTTCGGAACGGAGCGACGGATTCTCCCGTTCCTCGCGTCCCTTCAGGAAATAGAATTAATGAATCCGTTTCGCCCAGCGCTTCTGCGAGTTGCTCGATGGTGGCGCGGCCCGCAGCTCGCGCTTCCTCTTCACTCTCCGCTTGCGCCGCCGCGCCGCGCTGCACCAGTACCGCGCGAAAAACGTTTTGCGCCAGATATGCTTTCACGCCGCTCTCCCAATAATCCTTTGCCGCCACCGGCCGCGTCCGGGCGCGCACGTCGGCAGGCAGCGCCGACCACAGCACTACAAAATCTAGATGGCTCGTGTGATTCGCAAAATAGATTCGCTGCTGCGCTGTTTCGGAAAAACCATCGGACCAGCGCACCTGCACGCCGCTGACCGCCCGCGCGAACGCCGCGATGATTCCGGCCAATGGATGCACGCGGCCGCTCATTTCTTCGCCGCGGTGTTCTTCAGCTCCAGCAGGGCGTGCCGCGCGCGATTCAAAATGGTGAGGACACTCAGGAGGATCATCGCAAAAAGCAGATAAGGAATCGCCCGATCGATCGGCACCCGAAGTCCCAGCAGGAGTCCTACCGATCCAAAAAGAAATGCGCGATCACTTTTTCCCAATGGGCCGTCGTAACGCCGCGAAGCGCCGATCTGCACGCCAATTACGCCGGTCATCTCCGTCAGAATCGAGAGAATCACGGCGCCAACCACCAGCCACGGTTCGAATCCCGGCACAACGGCCAATGGGAGATACAACCCCACGTCCGCGACCACGTCGCCGAGTTCATTCAATATCGCGCCCAGCGCGCTCTTCTGGTTGTGCTCGCGCGCCAGCATTCCATCCATCGCGTTGAGCGCCATGCGCACGAACAGAACGACGGGCAGCAGCAATAACGATGGTCCACCATGCGCCCGCGCGATCACGTGGCCGGTGCTGAGCGAAAGCAGCAGCGCCGCAATCGTCACTTGATTCGCGGTCACGCCGATTCGCCCCAGCCAATTCACGATCGGCCGCAACAAGCCCTGAAACGCCGGCTTCAGTTGATAAACGCTTGGCATCGCCGTTCGGGAAGGTAGTCGGAACCTGCGAGTTCGGCAAGCGATTTCTGAGGTGTGGGCGGATTCAGCTTTATAGCCAAATCAGTTCTAGAGAATCAACGTTAAACCACGATATTCGTCGTGATTTCGTTTCCCGCGGCGTACTGCTGCAGCAGTGCTCCGAGTCTCTGCGTCCAACGTTCCAGATTTTCAGCGCCGCCGAAAGAAACAATCACCGCAAGAACTTCTTTCGTGACCGCCGTCACCATCGTGCGCTCGGAATCGCTCGTCGCGCTGCCGTGCGGCCCGACGGTATCGGCGAAAAGCGGCAATCCTTCCAGATTCAAATCGTACTTGCCGATGCCTCTGTAAGTTTCTCCAGATTTTCCCGCGCGAAAAACGATTTCTCCCACAATGTGTCCCAGGTCATACAATCCCACCGGCAATCGGCTCTCCACCGAAACAAGATTGATCACATCCACCACTGCGTTGATTTCCGGCAAACCCTTACCGCCAACTACCCGCCGAAGCAACGCTTCCGCGGAACCGCGGTAGCGCGCCGGATCTTTTCCCAGCGCTTTGTAGGCTGCGCGCGTCGCTTCCACTTGCGGCGACGCCAGCACGCCGCGCGGAAACGGCAATTTCTGAATTTCCGACTCTCGCGTTTTCAGCTCTGCCGTCAGCGCGGCAGGTGACGTGCCCGCCTCCACGTGCGCGGTCACGCAGCCCAGCGCCGTCCGCGGACATTTCTTCTTCAAAGCGCCATCGATTTTCACAATCACTGTGTGGGAACTCTCATGTTCCAGATTCCGCGCTTGTCTGGCGCATTCTACTGCAAGCGCCGCCGAGTTGTGCAAGCGCTGCTCCGTTTTCGCGCGCCACTCGTGCTAAACTTTATGGATTCTAGGCCCGTAGCTCAGTTGGTTAGAGCGCTACCTTGACACGGTAGAGGTCTGGGGTTCGAGTCCCCACGGGCCTACCATTCACAGACTTTGGACCTTCTTCCAAAAACAAAAACTTGTACAGCTTCGTGTACCATGCTCCCGTGAAGCAGAGGTAGCTGGCCATGCGCCGCTTCTTTTGGATACGACTCTCGATCTTTCTCCGTCAAAGCCGCTGGGGTTTTGCGCTGCTCGCGCTCTGGTTCGCTCTCGGAACTATCATCTTTTACAGTTTCGAAAGGCTTTCTCTTCGCGATGCGCTTTTGAACGCCCTCTATCTTCGCGTGCAGCCGGGATCGCTGTGGGTTCTTTATGCGTTCTGGGGCCAATGCGTTTTGTTCGGAATCGTCATTTCCATTTTCATTCTTCAAGCGCTGCAGCGCTACAATCCGCAGGAAGGATGCCGCATGCTTGCCAGCGAAATGAAAGATCACGTGATTGTCGTCGGCCACAGCCATCTGGGCGCGCGCCTCGTCGCGCACCTCCGGCAAAGCGCTCGCGCTTACGTGCTGATCGACAAAGATCCCGCGGCGGTCGACGACCTGGTTCGCGCCGGTGAGCCTGTCGTCGTGGACGACGCCAAGCAGGAAAGCACACTCGTTGATGCGGGCATTGAACGCGCCAATCTCGTCGTCATCACCTCCAACAATATCGAAACCGCTCTCCTCGTCACCAAGCGCGCCCGCGAGCGCAACAAGAAAGCCGCCATCGTCGTCCGCTGCTATCTCGACGAATTCACCGAAATCCTTGAGAGCCTCGGCGCCAACGAAGTCATCTCCAGTTCCAAGAGCGCCTTCAACGAAATCGCCACGCACATCGGCACCCTCGGCGCCGCTCGTTGAGTTTCCACGCCGGCAATTGAGTCTGAGTTTGTTTCATACCACCGCGAGAAGGACTGCATTTCACTCACCGAAAGGGATAAATTCATTTCGCGTAACAGGATTCCCCTTTTTTCGATAGTATCGTGCGCGGCAAAGCCGCCAGGCGTTAGACTATCTGGCGCTTCGGAGGAATCTGGATGCAGGAAAACGGCAGAACGGAGCAGAACCGCAGCTGGGTGCCGATCGTGCTCACCGACGTTCATTTCTGGGTCCCGGTCATCGTGCTAGTCGGCGGTCTACTTCTGCTGCGAATCATTCGCTGAATTTTCAGGTGCAAGGACATGGAATCCGCATTGACGCCCCAGAATTCCACAGCAGTCCAAGACACGTCGCGCGCGCGCAAGCTGCAAGTGCTCGGCATTCTTTCCGGCTTCACCGCTGGAGCCTGGCTGGGTGCGGCGGA
>Ga0209158_1002421_pt1 | contig 11490 bp, 9 predicted proteins | sample GraSoiAngelo_140_FD_185897 | JGI IMG/M metagenome (GOLD analysis project Ga0209158, IMG submission 185897) | Grasslands soil microbial communities from the Angelo Coastal Reserve, California, USA - 14_0929_12_30cm (SPAdes) (version 2) | ecosystem: Environmental > Terrestrial > Soil > Grasslands ...
CAAGTTCTCGATCAACGAAATCTCGAGGACTTCCAGATCGTTCGCACTCCGGATAATCACCGGCACTTCGGTGAGGCCGATCTCCTGAGCTGCGCGCCAGCGCCGTTCGCCAGCAATCAACTCGCACCGATCGCCCACCTGCCGCGCGATAAGCGGTTGGATGATGCCGTGTTGCCGGATTGAATCGACCAGTTCCTGTAATGCGTCGGGCGCGAAATCCTTGCGTGGCTGTAGTCCGCTCGGAACAATGCTCGCGAGGCTGACTTGGTGAATGTTTTCCCGTGGATCGACATCCTCGACCCGTAGCGGCGCCGGGCGAGCACCAATCAATGCGCCAAGACCTTTTCCGAGACCGGATTTCGCCATGCGTTTGAGGCTACCGGAACAGCTCTTCTAACGCAAACGGCAACCGCGACTGGACGGATAACCGGAGGTGTTCTTGCGCGTTTCCGGGTAGGCAGATAGCGTGCGCTCATGCTGTGGGATCAGGCAGTTTTTACGCTCGGACATTCACCCGATCCGGACGATGCATTCATGTTTTATGCAATGGCAAAAAACAAAATCGACCTCCGTGGTTACCGGTTCGAACATCGACTGGAAGATATTCAGACACTGAATGAACGCGCCCTCCGCGGCGAACTTCACATTTCCGCGGTCTCGATCCACGCGTATGCGCACGTCAGCGACAAATATGCACTCATGCCATGCGGCGCGAGCATGGGAGATGGTTACGGACCAATCCTCATTGGCAATGGGACAAAGATTCCGCGCATGCGATCGGATGATCAGGTCAGGAACTGGTTACGTTCTCAAGTAATTGCGGTGCCTGGTCGAATGACCAGCGCCTATCTTGCCCTGCAGCTTTATCTCGGCGATTTCAAGCACGTCATCGTCCCGTTTAATCAAATCTTCGACGCCGTCAAAAATAACCAGGCGGGTGCCGGTCTCATCATTCACGAAGGGCAACTCACTTACGCGCGCTTCGGTTTTGCGAAGATTGTCGATCTTGGCGAATGGTGGAAAAGCAAAACCGGATTGCCGCTGCCGCTCGGTGGAAATGTGTTGCGCAAAGATATCCCGCATTCTGTACGGCACGACCTCCTTCAGATCGTGCGACAAAGCATCGACTACGGCCTTGCCCACCGCGGTGAGGCGGTGCGCCACTCATTACCATACGCCCGCGAAATGGATGCAGAGCTCGCCGGGAAGTTTATCGGGATGTATGTCAACGATTACACCCGGGATTACGGCGATGCCGGGCGCGCGGCGATTCGTAAATTCCTTGGCGATGCACACGCCGCCGGATACATCGACAATCAAGTCGAGATTGAGTTTGTGGAATAACGGCAACAGCCTTGCGAATTACTTCTTTGGCCTTTCCGCTTTGCTCGTCTGTTTAACGATAAATGCTTTTACGCGCGCGGCTTCTTTTTGGAATCCATTCGTGAAATCGTGCGTCCCGTACTCGAAGAGCACGATGAAGCAAAATGTGAAGAAAACAAAAAGGGCGAGCCAAAAAAGTCCGCGGAGCAACCCCATGCCCGAGATCGTAACGTGGGCAAACTGTTCGGTCAACGGCCCATATCTTCGCAATAAACTTCGGATTGAACCGCAGGGCGAAGCTGCCAAGCTATTCGCGCCATGCGGGTGCCGCTTCTCGATCTAAGCGAACAATACCGCGCCCTGGCGGCGCCGATCCGAGCGGAGATCGATGCCGTTTTAGCGAGCCAGCGCTTTATCCTCGGGCCGCAAGTAAAGGCATTCGAGAAAGCGATCTGTGACTATCTTCGTGCGTCACATGCGATCGGCGTTTCATCCGGAACAGATGCGTTGCTCGCGGTTCTAATGGCTCTCAAGATCGGGCCCGGCGATGCTGTAATCACAAGCGCCTACTCCTTTTTTGCAACGGCCGGTTGCCTCGCGCGCGTGGGTGCAACGCCATTGTTTGTCGATGTCGATCCAAAAACCTTCAATCTGTCGCCAACCGCACTTGAGTGGTACATCGACAATCGATGCAAGCGGGATTCACACGGCCAGCTGCGCGACAGCGCCGGGCGCAAAATTCGCGCGATCATTCCAGTCCATTTATTCGGATTGTGCTGCGAGATGGATGCGATTCACGCGATCTCCGAGCGATGCAATCTCGACGTCATCGAAGACGCGGCGCAAGCCATTGGCGCGGAATATCTCACGGCTCACACGGGTCTGCGCAAAGCGGGCACAATGGGCGAGGTCGGTTGTTTCAGTTTCTATCCGTCCAAGAACCTCGGCGCAGCCGGCGACGCCGGATTAGTCGTCTGCCGTAGCGAAGAATTGGCGACAAGATTGCGCGTTGTTCGTCAACATGGAATGGAGCCGCGTTATTATCACGATTTTATTGGAGGCAATTTCCGGCTGGACGAGATCCAAGCGGCGATTCTCAACGTCAAGTTTGCGTACCTCGACACGTGGTCGGCAGCGCGCCGGGCTGCGGCGGATTTTTATCGAGAAGAATTCACGGGTCGTAGTCTGACCAACCGGATTGCGCTGCCCGCCGAACCTTATCGCGAGCGTGGCCTAACGAATCACCACATCTATCATCAATACGTTATCCGCACGGACAGACGCGACGAGTTACGTGATCATCTCGCGAAGCGCGAAATCGACACCGCGATTTATTATCCGCTAGGCCTGCATGAGCAAAAATGTTTTTCTTATCTCGGTTACAAGAAAGGCGATCTGCCGGAGACTGAGCGCGCGGCTGGCGAGACGCTGGCATTACCGATTTACCCAGAGATCTCGCGCGAGGCACAAGGTTATGTGGTCAAGACGATCGCCGAGTTCATCTCATAAAGATCGACAATAATATTTGCCGATCTGACGCTCTCACCAGCCGGGCAAATTACTTGCGAGGCGCGCCGCGCCAGCCTATATCAACGCTCGCAAGCGAGGGGTAGGTTCCGGAGTGGCCAAACGGGGCAGACTGTAAATCTGCTGGCTTTACGCCTTCGCTGGTTCGAATCCAGCCCTGCCCAGTTCTTGCCGGCGCGAATACCAGCAGGCTTCTACTTTAGCGGTGGGGTTTGCGCGAACTCTTACCCCCGCGCGATTTGGGTTTCGCCCGGCGGGCCTTTCTCGCGCGCGATTTGCTTGCGCGAGCTTTTCCAGTCCGTCTCCCCGTTCCCTTCGCCGACTTGGAAACCGGACGGCGCCGTTTTGTCGATCTTTTCCCAGCTTTCCGCGACTTCGAAGATTTTTTTCCTGAACCGCTCTTCGATTTGGATTTGCGCGGTTTCGCTTTCGGGAAAATAGTTTGGCCGCGAGCCGCCGCCCTCCCCGCAAAAGCACCAACGACTCCGCCTACGACCGCGCCGACAGGGCCGGCGATGCTTCCGATCGCAGCACCGGTTACGGCCCCAGCAGTTTGCTTTGGAATTCCCGGGATCTGGATGTTCTCCGATGGTTGCGGGTTCTCTTTTTCTTGTGCGTCTGGTTCGTCAGGCATAAATCGCAGAGCTCCTTCTGTTTTGTTCGGTTGCCATCAAAAAGTGATTCGCACGCCGAGTCTATCACAGCCGTGCGTGAACCCTTTTCCTGGAAATTAGCGCCTGATCTTTGACCAACCGCTCGCCGAAATTGACGGCTTAGTGGCCGCGCCTTTGCCCGCCGTCGCGGCGCCCGCCGCCGTAGCCCCCCCCACCACCATAACCACCGCGTCCACCGCCGCCACCACCGCCCGGCGGGCGAGGCTCACGTGGCCGGGCTTCATTCACGGTCAAAGCTCGGCCGTCTACCGTTTTGCCGTTAACTTGAGTGATGGCGTTTTGAGCTTCTTGCTCGGAGCCCATTGTCACAAACGCAAATCCCCGGGATTTGCCTGTGAATTTGTCCTGCATGAGCGTCACTTCCTGCACCGTGCCGGCCTGGGAGAAAAGCTCCTGCAGCTCGTTTTCGGTCGTGTTGAAGGAAAGATTTCCTACGTATAATTTAGTTCCCATTGAGTTTATTGTGGAAAACGCCGCTAGGTCACTGTTCCCGCTTATCGGATTTCAAATCGCCACTGAATAAACTCCAACTGACAATCCACCAACTTCCGAGCTCCGTTTCCGTTTCGGCCTCATTAGTAAAGTGCCTTTTTTCAGAAAGCAACATCAAATCGAGGGTCAATTGGCGATATTAAAATGACGAGATCCACCGCGTTAAACGGAAAAAGTGGTGCGGCCCGCGTTGCGGTTGTAGCCGCAGGGATAATCAGCCCGCTCGGTTGCGGATTGGCTGAGACGCTCGCGTCGCTGCAGGCAGCGCGCGACTGCATCACGCCGGTCACAAGATTCTCCGTGGATCGATGCCGATGCAAAACTGCCGGCCAAGTCCCGGATGGACGCGTGGTCGTCGAGCGGAATGGACGGCGCGGACAACGTCTGCATCGCGCCTCGCACATGATGATTACGGCTTTGGAGGAAGCGCTCACGCAAGATCGACAATTCGAGCCGGATTTAACCGTCGTGGGCACGACAAGCGGCGGCATGAGTTACGGGGAGGATTATTACAGAGCGTTACATCGACATGATGATTTACGCCGCTCTCCTACATGGATTGCAAATTATCCACCGCAAAAGGCGGTGATTGATGCGCAGGAAGCATTTGGCATATCCGCGCCTTGCGAAGTGATTGCCAACGCATGTGCTTCCGGCACAAACGCCATCGGCCACGCCTTCGACTGCGTCCGCTCGGGGCGTTATGAGCGCGTCCTGGCTGGTGGTTATGACGCGCTCTCCGAATTGGTTTTTGTCGGCTTTGATTCGCTGCAAGCTTCAACGCCAGAGAAATGTCGCCCGTTCGATCGGCATCGTACCGGGATGGTCCTCGGAGAAGGTGCCGCGATTCTCGCTTTGGAGAATTTCGAGGCCGCGCGCGCGCGCGATGCGGCAATCCTTGCAGAAATAATCGGCTACGGTATTTCGACCGATAATTTCCACCTCACGCAACCGAATCCTTCCGGAAGTGGAGCACGGCAAGCGATGGAGCGGGCTCTTAAGAGCGCGCGGCTTGCGGCCGACGCGGTCGATTACATCAATGCACATGGAACGGCTACTCCGTTGAACGACGCAACCGAGGGCAAAGCAATTGGCCAGTTGTTCGGTCGCGTCCCGGTAAGTTCGACTAAAAGCATGATGGGCCATTCGTTAGGCGCAGCCGGTGCGGTGGAGGCCATCGTCTGCCTGCTCGCGCTCCAGCATCAATTTCTCCCTCCAAACATCAATTTCCGCGCTCCAGATGAAGATGCCGATCTAAACATTGTCGCGAATGAATCGCAGCCCGCGTCTGTGCGCACAGTTCTTTCGAACTCGTTCGGTTTCGGCGGCACGAACGCTTCCATTCTAATACAGCAATTCAAGACATGAGTCTGGGTATTGCCGGCATGGGGTGGATTACACCATTGGGAGCCGGTATTGATCTCGTCTGGGACCGTTTGCTACGCGGCGAAGAAGCGCACGCTGAAAAAATTGCCGGGCAATGTGATGGTCAATCTTACACGGTTTTTCGAGTGCCGGAGTCCGTGTTAGCTAGTCTGGCGCCGCACCCGCGCCTGCGCCGTGTCAGTTTGATTTCGCGCTTTGCCGCCGCGGCCGGTTTGGAAGCACTGGCTAACGCACGCGTGAAACTCGATTTAAAGATTGCCGGGCGAACGGCTCTCATCTTCGCAATCTCGAATGGCGGCGTGATCTACACGAAACGTTTTTACCGCGACATCATTGAATCGGGTCCGCAAGCAGCCAGTCCACTCTTGTTTCCCGAAACGGTTTTTAACGCGCCCGCAAGTCACCTTGCGGCCATTCTTGGTATTACGGGCGCCACTTACACGCTGGTGGGTGATGGGGCCGTCGGGCTTGTGGCAATGAGAATGGCAGAGGAGGTAATGGCAAATGTTGCGATCGACTATTGCCTTGTCGTCGGCGCGGAAGAAGTCGACTGGCTCCTTTGCGACGCGTATCGCCGGTGGCGTCTTCTCCGTTCGGAAGCTCCGGTCGAACCCTTCAGCAAAATCGCGAAAGGGATGATTTTGAGCGAAGGAGCCGGAGCAGTCCTCCTGGCACGCGGAGGGTCACTGAAGATCGAGAGTACTCATGCCGGCCGCTACTACCGCAAGCGCACTGACGCGGAAACAGTTCTGAAACAAATCCTTTCCGAGCTCGTTGAAGCTGAAAACGCCTTTGTCATTGCGAGCGCGAACGGCACATTTGTCGATCAAGCGGAATGCCGCGCGCTGTCGAGATTAGTCCCGGAGGCGCTCGTCTACACGGTGAAACCAGCGCTCGGTGAAAGTGTCGGGGCCGGCGGCTTGTGGCAGATCATCGTGGCAAGCCAGGCTCTACGGCACGAAGAACTGCCCCCATTGCTTCACGCGCCTGCCGAAACTCGGTTACGAATTCCAACTATTCGTATGAGCGTGAGGAATGCGCGTGCCGCGATTGTCTTGAGCTGTGGGCTAAATCAGCAAATCGCAGGGCTACGTCTCGCCTTGGACGGCTGAAATCGATCGGGTGCTTTGTTGACAAAATAGGCTCTTTTGCAAATGAGCGGCTTCACTCGCATCCGGTTTTTGGCTTTGCAAGAGCCCCTTGCTCCGCTACCTTCGGCCTCCGCCATGCGAATGCCGGCTCGTTTGTTCCTTGCACTCCTTTTTTTGGCAGCTGGCTTGGCCAAGGGAGCAATCAAGACTCCGGAAAATTCACCAATCGAAATCACGTCCACTGGCGAAACCAGCTATGAGGATGGGCTGGCCACAGCGCGAGACAATGTCGCCATTCACGTCGGCGACACAGACATCTACGCCGATTACGCGCAATACAATTCGCACACACACGAAGTGCTGGCGGAAGGCCATGTGCGAATCTATCGCGATGTCGATCTTTACCTGGCCGAGAGCGGGATTTACAACATCGACACAAAACGGATTCGCGCGACCAACATGCGGACCGAATCGGATCCATACTTTGTTAGTGGTCAAAATGTCAGCGAGATTTCCGAAAACGGCTACCTGGTAGAGAACGGAATCTTCACCACGCACGATTCCCCAAATGCCAATTTCCATCTGCGGGCGCGGAAGATTCGAGTTTACGAGAAAGACCGTGTCGTTTTTCAAAATGTGACCTTCTACGTTGGCAACGTGCCGATCTTTTGGTGGCCTTATTTGTACCAATCGCTCAGTGACGCGTTCAGCTTTACGGTCTCACCGGCGTTTTTGAGCTCATGGGGGCCATCGCTCCTTACTCAAGTGACGTTCCCGATCCGGGAGAACATCAAAGGCCGCGTTCGGCTAGACTATCGGGGCCGGCGCGGCGTGGCCATCGGGTTCGAATCGGACATCGATTATGGCAAAGACAACAGCAGCTGGGCCAAGCTCAAGACCTATTATCTACAGGATCAAAATCCGCTGCTGAATCGAACGGCCCTGCCGCGTGGCGCAGTTCCGACCGGGCGATACCGGCTTAGCCTGGAGGACCACACGGAGTTCACCGATGACATCTACGGCATTGTCGACATCACGAAGCTCAGTGACGCGTTCGTTATGCAGGACTTTTACCAAAATGAGTTCCGCATCAACCCCGTTCCCGATAATGTGGTCGCGTTAGCCAAGACCGACCCATTTTACACGCTCACCGCGATCGCGCGTTTTCAGGCAAACGAGTTCTTCGAGCAAACCGAACGTTTGCCGGAAGTGGTTCTGGACATCAAGCGGCACGCGCTTTTTGGCGGGCCTATTTTCTACGAAGGCGAAAGCGGATTTGCCAATCTGGAGCGAGCATTTGCCGACGGCTCGGCCTTTGAGGATTACAGCGCCATCCGTCTTGATACCTTTCACCAGCTCCTCTACCCGAACACTTATTTCGGCTGGCTTTCCATCGTGCCGCGCGTCGGTTTCCGAGGCACATATTATACCGAAACCCGCGACCTCGGGAAAACAGTCTTCGGGCCAAGCTCAAATCCGTTCGTCCCAGATTTCCTTCTGCCAGATCCGACACTCGCGAATCCAATTGTTTTTGGGGGCAACACATTCCGGACGGTCTTTAACGCCGGAGCAGAAGCATCTTTTAAAATCTCGCGCGATTGGGAGGATGTCCAAAGCCGGGCGTTTGGTCTCGATGGACTTCTCCACGTGATCCAGCCATTCACGAACTTCTCTTACGTAGCCAATGGCGGCGCCGACCCAGCCTCCATTCTCCAGTTCGATCGATTTGAACCTTCCACCCAACTTCGCCCAATCGATTTCCCACAATTCACTTCGATCGATTCAATCGATAATTGGACGGTCTGGCGCCTCGGCGTCCGCAATCGTCTCGAGACGCGGCGCGACGATGAGACCTTCACCTGGCTCGAAGTCGATACTTTTTTTGACGTGAACTTCGACAACCCGTACGATCGCACGCCATATTCTAACTTTTTTAACAATATTCGCTTCGCGCCGCTGCCGTGGGTCACGTTCACGGTCAACTCTCAAATTCCAGCTTTCGACAAGGGTTTTACGGAAGTCAATACGAGCGTGACTGTGCAACCGATGGCGAATCTGCAATTGAACTTTGGGCATCGCTATTTGAACGATAACCCTTCTTTCCTGGACAGCAGCTTGTTCGTGGTCGGCGGATATTACCGCCTCGATGAAAACTGGGGCCTGGGCGCCCAAGAGGTGTACGAAGAGGCAACCGGAGTTCTTGAGCAACAGCGTTACTCTGTGTATCGCGATCTAACAAACTGGGTAGCCTCATTCGGCGCCGTGATTCGAGACAACGCAGGCGTGAAAGAATATGGCGTGCTATTTACCTTTACGCTTAAAGCATTTCCGAAGTTCGGCTTCGATTTGAATTTCGATCCCGCGGGGGCAGGCCAGAGCCCATGAGCGAGACAGCACGAAGAATGTTACGCTGTCCAGACTCGGCCGGGCCACTCCTTCATCGCGCCTGAGCCGCGGTGCTACTTCATTCGCTATGGACATTTCAATCATTGGTTCCGGTTACGTCGGCCTTGTTACCGGAGCTTGCTTTGCCGACGTTGGTCACAACGTTTTGTGCATCGACAACGATCCCCGCAAAATCGATGCACTGCAGGCGGGCAAAGTACCGATCTACGAACCTGGCCTCGAGGAAGTGATCCATCGCAACGTTTCGGCGCATCGCTTGCGTTTTACCGGCAGCATTCGCGAAGGCGTCGAAAATTCACAGATCGTTTTCATTGCCGTGCCCACTCCGCAACAGCTGAATGGCGATGTCGATCTTAGCTTCATCGAAAAGGTCGCGCGAGAGATTGCAGGCGTCTTGACCAGCTATCGCGTCATTGTCGATAAAAGCACTGTGCCTGTGAAAACAGGTGAAAAAGTCGCCACATCCATCAAACGTTACAATCGCCATCGCGCGAAGTTTGATGTGGTCAGCAATCCTGAGTTTTTGCGCGAAGGTTGCGCCGTGGCCGATTTGATGCATCCGGACCGGATTGTCATTGGGGCTCAAAGCGAACACGCCATCGACCTGATGAAGAAGGTCTACGAGCCATTCATGGCGCCGATTCTCGTTACCGACATTAACAGTGCCGAGCTCATCAAACACGCGGCTAATTCGTTTCTCGCGCTAAAAATTTCCTACATCAACGCCGTTTCGGCTATTTGTGAGGCAAGCGGCGCCGATGTCGAAAAAGTCGCTGACGGAATTGGAATGGACCGGCGCATCGGTCGCGATTTTCTCAATGCTGGAATCGGCTACGGTGGCTCATGTTTCCCAAAGGACATTGCGGCATTTATCACGATCAGCGAACAACTTGGTGTGCCGTTTAATTTGCTCAAGGAAGTGCAGCGGATAAACACAGCGCAGAAAGAGCGTTTTCTCAAAGTCATACGCGAAACGCTTTGGGTCCTGCGCGAAAAGAAAATCGCTGTCTGGGGGCTCACGTTCAAACCGGACACCGACGATATTCGTTCCTCTGTCGCGATTGAGCTGGTGGCCAATCTTTTGCGCGAAGGCGCGCATGTCACCGCCTACGATCCAAAAGGTATGGAAAGGGCACGCGCGGTGAAGACCATCAAGGGCGTCGCGTTCGCAGCTTCTGCTCTCGAAGCGATCGACGGCGCCGAGGCGCTGATTATTGCCACGGAATGGAGCGAATTCGCCAATGTCGATCTTGCTCTGGTAAAGGAAAGAATGGTTACGCCGATCGTCTTTGATGGACGAAATCTGTTTGATTCCGAGACGATGGGCCAGCTCGGCTTCCGCTATCATTCCATCGGGCGCGCCAGCATCACGCCACACTGAGCGCATCATCCGTGGCGAAGCGCATGGCAGAACCGTCCGCTCGCCTGACTGCGCTGGCAGCGCTGCGGGCGTGGCGAACCGAAAAGCGCTTCGCCGATTCGATCATCAACAAACTGCTGGCTCAGACGGAGCTCGATCCGCGGGACCGCGCTTTTATTCTGGAGTTATTTTACGGCGTCCTGCGCAATGCAACGCTGCTTGATTTTTGGATCGGCTCCCTTCGCCAGTCTCCCCTCGATGTCGATCTTCGCGATCTTCTTCGCCTCGGTCTTTACCAGCTCTTTTTCCTCAAAACCCCCGAGCACGCGGCGGTCCACGAAACGGTCGAGCTCGCGCCGAAAAGCCGTCGGGCATTGATCAACGCAATTCTTCGGACCGCGGCGCGTCGGCAAGATGAATTGCGTTTGCAGGCAAGCAAGCAGTGCTTGGCGATCCGCACCTCTCATCAACGATTTCTGGTCGCACGTTGGGAACAGAACTTTGGACCCGACGCCGCCGAAGCGTTGTGCACTTGGAATAACCGCCCGCCGCCTCTGTATGCCCGCATCAATCGATTGAAAATCGGTCGCCAAGACTTTCGTCGGGCTTATCCCGAAGCGCGGTCGATATCAGGTAATCGAGGTTTTGTGGAATTTCGTGCGTTTCCAACCGAGGCTCTCGCCAAGGGTCATTGCTACATTCAAGACCCAAGTACAGCCATTGCTTGCCGGCTTCTCGACCCGCAACCTGGAGAAAAAATTCTCGACGTGTGTGCGGCGCCGGGTGGAAAAACAAGTTACGTCGCGGAACTGATGCAAAATCGGGGCGCGATCGTGGCCTGCGACCGGGCAGTCGGGCGCCTCCGCGTTCTCGAAGAAAATCTTGCGCGACTCGGCGCCGGAATTGCTCGCGTTTTTCATTTCGATTGGACGCACCGGCGCATCCCAAAAGAACTTGTTGCGATCGCTCCTTTTGACCGCGTCTTGATTGACGCCCCATGCAGCAACACCGGAGTGATGCGACGCCGCGTGGACGTTCGATGGCGAATAAGAGCAGCGGACTTTGTTCGCATGCAAGAGCAGCAACTCAAAATTGTTCGCACAGCCCTCGGTTTATTGAAGACTGGCGGAGTGTTTGTCTATAGCACGTGCAGCCTTGAGCCTGAAGAAAATGAAAAGGTGATGCAGCAACTCTTGCGTGAATTTGCAAACTCGCGACAAATGGAAGCTCG
>Ga0209158_1002424_pt1 | contig 11474 bp, 6 predicted proteins | sample GraSoiAngelo_140_FD_185897 | JGI IMG/M metagenome (GOLD analysis project Ga0209158, IMG submission 185897) | Grasslands soil microbial communities from the Angelo Coastal Reserve, California, USA - 14_0929_12_30cm (SPAdes) (version 2) | ecosystem: Environmental > Terrestrial > Soil > Grasslands ...
GACAAGAGGTAGACATCGTGCTGGAAGACTCGGCCGGGCATCTGGTAGGCGTCGAGGTGAAAGCCGGTGCCACTCTAGGTCAAGGTGACATTCACGGCTTGCGGGCGCTCGCCAACGCGGCTGGCAAACGATGGATTCGGGGAGTCGTGCTATACACGGGCAGCGAAATTATTCCCTTTGCGGGCAACTTGCATGGCATACCAGTGCCCTTAATCTGGAGAGCTCACAAGGGGGAAGAACCGTAAGCGTCATCCCAGTACCGTCTTGGTCTTCTCCGTCATTCCGGCACGTCGTAGCGACTAGCTCAGCCCCTGCCGGGTCGCACAAGATAGACGCCAACAACTCGATAGCTGGGAATAGGGTCTTCTCCTTCATATAGGTTGGGAGACAACCGTTGTAGTGCGTCCATTGTGCCGCCGTCAGCACTGCTTGCAACTGGATGAGCAACCAGCGGGCCATCAAGGAATTTACGAATCAACGCGACTGTGTAAGCTGGTCGTTCTTCCATCAACCAATGTCCTGAACCTGCGACCACCTCTTCCTGCACGTTGATCGCTACATGACGCATGATCACCGCCTGGAGGGCGCCAAAAGACTTCTCCCCACCTACCGCCATCACAGGCATCGTCAGCTTCGTTTGTTCGAAGACCTTGTTGTCCTTCGCATCCTGGGAGAAAGCCGCAAACTGCGCGAACCCGGCCCGCATTCCACCTGGTTGTGCGTAAGTAGCGGTAAAAAAATTTCTGGTGGCTTCGTCGGGCCTACCTGGATCGCCGGTAAAGTCATTCCATATTCTGTCAAAGTAGATACGCTCCCGCCCCGCCACCAGCCGTTCTGCATCCGGTCCATGGAAGTTGAAGTGCCAAACGCCGGGATTTAGGAGAATCTCGTTCCAGGGATCAATCCCGGGAATGGGTTGTCCATAACAACCAGTCGCTCGACCTTATCGGGATAAGTCGCAGCATAAGCGTATGCCACCATGTTGCCGATGTCGTGAGCAACTACAGATGTTTTGTCGTATCCCAACGCAGTCACAACGGCACGAATATCCTTGGCCTGAGTCTTTTTATCGTAGCCATCGGCAGGCTTGGAGGAACGCCCAATGCCACGGAGGTCGGGCACCACTAGGGTATGGTCCTTCATGAGATCTGCGGCCAAAGGAGCCCACGAGTCGCTATTTTCAGCGTACCCATGGATGAGCACCACTACGGGCCCACTTCCTCCCCAACGCACAAAAATGTCTGCCCCTTCCGGGCTGTGTATGGTTCTTTGTTGAAAGCTAGAGGGCAAGGAAGGGGGAGTTTGGCTTGAAACTGTTGTCACTGCAAAAAGGGCTACGGCGAGGAAACGTAGAATCATCGATATCTCCATACACGAAAACAATCGGTTTGTTCGGGATTACACGAATTGAACTGCATTGGACACTTAAGGATTGTAGACCATAGTGGCATTTTCTCGGAATTTGTGACGATCTGGCCGAGCGATTCATCAGAGCCTCTCGACTCAAACCGATCAGTAACGGGAAGTCATAGTGTTGTATCGGAAGCGCGAAGGGGCAAGGCGCATGCATGAACACGGTGTGTTTGCGCGCTTTCGATACAACGACTTGAAGGAAGCCGCCTGCGATTTGCGGCGGACGCGGACCCTATGCAAATTCAATGGTAGGAAGGAGCGGCGTCGAGCTGTGCCCAGGCTGTGCGGCAGAGCGCGACACGTGACTTTATGAGCGCGAAAGCTGGCTGTTGCGAAAAAGGATCGTGAAGAGCTTGGTTGAACAAGCTGGAAAAGGAACTCCGTTCCGCAGCAAGGCGCAGAGGTACGGAGCGGGTCGAAAACACGCGAAGGATTCGAATTGGAGAGAGTCGCTTCATGCTGCAACCGTGACCATCGGTGGAGAACGAAGTTGGATTTCGGCTAGGCGTCTTTCGACGACCATCATCGGCCCACCACACTTGGGGCAAGAGCAGGTGCAACAGGAAGCGGCGCAAGAACTCATCGAGAGATAGGGTCATCAACTTCTGTTCGTTGTTGTGAGCGGAATCGCGCCAACGAAACGTGACCTTCCCATCAGCAAACGAGACCAGGCGATGGTTAGAGATAGCCACGCGATGGGTGACGGGGAAGCGTGAAGACCACATGCCCGTAAGGCGTCGGGAGCAGTTCCTGGCGACGTGCAGCGCTTGAACTGGCGTGACTTCGATCGCTGTATTAGAATGAAAACAAATATGTTGCGCGGTTCCCCGGTAGCTCAACGGTAGAGCATTCGGCTGTTAACAGAGTTCAAATCTCTTAACTCGTTTCTCTGCGTCAGTTAACGGCCCCCGGACCGTCTCCAAACGCTCTTCTGCTGACCCCAAGATGTCCCCAATGCATTCACCAGGGCCGAATAACCGACCTCTAATTTGCCCCCAATTTCCTCAAAAGCACCACGCGAGGCAACAAACGGATCCAAGGATGCAAGGAAAGCGCAAACATAACCGGATACGGGATACGAAAAACTTGAACGAGAATTTCGTTGTCCTTGCGGCTTCCCGAAAGCGGAAAGTACTTCCTTGCGAGAATCTGCTGCCTCCTCAACCTCATATGACTTGCGTCGCGATGTTGGAGCGGGCGTAGAATGAGGCCATCGTGTCACGATGGTTGATCTTCACCCCGTTTATCGTTGCTGCGGCATTGGTAGCCTCAGCTCAAAACCCGGCAATGCCCGCGATCCCTGAACCCCAGCTCGCATTGTTACCAGAGGACATTCGGCCACAGGTAAAGCAGGCCCACGACGAAGCGCTCAAGAATCCAAAGAATGCATCGGCAAGCGGCAAGCTGGGCATGTTCTTGCATGCGTATCACTTCGACACAGAAGCAGTGGTCTGCTACCGCCGAGCGCACCTGCTGGACCCCACATCATTCGATTGGGTCTACTATTTGGGATTGGCTCAAGCCGATCAAGGAGAGTTTGCGGAGGCCGCTGCGGCACTGCGTCAAGCGGTGCATCAAAATCCGAGATATCTTCCTGCTCAGTTACGTCTGGGTGAATATCTGCTAGCGTCCGGCAAGTGGCAGGAAGCCGCACAGTTCTACGGGGCTATGGTCGCCAGACATCCGGATCGGGCCGAGGCTTATTACGGGCTTGGACGCGTGAGGGCAGTGCGCAACGACCTCAATGGCGCCGTCGATTTCTTCAGGAAAGCTTGCAATCTCTTCCCGAAGTTCGGCGCAGCCCACTACGGCCTTGCGCAGGTGTACAAGCGTCTTGGCAAAACGAGTTTAGCTCTCGAGCAGCTAGCACTTTACGAAAAGAGCGGGACGTCGACGCCGGATGTGCACGACCAATTGCTCGACAATGTAAAGACGCTGAACGCGAATAAGCAGAATCAGCTAAGTCCGGGACTGGAACTGGCAAAGGAGGGCAGATTACAGGAGGCGGCAGGAGTTCTCGAAAAACTGCTAGAGAAGAACCCTCGCCTCGCCGAAGCCCATGTCAAGCTCATTGCGATCTACGGCCAACTACGGCAGCCGCTGAAGGCAGAGGAGCACTTTCAAGCGGCAGTGCGCCTTGAACCGCAGAATCCTGAGAGCTACTTCGATCGCGGGCTGGTCTTCGCCAATCAAGAAGAATTTGTCGAGGCTGAGGCATCATTTCGAAAAGTGCTGGAGATCAACGCCCAGTACCCTGGCGCACAATTGAACCTGGGAAGTATGCTGGAAGCTCAAGGCAAGCTGGCGGATGCGACGGCGGAATACCAGAAGGCCCTGGACAAAAACCCCGAAGATGCACGGGCCCACTTTAGCTTGGGGCGGATTTTAGTGAATCAGGAGGACTACAAAGGAGGTATTGAACATCTCCTGAAAACCATCAACGTCGGCGACGAAGAGAGCCAGCCAACATACTTATATGCGTTGGGCGCGGCCTACGCGCGCTCTGGGGATACCGTGAATGCCCTGCTTTATCTACGGGCGGCGAGAGAAAAGGCTGTGGCGCGAGGCCAGTCGCAGCTGGTCGAAAGTATCGATGCAGATCTTCGAGCTTTAGAATCACATGGGAGCCAGAGGTGATGCCGCGATTCCGTACGATCTCGTGCATCGCGCTTTCGATCGGGCTGGCAATTGGTGTCTCGTCCCACTTTTCACGGGCGGCGGACCAAGGGCCAAACTTGCCGGAACTGCCTCACCTTGACTACGACAAGATGCTTTCGACGGTCCGAGCAGAGGTGCAAAAGGCATACGAGGTTGCGTTGGCTCACCCGCGCGATGCCACAGCCAACGGAAACCTTGGCAGGGTCCTTCATGCCCATGATATGCCCAGTGAAGCGGAAATCTGTTATCGGCGAGCCCATCTCCTCGATCCTGTATCGTTCCGCTGGGCCTACTACTTGGGAATGGTTCAAGTAGATCAGCGGAACTGCAGTGCAGCGATCCCAGCATTTCTCGAGGCACTACGCCTGGATCCGAATCACCTCGCCACCCAACTGAGAATGGGCGAGTGTTTCCTGGTCTCATCTCAATGGGACGAAGCTGGAACGCTGTACCAGGGAATCGTCCAAAAGCATCCGGAGAACGCGGAAGCGTACTACGGACTTGGGCGCGTCCGCGCCGCCCGAAGTGACTTCGCCAGCGCGATCGAGTCTTTGCAAAAGGCCTGTGAGTTATTCCCCAGGTTTTCGCCAGCCCATTTCGCCTTGGCGCGCGCTTACCGGCGTATCGGGAAGTTCCAGGAGGCTCAGCAAGAGCTTGAACTCTCCAGCAAAAGTGAGGGTGGGATACCCGACATCGACGACCCGCTGTTGGCAGAGGTCGCAGCGCTGAACCGGGACTTTAAGGCGTACCTTAAAGTGGGCGCCAATTCGCTGGCAGCGGGAAAGCTCAAGGATGCCGCGGATGCTTTTGAAGGAGCGCTGGAGATCAATGCACAGCTTCCGGAAGCCCACACACATTTGATTTATGTTTACGGACAGTTAGGCCAGGCTGCGAAGGCAGAGGAGCATTATCGAGCCGCGGTGCGACTCGATCCGAAAGCAACTGAGGCTTACTTCAACTATGGCGCTTTTCTTCTCGGCCACGGCAGACCCGTGGAGGCCAAGGAAGCATTCCGAATGGCTATCGAGGTAAACCCGCATTACGCTGAAGCTCACAACAACCTTGGTTACTTATTGGAAGGTGAAGGAAAGTCATCAGAAGCAGTCGCCGAGTATCGAAAGGCTCTTGAAATCAAACCTGACTTCTCGCAGGCAAACTTCAGCCTCGGCCGACTGTTGGTGAAAGAAGAGAAATTCGAAGAGGGCATTCCGCGCTTGTTGAGAGCCCTAAAGACAGAAGATGAGGATGCAAAAGCTTCGTACCTTTACGCCGTGGGAATCGCTTTCGCCGACGTCGGCGACCTGGAAAATGGGCTGCGCTACCTACGTTTAGCGCGGGATAAAGCTGAGGGTCGAAAGCAGGTAAGTCTACTCACAGGCATTACCGAGGACTTACGACTTCTGCAATCAGGAAAAGGCCCCCAATGATGTAATTGGCGCTACGAAGGCCCCGGGAGAGTCGAACAAATGCCGTGAAGAAAACGTGGAGAGTTCAGTTGTCTCGCGCATTCTCGCTTCTGATTCTGTCGCTGTCTCTCTTGTGTAGTCCCGGGTTAGGGAGTTGGGCGGATCAAGCCGCCAGCCTGCCTGAATTGCCGCGCATCGTTCCTGATGATTTCCCGCCGGCCCCGTTACGCGACAAAGTTCGCGTCGCGTATGCCGCAGTCCTAAGGAATCCCCTGGATGCCTTCGCAAACGGAAAATTGGGAATGATCCTTGAAGCTTATCGGCCAGACGATGAAAGGGCAGAAGCCTGCTATCGGCGAGCCCATGCACTGGAACCGCAATCCTTTAAGTGGGCGTACTACCTTGCCATGGTGTTGGCGGCGCGGACGAAATATGACGAAGCCATCGCCACACTCCGGCAAGCGCTTGAACTTGACCCGGAGTACCTACCGGCACGGCTAAAAATCGGTGAATACCTGGCGACGGAAGGCCGGACGGACGACGCAAGAAAGGTGTACGAAGATATCGTGAGTCGGCATCCTGAGAGCGCGCAAGCGCACTACGCTCTTGGGCAAGTCTATGAGGCCGCCCGGGACGTGAACAAGGCCGTGGATTCTTTTCAGAAAGCATGCGAGCTATTTCCTTACTTTGGGGCAGCCCATTACGCCTTGGCCCGTGCCTACCAACGTCTTGGAAAAACCGATGCTTCAAGGGAAGAGTTGGCACGGTATGAAGAAACCAAATTTGACATTCCGGGTGTGGGAGATCGGTTCCAGGCGGAGCTGGATGAGCTTTACATGGACCCCCAGCGTCTGCTTGGTTTGGGAATTGAACTCGGCAATCGTGGACGATGGGAAGAGGCCATTACCAAACACGAAATGGTCCTCCAATTCGACCCTAGACTCGTTCGCGCCCACATTAATCTGATTTCGCTCTATGGCCGCGTTCATGAATTTGAGAAAGCCGAGGAGCATTATATCGCGGCAGTAGGACTTGATCCGAGTCATGCCGAGAGCTACTACAATTACGGCGTTCTCCTCATGCAAGAGAACATGAACCGGACGGCCGAAGAGGTCTTCCAAAAAGCCCTGGTGGCTAATCCTCGGTACGCTGAAGCACACAATAACCTCGGCGACCTCCTACAGCGAGAGGGCAAGCTGACGGACGCAATGGCGGAATTTGAGATGGCGGTCGAAAACAAGCCGGATTTCCCCCAGGCGCATTTCAACCTCGGTCGACTCCTGGTGAATCAGGGAAGGTACAAGGACGGGATTGACGAATTGTTGAAGACTCTCAACACTCAGGACGAAGAAACCAAGGCAACCTATCTTTATGCTATTGGCGTAGCCTATGCTCGTGCCGGCGACCGGGAGAATGGCATTCACTACTTGCGTTTGGCGCGCGACCAGGCAGCGTCCCGGCATCAATCCAGTCTTCTCGATAGTATCGATCGCGACCTGCGAGTGCTGGAAGAGGCGACCGCGATTCGTCCATAGCAAGTTTCGCTACGGCGCGTAATTCCTCCATTTCACAGCGTGTCCAGCCGGTTCCACCCAACGGTAGCGCTCATCGAAGGTCGTCGAAACGCTTCCGAGAAGTGGATTGAGAAGTGGAGAAAGTGCTTGACATGCGCTGCCTTTCGTGATAGGGGGGTCGCATAAGTAGTATTTTTGTACTATTCGCCCTGTGGCTAAGGTGAGCCGGAACATTTTGATTGCAAGCGTAACGCGCGTGCAGTTTTGTAAGATCGAGCAGTTCGCGAGTAATTTTGATCGTCCGGTCAGCCCGCCTTGATGTTCCCAGTCGTTATGTCAATTTGGCTTGGGTGAAAGTACAAAGAGGGAGGTTTCATTATGGCTCGCAAGAGTAGCAATGTGGTGGCTTTCGCGGCCTGGGTGCTCTCGTTTTGCCTCATCATTCAACCCATGCCGGCTCCGGCTCAGGTCTTGTACGGCTCAATTGCCGGTACTCTGTCGGACCAGAGCGGCGCGGCCTTGGCCAACGCCCACGTAATCGTGACCAATCCGCTTACAGGCTTGAAACGCGAAGTCGACGGGAACGCGACAGGTCAATACACAGTGCTAAACCTTCCCGATGGCACTTACGATATTGTCATCACGGCCTCGGGATTCCGGGAATTCAAGCAAACGGGAGTTGTCGTTCACGCTGGTCTGATTACGCGCGCTGACGCGACGTTGCGGATCGGTCCGACAGCGGAAAAGGTGACTGTGGAGGCGGCTGCCACAGTGCTGAAGACCGAGAACACGGACGTCAGCACAGAACTTGGCGCGGTGGCGGTAGAGAACTTACCGACCAACTTCTATCGGAATTTCCAAGCTCTCCTATTGTTGGCTCCGGGAGCTGTGGGCGACTACGGGTTCACTGGGGCGGCAGCGGACACGCCGGAGCGGGCCATTGCGATCCCCGTGAATGGCTTGGATCCATCGTCGAACTCCACGCGCATTGATGGCGCGCAAAGCATCTTCCTCTGGAAGCCCGGAGGAGGAACGCTGTATGTTCCGCCGATTGAAGCCATCCAGGAAGTAAAAATCACAACGAATAGCTTTGAACCCGAGAAGGGAATGGCCGGCGCAGCCTCAGTGGACGTGATCACAAAATCAGGCACTAACGAGATCCACGGCGTGGCTTTCGGTTATCACAATGACCAGCACCTCAATGCCTGCGATGCGTTCGACATGATCTGCAAGGGACTCGATCCCAGCCATCCAAAGAACAAGCTATTGGACCTCGTCAATGACGTGGGAGGAAACATAGGTGGCCCCATTAAGAAGGGTAAACTCTTTTACTTCGCGAACTGGGACGGCGTCTTTCAGCATTCGTCGATTGTTGACTCCTCCACTCTTAACCGCTACTCCGTTCCCACCAGCGACATGCGTAGCGGAGACTTTACGGCTTACCTCAGGAATCCCATTTCCCTGTGCTTGGTAGCACTTGATGGCAACGGAAATTGCCCCCAGGGGCAAACAGGCCCTCCGATCCTTGTACCCGAATCGGACGGCCATGGAAATCTCCTCGGCCCCGCGGTATGCGCCGCACCTGGGCCGGGATGCGTGCAATTGCAGCAAGGAATGATATTCGACCCGTTGACAGGGAATCGGGACGGGACAGGGCGCGCCGTGTACGCAGCGGGGGGTGTGGTTAATGTGATGCCGTCGGACCTCATTAACCCAACGGCACAAACGATTATGGGCTTGTGGCCTTTGCCAAATATTAGTGGGACTGCTGATTCGCAGGGGGTCTTGACGAAGAACTACTTCCTGAGTCCCCCGCAGATCTTTCACCGCAACAACTACGATTTCCGAGTGGATTGGAACCGGACCGACAAGCACTCCATATGGGTCAAGTACAGCCGAATGAATGCCAACACGACCGTACACTGCGGGTATGGTCCCGTGATCGGCGGGCCGTGCCCCGACGGGAGCGACGGGACTACTCATGTCGCAGTACACACGGCTAGCTTGGGTCACACCTGGACGCTCAGTCCCCACTTCCTTCTCGACGGAAGCTTGGGTTTCTCGCGTATGGATCAGCTTGGCTTGCCTCCAGACTTCGGGAAGAACAACGGTCAGGAGCTGCTAGGTATCCCGGGCACGAACGATCCCAACGACGTGCGTTACAGCGGTACTCCGGAGATCACCATAGCTGGCTTTGACCAGTTGGGGAGTTCATACACCTGGCTACCTTTGTACCGCAACGACTGGAGTGTGACTCTTGCACAAAATGCGACTTGGACACGCGGCACACACAGTCTTCGCTTTGGCGTGGACATTGTCCATAATCACCTGAATCACTGGCAGCCGGAAAACGGCTTCGGACCGCGCGGCGGCATCAATTTCAATAACGGAAACTATACTGCGCTGCACCTTCAAATCCCTATCAACTCAGCAACAGGGGATCCCTATCAGACGGACTATCCGTACTTCGCCTTCCGCGACAATCAATTTGCGAATTTCTTGCTCGGCGTATACGACGAGGCGGGGCGCACCGTACAGTACCAGAAGGCCAATGGCAAAGACACCTGGTATGGGTTGCACATTCTGGATCATTGGAAGCTCAGTAAGAAGGTGACCCTCAATCTAGGTGCGCGCTATGAATACTTCCCACTGATGACTCGCGACTCCCTGGGCAAAGGCTTGGAGCAATACGATCCAGCAACAAATACCGTTTTGCTCGGGGGGCTGGGTGGCAACTCGAAGAGTGTCGGAACTCGAACACAAAAGAATATGCTCGAGCCGCGCGTTGGGATAGCTTATCAATGGAACGACAAGACGGTGTTCCGCGCTGGTTTCGGGACTACCTTCGACACATTCCCCATCTTGCGTGCGACGCGAGGAGCCTATCCTGCCACGATTTCGACCGATACGAAGTATAACTCCACCGACCCAACCTTCGACACGGCAGCAGCCTGCACCAACGGACGGAGTGTGCTGTGTGACTACCAGGGTTTGGGGACTTTCTCAGGGGGTATCGCGCCAGTTCCCCTTCCGGACGTCAGTACCGGAGTGATTCCCATTCCTACCGACGTTGAGATAAGGTTCTTAGGCAAGGGATTACTCAAACGTGGCCGGATTGAGACCTGGAACATCACGGCAGAGCGCACGCTGCCTGGTAATATGCTTCTCGGTGTTGGCTACGTTGGCAACTCGCAGACGAACGGTTGGGGCATTAAGGACCTTAATGCCTCCGATATCGATCAACAGGCGCCTTTAAGCGCCCTGTATGGTCGAACCGCGGGCACCCTCCAGCTTCAGGGCTTCCTCGATTCTCACTACAACGCCTTGCAAGTAACGCTCGACCGGAATTTCAGCAAGGGTTTGTACTTCAAGGGCGCGTATACCTATTCCAAGGCTATAAACGAGTCCTATGACACTGACGCCTGGAGTGGCGGTTTCTGGCAGCCTCCGCTCTTTTCCGGGCCCAGCTATTTGGGCAAAAACCGCGGCATGGCCGACATCGACCGTCGGCAAATCTTCCGCATGGGTTACGTCTGGGAAATACCAGTAGGAGCAGGCCATAAACTAAGCGGCCACAATGCCATTGGCAGGGCAGTCCTCGGTGGATGGCAGCTCAATGGAGTTTGGAGCACGGTTACGGGAGCGCCCACCACCGTCTTTGGGAGCCCAGATTTCCGGTCGTCGGGTAACCACCAAACTGTCGACTTGGTTGGCCCCATCAAGAAACTTGGATGCCTAGGACCCGGAGATAATTGTCATTGGTACGATCCGACTTCCTTCGCTCCCGTCCCTACGTTCGTCGACCCAGCCGTCGACCTAGATGGAGTCGCACGGCAGCACCGTTTCGGCAATACGGGCCGCAACATCGCCGTCTATGGGCCAGGGCACTCCAACCTGGATCTCGGCCTGTTCAAGCATTTCAAGCTCACCGAGCGCTTTGATATGCAGTTCCGGGCGGAGGGGCTTAACTTCCTGAACCATCCGACTTGGACATGGACGACCGATGAGTGGGGCGCGTCCAACTTCTGTTGGGGGGGAGGTCCAACAGGCAATCCGTGCGGAGGGTCAGGCAGCACTTTCATGCAGTCTCCGGGTGCTTCCGGCCACCGCGTCATTCGCCTCGGATTGCGTTTGGCCTTCTAAACAAGGTCATTTTGTCGAATCTGTTCTGGCGGGCATGGGTTCACAACCCATGCCCGCTTTTTCTTTGTGTGCCGAGCATGATCGACAGCTTGGAGGTGCAAGTCCTGGCCTTTGCGGAGGAGAGTAGGGGTGCAGCCCCGACGGCCTTCGTGGGAGGGACCGAATCGGAGTTGGCGAAGCGCAGAGCAGAAAGATCTGGATCTCGAGAAATTTTTCGGTGCGCCAGGCTAAGCCCGGCGCTTCCAGCGGGTGAAACTCCCGCCCCGGAAAGGGACGAGCCACCTCACCGGGAATCGAGTCTTGGGCTCATGAAGGTGACGACATGAGTTAAGCGTAGACC
>Ga0209158_1002427_pt1 | contig 11467 bp, 10 predicted proteins | sample GraSoiAngelo_140_FD_185897 | JGI IMG/M metagenome (GOLD analysis project Ga0209158, IMG submission 185897) | Grasslands soil microbial communities from the Angelo Coastal Reserve, California, USA - 14_0929_12_30cm (SPAdes) (version 2) | ecosystem: Environmental > Terrestrial > Soil > Grasslands ...
AAGGTCCGTGATCGAAGCGTCGGCTCGTCCGAGCTGCTCCAGAACGCCACGCCGCGTGGCGTCCGAGAGCGCGGCGAACGAAGTATCAAGTCGGGTCGTCATATACTGAACCATATGGTTCAGTAGTGTAACGCAAGCGTTCGCGGCATGCAAGGGGTGGCCGCGAAGAACGATGCGTCCTACGATCTCAGTAGTTAACAAGCGCTTGAAGCTGACGGCGCGCGTAGATTAAGGAATGAATCTTTTTTCAGCGCACCGCAGCTTAAGCGCGATCCGTTAGGCCGCTCGCCAAAATTGCGTCTGGACCCAGATGAAATTCGGTCGCGCTCACTTCTACGCTGACGAAAACGTCGACCAAGACCTTATCACCTGGCTTCGCGGTCGGAAATTCCGAGTCCAGTCCGCTCAGGCGCTGGGCTACAAGGGGAGGGATGATCGCTTCCACCTTCAGGAAGCTGCTAGGCGGAAGTGCGTGCTCCTGACCAATGACCGTGACTATCTAGACCACTTGCTGTACCCGTTCGCCGAGATCAAGCGCACAGCCATAATCGTCCTAGGTACTCAGTACAGGACCGGAAGCGTTGAGTTTGGCTACATGCTGCTCGCCCTCGAGACCGAGATAGCCGTGTCTGGTACGAAGAACCTTTGGGGTCTCAAGGTCGAACTCCGGGGCCCGCGCATAGTCTTCCATGCTGACGTCCGAGGTCGCATACGTCGGGATGAAGTCGACATTTCCAAACCCCTTCCGAGCAGAACGCTGTTCGAGGGACCGTAGGGTGGCGAGCGGCCTAACAAGCGCTTGAAGCTGCCGGCGCGCGTAGATTGTGGAATGAATCTTTCTTCAGCGCGCCGCAGCTTAAGCGCGATTCGTTAGATCGCAGCCACCGCCCAACGATGAAAAGCGAATTCACCTACGAAGTCGCGGTGACGTTCCTGTCCGAACACAAGGCCGTTGCGCTTCGGATCAAGGACGGCTTGGCTGATCGCCTATCGACATTCGTTTACGACAGAGAGCAGCCGACTGTCGTCGGCACCAACACCGATGGAGTCGAGGCTTTCTCCAACGTCTTTCGTCACGAAAGTCGCGTGTGCGTCGTGCTCCATAGCGATGGGTGGGGCAAGGTTGGCTACACGCACATCGAAGAGACCGCGATAAAGGAGCGAGCTCTCGAGAGTGGCTGGGATTTCCTCGTCGTCGTGTGCCTGGACGATGCCGTGGCTCCGAAGTGGATCCCCACGACCAAGATTTGGTATGGGTTCAAGCAATATGGCTTGGATGGATTGATTGCTACGATTGACAATCGAGCCACCGAACTCGGAGGCCGGCCGAAAGCTGATTCCGTACTAGAAAGGGCTGCTCGCGCTCAGCGTGAACGTGATTTCGCTGAGGAAAGGCAATTGTTCGGCTCGTCCACTGATGGGTTCCGAAGAGTTACGGAGAATCTCACGTCAATGGAGAAGGCGTTGTATGAGCGCGTCGCGGCCCTCAATGAAGTGTCGCCTTCTCTTGGCCTCGGCTTCTTACGCATTAATGATCCGCACCTGTCCTTTTCTGCGGCTGGTAGCCAAAGCAGTTTCGCTGCGGTTGGCAGCCAAAGGAGCTTCGTCCTCTATTGGCAACCTGCTTATGGCAATACACTGCACCAAGCTCAACTGCTCATCGTTGAGTGGGCAGGCCGCTTCTCCTACAACGGACTGGGCGGTGGCCCTCCGAAATTGGGGAGTCTCAGCGCGAGGCCGACTATCGACTATTCGCGTCAGGTTGTGTGGGAGATCCCTACCGAGAAACCGTTCACAAGCGCCGCCCTTATTGACTTTCTCCTGACCCGCCTGATTGACGGACCTCCCAAGGGGACTCGAGGCGCCACCAATACACACTTCAGCATTTGACACCGCGATCTAACGCGCAATTGTTGGTGTCGGGAGGCGGCCGGCTCGCTGCCGCTCGCCTGCGCATTCTTTGTGATCGCGCCGCAGCAGAATTCAGCTGCGCATTTTCTCGGTCCCGTCGGAACGAAATTGATCTTCGGGTTCGCCGAGCGTACGTTCCCTCGGAGGACAGGAGGCCGAGTTTGTGAATTGGATGCATCAGGTGGACGCGCGCGACCGCGACGTCGCAACGCACGGCGATCTTGACCAGTTACGTGCGGACATTGCCGAGCTGCGGCACGAGATGCAGGTGGGCTTCGCGACGCTCGAGACCCGTTTCGAGCGCCGCGTCGGCGACCTCATCAAGTGGTCGTTCGTGTTCTGGGTGGGCGCGGTCGGCGCGATTGCGATGCTCGCGCGCGCGTTGCGCTAGGGACTGCGTCTCACCAGCGACTCAAGAGCCTCGAGCGCTTCGCCGGCCGCGGACAGGCGCTCCACGTCCGACGTGAGCTCCCGGCATCGTGCCTCGGCGCGCGCGCGACCGGACTGCGCCTCCTGCAGCCGCCCGTCCAGGTCGGCCAGCTCCGCCTCAGCTTCCTGCAGCAGCGCCGCCTGGTCCTCGAGCCCGCGCAGCCCGGCAATCTCCTCGAGCACCTGATCGCGCTCGGCGGCGAGCGCTTCTGCCTCGGCCACCGCTTCCTCGGCGATCCGCCGCCGCTCCTCGGCCTGAGCCTCGAGCGCGGTCCGGGCCCGGCGCTCCTTCTTCAGCTCGACCTCGCCCCGCCCGAGCGCGGCGCGAACTTCCTCCAGCTCCCCGGCTAGCCGGGTCCGTTCCTCGATGGCGGACTCGAGCCGGGCGCGCATGGCCTCGATCAGCTCCCGCACCGCGGCCGCGGTTTGCTGCGGTTCGGCTCCAGCGGCAGAGCGGTGAGCGGTCATCGCCAGACGCTCCCGCAGCGACGCGGTCCGCTCCTGACCGCTCTTCCCGCGTGCCGCGCGCTGGCTTGGTTTCGGAGCTGCAGGCTCGATACTCGCCGGTGGCTCGTCCCCCCTCTCCCGAAGGGAGAGGGGGTCAGGGGGTGAGGGCCTGTTGTCGGAGACGGCCGTGAGCTCGGTGAGCACGCGGGAGATCGTCCGCGGCTTGCGGGCTGGAACGTTGGCGTCGAAACCGGTGGTCACGCGCTCCTCTCCATCGCGCGCTCGACGCGCGCGCTGATCATCTCGGTGATAAGGGCGTCGATGTCCCTGGCTCCCTTGGACGACGGGGCGTAGGCATTGATGGGCAGGCCGTCGCTCGATGCCCTTGCGAACTGCGTGCACTGCCGCACGATCGTGTCCGACAGAAACTCAGGGTAGTGCGACTCCAGCGCGGCTTTGGCCTCGCGTGCGATCCGGGTCGTGGGGTTGTACTGATTGAGGACGATCCGGATCCGCTGCAGCCGGTGGTTCAGGTCGTCCTCGAGTTGGCCCAGCGTCTCGAACAGCAATTTGAGACCGTGAAACGACAGGAAATCCGGGAGCACCGGCACGAGCAGGTCGTCGGACGCCATCAGCGCGTTGAGGTTCAGCAGCCCAAAGGAGGGCGGGGCGTCCATGACAATGAACTCGTAGCGGTCCAACACCCCGGCGAGGGCCCGCTGGAGCTTGTACTCGCGACCGGCCATCGGCATCAGGGAGATGTCGAGGGTCGTCATCCGCAGATTAGCCGGAAGCACATCGAATTCCGCGAGCGATGTCCGCACGATCACGTCTGCGATCGGGACTCCGTTGACCAGGGTGTCGAAGACCGTGCGCTCGAGGCTCTCGGCAGCGAGGCCCAGGTGCTGGGTCGCGTGCCCCTGTGAATCCAGGTCGATCAGGAGGACGCGGTGGCCCAGCTCTGCGAGCCGGAACGCGTAGGCCACCGAAAGGCTGGTCTTGCCGGTGCCACCCTTGAAGTTGAGGAAGAGCTGGCGGCGCGACGGTTCCCGGCGCGGGTGGCGGTCCAGCACCCGGCGGTACGCCGAGAGGTGCCCGAGCTGGTACGACTCGCGTCCGCCGCCGAGCGCCTTCAGCTGGGGCAGTTTGTCCACCGCGGCCAGTTGCTTGTCCGTGAACCCCAGGAGCTTGGCGAAGTGGCTGCGCTTGTACCGGATCTTCACTATGAGGCTCGCTGCACGATGCCCGCTTCCGTGCGCTGAGGGTCCTGGGAGGTGGCGCGAAGGATCCGCTGCACGATGCGTCGCACCTGGGGATCGGGATCGCCAGTAAGCGGCTCCAGGAGCGGCCGCAGGGCGAGCCCGCGCGCCGCGGCCGCGGCGAGCACGACGCGCCGCCGCACGTGCGGGTTGGCGTCGGCGATCCCCCAGCGGACGTGGGGCTCGAGCCGCGCCGGGTCCCGTTCCAGCAGCCGGCCGAGCGACTGGTAGGCCGCGGCGCGAACGTTCGGATCTTCAGCGGTGGCCCAGGGCCGGACGGCATAAAACGCGTCGTCCCCCCCGCCTCGACGGCCGAGCCGGAGGAGCAGCTCCACCTGGTCCTGTGGGTTTTGCGCCGCCGCCAGCGCCGCGACCAGATCGTCCGCAGGAGAAGGGGGAGGGGGGACGGGGGACGGGGGAGGGGGCACCGCCGATGGCGCTGTCGCCTGCTCGAGCTGCTCGCGCAGGGCGGCCTCGCGGCGCTCTCCCAAGGCGTTGTCTCGTTCGAGATCGAGGACCGCGCGACGCAGGCTGGCGATGAACTCGGCAAGGTCGACGGCTTCGGTGTCGCCGTCGCGAACAGCGCGTTGCCATTCGACCACCCGCGTGAGCAATGTCTCGCGGGATGCCACCAGCTCGTCCACGCGAGCCCGCAGCTGCGAGGCTGTCTGTTCGCTGGCGGCGATGCGCTCCCGGGCCGCAGCCACTTCCCGTCGCAGGCGCATCAGCTCCTGCGCGTCGCCCTTACCTTCCGACTCGAAGAGATGTCCCTGTAGCTTGGCGCGCAGCGCCTCGGAGTGTTCCAGTCGCCGGTGCAGCGCGGCGACTTCCGCACGGGCGCGGGCGACCTCGTCTTGGAGCACGCTCAGGCGCTGGGTTTCACCGGCCTCACGGGCCGCAGCCTCGGCGAGCCGGATGCGGGCCTGATCGGCCTCGGCGCGCGCCTCGTCGAGCGCGCCGCGCAGCTGCTCGAGCCGGCACTCGAGCAGCAGGGTCCGGTCCGAGCCGCCTGGCGCCGAGGCCGGCGAGACGCCGCTTCGACGCGGGGCCGTTACGCCTTCTCGCAAGGCAAAAGGACCATACGTCACTATAGTGAAATGCGTGAGTTCGCGAAACCCGGGAGGCCGGGTAGGGCGTGAGGACAGTGTTTTGGCTACGGCGTCGCGCTCCCCGCGCAGCTGCCGTCCGCCGCCCTCTCAGTGGGATACGTAATGCCGAGCTGTTCGAGATACGTCCGATACTTGCTCGGATCGTAATAAAACCGGCGCATCTGCGGCCGGTATCTCGCCATCACATCGCGGTTCAGCTCGATCGCGGGCCGGTCCTGCGGCCGGATGAGCGGCTGGTACTTGATGTCCTTCGTCTGCACGTTGCGGAAATAGTCCCACGCCTGCGTCACCAGCTCGGAGCGCATCAGGAAATCGAGGATCGTCATGGCCATCACCTTCGCGCCCGCCGTCGCGCCTTTGTGCGCGATCGGCGTCGCCATCGAGATGGCGTTCGCCCAATTGTGCCCCGGCAGTCCGGGAATGTTGGACGGAAAGCGCAACGTCACGGTCGGGACGTTCCAGGAGACGTCGCCGATATCATCCGAGCCGCCGCCCGTGCGCTCGTTGGGCTTCAACGCGGGGCGCAGCGTGTCGAGCTTCGTGGCGAGACCCGAATCGGGGACGCCGAGGTCGCGCTGCAGCGCCTTGGCCAGCCGCTGATCCGCGTCACTCCACGCCGGCAGCCCGACCTGTTTCATGTTCTCGTACATGTCCTCGGCGATCACGCGGTTGAAATGACCGGGCCACGCGGCGCCGAGGATCCGCGGCGGCAGCTCGGTCGTGCTCGTCATCATCGCCGCGGCGTGCGCGATGGTGTCGGCGAGGGCGTAGAGCTCCTGGATGTGCGGATAGTCGAGCTCGCGCAGGTAATACCAGACGGAGGCGGTGGGCGGGACGACGTTGGGCTGATCGCCCCCATTCACGATCACGTAGTGCGAGCGCTGCTGCAAGCGCAGATGCTCGCGGCGGTAGTTCCAGCCGATGTCCATCAACTCGACGGCGTCGAGCGCGCTGCGGCCCCGCCATGGCGCACCGGCGGCGTGCGCGCTCTTCCCTTGGAAGCTGAACAGCACCGAGACGAGGCCGTTGCCGGCGATGTCGCCCCAGGACGTCGCGAGGTTGTCGTCGACGTGCGAGAAGAGCACGATGTCGACGTCCTTGAACAGGCCGTCGCGGACGTAGTAGGCCTTCGCACCGACCAGCTCCTCCGCCACGCCCGGCCAGATCTGCAGCGTTCCGGGGAGATGCTCGCGCTCCATGATCTTCTTGACGGCGAGGGCGGCCGTGATGTTCACCGCCTGCCCCGAGTTGTGGCCTTCGCCGTGCCCCGGGGCGCCCTCGATCAGCGGCGCATGGCATGCGACGCCGGGCTTCTGTGACGCCTGCGGGATGTCGTCGATGTCGGAGCCGAGCGAGATCACCGGCTTACCCGATCCCCACGTTGCGACCCAGGCGGTCGGAATACCGGCGACCCCTTCGCGCACGGTGAAGCCGTTCTTGCGAAGCAGATCGATCAGATATCGCGACGTCTCGGTTTCCTGAAAGCCGAGCTCGGCAAAGCTGAAGATCTGATCCACCATTTGCTGCGTGAACTGGGCGCGGCTCGCGACATCTCGCGCGACTTCTTGTTTCAGCGCTACGAGCCGTGGCGACTGTGACGTTGCAGCCTGCACAATCAGCAACAGCGCATGGAGCGACGGCACGACTCACCTCCGAGCAGTTGGCGTGAGCGGGAAAGCTGTATATTCTCGCAACTCACGTCCAGCAGGATTCCAATGACACGCGCTTTCCTTCTCGCCATCGCGGCCTTCATTGTCGCACCAATGCCACAGGTCAGAAAGCCGGTGTGCGCTCCTGATAACGCGGGACTGACGCTGCAGCCGGGCTTCTGCGCGCTGATCGTCGCGGAATCAATCGGTCCCTCGCGCCACATGGTGGTGCTGGAGAACGGCGACGTGCTCGTCGCCGTCTACGGGCCACGCGGGGGGGTGCGGGTGTTGCGCGACACCACTGGCGACGGCAAGGCGGACGTTATCAGCTCATTCGGGATCGGTGGCGGCAACGGGATCGCGTTCGCCGGTGAATATCTCTACTTCGCGACCGACGACGCCGTCGTGCGTTGGCATTGGAACATCGGTCAACTCACACCCAACGGCGGTCCGGATACGGTCGTCAGCGGCCTGACGAACCGGCGCCAGCATCAGAGGAAAAGCATCGTCATCGGCTCGGACGGCCAGCTGTACGTGAACATCGGAGCGCCATCGAACTCGTGTCAGGTACAGGACCGCGCGCCGGAGTCGCCGGGACAAGACCCGTGTCCCATCCTCGCGTTTGCCGGCGGGATCTGGCGCTTCGACCCCCGGCGCGGGGGGCAAACCCAGACCGACGGCCAGCGCTATGCCACCGGCCTGCGCAACGCCGTGGCAATCGCCGTGGATCCGGCCACCGGCTCGCTGTTCGCGGCCCAGCACGGGCGCGATCAGCTCGGCGCCAACTGGCCCAAGCTCTATACCGATGCGGTGAGTGCGGAGCTGCCGGCGGAAGTCGTCTTCCGGCTCGAGGCGGGCGGCGATTACGGCTGGCCGTACTGCTACTACGATTGGCGCCGCCGCCAAAACGTGCTGCAGCCGGAGTACGGCGGGGATGGCAAGACGCAGGGACGGTGCGACTCAGCGCCGCGGCCTGTGGTTGCGTTTCCCGGCCACTGGGCGCCGGATGGCATGACGTTCTACAACGCCCGCCATTTCCCGCTGAAGTACCGCGGCGGGCTGTTCATCGCGTTTCACGGATCGTGGAACCGCGCGCCCGAGCCGCAGGCCGGCTACAAGGTGATGTTCGTGCCGATCGCCCGAGGTGTAGCGACTGGCCCGTCCGAGGTCTTTGCGGACGGGTTTGCGGGCGCCACCGTCACCCCGCAGGGCGCCCGGTATCGGCCCACGGGCGTCGCCGTGGGGCCGGACGGCTCGTTATATGTCGCGTCGGATCAAGGAGCAGGAGCGGTCTTCAGGATCGTGGCTCAGCCCTAACGAGCCAGTCGCGCGCGCGTGACGGAGTCCGCAGTCGCGAGCGCCCGCTCCGAATCCCACTTGTAGTAGAGTGTCAGGCACGAGGAAAGATTGAAGTCGCGCTTGGCAATGCACGTCTGCAGCTCGCGGCGATGCGTGGGCAGCTCGGCATTCCACATCGAGTCCTGCGTCGCTTTCACGCGCGACAGCGGCCACCCGGCGACGAGCAAACAGCTCCGCAGTTGATCGTCGGCGTGCTGGCACGACTGCAGGTCCCGGCGATGCTTCACCGAGCCGAGGGCCCAGACCGAATCTTCCTGGTGTGTCTTGAGCGAATCCAGCTCGTGGGCGCGATCCGTGGCCGTCTTCTGAGCGTCCGCCACACTCCAGTGGTACAGCCCCACCAGACATTGCGTCGTACCTTTGGCGTCGAGTGAGATGGAGCTGCACTCGACCACCTGGGCACGTCGGCCCGGTTTCTTGCTGCAACCGGCCAGCACCGCAACCACGGCCAGCACGAGGAGCTGAAGAGGATGGGATTTCATGGCGCCTAACATAGCGAACGGCGCTTTAACGGAGCAACAGGAATACGTCGTAAAGCGCGTGGGTCCACGCGGTTATGCCAAATCCGCGCAGCAGGTAGAGGCCGCTGAAGAACAACCCTGCAATCGTGCGGAAAACGAAGGAGTAGACCTCCAGGCGATCGCCATACGGGCCGATATAGTGGAATGCGGAGAAGATGAGCGCCCCCAAGACGGTCGCGACGACGCCCGCGACCAGCGGCCGCACGCCCAGGAGCGTGTTCGTGCCCCACGCGAGCAATCCGACGAGCACAACTCGGAAGAGCAGCTCTTCGTAGATCCCGGCGCCGAGTGAGAGCATCAGCATCGTCCAGCGGCTCATTCTCTGCGCACTGAAGGCGAGTGTCATGGGCGGTGGCGGCGTACCGAGCACCGCCGCGGTAAGGCTCCCGACCACGACGCCGAACACGAGCGACAGGCAGATGGACTCGAGCAGCATGCCGCCCAGGACAGACGGGGTCAACTTGCCGGGGTGCGTGCGTACGTCCCTGGCGATCAGCCAGGCACCAACGCCGATCAGGCACAACATGAACAACCGCGGGCCCCAGGCGCCGGCGAGCCAGAGGAATATCGATTGCAGGATCACGTCCGCCCCATTGCGGACACTCATGCCGCCTGGTCCGACGGGTGCCAGGGCGGCAAGGATCTGGTAGATGATCAAGAGAGGTAAAGCAAAGAGCACGCTGTAACGGGGAGCTCGGCTGGCCTGCCAATACGTACGCATCATCATCCTGAATCTTATCCTTCACCCGGTTTCGTACAGAGTCCTACGTGAGCTTTGCCATCCTCGTTACCGCCGTCCTCGCCGTGCAGAACCCTGGGAGGGGGGACAGCTCCGCGTACCTCGATGCCCAGGCCCGGCGCCTGGTCGCGGACGCCCGGGAACGGCGGGAAACGATCGACCGATCGATTACGGCCTATCGCACCAGAATGCGCGAGCGCATCGGCGTCGGCATTCGCGCGTTGCGGCGCGACCGCATGCTGTATCGCCGCGAGATCGCATTACAGATCGACTGGCAGCGCGATTCCGTGACGCGCATCGACGTGATCGGCGCCCGCCAATCTGTGCCGGCCGCCGTTCCGAAGCCATCGCTGCCGGAGGACTTGAAGGGCGAGGCGAGGGATTATGCGTTCGATCCCGCAAACGATCACCTCACCATCGGCTGGGGGAAGGCCCGGCGGGACAGCACCGAGGATTCGACCAGGCATCGCGACGTCGAGTTCCGTCACCCGCTCGCACCCGGCAGCGAGGCCGATTACCGCTTCGCCACCGGCGACTCGAGCGTCGTGGTATTCCCCGACGGCCGCGAGATCCGGCTGCGCGAGCTGCGCATCATTCCGCGGCGGCTCGACTTCCGGCTGATGTCCGGCTCGTTCTGGATCGATGAGGGCTCGCACGCCGTCGTGCGGGCGTTGATCCGCCCCGCGCGCCCGTTCGACTTCGAGCAGGACCTGAGCGACGAAGACGGCAAGGACATTCCCGGGTTCGTCAAACCGATCCGGGTCGAGGTGCGGTTTCTCACGATCGACTACGGCTTATGGACCGGCCGCTGGTGGCTGCCGCGACTGATCGCAATGGACGCCGTCGCGACCGCCGGCTCCTTCCTGCAGATGCCGATGCGCTATGAGCGCGTCTACGACGACTACGCAGTGCGCGGGGACACGACGGCGCGGCGCGCGCCCCGGCCCACCGAAGCGACGGAAGCCGAGGACTCGATCGCCCGCGCCGAGTGTCACGAACGCGAAAAGGTTGACAAGGTTTCGTGCAGGTGCGCCAACGGGCATTGCTCCAGATTCACTGTACACATTCCGACCGATACCGCCGCTCTGCTCGCGAGCAGCTCACTGCCGCCGCCCTTCGGCGCGACGCACGATACGCTCATCACTTCCGGCGAGCTGGAGGAACTGACACACGGGCTGGGGGATTTGCCGCAGGCGCCATGGCAGCTGCACGCGCGACCGCCGCGCTGGGGCCTGGCCCGCTACAACCGTGTGGAGGGGTTATCCCTCGGCGCTCGGGGCGAGCTCGATCTCGGCCGGCTACAGCTCGACGGCGCCGCTCGAATCGCTACGACCGATGGCGAGCCCGATCTCCAGGGAGGTGTCCTGCGCGAGACCGGCACAGCACGCATCCGGCTCAAGGGTTATCGGCGCCTTGCCGCGGTCGATCCGACCGCGCGATCGCTCTCGATCGGGAATTCGCTTGGGGCTCTGATGCTGGGCCGCGACGACGGCGACTACTTCCACGCGACAGGCGCCGAGTTGACGATCGCGCCCGCGGTGACACTCGCGCAGCGCTTCGAGGTCCGCCTGTACGCCGAACGTCAGCGCCGGGCGCTCAAGCGCACCGACTTCTCGTTTCCGCACGCGCTGCACGAGGATCACATCTTCCGTCCCAACATCAGTGCGGACTCCGCCGACCAGCTTGGGGCGTCGCTGACGCTGCGCACGCAGCAGGGAATCGATCCCGAGCGGCCGCAGTGGACCGCCGATGTGACGATCGATGGCGGCGTGGGGACGTACCGGTTTGGGCGCGTGAGCAGCACGCTGCGGGTGACCGCACCACTTGGTCCTAGGATCGCCGGTGCGGTCGAGCTGGCGGGCGGCATGGCCGATGGTGTCGTCCCGATCCAGAGCTACTGGTATCTCGGCGGTCCCGGCACGATTCGCGGCTATGGCGGGAATGCGTCCAGCGGCGACGCGTTCTGGCGCGCGCGCCTCGAGCTCGCGAATCGTTGGCCGGCCGCACGCGTGGTGTTGTTCGCGGACGTCGGACGCGCCGGCCC
>Ga0209158_1002428_pt1 | contig 11466 bp, 6 predicted proteins | sample GraSoiAngelo_140_FD_185897 | JGI IMG/M metagenome (GOLD analysis project Ga0209158, IMG submission 185897) | Grasslands soil microbial communities from the Angelo Coastal Reserve, California, USA - 14_0929_12_30cm (SPAdes) (version 2) | ecosystem: Environmental > Terrestrial > Soil > Grasslands ...
CCCATAGCCGACCCAGCGTTTCGTTGCAGCACAAGAACGAAGATCTCCGCGGGACGGCAGCGCACGCCTCGTAACGCCAGCGCTCGACCGCTCTACTGGTCACAAGCGGTTTAACCCTCAATGCGTCGGGCAATGGCATTGTCATCCTTCACCCGCTGCGGATTCCCTCAGAGAGATTTCTCGCTGCGCTCGAAATGACAACGACGGCTCGCCGCAAGTGAACCGCGGGCTATGAAAGAGTTCTAGCCTTCGACGAGCTTGTGGCCGGCCAGGTTGCCCAGGCCATCATAGGAGGCGTATTTGTAAGTTTCCGACAGTGTGGGGTAATTGAAAACCAGCTCAATGAATGCGTCCAGTTTGGCGTGGCTCTCCAGCACTTGCATCCCCAAGTGGATCAGCTCAGTGGCGTTTTCGCCGATAACGTGGACGCCGAGCAACTGCCGGTCGGAGCGGCGGAAGATGAGCTTGAGCAGGCCGCTGGTGTCTCCGATGATCAGGCCCCGTGCGTTTTTCGAGTAATGGGCCCGTCCGACTTCGTAATGCTTTCCCTTTTCCATCCCTTTTTCCCGGCAAGACTCCTCGGTTTCGCCTACAGCGGAGATCTCGGGAATTGTGTAGATGCCCATGGGCAGCATCTCTGCCAGGCGCTGTTTATATTGGAAGCCGAAAGCGTGGCAAACGCCCACGCGCCCCTGCTCCATCGAAGTTGAGGCCAGCGCCGGAAAGCCGATGACGTCGCCGGCGGCGAAAATATGCGGGACCGCGGTCTGGTAGAACTCGTTCACGTCGATGTAGCCGCGCTTGTTCAATGAAAGGCCGGCTTTTTCGAGGTTCAGCCCATCCACCGCTCCGCGCCGGCCGGCGGCAAACAGCGCCGCCTCCATTTCCAGGGTTTTGCCCGACTGGAGCGTCATGCGGGTTCCATCTGCAGTCCGTTCCAGCTTCGCCAGCCGCTCCTGGAAGAAGAACTGCAAGCCGAGGCAGGCCAGGCGCTCGCGCAGGCGCTCGGAGATTTCCGAGTCCAGAAATGGCAGTAAGCGGTCGCGGCCGTCCACTAGCGCCACCTTTACTCCCAGCGCGGTGAAGATGGAGGCGTACTCGCAGCCGATCACGCCGCCGCCCACCACCGCAAGGCTCTGGGGAATACGGTCCATCTCGAGGATGGTGTCGGAATCGAAGATGAATTTGTCGTCGAAGGGAATCTCGAGTGGCCGATGAGGCCGCGAACCGGTGGCGACCAATATTATTTCGCCGCGCACGCGCAGGGTCTTGCCCTCGGGGGTCGTGACCACGACAGTGTGCGAGTCTTCAAAGCTGCCGGTGCCCCAGATGAGATCGATACGATGGGCGGCGAGGTTCTGCCGGATCTTCTCACGTTCCAACTCGACGACCACGTCCTTATGGTGCATGAAATCGCGCACCGTCAGGCCCTCGTGCAAGGAGTAGTCGATTCCGTAGAGGCCGCGTTGCTTCAGCCCAGAGAAGTACAGCGCGGATTCCCGCAGGGTCTTGCTGGGGACGGTGCCGGTATTGATGCACGCGCCTCCCAGGACCGAGCCGTGCTCGATCAGTGCGACGCGTTTGCTGAAGTAGGCAGCCTGCGCAGCTCCCTTCTCACCCGCGGGACCAGACCCAATCACCACGAGGTCGTAGTTTTGCATTGCGTGCCTCCTCAATTTCCCGTTCGCGCGCTGTCACCGCGGGATACGATGGATCGGCGGGCTGCCCTGGCTCACGCTTTCCGGTCTTGCCGATATGCGCCCCATCGTTCTGTGCCATTTGCAGGAGCACAGCTCGCCGTGCCCAAAATTCAGCGCAGCGCCGCCGGTTCGTTTGCTCTTCCGCTGGCAGTTGCCCTTTATGGCGCGCCCGATTGTAGTGAATTTCCCTTCGAGTGGTTAAGTATTTCTCGCCGGTCAGCCGCAAAAGAGAGCAGCGACCAAGGGAGCGCAGCCCCACCAGGCAGGCCTTATGTTAACTTACGTGGTAATATCTTCACTTTGATAGAAGAAGCCCAGCGCCGGTTGTTGGAATTATTTTATGGTTGACAGCCCAATTGGAAAATGGCAGTGTACCGCGCCTGTCATCACACATAAACCTCAGTCAGGAACCTAGAGCCACTTCGCACGTTTCCTGACTGAGTTTTTCTGGAGACCTGACGCCGTGAGCCGCCCCAGCCCGGTTCTAGGCCCCGTCCCCCCTTCGCGGACTCTGACCCACAAGACTATTCGGAAGCCTCGCAGACTTGACCCACATTGGCAGGCAGCTTTTCTCAGTCCGGCGCCTGCTGCTGGAAGCCAGGAAGAAATAGGAACCGAAGAAGGTTTGCCGGAGACAAAAGCCGAATCAGACCGCACTTGGCTATTGCCCGTAGCCAAAGTGGCCGCGTTCTTGATCGCAATCAACACCGCCTGGGTCGACGGGAGCAGAGCCAGGGCTGCGGCCGGGACGGAAACGGCAGCGGCGCAGCAGAGCAGTAAGTTGACACGAACGAGTCTTCCCTCTCAGGCGGCGATTGAACGAGTTCAGGTCATTGGGACCGGTCAGCAGGTCCAGGTGCGCGTCGAGGGGACTGGTCATCTTTGGTATGTGCCTTCGGGTCTGAGTCACCCAGACCGATTGGTGCTGGATTTTCCCGGCGTGCTGCTGCGCATGGAGCAGAAATTGATTCCCAGCGACTTGCCGCCTGTGCGCAGCGTTCGTGTTGGTCAGTTCAAAGCCGATGTAGCCCGAGTGGTGATCGACCTTGACGCTCAAGTTCCTTATTCCATCAGCGCGAACGAGAATGTCGTTACCGTGGTTCTCCGCCCTGATGTTTTGGTGGGGACCCATGCGCGGTCCGAAAAGGAAAGCGAAAAACCCTTTGTTGCTCCTGAGCCGATGCCGCTTGCGGCTCCTGTTGCGGCACCGAAACAGCCGAGTGAGCCTGCGAAGAAAAGCTCATTGGAGACTAAGGCCGAAACCCCACCTGAAACTGCCGCTCCGGAACCGTCCCCGAAGCCGCGACTGCCAGTGCCGGTCGTGCCACCAATAAGTGCGCGAAAGTCAGAGTCTTCAATTGAACCCGGGCAAGTGTATTTCGAGACCAAATCCATTATTGACGGAACCCAACTGCAGGGCAACCGGGAGCGGTCGTTTCTGCACGAGGGCACCAACCTTACCAGTGAGGTCAGCTTTTTCAGCAACGCTCCGTTGCTGAGGGTCCGCCGGTTCGAACACTTGGTCGTGTTCCGCTATACGGATAACCCGCGGGTGGATCCCGAGCGGAACAGTATGCAGCGTGCTTATCTGCGGCTCATCGGCCCGAGTTTCGAAGCCCACCTGGGCGACTCCCTGGTGAATTATTCCCGGTTGACGTTCGGCCAAAACATCAAGGGTCTCAATCTTGGGAAAAACCTGACCCAACGACTCCGGATCACCGGCACGGTGGGCTTCTTCACAGACCGCTGGGGCTCACTGTATCGCAACTTCACTGTCTTCCGCGACCTCGCTCTGGATTGTCAATCGGCGTCCAAGCCAAAAGAGCCGGCGCCCGGATGTATCGAGAGTCCTCCGGGTTCGAACCTGTTCGTGCTGAGTCCGGTCAACCCCGGCAAGCCGTACGCGCGGCTGGTGGGCGGGGCGCGGTTGGAGGAGAAAGTCGGGCGCAACGGCTGGCTGGCCGCCAACTGGAGTCACGGAAAAGACCTGTTGCAGTCATTGCCAGCCGCTAACACCATCTGCGAGAACCTCAGCACGGGCGTCAGGACCGCGCGAGTGGTCAGTCCAGGCTGCCTGCCTAGCGAGACGGAAGTGGCTGGATCTCGTCGCCCGTCTCCGGAAGCGATCAATAACGATGTGCTGTCCGTTGATACGAGCCTGGAATCGCGGGCGCTGGGGCTCCGCTTGAGGGGCGAATATGCCTATAGCTGGACGTCTGGCGGAACTCCTCCCGCTGGCGCGAACCCCAACAATTTTGTGTGCGCCTCGCAGCCCTCGATTGTTGGAGGCGCGGTTCTGGACTCGCGCTGCTTTGACGGTCAGGTAGGCGGTTATGCGGGACGCTTTGAGATCGCCCAACGGCTCGGGAAATTCAACTGGCGAGCGGATTACGCGCGGTTTCAACCCAACTTCTTCAGCGCCAACGCGCGGCAAATCCGGGACCTGCAGGACTTCAGCATCCGCAGCGAATTCGAATTCGCGCGGCAGTTCACGGTCGTGGGCTTGTGGCGCCGCTCCAATGACAACCTGAACGGACGGAGGGACTTTACCAGCCTCGTGCGCGCACCCGAAGTCCGACTGATCTTCCGGGAATTGCCGGTCTATCGGCGCATGAGCATCGAGGTGGGTTACAGGGAGCGTAACCTGGATTTCGCCGGGACTCCTCTTGCGACGGATTTGCGGAAGCGCTCGACCCGCATCCCGTTTATGTCCGTGGGGCTGCCGATAGGGTCTACGCAGCTGAGTTTCGACTACGAACACCGGCATGACGGCGACGCAGTGCAGGCGCCACTCTCTTCGGATACCGATCGCTTCGCTTTCGGATACCGAGCAAGCTATTCGTGGGGCCGGTGGGGCCTCAGCCCTCTCTTCCGCTTCGAGCTCGAACGGCTCAACAAAAACGTCCCGATTAATCCTCAATTGTCGGCCATCGACTCTACGCTAGCGTTCCCCGCAGATTTTACTGACGCGTTCGACACGAATCGCTCCGTTCAGGCCGGCTTCCTGTTGGAGGCGCCACGGTATCTGCGCTTTGAGGGATTCTACCGTGAGTTCAACAGCTTGACGCTCTCCTCCTTGCGCGCCAGCGCAGCGTTCGACCCCCAGTTGCGCTTCTTTTACTTGAACCAGGGCTTTAAGCGGCCAAGCTGGCGAACCTCTGTCACCTATAAATTGGCCAACGATGAGAACAAGACAGTGACCGTCTTCTACGAGCGGACCAACAATTTCTTCGATACGGGCCAACCGCTCGTCCCCGACTTGAAGAGCTTCCGGGAAACGGTGATCGGAGCAACGATTCTGGTGCGCTCCCGGTGGTAGGCCCCAGGAGGCAGCCATGGAAACCAGGTTGCGGTTTGGCCGAAACAGCAGCGCTCGGCCTGGCGGGTAAAAAGATGAGGGCCGAAATCTTCGCGCGGTGGCTCAGCGGATTCTTGCTACTGGCCGCGGCGTTGGTGCCGCCGGCCGTAATGGCCCAGACCCCGGCAGCCCCGCGCGCTTCGGGGAAGATCACCGCGCTGATCCCGCTGGATTTTGTGCTGAGAGAGCAAAAGTCGCTGGACGCGAAAAAAGACATGCCGGTGTTTTGGGGGGACACGGTCAAGACGGAGCGCGGGGGGCGGGTTCGGGTGCAGTTGGAGGACGGCTCCATCCTCAACGTCGGGTCGCAGTCTTCTCTGCTGATCCAGCGACACGACGCCAACACCCAGCAAACCGAACTTGAGTTGATCTACGGTCGAGTGCGGGCCAACGCGGTGAAGATCGCTACGCCATCAGGCGAATTCAACGTGCGCACGAGGGCGGCGGTAGCCGGGGTCGTGGGCACAGAGGAATATCTGGATGCGACGGATATCTTGACCACGGTTATCGCGCTGGGTGGCGGGCAAGTGGTGGTCATCTCCACAGACCCGCGCTTCCCGGATCCGATCTTTCTGAACCCTGGGGAGGCCGTGACGCTGATCGCCGGTCGGCGGCCGCCTCCCAAGCGACTCGCCACCACGGAAGAACTGGTCAAAGCTGTTCAAGAAACCGAAGTGGATGCGGTAGCCACACTGAGTCCTTCGCGGGCCCTCCCGGGAGGCAGCTTTGAAGCAACCATCAGCGGCAAGGGGCTGAACACCTTCACAAAACTTTCCTTTAGCCAGCCAGGCTTGCAAGTGCAGACCCGCGGCGAAGTTACTGCCACCCAGATTCCTGTCACCATCACCGTCGCTGCCAATGTGCCGCCCGGCACTTACCCTCTGACGATCGAGCGACCGGGAGGGCCGGCGCGTAGTTCGCTGGTCGTCACCACGAAAGAGGCGATGCAGGCAGAGGCGGCAGGCACAGCCGATAGCATGCAACCGCCGCCCAGCCAGAGTTACTCTGTGACTCGGGGGGCAAAACTTCCGCTCGATGCTTCGAGTACGCGCACGCCTTCAGGGACGCAGATCGTCAGCTATCAGTGGCAGGTACTGAATAAGCCGCTCAGCTCGAGAGATGCCACGTTTGCGGTCAACACCAGCCTGCTGCCGCCCGGCAACTACACCATCCAGTTGGTGGTGGTCAACGACCGTGGACAAACTGCGACGCAGCAGTACCCACTCACAGTGGATAGAGGCATCCAGCCCGCAGAAATCATTCGCGCGATCGCCAACGCCTATGAATCTTTGCAACCCACCGACTTTCTCAGATATTTCGATGAGCAGAAATTCCGCAACTACTCCGGCTTTGCCGCAGCGATCGAAGACAGCTTCCGCAACCAGCTTGATACCGTGCGCGTGTTCCAACGCCCGGTGAACTGCTCAGTGGTAGAGGAACAGGATCAAGCTGTTTGCCAGGCTGACTTCCAGTTACAGTTCACCAAGAAGAGCCAGCCCAGCGAGTTGCTCGATGCCCAGGGCAACCCAATCCCATCCGGCATCTCCCCTCCGCCGGGCGCGTTGCTCGGCAAGCGCGTCCTGACTGGTTCCGAGCGGACCACCATCCGGTACGAACGGGGAAACGCCGGATGGAAGGTGGTGGATTATTCGGCGGCGGCGAGCTGCCCAGGCGGCGCGACCACGAAGGGCCTGAACGTGGGATCGTGCATCTTGGCCTTGGGCTCGGCCTCGGCGCCTTCCTTCCAAATCGTCAATCTTCAGCTATTCAGCACTGATCTCCTCTTGGGTGGCTCAGTCAGCGGAACGTTTGCAGTTGTACCCATGGGCGGATTCAACGGATCGATCACGTTCACGGGCCAGGGCAAGATCGGCAACCAATCCATCGATGTCCAGTTCACGCCGAACCCTTCCGGGCCGACCGGTACGATTAGCTTCACTGTATTTGCTCCCACCACGGCTACCGACTTCAACGGAGCGCGGCCCTTCACGCTGGTCATTACCGGCCAGGACAGTTCCGGCAGCATCACGGGGACCGTCAATGCGGCGCTGGTTTTACAGCCTGACTTTTCGCTGAGTCTGAGCCCAACGACCAGCAGCAGCGCGCCCGCGCCGGTCGCGCACAACATCACGCTTCCTCTTACGGTGCAGGTTGTGCCCGGTACAGGCTTCGCGGGGACGGTGTTCATCGACTTTCCAAACTTGCCGTTGGGCTTCCAGGCCACGCCAGGAAGCGTGGCCGCCAGCGCCACCGGCTCCTTTCCGGTGCGCATCACCCCGGCTGCTGTTCCTGGCCCGGCGCTGCTCACCGTTCGGGGCACCCTGGGCGCAGGTCTCGTAAAGACAGCGACCCTCTTTGTTGACGTGATCAGCGACTTCACGTTGGCTGTCACCCCTCCCTCGACGACTACAGATCGCATCCCGGTTAGCCCGGGCGGCACCATACAACTTTCCGTGGGCGTCGTTCCTATCTCGGGCTTCGCTGGCACGGTGTCCATCGACTTCCTCAATCTCCCAACGGGCTTCCATGCGACGCCCGGAAGCGTGACCGCCGGTGAACCCGGCTCTTTTCCAGTGCAAGTGGCTGCAACTGTCCCTGTAGGCCCCGCCCAGTTTACCGTCCGCGGCACCTTCGGGCCTGGCTCCGTGCAAACAGTGACTGTCTTCGTGCAGATCACGATCATCATCGGTTCGCCCGGCTCCAGCTCACGTCTGACGGGCCAGCGCAGCCAGGCAGGCAGCGAGGCGAAGAAGTCGGATAACTCCGGCAACTCTCCCTTTTTCCTGACCACCAACCCGCCAACCTCTCTCGCTGCCCCGTTGCTGTTGCAGGCGAACTCGCCGACGAATACCTTCGCCAACATCCACGTCAACGCTGATGGCAGCTTTGCCGGACCCGTTAAACTGAGCCTGAACAATGTCCCGACTGGGTTAACCGCCACACTGGTTCCGTCTGTAGTGGATCTGTCGGCCAGCACACTCCAGGTGGTTCAACTCCAATTTCAGACCACGACGAGCCAAGTCCCGTTTGGCCCCACGGCCATTCAGGTAACAGCCACCTCCGGCTCGCTCACAGCGGCCACCACCGTCTTTATCGCCTCGCAGGGAGTCTCAGGGTTGCCACCGCGCGGCGACAGGAACTCCAGCAGGCCCCCGCGTGTACTGCAAGTGCGGTACCCGGGGGGCACCCCTGGGGGGTACACGCCCGTCACAATCATCGGTGAGTCCCTATCCAGCATCACCAGCGTGCTCAGCGATAGTCTGCTCCTCTCCGCGACTCCCGAGCCAGGCGTGACCGATTCGCAATTGCAATTGAGCGTTTTCGTCAAGCCCGGGGCTCCTCCCGGGACATACGCCTTGATGCTGGTCGGCCCTCAAGGCTCAGTGCCCATTGCCTTCCAGGTCAAGCCTGGCGAACTCCAAGTCGAGGAAGAGCACTCGGCCATAAATTCGCGGCCGACCCGGCCTTCCCGGCGAGCCCACAGCGATTCAGTCGCAAGCGTGCACCCCGCTCGATCTGTGGCCGTAGGCAACACGGACCAGCAAGCCGACGAAGTCTCAGTGGCCCCGCGAAACGTCTTTGCAGCACCGCCTTCGCCCGACGTGATCCTTCGTGCCGATGACCTAACCATGACTCCCGCTAACCCCAGGCCGGGCGACACGGTCACCTTCCGCGTACGCATCACCAACCAGGGCGCACAACCGGCCGAAGACGCCGCGTTCGAGTTTTCGATTGCCGGCACTACTATCCGCCAACGCGAACATGTGTCGCTCGCGCCGAAGGAGAGCCAGACATTTCAGTTTGAGTGGCGGGCCGCCGGGAATGGACGCCTGGAGCCGCGCGTGGTCATTGATCCGGAAAACCGCATTAAAGGGTTGAATCGCGCGAACACTACGGCCTCACTGCAACCCTTCGAGCTTGCCCCACTTATAGCGGCTGGCGCGACCACTGGACGCGCGGTTTCCAAATGGGAGCGGGCAAGAGTCCGCCTGACGGCGGGCGGCTGCGAGGGCTTCCGATTCGCTTCCGGAACCGAGCAGCCCTGCGGGGCGGGGGCGGACTTCGAGCTGCGCTCGTCTCCCGGTGGAGAGTCATTAGTTATCGAGGCCGATGGCGTGCGCAATCTCGGCGGTGTTCCGCTGGACCAATTCACGCCTGTCTCCGGCGACGCGCTCGCCACCTCTGAGACTGTGCAGCCCGGTTCGACTTACGTGATTCAGACGCGCCGGAGCGCCGCGATGGTCCGCGTGACCCAGATTCAAGGACTCGGAGCCGCTCGCAAGGGACCGCCTCCGAGCCTTCGCGGGCCCCAGTTAAGAGGCATGAGCCGCGAAGGAATAGCTCCGGAGGCTGGGTCCAGCATCATCGTGTCGCTTGAATGGCAGGTCTTGCCACGGCCGTGACGCCGCGGAGAAATTGAGCGGACTGTTGCCAAACGGTAGCACTGCGGCCGCCGAACAGAAACGAGGAAACCGGGAGAGACCATGCAAAGAATCTCGTCGCTCGCGCTGACTCTTACGCTGCTGGGGGTTCCCGGATTTGCCGCGGCCCGCACGCCGAATCAGCAAGCCCAGGAGCAACAGCAACAAAAGGAGAAGGCTAAGAAGAAGCCTAAGAAAGACGAGCCCGTCGCTGGCCCCGGCGAGTCCACTGACCTCGGCGGGCGAGAGCGGCGCGCCATCACGCGCGTGCTGCGGGACTTTGCCGACGGATTTGAAGGCAACTCGCCGCGCCGGGTGATGGAGAACCTTGACGAGCGTTTTGACGACTTGCCGCGATTTGAAGATCAGGTGACCGCGTTCCTTAAACAAAGCGGGGAAATGAGGATTTTCCTTCGCGAGGCCAGCGCGGAGGTGAAGGGCGACCACGCGGTGCTGATTGCGGACGCCGAGATGGTTTACACCTCGAAGGCCAATCTCGGACCGCAACAGAGGCGCAAGGAACGTATTCAGTTCGACTTCAATCGCACCGAGAAGGGCTGGAAGATTTATGAAATCACTCCGCGCCACTTCTTTGAGCCTTGACGCCCTGGGGCGGTGGCTGCTGCTTACCACGCGCCAGCGAGACGGAAAGGGAGGAGATTGATGGGAGCCACGGGTCGGTTGGGCGTGGTTGTCGCGTTCATGGCTGTACTGGCTTTGGCCTGGCCGGCGCAAAGCCAGAACCGTCCCAACCTGGTGGGCTTCTACGAGGTGAAGCAGGCCACTGATTTGGGCCCGGAAGTACGCGTCAGTTTGCTTGTGCGCCTGGTCCATGCCACCGACACGGATCGGGCCGAGGCCGAGTTCAGCTTGCGCGACCCGCTGCGGCGCACAAGCTACGGCTCCTTCGCCATCCTCCCAGCTCGCAGTCCCGGGTGGGTGGAGCTACGCGGGGAATTCACGGTGCCGAGGCGGGAGTTCGAGCGCTGGCAAGTGGGCGCGCGGCCCTACGTGGTAGTTGAGTTCCCGGGGCCCGGCGGGAGCAGGGTGCTGCAGCCGGTGCGCCTGCTGCGGAGGCCACTGCGCGCGGAGAGATAAGCTATGCGCCGGACAAGCCTTCTCTTCATCGTCGTCTTCGTCGCGTTTCTCGCCGCGAGTTTCCCGGCTGGGGCGCAAGTGATCACCACCGTCGCTGGGGGCGGGCCGAATGGCGTGCCTGCCCTCTCGGCAAACCTCGCTCCTAGCGCGGTCGTCCGAGATCAGGCTGGGAATCTTTTCATCGCCGCGGCATTCCAGAATCGCGTTTTCAAGGTGGACTCGGAGGGCCAGTTGACGGTCGTCGCTGGGAGCGGCACTTTTGGCTTCAGCGGCGATGGCGGCCCGGCCACGGCGGCGGGACTGGCCTTCCCGGAAGGCGTTGCGGTGGATGCTGCCGGTGACCTGTTCATCGCCGATAGCTTCAACGCCCGCATTCGCCGCGTCGATGCTACCTCCGGCATCATCACAACCGTGGCCGGCAACGGCTTCCGAGGTTTCAACGGCGATGGCGGGCCGGCCACCAGCGCGAACCTGACTACCCCCACAGGAATAGCTGTCGACAGCTCAGGCAACCTGTTCATCGCCGACACCGAGAACGCCCGCATTCGCCGCGTCGATGGGGCCACCGACATCATCACGAGTGTAGCTGGCAATGGTACGGCCGGCTTCAGCGGCGATGGGGGCCCGGCCACCAGCGCGGAGCTGTCCGGCCCCTTGGGAATAGCTGTGGACAGCAGCGGCAATTTGTTCATCGCGGACGCCGGGAACGAGCGCATTCGCCGCGTCGATGCTACCACCGGCATCATCACCACCGTGGCCGGCAACGGCACGGCGGGCTTCAGCGGCGATGGCGGCCCGGCCATCGGCGCGGGGCTGTTTAGGCCCGCAGGAATAGCTGTGGACAGCTCCGGCAACCTGTTCATCGGCGATAGCTTCAACGAGCGCATTC
>Ga0209158_1002429_pt1 | contig 11462 bp, 12 predicted proteins | sample GraSoiAngelo_140_FD_185897 | JGI IMG/M metagenome (GOLD analysis project Ga0209158, IMG submission 185897) | Grasslands soil microbial communities from the Angelo Coastal Reserve, California, USA - 14_0929_12_30cm (SPAdes) (version 2) | ecosystem: Environmental > Terrestrial > Soil > Grasslands ...
CGTGACCCTTGACGTAACGGCTCAATACCGTCTCGGGAAGATGGACCATCTGTGAAAGCTCGCGGTAAGTGTATCTTTTCTTCGCGAGGTTCAGAAGTTCGATGGTCATGAGTTTGTATTTGAGGTCTAGAATGCGTGAAGTGTCTTTCATCTAACTAATACTGCTCCATTTTGCCCTGTGGAGCCTGCTCCATTGATAAGTATTTCCCACGGCTCTCGATATTCTCGGACTCCGACATATCGTCGCTACCGTCTACTCTTCACAACGCCAGAACTATTCTGGTATCGTCCCCTGTAGGATCGTTTCGCGGGCTTTCCAAGTCTGAATAGTGTTAGCTGGACGAATCTCTCGGCTTCTTTGATAATTACGGGTCTTGCCCCAGCATTATACAGGCTGATCGTAAGCTGCCCCTGATATCCAGGGTCAACTAGAGCGAGGCTCGCAATCACTCCCTCTCTTGCGAACGATGATCGTAAATGGAGAATTCCAAGAAAATTATTCGGGAGTCCAACTCTTTCCATCGTGGCAGCAAGAGTCTGATGTCCAGGTTTGATCGTTAACTTCTCGACGGCCCGCAGATCGATTCCTGCCGGGTTGATCTTTTCCGGTTCCGGCGAGATCTCTAGCTGACCCCCACGGACCGCAGTATGGATCTCTTTGTCAGACATGGCCATAGGCCGAAACTCGTTGACCTTCCAAGTTTGATCATACTAAAGCTTGCACAGATTGACATGAACGTGTCAATGGCGTGCCAAGGATTCAGAACTCACCGGGAGTTGACTCGACTCGAGCAAAACATCACGATTGCTACCACTTGGAAAGAGATAACCGAGCCAGCTAGAATAGACAGAGACCTAACCGAAGCGATATGCGAGCAGCCCGGTGACGAGGGATCAGTGGACTTCTCTTTATCGAATCGCGCGATCCATAATCTAGATTTGACTTGACCAGTTCTGGCATGATGAGGGGCATCACGAGGACTGCGTGTGTGTCGCGGTCGATTTCTCAACACAAATTCTTCATGATCAGTATGATAGGGGTGATGGGGGGTTTCTCTTTTCTAGTTGACATGAGTTGTGTTGGGTAGTGTGTTTTTGAAATGGTCTTACGCTAGACACGGCTTGACTTGTAACAGAAAAACAGGAATCTTGCCTTATCCCTTCTGACCTAAACGGCCCGACTATATGCGAGATATGCATGATAGGTTGTTCGAAGAAAAAATGCAAAGCATTCCGAAAAACAAACGAAAAATGTTCGTAGCAGCAACGCTCGTAGCTTCCATCGCCTTATTCTTCGCAGCAACCAGTGTCCCCTCAGCCAGAGCATGGTCGACCGTTGCCAACACCAATCTAGTGTCGAACATACACTCCAGCGAAGTCACAAACCTTCACACCCACGCTGTCCTCCATGCACATGCTGCAGGCGCAGCCCAAGCAGCGACCGTTCTGCAGTCAGCGTCAGTAATACAGTCCTGGTCTGGCGCCGCACTGTCAGCTCAGTCGTTGACGGCTATCCAAACAGCATCCATGGTCGCTTCACAGTCAGCGGTCGCTATCCAGTCCATCCAAACAGCAACATTGGTTTCGCAGCAATCGATAAGTTCACTGTCCATGGTTGACATGCAGACAGGATCTTTCACAGCATTCCAAGCAGCCAGCACATTCCAGTCTGTCACAATGTTCCAGTCACAGGCTGTATGGTCACTAGATACCGTGCAATCGCTCTCGTCCCAAACAGTAGTGGCTTTACAAGCAGCGTCAAGCTTTCCGAGTGCCACAAACCTAGCAATAGCCGCATTCTACGTCTCGCAATTGTCGACCTCTCTCGAAACCAGCGCCAGCTTCTTCTTCCAAGCGGCAACTACTCTACAAACTGCTGAAACTCTACAATCCACAGTGGACATCGACGACTTCACGGCTACCCAGATCTCAACATCATTCTCGGCAGCAATCATCGCTCAGTCGCAGGCGGCAACTGCAGTTCTACTTGTCGTGCCAGTGATTGTCCAAGCCAACGCAGTGGTACTAGCAGACGTAGTTACGGCCACTCAAGCCTGCTGGTGCGCACCCTTCATTGCGACCACAGTTCTCGCCCAAACGTCTGCACAAGCCTCGATCGCATTTCAGACCGCCGCAACATTCGTCAGTAATGCTGCAGTGATCATGCAAAGCGAGGCGAGCATCACAACATCTAGCACAGTCGCTGCCTCTTTGATAACCGCGGCCACCTTTGCTTCCCAAGCCAGTCTCTCCTTCCAATCTGCAGCGGTTCTGATGTCCCAGTCAGCCGTAGCCTTCCAGTCGGGAGCCATAGTGACGGGCATCGGTTTCGTTTCCACAGCTGACGCAGACATCTTCGCAGGCGCAAGTCTACTCGCTACAGGTTGCGGCGCTCTCGGCACAGTAGTAATCCTCTAGAAAGGCGAAGAATGACCATGCTGCTACAAACCCTTTTTTCTTTCCTTTGTCTTCCTGATTACTGGTCTGAACGGCCCACGACGGTTAACTCAGTTCGTCCGGATGAACTGAACCTTCGAAGTAACAGATCTCGTGGAGGAGGTGCGTGCGACATTGACGTTTGGATTTGAGTATTGCATATACACACAGGATAACGGAAGCCTAGCTGCCATTGTCGCCAAGTATTTCGACGGTTTCACACTAATTCCATCGATGAGCTTTTGGAAAGGTCAGACAACGACAAATGCTTGCGTAACAATTCTTTGCGAAGAACCTTGCCCAGAAAGAGTTGAGCACTTGATCGAGGAGATAATGGTCAGAAACAAGTCCGAAAGCGTGCTCCTAACGATACTTCGGTTGCATGATGTCGAACTGATAACGCGGAGCATTACGAAGGCTGAAATGTTCGGCGGATTTCTCATTGGTCTAGCGGAAACTGATTTCAAAGAAGGCAGGACTGGGCGTAACAAGAGCAAGAAGCCTGAGAGGAGTGAAGACACACTCTCCCCTCCGGAAATTGGGAGTTCTCGGGACGACTCCTCGACACTTACTGGTCGTGGTGATCCCCTCTTCGTTCGAAGAACGATGGGAGATGCGGTGACAAGTCGATAGAAGATATCATCATGTCTCCCTCTGAACTCTTCAAGCAGTCAACTCGCGAGGCAACACAGCGTTCTGATACTATCCCGAATTATCCGAGGCCGCAGACGGCTAGTGAGATGAAGTACGTGGCGCATTATGCTATTAGTTCTGCTGCTGAGGCTCGTGTCCTCTCGAGGGAAAACGCTTGGGATATTCTCGAATATCTTAGGACTGTCGGAACCTCCGGCTCCTCTGCGAGAGAAATCTCGGAGGCATTAAGCCTTCCAGTCAGCGATGTCTACTCCTCATTGAAGGACTTGTGCCAGCTTGAACTCACATTTGCTCTTCCGAAGAGGATGATGCCGCCTGGAGAGAGAAGGAAAAGGTTCGTTTCTGAAGTATCTGTCTGGAACAAATACATGATTGATAACAGGCTCGCGAAAGTGTTGGAAGCAGATGAAGAAATGAAAGAATGGGTTACTTCGCTGAGTAGGCCGTTAGCGAGTGTGGCATCAAAGATTCAGGACCGAATGGTCGGCACGTACACACCTTGTCCTAGGTGCGGTCTCAACCATGAGATGGCTGAGCTTTTGTTTGCTATTACGTTGACTGCCTTGAACTCTATTGTACTGAATATGGTTCCCTCCAGCGAATGGACGGCTAATGCTAAGCCGTCTTGGTCGCAGTAGTAGCACGCGCGAACTGATTTCAGAAGCCGATGACTTGCAGTGTTATTGTGGTCGAATGGGAGAGTGAGCCGCTAGTGCCTGTTACGGTCAGCACGTAAATCCCCGGTTGAACAGTATTGTCAGCGAAGATGGTGAGAATTGAAAAGCTCACGCTTCCTGTGTATGTAACGACTGGGTTAGGGTAGAAGCTCGTCGAGAAGCCGGAGAGAGGGGATAGTGTGATCGATACGGGGGAGTTGAAGCTGCCTTTCGGAGTGACTGTTACGAAGGTGCTTGCAATACCGGCTTGGAATATGAGAACAGCGTTCGTTGGAAATGTGGCGAGGGAAAAGTCCTGTGTGGTTGAGGCCACATTCACAACGTAAGACGCTGTCCGAACTAAGCCTCCACTCATCCCTTGGATCGTGATTACGTATGTGCCTTGGGGCGTATTCCCGTTTGTTTGTATCGACAGAGTGCTGGTGAAGGAAGGGTTGCCGGTGGGCGTCGATAGGCTGGCGGAGACGAGTGGTCCGGCGGGCGAAATACTTGTCGATAACGAAACCGGTTGACTTGCGCCGTTGAGCAGGTTGACTGAAACTGTCGCTGAACTGACTGCACTGGGGGACAAGGTGGTCATTTTAGGATTGACACTTACGCTGAAGTCGAAGCCGAGCGGAACCTGTTGACCGGTGCCCGTTATTGCTTTGAGTGCATCGATCCTTCCATATCCAACGCTATTGTTGGGGCATGGGCTGATGGTACAGGTAGCGGTAGCGAACAATGTGCGTTTCACCGCCTCAGGGGTGAGGGTTGAGTTTCTACTAAGCAATAATGCGACTGTCCCAGATACCACGGGGGTTGCCATCGATGTTCCGGAGAGAGTCTTGTAAGAAGACGATAGCCATGTAGAGTAGATGTTCACCCCAGGTGCCACAATTCCATGATCCTTCATTCCCGCTCCCACGCTAGAGAAAGAGGCGAGAGTGTCCGTACTGTCCACGGCTCCGACTGCGATGACGCTACTCAGACAGCCAGGTGCACCCATGCCTTGTCCTCCACTGTTTCCAGCAGCAGCTACTACGGTTACTCCATTGGCTACAGCATTCTTCACAGCGGATGAGAGGGATGAGAACGATGCATCACAGTTGGACGATGTCCCGCCGTTGTCGGCGGGGGACGTGCTGAGGCTCATGCTAATGACCTTCGCTCCATTATTGATCGCCCATTGTATTCCGGCGATTATTTGCGAGATTGACCCGCCGCCGTTACTGTCTAGGACCTTGTCCTCTAGGAATTGTACGTTGGGAGCTACTCCCCTGGCTGCCGTGTTAATCCCTGCGGCTCCAGCTATGCCCGCCACGTGGGTGCCGTGTCCGTTATCATCCTCGCAACTTGATGTCCCTTGAACTTCGGTGTGGCATGCCGCTATCCTCCCTCCAAACTCTGGATTGCTTGTTGAAATTCCCGTGTCCAAAATGGCCAGCCGCACCCCTGTTCCATTGGTTTCGATAGCCCACGTCAGATTTGCTAGTATCTGTATGTCAGAGGACAAGTCTGACGCCGTCACTGGAGCATCCTCTTCAACACTCGCCACGTCCGGGTTCCTCCGCAACTCTTCCACCTGTCGGAGTGGAATCTCCGCTACGGCACCGTTGATTATCCCTAACTGAGAGGTTACGTGGCCTCCTGCCATGTTCATAGTCTGCGTTCTCTCGATTTGTCCGACCTGAGGCTTGAAGGAGACTATGAAACGAACTGTTTGAACACGAGCCGAAGCAGGGCCAATAATATTTCCAACGCTCACCAACAGAATAAATGTAAGAATTGCAAACTGGATGGGTCTCTTGCCGCTACGACGGCGCACGTTCCTGAACACAAGTGGTGTGATCCGTGTCAGACTGCGCATGTTACTGAGACGAGTAGAATTTCTCAAAAATCAAAATACACCTGATATCTCTGGTGCTGTTTTGTGGACCTGCCCAATTTAACAATCGTCCGTAAATTCCAGAAAACACGGAAACCGGACAAAGCCCGGTTTTTCTACGCATGTCCCACACTGGATGGCTAGTTCGACAATTATCTAGGCTGGCGGGACTGATTACAATCGCTCACTTTAGACATCGTGTGTAAGAACAACTGTCCAGAGAGAATATAGGAGCTCTAGGCCTAGGATCATGTACTTACGCTTCGAATCTCAAGTATGGCCACTAGAGGTGTGAAACCCATGATGAAGTATGAAGCACATGGAAAATGTCCAAACTGTCATAAGGAGATCCTTCGGATGTGGGAGGATCCGAGGAGCAGTATACCCGCTTCCCTAACTGAGCTGGGAAGTACGCCAGACTCCAACGTTATTGACTGCCCGTTCTGTAACTCAAAAGTGACGCTCATGATTTCAGAGATAAGCGATCTGCCGCGCCATAACCTGCGTTCATTCTGGTCCAGACTATAGTTAGTTGCGTGCTTAACCTCAAACAACCATCGCTACTAGGCAGGGGCTCCTCTTCGACCATTCGAGAGATAGGGGTTTACAGTTTAACTAGCCTGAGCGCAAACCAACGCATCAGATGGGATTATTCATTCGAGCTTTGCAGAACGAGTAGGATAGTACACAACGTATGTCAGCTGTAAGAATTGCTGTTCACAGGGATTATAGCTTAATTCGTAACAATGAGAACTGTACAAAACATGTTCAGTCAACCCCCTAAGAATCGCGTGAAGAGCGTAACCAGAACTATCCGGATCGACGATGACATCAACTATCAACTGGAGAAGCTAGCGCACGAGCAACGAGTCAGTGTAAACTACTTTGCGAATCAGGCATTACGAAAGTTCGTCGAATGGGATATTTATGCAGAGAGACTCGGTTTCGTTACGCTTCCACCTGATATCTTCGAGAAATTGATGGCCTACATAACCGACGCACAAGCCCGTGACCTTGGAGGCTGGGTCGGGAAGAATCTTGCAAAGGACCTCATAGCCTATCTGTTCAAACGGGTCGACCTAGAAACCTCCGTACGTGGACTAGAGCTTCTCGGTCCTAGGTATGGGAAGGCGTTCAGGTTCGAATATAGTAACGATGGCCATCTGACCACCGTGATATTGAACCATGGCTTCGGACGAAACGCGTCACTATTCTATGGTGAAGCGGTCAAAGCATTGTTGAAGGACCTAGTCAATACACAGGTGGATACTGTGATCAGTGAACACCAGGTCTTTGCTCAGATCATGGGACCCAACGACTTCCGGGTGACAACTCCTGTCACCCCAGCTTCCAGGGTTTCGCCTCTTCAAAGGTGACAAACGAACAGTACACCTTACCCTTCATTCTGCGTGATCAATCTCTATGTCGAACCCTGCCATCGGCGTCTAGTTGCTCCCCCACCCATTTCACATCCGGGTCCCCATTCTCCTTCTCATGAATGAACCTAACCACAACTGTGTTCACCTTCTTCATTCCACTCTGCACCGATTCGCGAAGTTTTTCTGCGATTATCTCCCTTTCATAATCTACAGTTCGAACAGGGACTGGGATACCGTGTTCTACGCAATATCTTCGTGCCCAAGCAACCGCTTCATACTCCCATAGATACTCCGGCTTCCCATCACTGCCCTTGTGCCCTACGATGATATGACCGAGCTCGTGCAGCCCGGTGAAGAACGAAGCGAATCTTGCTGGTGTTGGTATCCAAACAATTCTCCATTCCAACCCGGCGCGGCCCCATTGTGCACCTTTCTCGTGATACTTTATCCGAATCTTATGCTTCGCCGCTTCCTCCTCTAGGATGGCCTTATACTTACCAGAAAGAGGCAAATGATCACTCCTTGGACCCCCCGATTGGACAACTCTATCAGGATTATTGGGAGTTCTTCTTGGCAGAGTTTCCAACTTATGCCACATACTTGGGCGACCACAGATACGATGACAAGTTAGAAGATGCTTCGGAGAATCATTTTCACACGAGAGTTCTGAAGACAAGGGGATTCTTGGATCAGCTTCACAATCACGCGAAACCCAGCAGTCCCGCTGACCGTTTGAACTATGAACTTTTTGAACGAGAACTAACTGACAAGTTAGAAGAGGCCAAGTTCCAGCCTTTCCTCCAACCGATCTCCCAGCAGGAGGGGGCACACATCGAGTTCCCGCAACTGATCACTTACCATCCATTCAATACAGTAGGAGACTTCGAGAATTATCTATCCCGTCTCCGTCTGTTTCCACATCTCATCGAACAACTGATCTCTTGCATGGAGAAGGGAATGACAAGAAGAATTGTCCCGGCGAAGATAGTTGTTGAGAAAGTCGTTCCCCAGATGGAGGCTCATATCGTGGAGAACCCAGAGCGTAGTGAATTCTACAAGCCCTTCACATCGTCGGAGTCGAAGGAAAAGATCAGTGGGAGTGACATTCAGCGATTACGAGATGAGGCCAAACAAGCTGTCACACGCTCTATCGTACCCTCCTACAAGAAATTGAGAGAGTTTGTTTCTGGTCGGTATCTCGAAGGTGCACGGGAAGAGGAAGGGATCTGGTCCTTGCCGGACGGTAAGAAACGCTACGAGTTTTACATCAGACACCATACCACAACAAAACTCTCCCCCGACCAGATCCATCAACAGGGTCTCGAGGAGCTGAAGCGGATACATGAGGAGATGCGTGAAATCATCGTCAAGGCGGGATTCACTGGATCGCTCCAAGACTATGCGAACAAGTTGAGGAGTGACAAATCAATGTACTACTCCACAGCCGCCGAATTGCTCGCAGGCTTTCGAGCCATACTACGAAAGATGGATGCAAAACTGCCCAAGCTTTTCGGACGTCTTCCCAAAGCAAGGTATGATCTTCGTGAGATTGAAACTTACCGCGCCGATTCTGCACCTGATGCTTACTACTATCGACCGCCTGAAGATGGTTCGAGACCCGCATATTTCTACGTGAACACTTTTCGTCCCGAGACGCGGCCGAAATATACTATGGAAGCCCTAGCGTATCATGAAGCAGTGCCGGGTCATCATCTACAAATTGCTGTCCAACAGGAACTTGACCGGCTACCAATGTTCCGGAGGCATGCTGGTTACAGTGCCTATGTTGAAGGCTGGGCACTGTACTCGGAACGATTGCCAAAAGAAATAGGATTCTACAAGACACCGGAATCGGACTATGGTCGATTGACACTCGAGGCCTGGCGGGCTGCTAGGCTTGTTGTGGACACGGGTATCCATCACAAGCATTGGACTCGGGATGTGGCGATACGGTTCATGGAGGAAAACACCGCTCTCTCTGGACAGAACGTGACGTCCGAGGTGGACAGGTACATTGCCTGGCCTGGACAAGCATTAGCATACAAGATAGGCGAAAGAAAGATTTCTGAGATAAGAAACAGGGCGGAGAACTTTCTTGGGTCGAGATTCAACCTTAGGAATTTCCATGATGAACTATTGAATGACGGTGCATTGGCATTGGATGTTCTCGAATCGAAGATGAACGTGTGGCTGGATCAGATCGCACAGCATGGCGATGGCCCAAGCTAGGGGTACAAAATCATATAATTGGCCGGTACGAAGTTACTAGTAAGCTCGGAACTGGTTTTGGTTTACCGAACAAGAGACGCTGACGCTAAGATTATCGGGCTCCTCATGCAGAACGCCGACCTAACCTACAAGGAGATGGCTAGCCGACTTAAACTCAACGAGTCAACCGTTCGGAAACGGGTCCTCGCACTTCAGAAGTCTGGCATAATCAAGAAGTATCTGGTGGAGGTCGACACGGACAAGCTAGGCTACAAGACCAACGTAATGCTCGGACTGGATGTGGATCCTTCGAAGATGATGGAGATCGGAAAGAAATTAACCGCTATTCCCGAGACGAGGATGGTCTACAATACTTCGGGCGGCAACGACTTCATCGTCGTAATCTGGACGAAAGATAGAGAGGGTTTGGCCAAGGTCGTCGATCACATTTCTTCCTTCGAAGGCGTGCATAAAGTCACGCCATCATTCCTCGTTGAGAGACTAAAGTAGGGTACCCAGTATCACTTGCGGCTCGAACTCTGCGGGAATCTAGCTCGTTATCGTAATGCTTGTTACTAGCGGATATGGTTTCAGAGGCTCGTTGGGCTGTCCTGTTCCAGATGCGGGGTTTGAGCCATTCGTCGGAAGATTCCCAATCGCAAGGGCAACGTCCATGCCGGAAGTGCTCGTCACTTTGCCGAACACGGCGTATCCTTGAAGGTTCTGGCTCGGATTAGGATCGAGACTGGCGCTATTGTCTACGAGGTTGATGTAGAATTGCGAGCTAGCACTGTTTGGATCACTTGTTCGGGCCATCGCGATATATCCTGCGTAATTATGTAGTGAGCTGTCGATTTCAAGAGGGACAGTCTGGCTGGACCCATTGTTTCCCCAGGTTGAGTTGTCTCCCCCACCGTTTTTCGTCATGGGATCTCCTGTCTGTATGACGAAGCCCTTCATGATTCTATGCCATACCAGGTTATCGTAAAAGTGAGAATTCACAAGGCTAACAAAGTTGCTGACCGTCTTCGGTGCTTTGCTGGGGTAGAGTTCTATCTGAATTACGCCCTGCGTCGTGTTAATCTGGGCTCGCACAATGTTAGTCTGTTGTCCCGTTACGTATAGATAAACTCCAACGCCCACTATTATCACTAGGAGGGCAAGTCCGCTTAGCACATACATTCGTCGCCTCGCGGCCCTCTGACGAGCCTTTCGAATCGCCGCCTTTCTCTGGATGGGTGACGCCATTTTCCAACAGTACTAACAAGAGTTCGTGTGCTTGTTGAAATATGATTCGGTTATTCTCGAAAGTGTCAAGGAGATCTTAGAACTCCGGAAAAACGCGACTATTCTCGACATTGTAGAGGCTGGTCTTTCAAACTGAATGGAACGGGAAGCGTTCGTTTTCCCTAATCAGTCTTTCAGAGTTTCCAGAAATCGCCTTTCAATCCGATATCAGCCCAACGCCGCATCAACTCTTCCTTGGGAGGTCTCGCAAAATCCAGTTCCATCTTCCCCGTGTACGTCGGTCTGCTAAGTTCCACAGTCTTCTCGACAGTAAGCATCTCACCTGTCGTGCCGGGGCTTCTTCCCAGCCATTCTCCAAGATGGTGTTTGGAATTGAAGAAGACCATGTTGTTCGAGCATGTGTTGACAATGTTATCCCACCACTTGGAGGCGGGCATGCTCAAGAAGACAAGTGGATCTGGAGGTTCGGAGCTGGCCTTTCCATGTCTCAGGTTAATCTTAATCGGTTTTGCGCAGTGGTGGCAGAACGAGTCTACACGGATGTCTTGAGAGAGCATTACATGGAATGCCACGGAATCCCAGGCGCAATTCGCATAGTATGTTTTGGGTCCGATTGTGACTTTGAACGGGTGGCGATGGCCGAGAAGGGATGGGCCATCAAGATTCGTTGCGTTCCAGGAACCAGGGACAGATTATGGGCTTGTTCGATCCTCAAAAAGACTTGATGCGCCGTGATCCTATCCAGGTGGAACTTCTCCATGATTTCCTCCATGACAGGAGCACGCTCCTTCTCTAGAAAGTAATCATAGACATACTTCCTGACTGTCTTCTGCAACGACTCGCTCAAGGCTGGCCGATCTGGGAAACCGATTTTCTCGTATTTAACCAAACCATCGTTGCATCGTTTGCGAGTCCCGTCTATTGTCTTGGAATCGTAAAGACGTGCTTTCTAGTTCAGTGTCATTCGAACAGGAAAATAGGAGCGGGCCCGGT
>Ga0209158_1002433_pt1 | contig 11450 bp, 9 predicted proteins | sample GraSoiAngelo_140_FD_185897 | JGI IMG/M metagenome (GOLD analysis project Ga0209158, IMG submission 185897) | Grasslands soil microbial communities from the Angelo Coastal Reserve, California, USA - 14_0929_12_30cm (SPAdes) (version 2) | ecosystem: Environmental > Terrestrial > Soil > Grasslands ...
ATGGTTCTCAATGGCGATATTTTGTGCTCGGATCACCTTCTTGGCGGTCATGGGGAAAAATGCGCCCGCTTTTACTGTGGCATCATTCGCGATAATCATCATGAGGCGGCCCGCCACGCGTGCCAGGCCCGTAACCGTGCCCCCCGCCGGCGCCCCACCCCATTCTTGATACATTTCGTAGGCCGCATAAATGCCAAGCTCAAAGAAGTCTGTTTTAGGGTCAATCAGCCGGGCGATGCGCTCGCGTGCCGTGAGCCGGCCCTTTTTGTGCTGCCCTTCGATCGCTTTTGCGCCTCCGCCCTCCTGCAGCTGCGCTTCTTCATTTTTGATTTCCGTAAGCAGGTCCACCATGCGGCGCGTGTTCTGCTCGAAATCAGGCGAATTGCGGCGGATGCGGGTCTCGAGGAGGGTGCTCATATCTTCTCAGGGTAGCCGAAAGAGACGCTCCAGGGCCATGGCTCAGTCGCGTGTACGCACATGACCGCGGACAAAATCCACGATTTCCTGCGTGGACGTTCCAGGCAAAAAAACTTCGGCGATCCCAGCTTTCTTCAGCCCGGGAATATCCGCTTCGGGAATAATCCCGCCGACCAGCACGGTCACGTCATCCATGTGCTTGGCCCGCAGCAGCTCCATCAGTTGCGGGCAGAGCGTATTGTGCGCGCCGGAGAGAATCGAGAGGCCGATGACGTCGACGTCTTCCTGTTCCGCCGCGGAGGCGATCATCTCCGGAGTTTGGCGAAGGCCGGTGTAGATCACCTCCATGCCGGCGTCACGCAGCGCGCGAGCGATGATCTTGGCGCCGCGATCGTGGCCATCGAGGCCCGGCTTGGCGATGAGCACGCGAATCTTCCGTTCGGACATGGCTCAAGAGAATACTGCAAATTCTCGCAGGGGAAGAAGCGTTTGCTAGGTGATGGCAACTTCCTCGTAGGCTCCGAAGACGGTGCGCAGGGCATCACAGATTTCGCCCAGGGTGGCATAGGCTTTGACCGCATCGTAGAGATGCGGCATGAGGTTTTCCGCACCTTCGGCGGCGCGCATGAGACGATCGAGCCGCCGGCGCACCTCTTCGCCTGAACGTTCGGCGCGTAGCCGCCGCAGCCGCTCCTGCTGCCGCAGGGCGACGCTCTCATCAATCTGCAGAACTTCAAGCGGCTTTCCCTCGCTTACGTATTCGTTCACGCCGACGATGATTTTTTCTTTGCGGTCCACGGCTTGCTGGTAGCGGTAAGAAGCCTCGGCAATTTCGCGCTGCGGATAAGAGCGCTCGATCGCCGCGACCATGCCGCCCAGCGCGTCGATCTTGCGAATATATTCGCGGGCGCCGTGGTCGGCCTCGTTCGTCAACGCTTCCACAAAATACGATCCCCCCAGCGGATCCGCTGTATTTGTGACGCCGCTTTCATAGGCGATGATCTGCTGGGTTCGCAGCGCCAGAGTAGCGGCGAATTCCGTAGGCAGCGCCCAGGCTTCATCCAGCGAATTCGTGTGCAGCGATTGCGTCCCGCCCATCACCGCGGCCAGCGCCTGAATCGCCGTGCGCACCACATTGTTGTAAGGCTGTTGCGCCGTAAGCGAGCAGCCTGCCGTCTGCGCGTGGAAACGCAGCGCCCAGGAGCGAGGATTTTTTGCGCCAAAGCGCTCGCGCATCTCACGTTGCCAGATGCGCCGCGCGGCGCGATATTTGGCGATTTCTTCAAAAAAATCGTTGTGCGCATTGAAAAAGAACGAAAGCCGCGGCGCGAAATCGTCCACCGCCAGGCCCCGCCGGATGCCGCGCTCGACGTATTCGATGCCGTCTCGCAGCGTGAACGCGAGCTCCTGAATCGCCGTGGAGCCGGCCTCGCGAATGTGATAACCGCTGATGGAGATGGGATTGAACCGGGGCGTGTGACGCGTGCCGAACTCGAATGTATCAATCACCAGCCTCAGCGACGGCTCGGGCGGATAGATGTATTCCTTCTGCGCGATGTATTCCTTGAGGATATCGTTCTGCAGTGTTCCCGACAGCAGCTTCCAATCCGCGCTCTGCTTTTCGGCCACGGCCAGATACATGGCCCAGATGATGGCCGCGGGCGAGTTTATAGTCATCGATGTCGTGACTTCGGCGAGCGGGATGCGATCGAAGAGCACCTCCATATCCGCAAGCGAACTTATGGCTACCCCGCACTTGCCTACTTCGCCCTGCGAGAGCGGATGATCGGAGTCGTAGCCCATCAGCGTCGGCAGATCGAAAGCCACGGAGAGCCCAGTTTGGCCTTGCTCCAGCAGATACCGGAAGCGCGCGTTGGTATCTTCGGCAGTGCCGAAGCCGGCAAACTGGCGCATGGTCCACAACCGGCCACGATACATCGTCGGGTGAATGCCGCGCGTGTAGGGCGGCTCGCCGGGCCGCCCCAGGTCGCGCTGAGCCTCCCAGTTAACAAGATCGGCTGCCGTATAAAGCTGGCGGATGGGATGGCCGGATACGGTGGTGAAGTGCTGCGGACGCGCCGGAGAATGTAGCGCCTCGATTTCAGCCGATGAAGTCGCGGGCTTTTCGTCGCTCATGCGGGGCAGCTTTCACGCGATATTCCGCGCATGGCTGCAAGTCCTGCAGCCGGCGGCGCACGCACCTCTATTTTAGCCCCTGCACCACGTAGAGCAAAGCTCACTTCCTACAAGGCGGGCGTCGCAATCAGGACTGCGACTGGCTGATCGGCAGCAGAAACTCGCCGAGGGTAGGCACTAGCGCCTGAAAGACTGGCTGACGCCTTTGGAGCGCTCGCCCGCTGCGCAAGAGGTCAAATCCTTGAGCACATCGGCAGGCTTCCAGTCGTTTCCGTTGTAGCTCTTATAAATACGGCCGTCCGGTGAAAGGATCGCAGTGCTCATCGAGTGAGTGATCTGCCCCTGCTCCTCGCTGGTAAAGACATCGAAGAACTTTGTCAGCGCGCTATTTTCAGCCGCCGGTATCGTAGCAAATTCCCAATGCTCAAACGTGCGCGGGCCTCGATCGGCCACGAATTCCCGTGCATAGTTGCGCAGCTCCTGCGGCGTATCGTACTGCGAGTCAAAGCTGATGCTGAGCAAGTGGCTCTTCGCGTAGAGTTCAGGCGAAATCATCAGGGCCTTTTCGATTTCCGCAAAGTTGTGGGACATCAGGGGACAGTAATCGGGCAGAGGACAACGAGTGTAAATAAACGTCAGCAATACGGACTTGCCGCGATATTGCGCCAAACGGAGGCGTTTGCCGTCCTGGTTCACCAGCGTGAAATCCGGCACCAGCGCTCCCTGCTCGGAAGGTTGCCACTGAGCGCCAGGCTGCGAAGTTTTTCCATCGGATTTCTTCACCACGACAATATTTTCCAGGTGGATTTCACTCGGACCGACAACCACATCGGCGGCGATTTGATCGCCGGGCGAGAGCTCGTCGAGCGAGCGAGCATCCACTACGGGGTAGGGCATGGTCATCGCCGCCATGAACCCCGGAATCTGTTCGTGGTTTACGACCAGGTGCCGCTGAGATTTATCCACCTGTACAACCGTGCCTTTCAGGTGATAGCGCCGCATCTGGCTTTGACTTGTCCCGCGGCACGCGGCCGCCGACAGGCTCAGAATCAATGCCAGCGCAAACAACAGCCGCGCCGCGCTTGAGCTCGCTTTGGCAGATCCCGTCATCATCACTTCCATCTACTTACTGATATCAGGGCTAACGCGGACGCGCAAGCACAGGCGCAACTTTAACGTTGTGAAGCTATCCAGGCCGAAAGAGATCTGAGGGAGTTCGCCGGAGGCGAAATTGCAGAGGTCTTTGCTTCCTGCCTGGCGTTATTGGGCGATGCGGCCTTGAATCGCGCGTTCCGGATCGATGTGGCTCTTTTCCAGAAGCACGCCCGTGGATCGTTCCATTTCCACCAGTGCTCTCGCGTAACTGGCGCGGGCTTGTACTTCGACGAGTTGAGCATTCAGCAGATTCCTCTGGGCCAGAATGACGTTGTAAGGTGTGGAGAGTCCCGCCGCCCGCTTCTTTTGCTCTGCGTCCAAAGATTGGCCGCTGAACTCCACGGCTGAGCTGGCCGCCGTCACCTCCGCTTTGGCTTGCATCAACCGGATGCTGGCGGAGCGCACCTCCATTCCAATGTGATTTTGGATCCGTTGCAGGGATATTTCCGACTGTCGTTCCAGCAGACCGGCGCGCGCGTTATCGGCTTGGGCGCTGCGGTTCTTGATCGGGATGACAAGCGAAAAACCAATGGCATATTCGGGATACTTCAAATGAATGAACTGATTCAATTCCTGGCCGGCGCCTCCTTTCACCAGAATGGGAATACCACCGGGCGGGGAAACCATCTGGTCTCCGGAGAGTCCCGCAGTGGCGAAAAATCCAAACACATTGAATGTTGGCTTAAGAAACTTCTGCGTCACCTTCACCGCCACCTCGTTGTTCATCACGCTCGCTTGTGCCTGAGGCACCTCGGGGCGATTCTTCGCCGCGAGCGAGATCGCTTCTTCGAGCGGCGGAATATCCGCCTCTTGAGGATCAGGCAGCGGGTCCGTGGCCACAATGGCCGCGTCTGCTAACGCGTCCGTGATCTGCCTGCCAAAGAAGGTCTTGAGCGTCAAGGCCAGCTGCTGGAAGTTGGTTTGGGCAACGATCAGGTCCCGTTGGGTTGAGGCCACCTGTGCCTGCGCCGATACTACATCCAGGGGCGCCAAGGTCCCGATCTCGGCCTGTCTCTTATTGTCTTCATAGAGTTGCTGGGCCGCCTGTAACGCTTGCTGTGTTGCTTTCACCTGTTCCTGGGCTGCTACCACATCCCAATAGCTGGCTTCTGCCTGGGCCAGGGCCGTATTGACCTGCTGCAGGAACCACTCTCGCACGAACTGGACATTATTTCGCGCCACGCTTTGAAATCGCCGATTGAACGCCATCCCGAAGCCATTTGTCAGTTGCTGAACGACCGAGACGCCCATTCTGGTGATTACATCGGGATTGTAGATCAGGGATCGTTGCGTACTGCTTTGGCGCAGATTGGCGATATCCACGCTGAAGCCGGTTCCGGTCGGAAAGCTCTGCAGGTAGCCGAACGAGAAGAAAGTAGTATTCGTAGCCACAACGGGAGAGCCGGCCACTACCACTGTGTTCAAGGGGCTTGTCGTGCGGTCCCAGCTCAGATCGAAGGTGAATGCCGGATCAAACGAGCCGCGCGGCGACAAAGTGAACGATCTCGTCGCGCCTGAAATGGAACCAATGCCGCCAATACCGCCAAAGGCCCCTCCTCCGCCTCCCACTCCGGCTCCAATGGCGGCCGAAAAGAGCGCGTCCGGAATACTGGCGCCCACCGCTTGAACGCCTCGGGCCGCCTGCCCTCCCTTGGCGCGCAGGAGATCCGCCTGCGCGGAATAATTGAAAGAGCGAGCTTCCGCAAGATTGAGGTTGTTTTCCACTACCGCAGTGGCCAGTTGCGCGAGGGATAGTTCGATCTTGCCTTCGCGAATCATCTCGGCAAGAGTCTTTGAGTTGGTCAGATCGACAGGCCGAATCTGGCGGGGCTTGTAGGCTGAGAGCACCCCCGGGAACCACTTGGGGTTCGTACTGTAGCCAGCCGTTTTGGGCTGCGAGGTTTGAGCCAGCGACGCCTGTGCGGCGAGCAGAACAATAAAGACCAGAGTACCGAGGGTCCCCAGGCGCGAACGTTCCCGCCACACCCCCTGCGCTCGGCGGCGGTCGGACGGCTTGAGCATCTTCCGATCAGCTCGAACGTACATCATCTTCTTACCGGCCCCCGAGATTGGATCCCTTGTTAAAGGGAGGGGCCGGCATCTTGGTGATGCTTCCGTTCAATGCATCGTTAAATGTTATTCCGTTCCGGTCCAGGGTGGCTCCGCGAGCCTCATCTATGGCCACCAAAGCTTTGGCGTAGGCGTCAGCAGCCTCGATTTCCGCATACTGTGCCGTGGTCAGGTCACGCTGACGCAAAACGACGTTATAGAAGGTGGACGCTCCGACAGCCAATTTCTTTTGCTCCGCATCCAGAGACTGTTGGGCCAGATTCACCGCTTGGTGCGCGGCTTCTTCCTGCGCCTTTCCTTGGACCAAACCGATCATCGCCTGTCGAATGGTGAGCTCAGCCTGGTTGCGCAAAGACTGCAAGCTGATTTGCGCCTGTTGGAGCTCGAACTGCGCCCGCAAGTTGTCCGCCTGCGCGGCGCGATTTTTGAGCGGAAGCGTCAAGGCGAACCCCACAGATTCTTCTGGGAAAGTAGCGTGGACCATTTGCGACAACGATGCAGCCGTTCCCGACGGGACGGTCGTACCCGGTGCAAGGCCGACTGTATTGCAGGTTGCTCGGGCCGTCACAATACAGTTGCCTTGCAGACCCGCGGACGCGTATTGGCCAAAAACGTTCCCGGTCGGAAGTAGGTTATTTGCCGTGTATTGAGTGGATATCTGTTCGTTCTGTAAGTTCATCTGCGCGGTCTTCAGGTCCGGGCGGTTGCGGTAGGCATCTGCCAGGGCATCCTGGACCGACGGAATATCGCTGTCCCGAGGCTCCGGCAATGGATCCGTGGTCACGATTTCCGCTGATTCCAGATCGGAATCGATGCGTTTGCTCAACAGATTTTTTAACGTGACTTCCTGGATTTGAAGATTGGTTCTGGCGATCACCAGATCGCGCTGGCTGGCTGCCACCACAGACTGGGCGGAGACAACGTCCAGCGGCGCCAAAGCTCCAACTTCGGCCTGCCTTTTGCTGTCATCATAAAGTCTCTGGGCGGTGGCGAGGGATTGCTCCGCCACCTGCACGTTCGCCAGGAACTGCGCCATGTCCCAATAGGCGTTTTCCACCTGCGCAATCGTCTGTTGCAGTTGGTTCTGAAATATCGCACCGGAAACGTTCTCATTGTTCCGCGCAACCAGCAGGAATCGTAGGTTCGACTTGAACCCCAAACCGCTCAGCAGAGGCTGGTTGAAACCCATGGACATGCGGGTCGCAACCGTCGGATCGAAGAGCAGGCTTTGCTGCGTGGAGGAGGAGCGCAAGCCGTTGAGGCTCACAAAGAAACTCGTGCCGCTCGGCAGAAGCTGCGTATAGCTGCCGCTGTAGGATGCCGAATAACCTGTAACTGTCGGAATGCCGGCGACCACCAGCGTATTGAGAGGTTCCACAGTGCGGTCCCAGCTGAAGTTGTAATTGATCGTGGGATCGAACGTTCCCACCGCGGGGATATTCACGGCCCCGCTTCCGCCGCTGATTCCGCCGGCGTTCCCGACTCCTCCTCCGGCGACCGCTGTGCTGACGCCTACGCCCAGCGCTCCCGCGCTCAGACCCAGGGGAATGGTCGCACCTGAAAATCCGCGGGCGGCCGAACCGGCAGAGGCCCGAAGCACATCGCTTTGGGACATGGGAACCACCTGGCGCTCCACGGAAATGTCCAGGTTGTTCTCGATAGCCAGCGCCAGGGCATCCGCCATGGAGATTTCCAGCTTGCCATCGTGGATCAGGTCCCGAAGCCGGGGGGAATTCTCCAGTGAGATGGGGGGAATCGTCTGCTGCCGGTATGGGGCGGTAAAGTGGCCAAACCAATGGGGCCCCTTCGAGTAATCCTGCACAAATGCGTTGCCTTGAGGAGCTTGGGAGCTAAGGTGCGCCGGTGCAAGGCCAAGCAGGACAACGCTGACGATCACGCTTCCAAACCACTTCCTTCCCCTCATTTCGAACCTCCCTCTGAATCGCTCTTCTCAGCCGCCCTGAAGATTTGTCGGCACAATTGAGTTGCAGCGTCTAGTTGTAACGTCTGGCCGCCCAGAAATGTTTCAAGTTTGTAGGCGCAGCCGCCCCCCGGGTCACGCGCCGAATTCGGGCAAGCTTCTGCAGATAAAACGAAGTCCTGCAAAGCACAGCAGTCTAACAGTGCCGTTTCGGTTTTGACAACGCGGCACTGAGGACTTCGATGCCCAATAGCGCGTGGTCGGAATCGACGTTCAGCACGCCTTGGAAATCATGTATTTGAAACGCTCGAAACGGGATCGCTATCCGGCTCGAAAGCGGGATTTGCCTAAGCGTTGGCTACGCGCGGCGGTAGTCGTCGGCCCAGGCGAGGAATTCGCGCAGGCGGCGGCGTTCGCGCCAAAGAAGCGAAAAAAAACGCGAGGCGCCGGCGGGCTCGGCTTCGGGACCGAAAAACGTCTCCATGCGCCAGCGCAGGTAGGGACTCTTCCAGGGCCGCAGGCGATAGCCTCGCGATACCTTCCAGTAATAGCGCAGCACGCGCAACATTATAATGTAAGCGGTCTGGGCTGAAAGTCACTGTCTCCCGCAATGCTCGGATTGCAAGAGCGCGCAATGAAGTGTACCTTGTGTACCCGCTCGAAAGCGGCAAGAAGGGAAGCTAGGGAGAGGTGAGGCGATGAACCGTCGTGATTTCCTGCGTTCGGCCGGTGTGATATCTGCGGGCCTGGCACTTCCAAAGGTGACGCGCCTGTTTGCCGAAAGTCCGGCCTCAGCAGGTTGGCGTACCTTCGACTTAACCACGCGCGTCGAAATCCTCAAGCCCTCGGGAACCACGCGCATATGGCTGCCAGCCGGGCTCCTCTCCGAAACGCCTTTCCAGAGAACTCTCGCCAATACGTTTCATGCCGAGGGCGGCGCTGCAAAGTTAATCGAAAGCAAGGCCGACGCGCTGGGAATTATTGCTGCGGAATTTCCGGCAGGCGTGAAGCCGGTGCTCACGCTCACCAGCCGCATCACTACGAAAAATATCGCGGTAGACGTCACGGCGCGCGGCAAAGCACCGCAGGCAAAAGCCGTGGAGTTGCAGTATTGCCTCCGGCCTACGCATCTCCTGCCTACAGACGGAATCGTGAAGGCCACGGCGGCCGAGATCACCCAGGGCGCGCGCACCGACGTGGCTAAGGCGCGCGCGATCTACGAATGGATCGTGGACAACACTTTTCGCGATCCGAAAACGCCCGGCTGCGGCCTCGGCGACATTCGGTTCATGCTCGAATCCAAGGATCTCGGCGGGAAGTGCGCCGATCTCAACGCACTTTACGTCGGCCTGGCGCGTGCAAGCGGCCTGCCAGCGCGCGACGTCTACGGCATCCGCGTAGCCAAGTCGGAGCTGGGATACAAGAGCCTCGGCACGGCTTCCGAAAACGTAACCAAAGCGCAGCACTGCCGCGCCGAGGTTTACCTTAGCGGCTACGGTTGGGTTCCCGTCGATCCTGCGGACGTGCGCAAAGTCGTGCTCGAGGAGCCGCCCGGTAATCGGCCGCTCGACGACGAAATGGTGAAGAAGGCGCGGGTGCGGCTATTCGGTTCGTGGGAGATGAACTGGATTGCCTACAACTTCGCGCACGATGTCGCTCTGCCCGGATCGAGCGGCGCGCCACTTCCATTCTTGATGTATCCGCAGGCGGAAACCGCCGGCGGCCGCCTGGATTGCCTCGATCCGGATGGCTTCCGCTACGAGATCACGTCACGAGAGATCGCGCCGGTGAATAGCGGCACCCGATCATCGCTTTAATCGCAAAGCCGCCTTGTCATTCCGAGGAGCGGAGCGACGAGGAATCTGCTTTGGGTCGTCGCTTCCGCGAAAAGCAGATTCTACGTCTATCCTCTCCTAACTCCAGCCCATGCGATGGCGGAGCGCCGTAATGTGCGCCACGTGATGTTTCCCGTGCCAGCAGTACGTCGTCAGCAAATCGTCCAGGGTCATGGTGCCGCGCTCGGGATGCACCAGGCGGCGTGCAAAATCCTCGGGCCTCATGGCGCGCAGGAGTATCACCCATCTTTTGTGCAGCGCTTCGAGCAACGTCAGCGAAACCTCAATCGGCGTCTCCTGCGAATCGCTTAATTTCGCCCAGAGTGCTTCGTCATACGGTTTGATCGTCGGCTCGCCTTCGGTGAGCGCCAGCTTGACGCGCACATAGGAATTCATGTGGCTGTCCGGCAGATGATGGACCAACTGCCGCACCGTCCAGCCTCCCGGACGGTACGGAGTGTCCAACTGCTCGGGCGAAAGTCCAGATATGGCTGCCTTCAGGCGGTCCGGCGTTTGCGCAATGGCGTCGATGGCCTCGCGACGCTCGTCAGGAGTCAGCGCCGGCTTTGAGGGACATCGCCCCATGGGATAACGCAAATCTTGCATGGCTGCTAATTCCCTTTTCTGTGTGCTTTGACGGGTGAATTCGGCTCTGCTGCCGCGCCTTTCGTTGACTCGAGCTCCGCTTTCGCCGAATCGAAAAACTGCTGCACGATTTTTCGCGCGGCTGCGTCCAGCATTCTCTGCCCCACCGACGCGATCAAGCCGCCGACGTGCGCCTCGCCCGTATAGGCGATCTCAGTCGTGTCGCCCTTTGGGGTGAGCTCGATGCGCCCTTCACCTTTCACGAATCCCGGCAAGCCCTTGCCGTCCAATTTCAGAATCAGCGAATGCGGCGGCTTCTTTTCGGCAAACTCCAGCGTGCCGGCATATTTCCCGGATATCGCCGCGATTCCAAATTTCACTGCAGCCTTGTAGCGGTCCGGGCCGTCGGGTTCGAGTTGCTCGCAGCCGGGAAGCAATCGCGATAGCCGCGGAGCATCCGTGAGCAGCGACCATACTTCAGAGGGAGGCGCCGGCAAAGTAACGGTGCCCGCGAGCTTCACACGCCGCCCCGCGATACGCCGCGCGCTGCTTCGATTGCCCGCGCAATGGCCCGGCGGGTGAACACGCGGGCCATCTCGCGGCGATATTCTCCCGAGGCGTGGAGATCGGAAAGCGGCTCCACTCCCTGAGCGGCATTGCGCGAAGCATCTTCGATGACTTTGTCAGAGATGGTCTTGCCGTTGAGCGCGCGTTCCACAGCTTCGGCGCGAAAGGCCTTGGCGGCGAGTCCGGTGATTCCGATGGCCGCCCGTTCGATTGCCTTGCGTCCATTGCCGAGAAGTACATTTGCCGCTACTCCGACAATGGCGAAGCCTGAAGCCGGCTGATGCAGCTTCTCGTAAGCTGTGCCGGATTGTGGCGGGCGCGGCGCGATGCGTATCTGCGTGAGGATTTCGCCGGGATGAAGCTGCGTCGTGAGCATGTCCACAAAGAAATCGCGCGCCGGGATCGTTCGTGTGCCCGACGTATTCGCCGCAATGATTTCCGCATCGAGCGCGAGAATGGCCGCGGGATAATCGCCGCCCGGATCGGCATGCGCCAGGCTGCCGCCGATCGTGCCGCGATTACGTACCTGGACGTCGCCGATTTGCGCGGCCGTCTGCGGAAGCAAAGGACACTTCGCTGCCAGCAGCTCCGAATGTTCGATTTCCGAGTGCGTAGTCAGTGCGCCGATGGCGATCTGGCCATTCTCTTCGCGGATATAGCTCATGCCGCGCAGATGGCCGATATCGATCACGTAGCGCGGCGCGGCCAGGCGCAATTTCATCAGCGGCAATAGACTATGGCCGCCGGCGAGCAATTTGGCTTCG
>Ga0209158_1002435_pt1 | contig 11449 bp, 10 predicted proteins | sample GraSoiAngelo_140_FD_185897 | JGI IMG/M metagenome (GOLD analysis project Ga0209158, IMG submission 185897) | Grasslands soil microbial communities from the Angelo Coastal Reserve, California, USA - 14_0929_12_30cm (SPAdes) (version 2) | ecosystem: Environmental > Terrestrial > Soil > Grasslands ...
CGCGTCTCCGTGATGCGCACCACCCATTCCTCGCGCAACAGCGTACGGTTCTGCCGGAGGTGCGCCACCAGCTCACGCAGAAGCTCTGAGGGCGCTTCACTCCGCACCAATTCCCCTCCCGGACTGCTCACTTGTCTGGACATAAATCGATTCTCCTTGCGCTGGACGGTCTCCAGCTGTACCGGCAAATGGGGTCCCCCACGAATTCCCAACAAATACCATGACTTACCTGCCCCCTCAAGCAAGTCAACCCCTGCTTTTTATCTCAGGTAAACACCTGAGTCCCGAGCTAAACTCTTGTCAGCGTTGATGAGCCAGTCTTTCCCCTTGCAGATTCATAGATGCCTCGTCAAGCGAAAGCATTAGTGGATTCACCCGCACTAACCCTACGGTCCTTACCGGCTTGTCGATTATGCAGATCGATGAAACGATGTCCTTTCCAGTGAGGCACCTCTTTTACACTTGCTGGCAGGAGGGGTCATGCCAATACACGAATTGCGGACCGCTAACCAACTGCAGGCTGCTCGCTTCAGGACGGGTTTGCCGAACCAAGTGACTAACCGCAGAGTTCTGGCCATGGGCCGAAGGAACGGCCCAGGGAAGGAGGGCCTTGAGGAGGTTCTGTCCTCTGCTCTGCAAACCGCAGACAATGAACTTGGTCAGATTCTGCAGGAAGTGGACGAGATTACCAAAACGCTAAAGTTAGACGCTCCCGACCTGCAGGCCCTCAGGGCTGCAGCTCCCCCGGCCGTCTGGTGTGCCGTTAGGCAGGCCCTCTTGGACAGAGAGCTGCGTCATTTGGCTCTCACTGACGAACTAACCTGCCTGTACAACCGGCGCGGGTTTTTTGCCGCCGCGGTGCAGCAACTCAAGCTGGCGAGCCGACAGGCGCAGAGCCTTTTGCTGTTGTACTGTGACGTTGACGGTCTGAAGAAGATCAATGATTCCTATGGGCACCAGGAGGGAGATCTCGCGCTGATCCGCGCTGCAGATGCCCTGGAACGTACATTCCGTGATTCTGACATTGTGGCTCGCCTCGGTGGAGATGAATTCGTCGTACTGGCGCTCGAAGCTTCCGGCCAAACCCGGGAAGTTTTGCTCCGCCGATTGGAAAAGCGTGTCAAGAAGTCGAACGCAGGTGAATCTCGCTACGAACTCTCGCTCAGTGTCGGCGTGGCCCGGTTTAATCCGAAGCGTACCATCTCGCTCGGCGACCTTATGGCGCAGGCGGACAAGGCCATGTATGAGAAAAAACGAAGCCATCAGAAACTCAACAGAGGCGACGCCTGAACGGTACGCGGCCGGGGCCCCTGAATAAAGATAGTTCTGCAAAAGGTACTGGTCCTAATGCTTCTGGAAGGGAGAAGCGCGTCCCGCTGGACGTCCAGGCGTACCTCGGGACCTACGAGCAGTTGCTCGCTGCTGAAAGGGCCATCACCGTGAACGTCAGCCCCCGCGGTGCCCGCGCGATAACCAGACTTCTCCTGGCGGGCCGAAGAGCGGCCGTGGCCCGCGGCATTGTCGAACGAGTTTCGCCTGCAAGCGAGAGTGATTTACTGGCAGGCTCTGACGACCGGGTATTTCTGCGTGGGATTAAGATTTGAGGCTGGTTTCACTCACTTTGGAGATCATCCCTGGCGTTAGGATTCCATGATAAACATCGACGCTGTGCGGAAGATCAAAGAAGGACAGGCACGCCGGCTTGCCGCCCTTCGTTGTCCTCAGGGCAGCAGGGCGATCTGATTGTGCCTCTACGAACAGATAGGCTACGTCTGGTCGATCAAGCGGTGGTGGATGGCGTAGAGGGCCAGTTCGAGGCGGTCGGAGACGCCGAGTTTGTCGAAGATGTTGTGCAAATGGTTTTTGACCGTTTGCTCGGAGATAAAGAGTTTTTCGCCGATCTCCTTGTTGCGGAAACCCTGCGCGACGAGTTGCACGATTTCTTTCTCGCGGTCGCTGAGCAACGGCTTTTCGCGGCGCGGGCCGGATTCGCTCGACTTCGAAAACGCCTTCATGACTTCGGCAGTCATGCGGTTGTCGAGCCAGATTTCGCCGGCATGCACGCGGTGGATGCTCTTTACTAGAAGATCGGTGGCGGACTGCTTTAGCACCACGCCGCGTGCGCCGAGACGCATGGCGCGAACAACGTCGCGATCGTCTTCCGCGGCGGTCAAGACGACAACTCGCGTCGGCAAGGTGTCGAAATTGACTTCCTCGAGAACGGCCAGACCGTCTTTGTCCGGCATGCGCAGATCGAGGAGGAGAATATCGGGCTTGAGCTTGGCGAGGAGCTTGATGCACTCCGCTCCGTTCTGGGCTTCCCCGACAATGGTGATGTCTTCGTCGGAATCGAGAAGCTTCCTCAAGCCGTCGCGAAAGATCGCGTGGTCGTCGGCTAGTAGTACCCGTATCTGCTGTTTTGTCTTGGCCATATCAACCGAGCGGAACTTCAATCGTTAGACGCGCTCCATGCCCCGGGTTCGACTCGACAGTCAAAACCCCACCCACGGTACGCGCTCGCTCCTTAATGGAAATGGGACCCAACCGCAATCGATCCAATTCATCGCCGGTGAACCTACCAGCGAAACTAAACCCCTCGCCGTTGTCGTCCACTACGAGTACTAGACGGCTGTCATCCTGCGACAGTTTTACCACGACATGGGAAGCCTTGGCATGTTTTTTTATATTGTTGAGTGCTTCCCGGTAAATCTGGAAAATCTCGCGGCAAACGCGGTCCGGAGCGCGCAGCTGTGCCGAATCGATCAGCACATCAAGGGCGACAGTGGATTCGTTGCGGTACCGCTCGGCAAATCCGCGCATCAGGTCAACCAAATCAGCGCTCTGCACCCGGAGCGGACGCAGGTCTGTGACGGTCTGACGCAGCTCTGCGCCCTCGTTCTTGACGGTCTGTTGGAGGCTGGCAAGGCCGCTGACGGCCTGGTCAGGCGCGGCAGGAACCCGGCGCCGCAAGACGTCCAACTGGATTTCGATGCTCAGGAGGGTCTGAAGAATTCCATCGTGGAGGTCGCGCGCAATCCGGCTGCGCTCGGCCTCGATGGCTCGTGCGCGTAAATGCCTCAAAAGAAAGATGTTTTCTAGCGCAGGAGATACATGCGCCGCGATGCTTTCAAGCCAGGCTAAGTCCTGTTTTTGAAATGAGTTACGGCCATTCAACAAGAAAATCCTGCCACTTGCTTGTCCTTCCTGATCGAATGCCACGGTCAGCAGAGACCGCACTTTGAGTTCCTGCTGCGCCGGCCCGGGCAGCCGCGGCAGATTCTTTATCACCCTGCCATCTCGGCGGTCCCAGCCGAAACCGGAACCCGGTTCGTTGAGGGAGTTCCAGCAAATTGCTGCATCCATGTCGTCCAGCAGAAAACCGTCCGTGCGCGAGAGCGGCATGCTCTCTGGCACCAGCCGCTCACTTTCGCCCGCTTTCAGCCGCCACAGAAAAATACGCTCCAGATCCGTGTCGCGATAGAGCAATAGAGCTTCTTCCGTACTAAACGTGGTGGCCAGCTCCTCAAGAAAGAGCCGCAGCGACTCCGCGAGCCCTTGATCCACTTGCATCGTTGCGTTGATGCGCGAAAAGAAATCGATTTGCGCCGCAAACCGCCGGTTAAGGTCGCCGAGATAGGCGAGGCCTACACCGCCGGCAAATGTTCCGGCCAGCAGCCCTAGCCAGGCGACCACGCGCATCCAGTCTATTTCGCCACGTCCCGCCGTCCGCAAAACCAGGACTAGAGACAGCGCGCCGGCAAGGGGGACGGTCAAGGCAAGTCCCCAGCGTATGCCTCCCGCATAGCAGATGAACATGAACGGAAACCACACTGGCACCGTGGAAGGGCTGATATAGATGAAATATCCCAGTGCCAACAAATCGCACACGAGCGGCAAATGCCAGGAGCGTCTGCGGAGCAGCCGCTCCAACTGGGTCACGAGGAGCGCAACGACCAGATAAGCGACGAGAAACGAAACGGAGCGCCGCAGTTCGTGCGAAGGCGGCTGCTCCAGAACTGCCAGCAGCGCCAGCAAAATAAAAACCGGCCGCGCGTAAACAATCTGGCGGTCGAAATGGTGCCGGTCCGTTTGATGGGGGCTCATGCGCGGGGACGCGTGTCCTAAGCATGTAGTCTAACAGGTGGGCGAAGTTCGTGCCGCGGCGTGCTCCAGGTTGCAACCCGCAGGATGAGCGATGATCGACGGCAAGAGACAGGCCCGCCGCGCAATTGCTCGCCCCACTGAACCTCATCATTCGCCAAGTTCGCAAAGCAGGAATCGTGTGCGGGAGAGTGGATGGCAACCGTTTGTCAAATTCTTCGTGCATCTTTACACACGGGCGAGCTAGTATCTTTGTAAATAAAACTCGATTTCATATTCAGGAATCGCCTGCTTTCCGCTAAATGGAATCCACGCCTTCTAGCCTTAGCACCGCATCACATCCCATATTGTCAAGACTCTTTGGCCCGCAGGCCCCATGGACGCCGACGACTTACGGCGCTTTAGGAGGTCTAGTCGTTCTTTGGGTGGCAGAATTGATTGTGACTTGGGGAGCGTGGGGCAACCTCACAATCGATTCGGGACACGAAATGTATGTTCCAGCATTGTTAGCCGGCGGGAAGACGCTATATCGGGACACCTGGTTCATGTATGGGCCCGCCGGACCGTATTTCAACGCGTACCTATTTCGGCTCTTCGGGATTCACCTGAGCGTCTTGTATTGGGCGGGGGCGCTCTCTGCTTTGCTATCTTCCGTAATGCTTTACGTAACCGGAATGTATCTTTCTTCCTGGCTGATGGGCTGGACGGCTGGTGCCGTGCTCCTGCTGGAGGCCTTTGCGCCGTCCCTGTTTTGTTTCCCTTTGCCATACAGTTTTTCGGCGGTTTACGGATGTACGCTGGGCTGCATTTTCCTGTATGTGGCAATAAGAGCGTCCGATTCCCGGGGATGGTGGTGGATATTCTGGGCCGGCTTGCTTGCGGGTATCGAAGTGTTGATGAAGCCGGAATTCGGTCTGGCGTGTTATGTCACCCTCTTGTCCCTCCTTTTGGTGCGCTGGCTGCAGCAGAAGTCCTCGAAGCTTCTTGCTACGGACGTTGGGGCGACGTTGCCCGGAATCGTCGGGTGCGCGGTCGTAATTCGGTGGATGATCTCCCTTGGCGGTGCGGAGTTCCTCACGCAAGAAAATTTGATTACTTGGCCGACTTCGTACTTCATGAAGACATTCGGCAAAATGAGACTAGAACGAACGGGGTTTTCGCTGACAGCGGCCGCCTTCGAGGAAGCGTTGTGGCGTGCCTTCGGACTTGGCCTGGCGTTGCTGGTCGTGTACGCCGGCTTTTGGCGGAAGGACAAGAGCCGGCATTGGCTTGTGGTCCGAACGGCGCTCTATTTCATTACCGCCTTTTACTTTGTTCGATTCTTTCTCGGCTACGGTGATCCGGACCCTTTGTTGAACACCCTTTCTCTCGTGTTTTTTCCGCGAGACATGGTCATCTATATTGGCTTTGCCGCGCCCCTAGTCTTCTGGCAGTGGTGGAAGAAGAGGTCCGGCGGAGAATTCTCGATAAGCGCGGGTTTGCCAATTCTGTTGATCTACTCCAGCACCCTCGCATTTCGAATTTTGATGAGGATGATACCATCCGAATACGCCATCTACTACAACGGTCCCGTGGTTCTTTCCTTTCTCCTGCTATTGCGATGCATAGTTCCCCACGCCAAGTTATCGCGCCGCTATGCCTTCCTCGGCGAAGTTGCGCTGTGTGCGGGCTGCCTTGCACTTGTTGGGATTCCGACGGTGAAGCAAGAGTATTTTGCCAAGGATTATGTCCCGCTTGTGACTTCGCGAGGCACTGTGCGTCTCGACAAGGTCATGAAACAAAACTATGAGGCAGCTATCCAATTCATGAAAGAAAAGACCGCACGCGGTCAGAGGGTTCTCTCTGTCCCAGAAGACACAAGTCTCTACTTTCTTGCAGAAACCGAATGCCCGATCCGTGTTTACTCTCTCACGCCTGGAGTGATCGCCCCGGGGAAAATGATGAACGAAGTCATCCAAGAGATTGACACAAAGCGCGTGGACTATCTGCTATGGTCCAATCGCGTATTTGTCGAGTACGGTGTGCCGGTCTTCGGCAAAGATTTCGACCGAGAACTTGCAAACTACCTAAAAACTCACTATCGGCGAGTAGGCCCGGTGAGGCCCCTTGACATAGATTCCTTGCGATGGACAGCGGTAGTGTGGGAAAGGAACCCTCCGGAGCCCTTGCCTTAGGGCCGCCAGTTTGTGCCTCTTCGTTCCGCCTGCTCCGTAAAATCCTCGACGCATGATCCCTGGGGGAGGGAGGTCAAGTTGGGGTGCCATGCGAGCCGGTTGCAGCCTTTTCCAGAGAACCCTTCCACCAATTCAGTGTCTGTCGGATTCCTTCTTCGAGACTCAGGCGCGGATGCCAGCCGACTTCATTTTTCAGTCGGTTGACGTTTGCCCAAATGCGATCGGGAATCGCAGGCGATTCGCGGACACCAAACTGAATGAGTACGCTTCTTCCCGTTTGACGTCCGATCTCAAGAAGGACTTCGCTCAAACAGACGGGATTTCCCGATCCAACGTTTACAGGTCCGGTTGTGCTGGCGCCGAGCAGAGTGACGAATGCCGACGCCACATCGCTGACATGGAGGAAATCCAGGATCTGCGCGCCATTTGAACAAAACGCAGCCGTACCAGAGAGCAAACAACGAATGACGTAAGCGACAATGCGGTTGGGCTCCTCGAAAGGACCGTAAATGAAGAAAATGCGACCCCAGGCGGCGCTGAGGCCACGTTGCCGACTCAGCAGTTCGAGGTGTTGTTGTGATTCCAGCTTGCACTTGCCGTAGAGGCTGTCGGGCAAAAGTGGCGTTGTCGTCTCCTCACATTCCCCGGCATGTCTGCCGTATTCCGCGCAACTACCCGCTCCAACAAACCGCTCTCCGCCGTTTTCTGCAAAAGCTTGCATCAATTCCCGGCTCGCGCGAACCCAGGCCCGATTCTCTGGAGCTTTCCAAAACTTGCCGGGTACGGCGTACCAAGCGAAGTGAAGCAGGAATTCCGGGCGCAAAGTCCTAAGCAGCGAGGCGGGTGCACCAGGAGTCAGCAGGTCGCGCTCGTGCCAAGCAACGTTGTCAAAGAGCGGGTGACGATGAGGAAGCCGGGACACAGCATGCACTTCGTAACCTCTCTCCAGAAGTAGCGGGAGACAATGACGGCCGAGAAAACCTCGGGCACCGGTAATCAGAACTCTTTTCATGGCCGAAAATCAGGGAATGACCGATCGCGCTCAGAAAGAATGGCTTCCTTCATCGGCCAGTCGATGCCGAACAAGGCATCATCCCAGCGAACTCCTCTTGCGCACTCTGGCCGATAACTCTGGGAAATTTGATAGAAGACCTGGCTATGGTCTGCGAGGCACTGAAAGCCATGGGCGCAGCCCTCGGGAATGTACAGTGCCCGGTGATTGACGGCGTTCAATTCGGCGGCAAACCACCTACAATAGGTGGCAGAAGATGGGCGCAAATCGAGAACTACATCGTAGACTGCTCCTGCCTGACAGCGCACGAGCTTGGTTTCAGCATATGGCGGGGTTTGGTAGTGCATTCCGCGAACCGTGCCGCGGCGCACGTTGTAGGACAGACTGCATTGGGCGAGCTCGGAAACCAGCCCTTTGCTTTTCATTTCCTCGGAGCACCAGGTACGGGCGAAGAATCCGCGTTCGTCAATCGCGGGTTCAATTTCCACGAGGTACACTCCAAGCAAGGGAAGAGCAATCCACTTCATGCGATTATTTCCACTTTCGGAACAGGGATAACGAACCGGCCGCCCCATTGCCGGATTTCCGCGAGCTGTTCAACGATCTCCTCCCGCAAGTTCCACGGCAGAATCAAAACGTAATCGGGCCGGGTTTTCCGGAGCATTTCCGGAGAATAGATGGGGATGTGTGTCCCCGGCAGGAAGAGATTCTGTTTGTGTGGATTTAAATCTACGGTGTAATCCATAAAGTCCGAGCCGATTCCGCAATAGTTGAGCAGGGTATTCGCCTTCGCGGGGGCGCCATAGCCAGCTAGGTTTTTCCCACTGTTCTTGGCCTCGAGCAAAAATTGCAGGAGCGACCTTTTCGTGACGCGTACTTTTTCGGCAAAGCCAGCGTACTTGGACAAGTCGCGGATCCCGGCGGCAATTTCTTGCCTCCTCAGCTGCGCGACAGAGGAGTTCTGCGGCACGGTCTCATTGTCGGCATGGGCGACGTACAGCCGCAGTGATCCTCCATGAGTCGGAAGTTCGTCAACGTCGAAGATGCGGAGACCGTGCTTGTGGAAAAGCTCCTCGGCAGTGCAGAAAGAAATGTAAGAGAAATGTTCATGGTAAATCGTGTCAAACTGTCCGCCCTCGATCAGCCGAAGCAGATGGGGAAATTCGACAGTCACGATTCCTTGAGGCTTGAGCAACAGCTGAAGACCTTGTACAAAGCCGTTCAGGTCGGGAACATGGGCCAAGACATTGTTGGCAACGATCAAGTCAGCGCAACGTCCCTCCGCTGCCAATTCAGTAGCTGTACCTCTACCGAAGAATCGCGCGACTGTCGGAACGCCTCTGCTCCTTGCAACGTCGGCAACATTTTGCGCCGGCTCCACGCCAAGGACGGGAACACCCTTCGTCAGAAAGTATTGCAACAAGTAGCCGTCGTTGCTGCCAATCTCCACGACCAGGCTATGCCTATCCAGATGAAAACGCTTAGTGGCATGTTCAGCGTATTCCCGCGAATGACGAAGCCAGGATTCCGAATACGAGGAAAAATAAGCATAGCCGCTAAAAATATTCTCGGGCTTTTCGAACTCTTCGAGTTGCACAAGAAAACACTTACTGCATACCCGGGCATGAAGTGGATAGAAGGGTTCCATGCGGTTCAATTGGTCGCCGCGCAAGTAGGCGTTGGAAAGAGGCGACATGCCCAAATCCACAAAGGTATGACGGAGCGGTTCTTCGCAAAAACGGCAATTGGGCGGGCTTGTCACCCCAAGATCTCCGGCCGAGATAAGTGAGACTGGTAAGAACGGATTTGTTGTTCGGTCACCACGCGCATATCTTTTCCGGCTTCGTAGGATTTATGCCAATCCACGGTAGCGCGCAGCGCCGAATCCAGATGCCAATGCGGTTGCCAGCCCAGTTCGGTACGCGATTTGGCGCTGTCAAGTCTCAGGCACCGAGTTTCGGGCGGGTGCGCTCCTGGATCGCTGCTCCAAGTGAAACCCTTCCCCGAAAGATTCTGAAGACGATCCAGAATCTGCCTGACAGGAATGATGTCCGCTTTTTCCGGGCCAAAATTCCAGCTGCCCGAAAATCGTTTTGGGTCATTGCATAGCTGCTCGGCCAGCATTAAATAGCCGCGCAAAGGTTCGAGCACATGCTGCCAGGGACGGACCGCGTCAGGATTTCGCACTCGGAGCTCCGTTCTCTGCGAGGCGGACCGAACTGCATCCGGAATCAACCGATCGCTGGCCCAATCGCCGCCGCCAATCACATTTCCAGCGCGTGCGGATGCGACCCCGGCTATGAAATGCAATTTATCCGCCTGAAAAAATGAGTGCCGATAGGCGGACGTGACCATCTCAGCGCAAGCTTTGCTGGCAGAGTAAGGGTCGTCACCGCCCAAACGGTCTGTCTCGCAGTGCGCCGAGTCGTCTCCCAGGTTTTCGTAACACTTGTCTGACGTAACGATGAGCACGCCTCGAATGGAAGGCAGGGTCCGCACCGCTTCGAGTACGTGCGCGGTTCCGATCACATTCGTTGAGAAAGTTCCCACCGGGTCTGCATATGACTCGCGCACCAGAGATTGTGCCGCCAGGTGGAAGACAATTTCCGGTTGGTGCTGATTCAGCACCTTCCGCAAATGCTCCAAATCGAGGACGTCTCCTTGGCAGGAGTGCATTCCCACCGCGACATTGGCCAGCGCAAAAAGGCTGGGCTCCGTGGGCGGCGGCAGTGCATAGCCAACAAGTTCAGCACCTAACTCTTGTAGCCAAAGGGAAAACCAGCTCCCCTTGAATCCGGTGTGTCCAGTGAGGAGTATCTTCTTCTTGCGCCAAAACCCAGAATTCATTTCCACAATTTCCACGGGGCGTTGCCCGAACTCCATAGAGTTTCGAGCTGATTCTTATCGCGAAGCGTATCCATGGGATGCCAAAAGCCTTCGTGGGGATAAGCGGCTAGCTGGCCTTCACGGACGAGCCGCTCGAGCGGTGCGCCTTCCCATACGGTTTGGTCGCCTTCGATGTAATCAATCACGCGCGGCGAGAGAACGAAAAAGCCGCCATTGATCCAGCTATTGCCTTGAGGTTTTTCCTGAAAAGTTACGGCGCGCGCCCCGTCCGTGACCAGCGCGCCAAAGCGGCTGGGCGGTCGAACGGATGTCACGGTGGCGAGCAGGCCTTGCTTTCGATGAAAAGCGAGAAGCGTGTTCACATCTATGTCAGCGACCCCGTCACCATATGTGAGGAAGAAGTCTTGGTCGTCCAAGTACTGGCGAACCCGCTTTAAACGGCCCCCGGTCATTGTCAGAACACCAGTATCAACCAACGTCACTTTCCAGGGTTCTGCGCCGTTCTGGTGAACGTGAAGTTTGTTCTGAGCGATATCGATTGTCACGTCACTCACATGAAGCAGATAGTTCGCAAAGTAGCTCTTTATGACGTAACCCAAATAGCCGCAACAGATTACAAACTCCTGCACGCCTGCGGTGGAAAAAATCTTCATGATGTGCCAAAGAATCGGCATACCACCGATTTCAATCATCGGCTTCGGCCGGAGATGGCTCTCTTCACTGATTCTGGTACCCACGCCGCCTGCGAGAATCACGGCCTTCAAAGCACGCCTCCTGAAGACAAGACAATGACCTAAGAACCAGTCTAGTCCCGATGATTTCGAATCGTTCAAGGAAGCGAGGGGAGTATGTTCTAAATAGCACGAAACCTGATCGGCGCTAGCCAGGTGAGGGGAGAGCAGAGAGAAACAGGGCAGCCGTTCGCGCAGGACTGTCAGTTCAGCGGATCAATCTCAACCGGATGCTCAATGCTACTAATTGCGAGGTTGGCCGTAGTCTGGATTCTCAACTCGCCGTGGCTTACCTGCGCTAAGTCGGTATCACGTGGAAAGAGACGGTCACGCACCCGAATCATCGGAATTTCAACGAGTCTCGAAGTCATAATTCCGACGGCCATGGAGCCCAGGATAAAAACCGCGACGCCCAAATAGGGGATGCGAAGAACGCCGGCAGCTCCCAGCAAGATCAGCCAGGGAACGTGCCACAGGTAAATTGAATATGAGAATCCACCAATGAAAGCGAATGTGCGAAGGAAGACTTGCAGCACCCTTGGCATCAATTCCATCGGTGCGCTGAGCATTCCTATCAGGATGGC
>Ga0209158_1002436_pt1 | contig 11445 bp, 8 predicted proteins | sample GraSoiAngelo_140_FD_185897 | JGI IMG/M metagenome (GOLD analysis project Ga0209158, IMG submission 185897) | Grasslands soil microbial communities from the Angelo Coastal Reserve, California, USA - 14_0929_12_30cm (SPAdes) (version 2) | ecosystem: Environmental > Terrestrial > Soil > Grasslands ...
ACAGCCTGCTCGCGGCGTATCAGCGCGCCGCGAAGGGCGACTCCCTCAATGCCACCGCGTGGGAGAACATCGCGCACGTCTACCAGCAGAAGGGCGACACGCTCAAGGCGATCGACGCCCTGACCCACGAGCTGGCGGGCGAGCCGCACAACATCCAGCTGCGGCTCGGGATCGCGGAGCTGTTGCGGCAGCAGAAGCAGTACGAGCGCGCCAAGGCGATCCTCGACGACGGGCTCGCCAAGAACCCGAACGAGCAGCGGTTCCTGGAGTTCCGGCAACGCATCTGCATCGAGGGCGAGCTGTGGCGCTGCGTGCTGGATGGCTTCGTGGATGTGACACGGAACGACACGTCCAAGCTCGCCGATACGACCGTCCTCAAGGCCGCGCTCGGCGCCGCCCAGCAGATCTCCGACACCCAGCAGCTGCTCTTTTTCAGTCGTGCCGCCGTACGGCATTTCCCCAAGTCGGCCGCTTTCTGGAAGACGTTGGGATCGGCCTACGACTTGAAGGCCCAAAAGGACTCGTCGGTCTGGGCGTACAAGCAGTCCCTGAAGATCGAGCCGACCGACGTCAAGGCGTCGCTGCTGGTCGCCCGGGGCATCGTGGAGGGGTCGACCTGGGACACGGCCCAGGCCAACAAACTCAAGAGCGACACGGCGGCGCTGCACGCGTTGCGCAACGCGTTTGCCGATCGCATCGACAGCGCGAAGGCGTATCTCGCCCCCGCATTGAGCTCCCCCGACTCGACCGACCGTTTGAGCGCGTCCGTGTTCATGCTGACCGCTGGATCGAAGCTCGCGCAGGCGGGTGCGTACGATCGCGCCTACCCGTGGCTCGACCAGTTGTTGCAGCTCGTCGCGCTGCGCACGCCGGCGGACACGGTCGGGCCGCGACAACAGATTCGCCTGCAGGCGAGCTTCTGGTACGGGGTCTCGTCGGTCGCGTCGCTCACGGGACCGTACACCGCGATGGTCAAGTCGAAGAGCTGCACCGAAGCGAAGGCGTTCGACGATCGCCTCGTCCGGACGAAAGACGCACTGATCTTCGGCGCGCGGGTGCATCCGCCCACCGCGAACCAGATGCTCCAGAACGTCGCCAAATTCGAAGCCGTGATGCCGCAGGTGAAGAAGCAATTCAAGTGCAAGAATTTCTGAGGCATTGAATTGACTTCTGCACCGGCCTATATTGCCACCCTCCGTCGCAGGGGGCTGTAGCTCAGCTGGTTAGAGTGCCGGTCTGTCACACCGGAGGTCGCGGGTTCGAGCCCCGTCAGCCCCGCCTGAACCCGCCTCGCGGGACGACGCACCAGGCCCCGCCTGCCACGGCAGGCGGGGCTTTCGTCTTTTTCGGGAGGGCCTTGACCTCCACCTACCATGTTCCGGTCCTGGCCGATGCGGTGCGCGAGTGGACGACGGGCGGCTGCCGTGTCGTCGATGCGACCGTCGGTGGCGGCGGCCACGCGGCGCTGTTCCGGGAGCTGGGCGCCGAGGTGCTCGCCGTGGACCGCGATCCCGAGGCCATCGCCGCGGCGCGCGCCCGCCTGGGCGACGCGGGGATCCGCTACTCCTCCGGCCCCTTCGGCTCCGCCAAGGTGCTGGGCACGATCGAAACGTTCCGCCCCGACCGGATCTTCGTCGATCTCGGCGTCTCGTCCCACCAGCTCGATACCGATGCCCGGGGGTTTACCTTTCGTCCCGGGGCGCTGCTCGACATGCGGATGGCGGCGGGACACGGTGTGACGGCCGCGGACATCCTGAACACCTGGCCCGAAGAGCGGCTGGCCGGTGCGTTCGCCGATCTCGCGGACGAGCCGCGCGCGCGCCGCCTGGCCCGGGCCGTCGTGAGGCGGCGGGTCACGGCTCCCTTCGCCACGAGTGACGACTTCGTGAACGCGATTCGCGAGGCGCGCGGTCCGCGGTCGGGGCCGTCCGACTTCGCGCGGCTGTTCCAGGCGCTGCGGATCGTCGTGAACCAGGAGCTCGAGCAGCTCGACCTCGCGCTGCCGGCGCTCCGCGCCACGCTCGGGCCCGGCGGCCGCATGGCGGTGATCACCTACCACTCGGGCGAGGACCGCATCGTGAAGCACGCGTTCCGCGACTGGAGCCGGTCGTGCGTCTGCCCGCCGCGGCAGCCCGTGTGCACCTGCCGCGGGCGCTCGCTGGGCCGCCTGCTCACGCGCAAGCCGATCCGGCCAGGGCCTGCCGAGGTGCGCGAGAACCCGCGGGCCCGCTCGGCGCAGCTCCGCGCCTTCGAGGTGACGGGGGGCGATGGCGCGAGCTAAAGGCCGTCACTGGGTCGCCCTCTGGCTCGTGGCGTTCCTCGTGACCACGTGGTTGGTATACGCCCGCCAGACCGCCGCCATCCACGCGGCCCGCGAGCTCGGCGATCTGCGCGGCCGGCGCGCCAACTTGGACGGGCACCGCGCCGATCTCGAGCGCCGCATCCGCGCCGCCGAGAGCCGCGCCGTGCTCGTCCCGCGCGCCCAGGCGCGGCTCGGTCTGCACCTGCCGAGCGACAGCGAGATCGTCCTGGTCCCTGCTCCCAGCGGGTCGCGCTAGCGAATGGCGCGGCCCGCGGTCCGCATCCAGGTAGTGGAATTCGGGGTGCTCGTGGGCCTGGCTTTGCTCGTGGGACGCGCGGTGCAGGTGCAGATCCTCCACGGTCGCCGCTGGGCGGAGGAGGCGCAGGCGCAGCGTACCGAGCGGATCGTGCTGCAGGCGCGCCGCGGCGCGCTGTACGACCGCCACGGCACACCGCTCGCCGTGACCCAGGAGACCTACCACGTGGGCATCGCGCCCAACGAGCTGCGCGACCCGACCGCAGACGGCGCGCTCATCAGTCGCCGGCTTGGCTTGACGGCGGGTGCCTGGCAACTGGCGCTGCGCCGCCGGTACGCCTACTTCGCAGGCCCGTACAGCGCGCTCGAGGTGCAGCCCCTGCGGAGTGTCCGGGGCGTGCATCTCGAGCCGGTGCTCAACCGGTTCTATCCCGATCCCGCCGTCGCGCGCGCGACCATCGGCCGCCTGGGGGACGACGGTCTGGGCGCATCCGGGCTGGAGCGGACCCTCGACAGCCTGTTGGCGGGCCGCGCGGGCGCGGCGGTCGTGCTGAAGGACCGCGCGGGACGCGAATACGAGTCGCCGGCGCGGGTGATCGCCCCACCGGTGCCGGGGCTCGACGTGGTGCTCACGCTCGACGCGGAGCTGCAGGAGATCGCGCAGCGGGCGCTGGACGACGCCCTGCGACGCATGGACGCCGACGGCGGAGACGTGGTGATGCTCGATCCGGGGACGGGCGACGTGCTGGCCCTCGCCTCGCGCCAGCGGGATGGCAGCGCGCGCCCCAGTGCGTTCACCGACACGTTCGAGCCCGGATCCCTGGCGAAGATCTTCGCCGCCGCCGCGTTGCTCTCGCTGCGCCGCGTGTCGCCCACGGACCGCGTGTCGGGGGAGGGGGGCAAATGGCGTGTGCTGGGTCGCACGATCACCGACGACGACCCGCAGCCCTCGCTCACCATGGCCGACGCGATCCGCGTCTCGAGCAACATCGCCATCGCCAAGTTCGCGGCGCGGCTCACGCCGGAGGAGCAGTACGCGATGCTGCGGGACTTCGGGTTTGGAGCGCTCACGGGGATCGAGTTTCCCGCGGAGGCCACGGGACGCCTGCGACCGCCGTCCGAGTGGACGCGTCCCAGCGCCGCGAGCCTCGCCATGGGCTACGAGCTCTCGGTCACGCCGATCCAGGTGGCGATGGCGTACGGGGCGCTCGCAAACGACGGTCTCCTGCTCGAGCCCACGCTGATTCGTGAAGTCCGGAGCGCGGGCGGGGGGGTGCGCTACCGGCATCGCCCGGAGCCGGTGCGACGCGTCGTGTCCCGCGAGGTGGCGGCGGCGCTGCGGAGCATGCTGCGCGGTGTTGTGGAGCGCGGCACCGGAACCGAAGCGGCGCTCACCAACTTTCCCGTCGCGGCGAAGACCGGGACGGCGCGCCGTGTCGTGAACGGCCGCTACGCCGCCGGTGAATACACGGCCTCGTTCGCCGCGCTGTTCCCCGCCGATCAGCCGCAGCTCGTGCTGGTCGTGAAGATCGACAACCCGCACAAGGGGAGCTACTTCGCGGCCCAGACGGCGGCGCCGGTCACGCGCTCGATGCTCGAACAAGCGCTCGCGGCTCGCACGGTGGCGCTCGACCGGGCCCGGCTATCCACCGCCGCGCCCCGCGCCGCGGCGGCACCCGTGGATGACGATGGCGGCTTGGTGCCCTACGTGGTCCCCTGGCCCTATCAGCCCGACAGCGCCGGCGTCGGGCCGCGCCGGGCGGTCCCCGACGTGGCCGGCTTCGGCATGCGGGAGGCCGTGCGCGCGCTGCACCGGCGCGGGTTCCGCGTGGCGCTCCGGGGCTGGGGCGTCGCGGAGCACACCTGGCCGGCGGCGGGCGACAGCGCGGCCGCGGGCTCGATGGTCACGCTGTTCGCCGACCCACACGCCGGCGACCGGGTCCGCGCTCGCGGCGCCGCTCCTCCCCGCCGCGGGGCGCGGCCATGAACACGCTCCAGGAAGTCGTCGCCGCGCTCGAGCGGGCGCAGCTGCTCGTCGAAATGCCGGACCTGCACACCTGGCCCGAAATCACCGGCCTCACGGCCGACAGCCGGAAGGTGGAGCGCGGGATGCTGTACTGCGCCGTGCACGGGTCGGCGCGCGACGGGCACGAGTTCGTGGCGGCCGCGCGCGAGCGGGGCGCCGCGGCCGCGCTGGTCGAGCGTGAGCAGGGAGTGGATGTGCCGCAGATCCTGGTGCGCGACGGGCGCCGCGCCGCCGCCGTCGCGGCGGAAGCGTGGTACGACCGTCCGGCGGCGAAGCTCGATCTGGTCGGCGTCACGGGGACGAACGGCAAGACGACTTCGGTCACGCTGCTGCGGCATGTCCTGTCGGCGCTCGAGCCGACGGGCTCGATCGGTACGCTGGGCGCGTTCGATCCGACGGGCGAGCCCGTGCCGAGCGAGGCCGGCAACCTCACCACGCCCGGGCCGATCGACCTCCAGGCGACGCTCGCCGCCCTCGTCGCGCGTGGCGCGCGCGGCGCGACGATGGAAGTGTCCTCCCACAGCCTCGATCAGGGACGGGTGGAGGGACTCGTGTTCCGCGCCGCCGTCTTCACCAACCTGACGCGCGACCACCTCGACTACCATAAGACCCTCGAAGACTATTTCCGCGCCAAGGCGAAGCTCGTGCAGTATCTCGCCCCCGACGGTCTCGAGGTGGTGAACGCCGACGATCCCGCCTGGCTCAGACTGCGGCGCGAGCACCGCCGCGTGACCTTCGGCGAGCGCGGGGGCGACGTGACCGCGGCGCGCGTCACCCTCGACGCCGCCGGCGCCCGCTTCGAGCTCGTCACCCCCATGGGTCGGGCGGAGGTGCGGCTCCCGCTGCTCGGCCGCTTCAACGTGGCCAACGCTCTCGGGGTGGCGGCGTGTGCCTGGGGGCTGGGCGTTCCGGTCGAGACGATCGCCGAGCGGCTGACGCGCGCGCCGCAGGTCCCGGGTCGGATGGAGCGGATCGCCGAGCGGCCGTGCACCGTGCTGCGCGACTATGCCCATACGCCCGACGCGCTGGAGCGGGCGCTCGAGACGCTGCGCCCACTCACGAAGCAACGGCTCATCGTCGTGTTCGGCGCGGGCGGCGATCGCGATCGCGGCAAGCGCGCCCCGATGGGCACGGTGGCCGTGAGGCTCGCGGACATCGCGATCGTCACGTCGGACAATCCGCGCACCGAGGACCCGGAGAAGATCCTCGACGACGTGGAGGTCGGCATGCGGGCCAAGCCGCACACCCGAGAGGTCGACCGCCGCCGTGCCATCGCCCGCGCCCTCGAGCTGGCACGGCCGGGAGACACGATCCTGCTCGCGGGGAAAGGGCACGAGACCTACCAGGTGATCGGGACGGAGAAGCAGCCGTTCGACGAGCGGGCGATCGTGCGGGCGCTGGGGGGCTCGTGACCCAGTGGACGAGCGCGCGCGTCGCGGAAGCGCTCGGCGTGCGCGCGCCGGCCAAGCTCAGCTTCGGCGACGTTGCCACGGACACCCGAGACCTGAGACCCGGCGCCTTGTTTGTCGCCCTCAAGGGCGATCGCTTCGACGCCCACGCCTTCCTCGATCAGGCGAGAGCCAGGGGTGCCTCGGCCGCCGTGGTGCGCCGCGGCACGCCGGCCGTGGACGGCCTGCCGTATTTCGAAGTGGCCGACACGCTCGACGCGCTCGGCCTCCTGGCGCGTGCGCGGCGTCGGTTGCTCGCGCCCGGGAGCCCGGTCGTCGCCGTCACCGGCTCGAGCGGGAAAACCAGCACCAAAGAAATGATCCGCGCGGTGCTGGCCACCACCTACCAGGTGCACGCGACGAGCGGCAACCTGAACAACCTGGTGGGCGTGCCGCTCACGATCCTGGCGGCTCCCGACGACGCCGATGCGCTGGTGGTGGAAGCGGGTGCGAGCGTGCCGGGCGAAATCGCGCGGTTGCGCGCCGTGATCGAGCCCACCATCGCGGTGATCACCAACGTCGGCTACGCGCATGTGGAGGGGTTCGGCTCACTCGCCGGGGTGATGCAGGAGAAGCTCGCCTTGGTCGAGGGAGCGCGGATGGCCGTGGTCGGGACCGACCCGCCCGAGCTCGCGAGTGAGGCGCGGCGCCGCGCGCCGACGGTGGTGGCGGGCACCGGCCCGGGGGCGCAAGTCCGGCCGGACGCGGCGGAGCTGGACGACGGCGGCCATCCACGCATCACCTGGCGGCAGCACGCCGTCACGCTGCCGGTGGTGGGGTTCCACCAGATCGAAAACGCGATGCTCGCGCTCGCGGTGGGGCGGGAGGCGGGCGCCGACCCGGCGCGCGCCGTGGCGGCCCTGGCCGGCGTGCGGCTCCCGTCCGGGCGGGGCGCGGTGCTCTCGCTGGGCGGCCTGACCGTGATCGACGACACGTACAACGCGAACCCGGGCTCGCTGCGCTGGGCCCTGAAGCTCGCCCACTGGCTCGCCGAGCGGCGGCGCCGGCCGCTCGCGGTGGTGGTGGGCTCGATGTTGGAGCTCGGGCCCGAGAGTGCCAGATTGCATGCGGCCGCGGCCGCGGATATCGCGGCGCTCCAGCCGGCACTCGTCGCGGCGGTGGGCGAGTTCGTGCCGGCGTTCGAGCCGCACCGGGCGGCGCTCGGGAAGCGCCTGATCACGGCGCCCGACGCGGACGCGCTGGGCCCACGGCTCAAGACCGCTCTCACGGGCAACGAGATCGTACTGCTCAAGGCGTCCCGCGGGGTGGCGCTCGAGCGGGTGCTGCCGCACCTGAACTGAGGATTGCACGTGCTCTATCACTTGCTCGCGCCGCTCGCGAAGCAGCACATCTTTTTCAACCTGTTCAACTACCTCACGTTTCGCGCCGCGGGCGCGGTCGTGACGGCGCTCGTGCTCGCCTTCCTGTGCGGTCCCGCCATCATCCGGCGGTTGCGCGAGCGCAACGTCGGCCAGGTGATCCGCGCCGAGGGACCGGCGAGCCACCACGCGAAGCGCGGCACGCCAACCATGGGCGGGCTGATCATCATCCTCGCGACTGTTGTGCCGACGCTCCTGTGGGCGCGGCTCGACAGCCGGTACGTCGTAGTGGCGGTCTTGGCAATGCTCTGGACGGGCGCGATCGGATTCATCGACGACTACCTGAAGATCGTGCGCGGCAAGTCCCAGGGATTGGTGGCGCGGTGGAAGCTCGTCGGCCAGGTCACATTCGGCGTGGCGCTGGGTATCGCCCTGATCCTGTGGCCGCTGGCGCCGGATCTGCCTCCCACATCTACTCAGCTGCCGGTGTTCAAGTACATGCTGCTGGTGTTGCCGGCGCCATTGTATCTCCTCTTCGTCACGGTCGTCGTGACCGGTAGCTCGAACGCCGTGAACCTCACCGACGGGTTGGACGGTCTCGCGGCCGGCCTGACGGCCATCCTCGCGGGCACGTTCGCAGCGTTTGCGTACGTATTCGGCCGCATCGACTGGACGCGCTACCTCCTCGTGTACTTCCTCCCCGGCTCCCAGGAGCTGACGATCTTCTGCGGCGCCCTCGCCGGCGCGGCACTGGGGTTTCTGTGGTTCAACGCGCATCCGGCCCAGGTGTTCATGGGCGATACCGGTTCCCTCGCCATCGGCGGCGCGCTGGGCACCGTCGCGATCATGCTCAAGGCGGAGTTTCTGCTGCTCATCGCGGGCGGCGTGTTCGCGGCGGAAGCGGTGTCCGTGATGCTGCAGGTGTGGGTGTACCGCTGGTACAAGCGGCGGTACGGGAAAGATTACGCCGACGCCCACAGGGTGTTTCGCATGGCGCCGCTGCACCACCACTTCGAGAAGCTGGGGTGGGCGGAGCCGCAGGTCGTGATGCGGTTCTACATCCTGGGGGTGATGTGCGCGGCGATCGCGCTCGCGACGTTAAAGGTGCGATGATTCCCGAGGCGTGGCGGGGACGGGGAGTCGTGGCGGTGATTGGGTTGGGGAAGAGCGGCGTGGCCGCCACCCGGTTGCTCGCGCGCGAAGGGGTGCGCGTGTACGCGAGTGACGCGTCGGACCACCCCTACGGCGGGGACGCCCTGCGGACGCTGCGCATGCTCAGCGGCGTCACGCTGGACGTCGGACGCCACGACCTGGCGCAGATCCGCGGGGCCGCGGCCGTGATCGTCTCGCCCGGTGTGCCGCCGGAAGCGCCGCCGCTCGCGGCGGCGCGCGAGGCTCGCGTCCCGATCCTGTCCGAGATCGACCTCGGATTCCGGGCGCTGTCCGGATCGGGCACGCGCTGTATCGCGATCACGGGGACGAACGGTAAGACGACCACCACCGCGCTGGTGGCCCACCTCCTGCGCCAGGCGGGAGTCCACGCGGAGGCGGCGGGGAACATCGGTCGCCCGCTCGCGGACATCGCGCTGCAGAACGACCACTACCAGTGGCTCGCAGTGGAGGTCTCGTCCTTCCAGCTGCACGACAGCCCCCACTTCGCGCCGGAGATTGGCATCCTCACGAACCTCGCCCCCGACCACCTCGATCGCTATGCCAGTGTGGAGGCCTACTACGCGGACAAGCGGCTGCTCTTTCGAAACGCGCGGCCCGACCACGTGTGGGTGCTGAACGGGGATGAGCCGGCGGTGCTCGAGCTCGCGGCGGGCGCGCTCGGCCGCCGCGTCCTGTTCTCGCTCCGGCACCCCACCGACGGATGGTACGACGCGACGGCGCGCCGCCTCCAGCTCGGGCGTGACGCGCTGCTCGCGCGCGCGGACCTCGGGCTCCTGGGCGATCACAACGTCGCCAATGCGCTCGCCGCCGCGCTCGCGGTGCGGGAAGCCGGTGTGCCGCTCGCCGCCATCGGAGAGGGACTGCGCTCGTTTCGCCCCCTGGCGCACCGGCTCGAGCCGGTGCGCGAGGTGGGCGGCGTCCGCTGGATCAACGACTCGAAGGCCACCAACATCGCGTCGACGGTGGTCGCGGTGGAGGCGATGGACCGGCCCTTCGTGCTGCTGCTCGGCGGCCGGCACAAGGGGGAGCCGTACACGCGGTTGGCACCCATGCTCCGGGAGAAGTGCCGGCTGGTGATCGCGTACGGCGAGTCGGGCGAGCTGATCGAGCGGGATCTCGGCGGCAAGGTGCCGCTCGAGCGTGGCACGACGTTCGAGGATGTGGTCGCACGCGCGCGCGGGGCCGCACGCCCAGGCGACGCGGTGCTGTTGTCTCCCGCGTGCTCGAGCTACGACATGTTCAAGAATTACGAGGAACGGGGGGGCGCGTTTCGGAAATTAGTGGAGGCGATGTGAACAGGCCCGCGCATGGTAGGGGCGCAGCATGCTGCGCCCCTACACCAACGGTCGCCCGTGACCCATGGTGAAAGACACCCGCTGGGAAACCCGTCTCCTCGCCTTGGTCGCGGCGGTGCTGGTCGTGTTCGGGCTGACGGCGGTGTATGGCGCCTCGAGCCTGCTGACGATCTCCGGCGGGCAGGTAGGCTCGAGTTTCGCCCTCAAGCAGGCGCTCGGGGCGGCGGTCGGCGGGATCGTTGCCGCGTTGCTGGCGCGCTCGGATTATCGCAAGTGGCAGCGCGCCGCATGGCCGGTCCTCGGGGTCGTCGCCGTGCTGCTGCTGCTGCCGCTGCTCCCCTTCACCCAGGCAATCGCCCCCAGCATCAATGGCGCCCGGCGCTGGGTAAACCTCGGGTTCGTGACGGTGCAGCCGTCCGAGCTCGCCAAGTTCGCGGTCGTGGTCTGGACGGCGATGCTCGCGGCGAAGAAGGGCGAGCGGATCCGTACGTTCCAGTACGGCCTGCTGCCGTTCCTCGTGGTGCTCGTACCGCTCGTCGCGTTGATCTTCCTCGAGCCGAACCTCTCGATGGCCGTGCTGGTCACGCTGCTCGCGGGGGTGGTGCTGTTCACCGCCGGCGCGCGCATCGGCCACTTCCTCACGATTGCCGTCGTAGCAACACCCATCCTGTTCGGCGCGGTGGCGAGCGCGCAATACCGTCTCGCCCGCGTCGTCACGTTCCTGAACCCCGGGAGCGCGCCCTCCGAGGCGACGTGGCAGGTGCACCAGTCGCTCGTCGGGATGGGCGCGGGGCGCTTGTTCGGCGTCGGATTGGGCCAGGGGCAGCAAAAGCTCGGCTACCTGCCGTACGCCTATTCCGACTTCATTTTCTCGACGATCGGCGAGGAGTGGGGCTTTCTCGGCGTGCTCGCACTCATCGTGCTGTTCGGCACGTTCGCGTGGCTCGGCTTCCGCATCGCGAAGTCGGCCGGCGATCCGTTCGGCCGGCTGCTGGCGGTGGGACTTACGGGAATGATCGGGATCACCGCGGTGCTGCACATCGGCGTGACGCTCGCGCTCCTCCCGGCCACGGGCATCACGCTGCCGTTCATCTCGTACGGGCGGTCCAGCCTGTTCGTCGCCCTGGTCGCGACCGGGGTGTTAGTGAGCGTGGGGCGGGGGCGGAGAGCGCAGTAATGCGGAATGTGGAATGCGGAATGCGGAGTATAAAGGGAGGGTCGAATCGCGAAACGAAACTCGCGCTGCCATTCCGCATTCCGCATTCCGCACTCCGCATTTGGGTGGGGTGGTGAAGGTTTTGATGGCGGGCGGCGGCACAGGGGGGCATCTCATGCCCGCACTCGCCCTGGCCCAGGTCCTGCAAGACGCGGGGAAGGGAATCGAGCCCGTGCTCGTCGGCGCGGAGCGCGGGATCGAGGCGCAGGTGCTGCCGCGCTATCCGTTTCGTCATCACCTCCTGCCGATGGAGCCGATCTACCGGCGCACCTGGTGGAACAACGTGCGCGCACTGGTGACCGCAGGGCGCGCGTGGCGCGCCGTAGGGCGCGTGCTCGACGCCGAGCAGCCGGTGATCGTGGTCGGCACCGGCGGCTACGCCGCGGGCCCCGTGGTCTGGCGCGCGCAGCA
>Ga0209158_1002438_pt1 | contig 11438 bp, 11 predicted proteins | sample GraSoiAngelo_140_FD_185897 | JGI IMG/M metagenome (GOLD analysis project Ga0209158, IMG submission 185897) | Grasslands soil microbial communities from the Angelo Coastal Reserve, California, USA - 14_0929_12_30cm (SPAdes) (version 2) | ecosystem: Environmental > Terrestrial > Soil > Grasslands ...
CGGCGCTCTGGTGGCCAAGGGCACCTACGCCCCGCCGGAAGACGCTCGCGGCGGCAATTTCAAGGGCGCCGGCGTGGGCCCGTCTCCCTCTTACAGTTACAGCGCGCAGGTGGCTGAGGTTTCCGTGGACACTGAGACCGGTCGCGTGCACGTCCACCGCATCATCGCGGCGCACGACTGCGGCAAGGCGCTCAACCCCATGACCGTCGAGGGTCAGATCGAGGGCTCAGTCTACATGGGTCTTGGTCAGGCGCTTCAGGAAGAGATGGTGTGGAACAAGGGTCGCCTGATGAACCCGACGCTGCTGGAGTACCGCATTCCTTCGACGCTCGAAACGCCTGAGATTGAATCCATCATCGTTGAGAGCATCGATCCGGAAGGCCCGTTTGGGGCCAAGGAGGCCGGTGAAGGCTCGCTCGCCGCGACCATTCCAGCGATCGCCAACGCCATCTACGATGCTGTCGGCGTGCGCATCAACACGCTGCCGATTACCCCGGAGAAGATCCTGGCGGCCCTGCGTGAAAAAGAGAAACAGCGGGCCGGCAACGACGCGCCCGGCACGAACGGAGGCTCGCGATGACGATGCCGGCTTCGCGCGTCGCGCGCCCCAGCACGATTGAAGAGGCTGTGCGCCTCCTAGCGGACAACGGCCCTGAGGCGGTGATCATCGCTGGCGGCACCGACGTCGTGCCGAACTTGCAGATGAAGCTTTTCGCGCCGCGCGTGCTGGTGGACATCAAGCCCATCCGCGTGCTGCAAGGCATCACGATCGCCGCCGCCGGCGCGCTGCGCCTCGGCGCGCTGACGACGCTTACCGAAATCGTTGGATCGCCGCTGCTGCAAGCCAGCTATCCGGTGCTGGTCAGCGCCGCCGCGACCATCGCCGGGCCGCTGCAGCGCAATATGGGTACGCTGGGGGGCAACTTGTGTTTGGAGACGCGCTGCCTCTGGTACAACCAGTCTCACTTCTGGCGCAAGGCGTTGGGCGGCTGCCTGAAAAAAGACGGCGACGTCTGCCACGTCGCTCCGGGCGGGAAGCGATGCTGGGCCGCCTGGTCCGGCGATTCTGCCCCTGCACTGTTGACGCTCGACGCGGAAGTGGAAATCACCGGGCCGCGCGGGAGGCGCCGCCTTCCGCTCGCCCAATTTTATTTGAACGACGGCATGAATCGCATCGCGCTCGGCCGCGATGAACTGGTCACCTCCGTCTATCTCCCTGCGCGCACGGCCGGCCGCCGCGGCATCTATCACAAACTCCGCATTCGAGATTCGATCGATTATCCCCTGGCCGGGGTGGCCGTAACCCTCGAGGTAGACCGCAGCGGAGTTTGCCGCGAAGCGCGGGTTGCGATCACCGCGGTCAATCCGGCGCCGCTGCTGGTCAAGGAAGCGAGCGAGTGGCTGGTGGGACAAAGGTATTCGGCGGAGCTGGTTGACCGCGTCGCTCACGCCGCTATTCGCACCGGAAAGCCCCTGACAACTTCGGCTTCGACGCCGGTGTATCGCCGCGAAATGGTGCGCTTGTTTGCCCGCCGCGCTTTGGAAGAGGCCTGGAAGAACGGCAACGCCTGAACCACGGCAGAGTAACGCGCAAGCTGGTGCCTTCTCATTCTGGGCCTCTCGCGGCGGGCGAGGGATCTCCACTGAGCCGATTTGCGATGCGCGTCATCGATATTCACATCCACATCCAGCCTCTGCACATGTTCAAGCCCCACGCGCTCGAGCTGATCAAGCGCGGCCGGCGTGATTACGCAGATGTGGAAAGATACTCCGCCGACCCGGCGGCCTTCCTGAGATTCCTCGACGACGCAGGCGTCGAACGCGCTGGCCTGATCAATTACGTCAGTCCGGACGTCATCGGCTTTACGCCGGAGGTTAACGACTGGGTTGCGCGCTACTGCGCCGCCAAGCCAGAGCGGCTGATTGCCTTCGGCTCGGTTCATCCGAAGTACGTCGCCGACGCCGGCGCCGAAGTCGATCGCCTGGTGAAGATCGGCATCCGAGGCCTCAAGGTGCATCCCTCGCATCAGGTTTTTTCGCCCAATGCCTATCGCGATGGTTTGGGGCCGCTGGCGGCGATTTACGAGCGAGCGCAGGCCAACGGCCTGCCGGTGATGGTCCACACCGGTACTTCCATCTTTCCCGGCGCGCGAAACGTTCATGCGCAGCCGATGCTGGCCGACGACATCAGCGTGGACTACCCTGATCTGGTGGTGATTCTGGCACACGGCGGCCGGCCCTTGTGGATGGAAGAGGCCTTCTTCCTCGTCCGCCGGCACAAGAACATGTATATGGATGTTTCCGGGATTCCGCCCCAAAAGCTACTGGAATATTTTCCGCGCCTGGAGGAGATCGCTGATAAGGTGCTCTTCGGCACTGATTGGCCCGGCCCGGGCGTGCCGGACGTGCGTGGAAACATTCAGAAATTTTTGGCGCTGCCGCTTTCGGAGCAGGCTCAGCGGAAGATTCTCTATGACAACGCCGCGCGCCTTTTCCCGGCGCGTCGAAGTGGTTAGTTGGGCCGTCATTGGGATGTTGGAGGCATTTGCCCATATGCCAGGAAACGGCGGCAAGCGATAGCACTCCATGGGCAAGCTTGTCCAAGGGATTGTTTCGATGGACGGCAAAGCATTCGTTGAGCAACTTAAGGCAGAGAATGAAAAATTTCTCTCTAAGCTCGACGCTGCGCCCCTCATGAACTCACTGAGCGCCGCAAAGGGCGGAGCGCTCGGCGGTCTGGCGGCCCTGCTGAAGATAGCGTTGAAAAATGAAATCGAAGCCGCGGAGATTGCCGCGTCCTGGGTGCCCACTACGCCGGAAATCGACGCCAAGCTAGCGCTCGCGCGGCATGCGGGCGACGAGGCGCGCCATTACCAGTTGCTCGCCGAAAAAGTGCGCGCCCTGGGCGTTTCGCTCGAGGGTTTCGATCCGCTGGCGCCGCCGAGCCCTGTTCTTGCCTATTTGCGCACCTTAGACACGGCGGTCGAGCGCGTCGCCGCGGCCCTGGTGGCTCGCGAAGCCATGGGCGCCCGGCGCAACGCGCAGTTTCTGAAATTCCTCGAGGCCGCGGGGCAAAAAGAGATTGCGCGGCTTTACCGCGACGTGATCAACCCGGATGAGGAGCGCCATCATCAAGCTGGCTGCGCGGTGCTGGCGCAGCTTGCTAGTACTCCGGCAGCGCAAGACTCGGCGAGGCGCGCGGCCGCCCGGCTGCTTGAGATTGGCGACCAAGCGCGCAGCGCCGCGATGGAAAAGACAGGCGCGCCGGTGATTCCAGGATGCTAAGCAGAAGCAAGGAACCATGGAGCAACGCAAAGGAAAAAGGAAGGGAGTATCGGTGATCGTTCTCTGCGGGCTCTGTGAACAGTTGAAGCGTGCAGTGTTTCGAGAAAGGATTCTCTCTGTGGGCTCTGCGTCTCTGTGGCAAATGGGTCATCCGAGGTAAGCGATGGAGGTAAACAAGATTGCGGTAATTGGCGCGGGCACGATGGGCCGCGGAATTGCTTACGCTGCTGCGCTGGGTGGCTACTGCACGATTTTGGAGGATGTATCCGCTCCGGTGCTGCAGCAGGGATTGGCATACGTTCGCGAGACGCTCGAGGAGGGCATCGCCCGCGGCAAAGTCACCCCGCTGCAGAAGGAGCAGGCGCTCGCGTGTCTGGGAAGCGCCGGTTCGGTTGAGGAGGCCTGCCGCGAGGCCGACTTGGTGATCGAGGCCGCGCCGGAGGAGATGGAGCTCAAAGTCGACATTTTTTGTATTCTGGACAAATTCGCCAAGCCGGGCGCAATTTTCGCCAGCAATACCTCCTCGCTTTCGATCACCGAGATTGCCGCGGTCACCTGCCGCGCGGAGAAGTGTGTGGGCATGCACTTTTTTAATCCAGTGCCCAAGATGAAGCTGCTGGAAATTGTGCGCGCGCTGGAGACCTCGGAGGACACCCTGGCCACCTGCCGCGAGGTAGGCCGCCGCATGGACAAGGAAGTGGTCGTGGTGCGCGAATCTCCCGGCTTCGTCACCAGCCGCATCAACGCCCTGATCGGCAACGAGGCTTTCCACATGCTCCAGGAGGGCATCGCCTCGGCTGAGGACATCGACAAGGCGATGAGGCTGGGTCTGAACCATCCGATGGGTCCGTTTGAGCTGGTCGATCTAGTTGGGCTCGACGTCCGCCTGAGCATCCTCGAGTATCTGCACAACACACTTGGCGAGAAGTACCGCCCGAGCCCGCTGCTCCGGCAGTACGTCAAGGCGGGAAGACTCGGCCGCAAGGCAGGTCGCGGCGTGTACGAGTATCCCGACGCCAAAGCCAAAGGGCAGGCGTAACCGGCAGCCGCATCGCGCCACCCTCTGCTATCATTGCTGTGGCCATGAGCATAGCTGACCAAATCGTGCTCCAGCAGAGCGACCTAACCGAGATGGACGTGGACGCCATCGTCAACGCCGCGAACAACGACTTGCAATTGGGCGGCGGCGTAGCCGGGGCGATCCGGCGCAAAGGTGGCGAATCCATTCAGCGCGAATGTGACGCAATCGGCAGCATACCTGTGGGCGGCGCCGCAATCACCTCGGGCGGGAAGCTCAAGGCGCGCCACGTGATCCACGCGGCGAGCATGGAGTTGGGGGGACAGACCACGGCGCGCGCGTTGCGCGGCTCCACCGCCCATTCGCTGCGCATCGCTGCCGAGAAAGGCCTGGCAACTATCGCCTTTCCCGCCGTCGGCACGGGCATCGCCGGGTTTCCGATGCAGGAGTGCGCCGAGATTATGCTGCGGGAAGTGGTCGAGCATCTGAAACGGCCGACGTCGCTCAAAAAGGTTTATTTCGTGCTCTTCGACAAGCCGGCGCTCGAAGTCTTCGAGCGTGTCTGGAAAGAAATGAAGACCCAGGGCAAGCTCGACGCTGCAGCCGACGTCGCAGGCCGCTGATGACCGCGCGCATCCTGTTTGTCTGCACCGGAAATTCCGTGCGAAGCCAGATGGCCGAAGGCCTGGCACGGGCGCTCGCAGCTCCCGGTGTCGAAGTGGCGAGTGCGGGGACGCATCCGGCCGGGGTCAATCCGCTTGCGCTCGAGGCTATGCGCGACCGCGGGATCGACATCTCTGCGCAGCGGTCCAAGCGCGTGGAGGATTTGCCGGGGGAGTTCGATTACGTGATCACACTCTGCGATGATGCTGCGCAGAACTGTCCGACGCTGCCGGCGCGGCGCGCGCGTTTGCATTGGTCAGTGGTTGACCCAGGCTCGGCCGCAGGCGACGAGCACGCGCGCCGTCAGTTCTTCCACCAAATCCGCGATGACATTGAGCGTCGCCTGCGCGAGTGGCTAGGCCGGGAAGGTTTGTTGGGCAACGCCCGGTGAGCGAACTGCTCGAAAAGGTCCGCCGGGAACTCGCGCGTTACGAGCATCCCTTGTTCGTCTTCGACGCGCGCCCGGCCGCCGATGGCGTCGAAGTGGAGATTCGCTTCAAGCCGCCGGAGGTCGAGGTGCACACCTATTTGTTTCTTCTCCGCCCGCGGGAGATCGAGCACCAACAGTTCCCGTGGACCTTTCAGAAGCAGCTCTACGACTGCCTGCACGACTACATCATCGAAATGTTCACGGCCAACCCCCAGCAGAAGGCGTGAAAAAAGGCATGAGGAGCCGTCCGGCCACGCGCACGCCGCTGGGGCAGTTACTCGCTCAGCGGATTCGCGAGAGCGGCCCCCTGACCTTTGCCGAGTTCATGCGCGAGTGCCTCTACAACCCCGAGCACGGCTACTACAGCCGCGCCGAGGGGCGGCGCTTTGCCGATTTTTATACCAGTGTGGACGTCCACCCCATTTTTGGCCGGTTGCTGGCGCGACAGCTTGCCCAGATGTGGGAGCGTCTCGGAAAGCCCCAGCCGTTCTGTGCGGTGGAAGCCGGCGCGGGCGCCGGGCGGCTCGCCAAGCACGTTCTGGACTTCGCGGCGCGGGAGTTGCGCGGCTTCTACGCTGCCCTGCGCTACGTCGCGGCGGAAACTTCTGCGGCCCGCCGCGCGGCTCAGGCGGCTATGCTCGGTCCGCATCTCGAAGCGGGCCGAGCCTGCTCTGCGGCGGAGCTGCCCGCGGAGATCCCCGCGGGCTGCATCTTCTCGAATGAGCTGCTCGACGCGCTCCCGGTGCATCGTGTGGTACACGCGCAGGGAGAGCTTTGCGAACTCTACGTGGGCCTGGACGATGAGGAATTCTGCGAGCAGCCCGGCCCGCCCTCGACGCCGGCCCTTGCGGAATATTTCCATGCGCAGGGCATCGGCCTGGTCGAAGGGCAGCAGGCTGAAGCAGGGCTTGCCGCCGGTGACTGGATCGAGAACGCCGGGCGCAGGCTGGGCCGCGGCTTCCTCCTCACTGTGGACTACGGCCACGAAGCCCGCGAGCTTTACAATGAGCGCCACATGCGGGGCACGCTGCTGGCGTACGAGCAGCATCGCGCCAGCGAGGATTTCTTTCGCGCGCCGGGCGAGCAGGACTTGACTGCGCACGTCAACTTTACCGCGCTGGATCTGTGGGGGCGCCGCGCGGGGCTCGAGCGAACGGGGCTGGTTTCACAGGCATGGTTCCTGCTGGCGCTTGGCCAGGGAAACGAGTTCGCTGACCTCTACGACGAGGGGCAGAGCGAGGCCGAGCGTGTCCGCGCACGCCTTCTTCTGAAGAACTTGATCTATCCTGAAGGGATGGGCGAAACCTTCCAGGTGTTCATCCAGCACAAGCACGTCGAAAGCCCTCGCCTCTCTGGGCTTGAACCTTTCTAATCGAGAACCAATCTGGCTTGACGTCTTGTAGCCGCTTGTTGAAAAACCCTTCCGAGGAGCCAGAGGCGACGAGGAATCTGTTGTTCGCAATTATCCCCACAGAACAAGTGACGCTCACGGCGTCAAAGATAGCGATCCCTGTCCTTCACCTGGCAGCTTGATGTCGGCAACGCCGAGGACGGTAAGACCCTCTCGTGTAGCAATCGAACGTAAGTGTTGATCTTCCGAGTAAATCCGCGTGACCCCTTCTACTTTGCAGACAGCCACTATTTGACGGTCGAAGTTGACCTTCACCCAGCTACCAGTTGCGCCGTCTCGTTTATCTTTACGAGTGAACGCTGCGGCGGTCATCAGAGATAGTTCCAAGGCAGCCCGTACATCGAACGGCGCAAGCACGAACCGAGAAGATCTACTCAGTTCTTGAATGATGGCATTTCTTGCCCTGCCACTCTTCACCAGCAATTCGCTGAGGGCGGGAGTTGGGACGACGATCTTATCTCCACGCCCATGAATATCGCTAACAAGGAAATTAACGCGCTCTTTTGCCTGGGCGACTGCACACTTAGCGTCGGGGATGAACATCAGCGCCAAGAAAGTAGTATCAAATCCAACTAGCGCGCTCATTCCTCACCGTGTCTCAGCTTACGCATTTCTTCTAACGGGTCTTCGAGGCGCAACAAGTCGTTGTCTTGTATCGAGCGCAGTCTCGACACGGTTTCGAGTAGACTTGTGCTCTCCAAGTCTTCAAAACGGAATATATCAAACCATTTCATTTCCCATTTGCCGACTGCATTCCTGAACCACTTGCCGCGCCCATACACCCTAATAGGGTTTCCGAACAGACGAGGGGCAAGCTGTCTCGCTAGCTCGCGACTGGCATTGCAAGTGTGATGAGCGCCTTCATCGACTAGATGCACTGGAACGGTCTCGTCCATGCCGCCGATCTTGACGAGGATGCCGTCAAGAGTCCCGTCTTGCCAAAAAGGTCCGAAGGTTTCGGTCTTATCGAATACAGCGGCTGGAAACTCCAGGAGAATATCGCCATTTGGCAGTTCTAGCTCTGCCGACACGTTGTCGTGGACAAGATCGGCCCACAAGGTGTTATGCGCATCAACCGCTTCCTTCGGTCCCTCACCAACAGACGCGGCACGCACCCGATCCACGATGGCAGGTTCTTTCTCTTCGTCAACCTCTATGGCGCAGTCTGCGCTGCCTTCCTCGACCCGTAGAAAGTGGACGCTCTCCTCGTTGCCGAACACTTTTGCCAATTGCCGCAGATACTCCGCCAATCGAGCCATCGGCAACGTGTGCGGTGTGGACTCTCGGATTGTAAAATGGAATTCCTTGTTAGCCATCTCAATGCTCCCTGTTTTGTGGTACACTTCGACCGGAGCATCTGGATTCGGTGTTCGCAGCACCAAATCCACACGCTATAGCCCCACGGACTAAGAAGGCGCGTGAACCTAGACCGGAAACCAAATCACGCCCTTATACGAGAAACGACTTCCATGCGTTACTGAAGCGGGCGGTCAAGACGCCCGCTCAGAAACGCGCTCCAAAAGCGCCCTAAACTGCTGGTTGCCCATGTGCCGCCGATTGTACCTGAACGTGTATTCATCTAGGTAGCTTTGCAAGTATTTCTGGCTCCCGTTGTGGTGGACCCCGCCGATGCCGCGCTTCACAAGGCTCCAGAATCCCGTTGAAGTCCCGAACGGTGTAGCGGAATTCTTTGGGTATGCTCTGTTTGGTTTTCATGCCCCAGAGTCCACCAGAAGTCTTACTCATTAAGACATAATTGCCCTAGCTCGGAATGACAATCGAAAGCACTTTTGTTGCGCAAGCCAGCGCTTGGCTATGGGTTGCCCGAGCGCGTTCCAGAGTCTTCCTTATAGGGTTTGGCGAGATACTGATCGGCTTCGGCCTGCGCGCCGCCGGTGTCGTCATTGGTTTCTTTGGCTTTGCGGTATTCGTTGACGGCGCGCTCGCGCTGCCCGGTGAGGTCGAAGATCTTGCCGAGATAAATGTGGGCCCAGGCCTCCACCCATTTATAACTTGGGTCGAGGTCGCCCTCGGTGGCTTCGCGGAAGGCGTTGGCGGCGGCCTGGTAGTTCTTCTGGTAGAAGAAGGCCTCGCCCATGCGGAAGTCGGCGAGCGAATTGTTCTTCTGGACGTCCAGCGCGCGCTGGTACTGCTGGATAGCCTCGTAGTATCGCCCCTGTTCGGCTAGCTCTTCGCCGCGGGCAATCGAGGCTCGCACGCGGAGCTTGGAGCTCGACTTCAACAGATTGTTGTTGGGGTCGAGGATAATGCCGCCGGGTTTGGGCCGGCCAAACGTTTCGAGGACGAAGTCGGAGGTGGTTCCAATGACGTCAATGTTTTTGAACTCCGGATTGCCTTCGGTCAGCACCTTCACCTCGATGGGCATGCGAAACGTTTCCAGGTCCTGCTTCACCTTGCCGACCACCTTGAAGCCCTTCTGCGTGCGAAGCACGATGTATTCGATCTTGAACTGAGGCACTCCGGTCGAGTTCAGCCACTGCGCGAAAAACGGGGTCAGGTTCGGCGCGGGTTGCGCGGGACTCCCCGCTTTCGGCTGCGCTTTTTCCAGGGCCAGCTTCGTGAAATCCTCGATGCGCGCTGCCTTTCCCGCGAATTTGGAGTAAAAGTCGCGCAGCAGCGCGTGGAAAGCATCATCGCCCATTTGCGCGCGGAGCATGTGGAAAACCATGGCGCCTTTGTTGACTATCACTGATAAATACTCGCTGGTGAACGGCTGCAGCCGCGCCGCCTGCGCGATGGGTACGGAGTCCTCGTACATCAGCGCGCCGATGGCGAAGTCCTCGAGCGCGCGGTTGAAGCCTTCCTTGCCGGCCGTCTGCTCGACGTACAGCCCTTCGGAGTAGCGCGCCAGGCCGTCGGTCACCCACTCGTCGGAGGCCGAGGCCGGCAGCACCTCGTTTCCCCACCACTGTTTCGCGGCAAGTTGTGCCAGTAGCCGGGGGTTACCCTTGGCGTCCCAGTGGCGTTGGCTGACCAGCAACAGTCCCGGTGCGGAATAGCCTTGCACTGAGCCGTCGGGGAGTTGCGCCACGGCCAGGTTCGGCTGCGGCAGTGGGCCGAACTCGTCGGAGAAATAATTCACGATGCGAGCCACCGCTTCGCCGTACGCCCCGGCCGTCTTCAATGACCCTGTGCGCGCATAGACCGAAATGCTCAGGCCCTCCGCCGAGATGGGAGCCAATTGGATGTTACCGGCCACAAAGGTACCCGCGGCTGCGGGGCGCTCAGAGCGAAAGGTGTACAGAATGTGGGCGCCAGCCGAAGCCGCACCCGGCTGTGATCTTCCCGCCGCCTGCGGACCAACTCTGGCAGGCACCACGCTCGGCGCCGCGGCTTTACCGGTGCCCACCACGGCGAAGTTCTCGGGCACTTCCAGGTTAAACACCGCCGTATAGCGGCTCGCGGGATAGCCGGTCAGCGGGAACCAGCGCGCCGGCAGCAAAAGGTAAGCGCCTTCCTCGCTGATCGAGGCCAGGCGCACTCCCTTAACCGGGCTGTTCTCTTCGTTCGACAGCGGACCAGCGTAGTCAAACGTGAGCGTGATGTTCTGCCCAACGCTGGCGGGTTGCGGCAGGGTCACGCGCACGGCAAGCGGGGACGCGTCATCGCGCTCGAAGCTTACTGGCTTCCCGTCGCCTCCGAGCACCCCATTGACCTTAAGGTTAGGGTGCAGCTCCACCTCGACTGTCCGCGAAGCATCGAGAGCCTGAAACTCCACCTTGGCCCGCGCGGCGAGCTTCTGCTCGGCTGGAATAAGCGTCGCGCTGACGTCGTAATGCACCGCGCGGAAAGCGAGTTTGCGAGGCGCTTGCGCCCGGGCTGCGCCATTAGCCAGCAAGAGCAAAACGGTGAGTGCCGCGTATCGGGCCTTTTTCATTTGCAGAGTCGCATCATCCTGTCTGCGCATTCGCTGCGCCTCTCTAGGATACCAGACTGTGGCCCATTGAGTTCCCTGCGCGGAATTCACAGCATGCCCGCAACGATATCCGCAGCGCGTTCGATGGCGTTGCCCGGTCCTAGTTTTGACCGCACCTCGCACAGGTTGCGTTTCATTTTTTCGCGCTCCTCGGGTGAGTCGAGCAGGCGGCGCGCCTCCTCTGCCACACGCTCTGGGGTGAAGTCATTCTGGATGAGCTCGGGCACAACCTGCCGGCCCGCGATCAGATTCGGCATGGCGAAGAATGGCGTGCGCACCAGGTGTCGCGCCACCCATGCCGTGGCGGCCGAAAGGCGGTAAACCACCACCATCGGCGCGCCCAGCAGCGCGGCCTCGACCGTGGCCGTACCGCTCGAGACGATCGCAACGTCGGCCGCCGTAAGGGCGTCGTAGGTGGAGTCTTCGACCAGGCGCACGCCCAGGTCGGAACGTACATACTCCGCGATTTGCTCGGATTTGAGCCCCGGCGCTACCGCCAGCACAAACTGAAGACGCCCCGGACTATCTCGTTCGAGCAAGCGACATGCCTCCAGGATTGGCGGCAGGTTGTGCGCGATCTCGCCGGGGCGGCTGCCGGGCAGCAGGGCCACGACCCGCCGGTGGCCGTCCAGGCCATGTTTCCTGGCAAACCGTTCGCGCTTCTCGTCCAGCTCCGCCACCGACATCACCGGCC
>Ga0209158_1002445_pt1 | contig 11411 bp, 11 predicted proteins | sample GraSoiAngelo_140_FD_185897 | JGI IMG/M metagenome (GOLD analysis project Ga0209158, IMG submission 185897) | Grasslands soil microbial communities from the Angelo Coastal Reserve, California, USA - 14_0929_12_30cm (SPAdes) (version 2) | ecosystem: Environmental > Terrestrial > Soil > Grasslands ...
AGCGTCCCGATGGCCGGGAAGACCGGGACGACGGACGACTACACCGATGCCTGGTTCGTGGGCTTCACCCCCGAGCTCGTGGCGGGGCTCTGGGTCGGCTATGACCTGCAGCAGCGCATCATGAACAACGCCGGGGGCGGCCGCATCGTGGCGCCGGCCTGGACGATGTTCATGCGTGACGTGTACGACCGCCGCCCCGTGCCGATTGACTGGCCGCGGCCCGACTCGCTCATTCTGAAGGAAGTGGACGTGTCCAACGGCACGCTCGCGACCCCCTTCTGCCCCCGGGAGCTGCACCGCTTCGAGTGGTTCTATCCGGGCACCGAGCCGACGCAGCTCTGTCCCGTACACACCCCTCCGTTCGGGGTGACGCCCTAGCCTCCGGGCGCGTGGTGCTGCGCATCCGCGCGGGCTCGGTGCATCCCGTCACGGCGCCGCCGATCTCGGACGGCGCCGTTCTCGTCGACGACGCGGGCAAGATCGCGGCCGTCGGCCCGCATCCTCACGTCCCCACGCCTCCCGGCGCGCAGGCGCTCGAGTTTCCCGACGCCGCACTGGTCCCCGGTCTCATCAACTGTCACACCCATCTCGAGCTGACGCACCTCGCGGGAAGGAATCCGGAGCCCGGGTTCGCCGCGTGGATCCGCCGCATCCGCGAGCTGAAGGATGCGACCCGGCCCGACGAGTTCCGTCGCTCGGCGGAGCAGGGGGTGCGCGACTGCTGGACGCACGGCGTCACCTGCGTCGCGGACACCGGGAGCACGGGCGCCGTGGTGGAGGCGCTCGCCCGGCTGGGCGGCCGCGGCATCGCCTATCACGAGGTGTTCGGCCCCGACCCGGCGAAGTGCGCCGCGAGTATGACCGAGATGGAGCACGCCCTGGCCCGGCTCAGCCGCTTCGCCTCTTCGCAGCTTCATCTTGGTGTCTCCCCCCACGCGCCGTACACGGTCAGCGAGCCGCTCTACCGCGCGGTCGCCGCCTTCGCTCGCCGCGAAGGACTGCCCGTGGCGGTGCACCTGGCCGAGTCCCGCGAGGAGGTGCAGCTCGTCCGCGAGGGGCGTGGGCCCTTCGCCGAGGCGCTCCGGGCCCGCGGGATCGCGGTCGAACCGCGGGGCCTGAGCCCGGTCGAGTATCTCTTGCAACTTGGCGTCTTGGCGTCTGGCGCCTGTCTTTGCATCCACTGCGTTCACGTGGACGAACCGGATGTCGGCATCTTGCGCGAGGCTGGGGTGGCGGCGGCGCACTGTCCGCGCTCGAACCGCGCCCACGGCCACGGCGTGGCGCCGCTCGCCGCCCTGCGGGCGGCGGGCGTGCGGGTCGGGCTCGGGACCGATTCGGTCGCGAGCGTTGGCGACCTGGATCTCTGGGCCGAGGCGGAGGCAGCCGGATGGCAGGGGGAGGAGGCCCTGCGGATGTTGACCCTCGAAGGAGCGCGGGCGCTGTGTTGGGATCGCGAGATCGGTTCGTTGGAAGCCGGTAAGCAGGCCGATCTCGCGGTGTTTCCCTCTACCGCCCTCTACCGCCCTCTTCCGCCCCCTACCGCCCTTGTTACGATGATCGCCGGCCGCATCGTGCACGGGTCGGAGGCCGATTCTCGCCGGGCGCACTAGATTCGTCCGCATGAAGACCCAGCGTCACGCGGCCATTCTCAAGATCGTGCGACGCGAGCGCGTGGCCAGTCAGGAGCGGCTGCGCGAGCTGCTGGTGGCCGAGGGCTTCGACGTGACGCAGGCCACGCTGTCGCGCGACATCCGCGACCTCGGCCTCGCGAAGGTGGCCGCCCCCGACGGCGGCTCGCACTACGCCCCCCCGCCGGAAGGCCCAGGCATCCGTCCCACCCTCGGGCAGCTCCTGCCCTCGATGCTCGTCTCCGTGGACGGCGTGGGGCCGCTGCTCGTGCTCAAGACGCCGGCCGGCGGCGCGCAGGCGCTGGGCCTCGCGCTCGACGCCGAGGGCTGGCAGGAGGTGATCGGCACCATCGCCGGCGACGACGCCGTGCTCGTGATCACGCGCAGTGAGCGCGCCCGCCGCGCCGTGCAGGCGCGGCTGCAGCAGGCCGCCGGCCTCCCCACCTGACGCCTTGACAGGCCCCGCCGGCTCCGTATTTTTATGCATCATCATGCATAAACCTACAGGAGGCGGGTCGATGGGGCCGCTCGTCGTGCTGGCGTATTCGGGTGGGCTCGATACCTCGGCGATCGTTCCCTGGCTCCGCGAGCGGTACGGGGCCAGGGTTTTGTGTTTCGCCGCGGATGTGGGGCAGGGAGCCGGCGAGCTGCATGGCCTCGAGCAAAAGGCGCGGCGCTCCGGCGCGGTCGACTGCGTCGTCGAGGACCTGCGCGAGGACTTCGTGCGCGACTACGTGTTCCCCACGCTGCGCGCCGGCGCGGTGTACGCGCGTGCCTACCTGCTTGGCACCGCCATGGCCCGGCCGCTCACGGCGGCGCGGCAGGTCGCGCTGGCCAAGCAACTGGGCGCGCAGGCGCTGGCCCACGGCTGCACCGGCAAGGGGAACGATCAGGTCCGCTTCGAGCTGACGTACGCCGCCCTCGCCCCGGACCTCCAGGTGATCGCCCCGTGGCGGGAGTGGGACTTCCAGGGCCGTGAGGAGCTCATCGCGTACGTGCACGCGCAGGGGATCCCGGTGCAGGCCACGGACCAGAAGCCGTACTCGACCGACCGGAACCTGTGGCACTGCTCCCACGAGGGCGGCATCCTGGAAGATCCCTCCAAAGAGCCCCCCGAGCACATTTTCGTGATGACCTCCAACCCCCTCGAGGCGCCGGACGAGCCGGCGGTCGTGCAAATCGGCTTCGAGGAGGGGACGCCTGTGTCGGTGGACAGCGTGCCGCACGGCCCGGTGGAGCTGCTGGAGACCCTCAACGCCGTCGCCGGCGAGCACGGCGTGGGCCGCGCGGACGTGGTCGAGGATCGTCTCGTCGGGATGAAGTCGCGCGGCGTGTACGAGACGCCCGGCGGCACGCTGCTGCACGCGGCACACCGCGAGCTGGAGCAGCTCGTGCTCGACCGCCGCACGCTGCGCCTCAAGGACCAGCTGGCGCTCCAGTACGCCGACCTCGTGTACGACGGCCGCTGGTGGACGCCCGAGCGCGAGGCGTTGGACGCGGCGATCGCCGCCACCCAGCGGCCTGTCACCGGGTGGGTGCGGCTGAAGCTCTACAAGGGCGGCGTGACGGTGGCGGGGCGGGAGAGCCCGCACGCGCTGTACCAGCCGTCCTACGCCACGTTCGGGAAGGACAACGTGTACGATCAGCGGGACGCCGCCGGCTTCATCCGGCTGTACGGCCTCGCGATCCGGATCGGTGCGGGGCTCGACGCGGCGCGCAAGGCCGAGCTCGGCGCGGCGGCCGACTGATGGCGGCCGAGCACCGGATCGAGACGCCGCAGCACCAGATGTGGGGTGGGCGCTTCGCCCTCGGCCCGAGCGAGGCGCTGCAAGCGCTGAACCGCAGCCTGCCCGTGGACCACCGGCTGTGGCCCCAGGACGTCGCGGCGAGCAAGGCGTGGGTCCACGCGCTGGGCCGCGTGGGCGTGCTCACCGCCGCCGAGGAGGCCGCGCTGCTCGAGGGGCTCGACCGCGTCGCCGAGCGGCTCGCCGACGGCGCCGCCGTGGGCGCCCCGGACGAAGACATCCACACGCTGGTCGAGCGGCTGCTGTACGAAGAGGTCGGCTCGGCGGCGGGGAAGCTGCACACCGGTCGCTCGCGCAACGATCAGGTCGCGACCGACCTGCGACTATGGACGCTGGGCGCAATCGACCACCTGGACGTCGATCTCGCCCAGCTCGGCGGCACGCTGGTCGCGCGCGCGCGCGACGGGATGGACGATCTGCTGCCGGGTTACACGCACGGGCAGCGCGCGCAGCCGGTGCGGTGGGCCTACGTGCTGCTCGCGCACGCGTGGCCGCTGGTGCGCGATCGCCAGCGGCTCGCGGACGCCCGCCGTCGCACCGCCGAGCTGCCGCTCGGCTCGGGCGCGCTCGCGGGGTCGGGCTTCCCCGTGGACCGGGTCCTCGTGAAGGAGGCGCTCGGGTTCCGGGCCCTGTCGCCCAACGCCCTCGATGCAACCGGCGATCGCGACTTCGTGGCGGAGGTGTTGTTCGCGCTCGCCCTCGCGGGGAGTCACCTCTCGCGGCTCGCGGCCGAGCTGCAGACCTACACCAGCGCCGAGTTCGGCTTCGTGAAGCTGTCCGACGCGTTCAGCACCGGCTCGAGCCTGATGCCGCAGAAGCGCAACCCGGACGTGCTCGAGCTGGCACGCGCCAAGTCGGCCCGCCTGCTCGGCGACCTGGTCGCGCTGCTCGCCACGCTCAAGGGGATCCCGGCCGGGTACTCGAAGGACTTGCAGGAGGACAAAGCGCTGCTGTTCGACGCCTTCGACACGATGGCGCTCGTGCTGCCGGCCGTCACGGGAGCCGTCGCCTCGCTCGCGGTGGACCGCGAGCGTATGCGGGCCGCGCTGGATGCTTCGCTCCGTGCCACCGATCTGGCCGACCTGCTGGCGGAGGCCGGAGTGCCGTTCCGCGAAAGCCACGATATCGTGGGCCGCCTGGTGCTGGAGGCGGAGCGGGCCGGGGTGCCGCTGGACCGCGTGCCTCCTGCCGTAGCGGCAGCCATTCACCCCGCGCTCGGCGCCGCCCTGGCGCAACTTGGAACTTGGGAGGATTCAATCGAGGGGCGCGCCACCCCCGGCGGCTCCGCGCGCCAGTCGGTCGAGCAGCAGATCGAGGAACTGCGCAAGGCATTTACGCTTGGCGGCGCGGGATAACCCTCGCTCTTGCCGAGTGTTACCCCGCGGTGTAGCATACGGGGCCGTCCCGTTCGCGACGAGCGAGACGGCCGTTTTTTCGCCGGGAGACTGCCTTGCGCTGCCTTGCCCTCAACGCCTCGTTCGAGCCCCTGACGATGGTGCCCGTGCGCCGGGCGCTGCGCCTCGTGATCGACCACAAGGCAGAGATCGTCGAGTCGGAGGGGCAACCGGTCCGCAGTGAGCGGCTGGAGCTGCCGCGACCAGCAGTCATCCGTCTCGTGAAGTTCGTGCACGTCCCCCGCCGCTTCCGCCGCCAGGTCACCAACACCTTCCTCTTCGCCCGTGACGACTACCGCTGCCAGTTTTGCGGCCGCACCCAGCGCGACCTCCGGCCGCGGGAGTGCCTCACTCGGGATCACCTGGTACCGCTGTCGCGGGGCGGGACGAACGCCTGGACCAACGTGCTCACGGCGTGCTCGGGCTGCAACACGCGCAAGGGGAACCTGCTGCCCGAGGAGGCGGGGATGCAGCCGCTGCGCCCCCCCTTCGAGCCGCATTTCGTGCACCTCGCGTGGGCCGTGCGCCGGCTGACGTTGACGCAGTCGAAGTACATCCGCCTGTTCTACGGCGCCGACGTGCTCGCCACCCTCGAGGCGTTGTGAGCGGGGTCAAGAGCGCGTGGCTCGTCGCGGCCGCCGGCGTGGCGGCCCTGGCGGGGACGCTGGTCTTGGCTCGGACTGGCCGCGCGGCGACGCATCCCGAGCCGCGACCCGGTGTGACTGCCGAGCGCGTGCTGCCACCCGCCGCGGTGCCGCACACTCCCGGGGCCGCGGAAGCCTACGCTGCGGCGCGCAGCGCGCCGCAGATCCTCGACGGCGTGTACTGTCACTGCGACTGCTCGCAGCACTCGGGGCACCGCTCGCTCCTCACCTGTTTCGAGTCGGAGCACGCCTCCCACTGCGACATCTGCATGGGCGAGGCGATGCTGGCGACGCGGCTCGCCGCCCAGGGGAGCGGGCTCGCCGGGATTCGTCAGGCCGTCGACGCCCAGTACGGGCACTAGTTTTCCCGCGTCACAGCCTCCGACCGCGCCTCCAGCGTGAGGCGCGGCAGCCCGGCGATGCGGACGATGATCCGCTGCGCCCCGCGCGCGAGGGCGCTCCCCACGCTGCCCCGGCCCGACACGGCCGGCGATACGTCACCCTTCAGCCAGCGCGTCAGCTCCTCCAAGTCGGTGTCGTTCAGCGTGGTCACTTCCAGGCGGCACAGGAAATAGAACTTTCCCGCGCCCTTCGGGCTGAGGGCGACGCGGTAGGGGATCTGCAGCGCTCGCTCGAGCGCCTCCGCCGTGGCGTAGCGCGCCACGCTGCCGTTGGTGCGGATCAGCACGAACTCGTCGGCCAGCGGGTCGTGGTGCGCTACCGCGTCCCACGAGGCCTCGCGCACGAACTGATCGAACCAGGTCGCCCGGTCGCGCCACAGCTCGAGGCGGTAGTGGAGTCGGAGAGGGAAGCCGGACCGCATCAGCGCGGTGAACTTGCCGTCGGCGAGCAGTTGGGTGGTCTGGATGCGCGGGGTCTCGCTCTGCAGCGTGATCGTCAGGGTGGGCGCCTGGGCGGCGGCCGGAACGGCGCCACCGGCGAGGAGGGCGAGGAGTACGAGCCCCGGCCGCACCCTTAGAAGCGATGGTCGAGTCGCAACGTGAAGCGCAGCCGCTCGCCCGCCGTGACCCCCTTCGCGGCGTACACGCCGAACCCTCCCCAATCGACGCCAAGGCCCAGATCGGCGAGCCAGCTGCCGGGTGTCGGCAGGCGATCGCTCGGGAGCCGTCCCGGCCCGTTGCCGACGAGCCACGCCTGCCCGGCGTCGCCGAACACCACCAGGTCGGGACCTTGCAGCGCGAACAACGGCCGCGCCTGCTCGTCCTCGGGCCGCGCAGCGCCGTAGGCCCAGTGGAGCGAGATGTGCCCGCGGTATTCCGCCTGCGCGAGAATCACGCGGTCGCACGCCGCGACGAGCGTGCGCTGGAAGGCGGGGTCGACGATGTCGCGGTTGCACGCGCTGTGGCGGAAGCCGTACCCGGCGAGCGGGTCGGGTCCACCGATGGAGAGGCGCCGCTGCAGCGGCAGCGCGTCGCCGGCCAGCCATCCCCCGGCAAGCACCCGCAGATTGACGCGCCCCGAAGGGCTCACGCGCGTGTAGCGACGGAAGTCGAAGAAGACGCGGCTGAATTCGTAGGAGCCGTCGCTCGGGATCGTCCGGCGCACGGCGGGCGGGACGCCGGCCTGCGGGCTCACGTCCGCGCTCCAGCTGTGCTCGAGCTGCGCCCGCAGCTGCCAGCCCGCGGTCGGGTCGAGCTGGTCGTTGCGAGTGTCGAAGGTGAAGTAGCCGCCGAGCGTGACGTAGTGGCCGTCGTCGATCGGCGGATTGGGGCGCCACGCCTGGGCGCTCCGGAATACCGTCCAGGGATCGCGCGTGGGGGCGGTCGTCTCGCCGTCACGGCGCAGCTCCAGCGCGAAGTTGACTGAGGGCTCGGGCTGCACGAACGCGCGGCCCGCCACGCCCTTGCTCGTGTAGTAGTCGCGGTAGTCGCGCTGGAGCAGGAACGCGCTCCAGCCGACCTCCGCGTTGTGCAGCCCCCAATCCTCCACGGGGGCCACCCTGCTGTAAGCGCGCAGCTCGAGCCCCAGTGCCCGGCGGTCGCCGGCGCGCAGCTCGGAGCGCACCAGGTAGCCGAGGTCGTCGCCTTGCTCCGAAAGATTCCCCGCCGTGCGGAAGATGCCCAGCGCCTCGAATCGGACCCGGAGACCCTCCGTGACCTTCCAGTCGAACGTCGGCCCGAACACGATGGGCAGGCCTTCGACGCGATTGAAGGTCCCGCTCGTGGCGATCGTGAGCGCGGAGCGTGACTCGGCCGAGCCCCAGCTCTTCTGGGCGCCGAGATTGGGGAAGCGGCGCCGCAGGTTGGGGGCGAGGGCGATCTCGTCCCCCTGCGTGCGATAGGCGAGCGGCTCGCGGTACTGGCGGACCTCGCCGCGCACCGCGGACGCGCGCGCCACCGTCACGGTGCCGCCGATGACGATCAGCTCGCCCGTGATCTCGGCCGTCGAGTCGATGGCCGCGTCGCCGTTGATCACGAGCACGGTGCCCGCGATCCGCCCGCCCACGGCGATCGAGCCGTTGCGCACCGCCACATCGCCGCGCCATTCGTTCCCGGGCGGGAGCCGCGTGCGGCCGACGAGCCGCGTCGTGGTGGGCGCGTTGTAGAGCCGGATCGCCTCCTCCGCCACGATGCGCGGCAGCTCCCGCGGCTGCACGCTCACCCCGGCGCTTTCGGGGATGATGACGATGGCCGTATCCTGGGCGCCGAGCGGCGCGGGCCCGAGGCCGCACAGGACCGTGAACAGGACGCTCGTGCGCATGGGACGAACCCTGGTTGGCGTTGTCATCCCGTCATGTTGCGCGGCGGCTCGATCCCCAGCCGCCGCATGCGACGGTACAGGTTGGCGCGGTCGGTAGCGAGCCGGCGCGCGGCCTCGGCTACGTTGCCGTGCGCCGCCGACAGCGCCCGCGCGAGCAGCGCGCGCTCGTACTGGTCCAGCGCGTCCGCGAGCGCGATGTCGGTCCACTCCCCCGCTCCGGCCGGGGGCCGGGCGCCGTCCCCGGGGAGCACCCGGGCGACGTCGTCCGCCGTGATGGCGTCACCCGACCCGAGGATCGCCAGCCGCTCCACGATGTTGGCAAGCTCGCGCACGTTCCCGGGCCAGTGGTAGGCTGCGAGCAGCTGCAGCGCACCGGCGTCGCAGCCCAGCGGCCGCCCCCGCCGCGCCGCCTGCCGGCTCGCGAAGTGCTCCACCAGCGGCCGCACGTCCTCGGGGCGCTCGCGCAGTGGCGGGATGTGCACGGGCAGCACGTTGAGGCGGAACAACAGGTCCTCGCGAAAGTGGCCCTGGCGCGCCGCCCTCGTCAGCTCCTTGTTGGTCGCCGCGATCACGCGCACGTCCACCGTGACGGGTTTCTCGCCGCCCAGCCGCTCGATCACTCCCGACTCCAAGACGCGCAGCAGTTTTGCTTGGGCTTCTGGTCCGAGGTCCCCCACCTCGTCGAGGAACAGCGTGCCGCCGTCGGCCAGCTCGAAGCGACCCACGCGCCGCTCGGTGGCTCCGGTGAAGGCACCCCGCTCGTGTCCGAACATCTCCGACTCGACCAGATCCTTCGGGATGGCGGCGCTGTTGACGCACACGAAGGGCTTCGCGGCGCGCGCGCTCTGGCGGTGGATCGCCGAAGCCACGAGCTCCTTCCCCGTGCCCGACTCGCCGGTGATGAGCACCCGGGCGCCGGTCGGCGCGACGCGCGCGATCAGCGCCCGCAGCTCGTCCATCGCGCGACTCACCCCGACGAGCGGATCACTGTGCCCCAACGCCTCGTGCAGGCGCCGGTTCTCGGCGCGGGTGCGCGCGAGCTCCAGCGCCCCCCGGATCGCCACGAGCAGCCCCTCGGGGGTGAGCGGCTTCTCGAGAAACTGGAACGCGCCGAGCTTCGTGGCGCGCACGGCGTCGGTCAGGCTCGCCTTGCCGCTCATCATCACGACGGGCACGTCCGGGGCCACGCGCTTCAGCTGCTCCAGCGTTGCGAGCCCGTCGGGGCCGCCCGGCATCATCAGGTCGAGCAGCACGGCGTCCGGCGCGCTGCGCTCCACCGCCGCCAGCGCCGCGGTGCCGTTCCCCGCTTCCGCGGTCTCGAAGCCCTCGGATTGCAGCAGCGCGCCCACCATCTTGCGGATGTTGGCTTCGTCGTCCACCAGCAGAATGCGCGGGCTCACGTGGGGAACACGATGGAGAAGGTGGCACCGCCGCCCAGCGTTTCGCCCGCCGTGATGGTGCCGCCGTGAGCCTCGAGGGTCTGCCGCACGAGCGCGAGCCCGAGGCCCGTGCCGTCGCGCTTGGTCGTGAAGTAGGGCTCGAATACCCGCTGCTGCAGCTCCTGGGGGATGCCGGGCCCGTGGTCGGCGATCGTGATCGCCATGCCACGCCCGTCGCCCGTCACCCGCACCTCGATGGCGCCCCGGCCCCCCATCGCCTCGGCCGCGTTGCGCAGCAGGTTGCTCAACGCGCGGCGCAGCGGATCGTAATAGCCCTGCACGGTGCGCCGCCCCCCGTTGGCTTCGACGGAGACCTGCACGCCCTCGGGCACCGCCGTGCGGCCCAACTCCTGGAGCAGCTCGACGACGTCCACTTCGCTCTGCGGCCCTTCGGGGAGGCGGCCGAAATCCGCGAACTCCCGCGCCAACCGCTCCAGGCGATCGGTCTCGGCCGAGAGCACTTCCACGGACATCTCCGTCCGACCGCGACCGGAGGCCATCTCGTCTGAGACGGCCGCAGCGAGTCCCGTACGGTCCCGCTGCAGCTGATCCACCGCGATCCGCATCGCCGTGAGCGGGTTCTTGATTTCGTGGGCCACACGGCGCGCCACCTCGCGGAATGCCCGCAGCCGCTCCGCCTCGAGCTCCTTCTGGCGCGCGGCGTCGAGCGCACTCGCGAGCTCGCGCAGCCCCTGTCGCAGCGCCTCGAAGTCGGGAGCGCCGCGCGCCGACTCCCCAGCGGGCAGTGGCTCGCGCCGCCGAATCAGCCGCGTCCAGCCGACCAGCTCGTCGATCGGCCGGGAGAGCTGGCGCGACAGATGACCCGCCAGCCGCACCGACGCGAACACGACCAGCCCCCCCAGCACCAGGATCACGACCGCCACGCCGGCCGTGTAGTACCGGAGATAGACGTCGGCGCGCCGCGCCTGCGTCACCGCGTTCGAGACCTGCGCGAAATGCTGGCGCACGGCGGCACGCTGGCCGGGGGAGAGCCGCAGCGTGTCGACCCGCTCGGCGAGCGTGCGGGCCGAATTGCCAACTTCCTCGAGCGACGCCAGGGCGCCGGCCGATGGACCCGCCGACCGCACGGACAGGGCCCAGCCGATCACGGCGAGCGTCGTGGGGGTGGCCGTCAGCGCCACCAGGATGAGGAAGATCCGCTGGCGGAACGGGAGCGCCATATTGAGGCGCAATCTAGAGCTTGAGCGCCCGTGTGACAATTCGACACGGTAAAACCGGGGAACGGGAGAGGGGAGAAGTCGCCCACCGGTTCACCGCACAGTACGTCACCCTTCTCCCCTCTCCCGAAATGAGGAGCCACGATGAAGGTGCATACCCACTACCTCTGGTTCAACACGAAGGCGCGGCAGGAGATCATCGACGTCAGCGACGCAGTGGCCGAGCAGGTGCGGGAGAGCGGCGTGCGGGAAGGATTCGTCCTCGTGAGCGCCATGCACATCACGGCGTCGGTGTTCGTGAACGACCACGAATCGGGGCTGTGGCAGGACATCCTCGAATGGCTGGAGCGGACGGTCGCGCCGTGGGATCCGGGCCGCTACCGGCACAACCAGACCGGCGAGGACAACGCGGCGGCGCACCTCAGGAGCCTCACGATCGGCCACGAGGTGCTCGTACCGATCACGGAGGGAAAGCTCGATCTCGGCCCCTGGCAGCGGGTGTTTTACGGTGAGTGGGACGGCCAGCGCAGGAAGCGTGTGATCATCAAGGTGTTGGGGGTCTAGACATATCGCGCAAGTTGTTTATCTTCAATGCGATCACG
>Ga0209158_1002447_pt1 | contig 11409 bp, 10 predicted proteins | sample GraSoiAngelo_140_FD_185897 | JGI IMG/M metagenome (GOLD analysis project Ga0209158, IMG submission 185897) | Grasslands soil microbial communities from the Angelo Coastal Reserve, California, USA - 14_0929_12_30cm (SPAdes) (version 2) | ecosystem: Environmental > Terrestrial > Soil > Grasslands ...
CGTAGAGCGGCAGGCCGGCGACCAGGGCCGAAAGCAGGATACTGCCCAGCACCGGCTGGTATGTCTGATGGAACGCCAAGAAGACGTCCATGGCCTCCCCCTAAAAGACGCGTGCCGCAGCCGCGATTAATTCAATCTGACTTCGGAACGGTTTGCAAGTTTGCCCGCCGCCAGATGGTCACGCCGAGGCTGGCCAGCCAGAACAGCGCCGCCAGGCCCAGCAAGATCCACTCCGCGCCTCGCGGATATGGCGGCGGGACGTTGCCGGTGCGGCCGTAGTCCGCGAGCTCGATCGCGGTTGGGGAGTCGGCCGACGCGAGGTAGAAGGCGGTGATGAACAGGCCGGCCCAGATGGTGCCCTCGAGCCAGCGCCCCATGCGCATCAGGCCGAAGCCCGGGATCGCGGTGAGAAGCCACAGTTCTTCGCGCAGCGGGGCGGAGCGGCGCTGGAGCTCCATCACCACGGCGCCGGCCGCGAGCAGCAGCCCGATCGCCGCGGCGTACCAGCTCGGACCCATCAGGTCGGTGGCCATGAAGGGGAACGGGAGGTCGGTGAAGCGCGGGGTCGTGACCACCCACGTCGCCCATCCAAACCATCCGACGAGGACGGCCTCCGCGAGGGCGAGCGCCAGGACGGCGGCGCGGAGGTCGAGGACGAGGGCGGCCATCAGGCCGGCCACCACGAGCCAGCAGGCGGGCGTCTCGTAGCCGAAGGCCTGGGGGAGGTGGGCGGGCTGGATGGTGACCGACCAGGGAGAGAGGAGTGAAGCTCCCGCTGACACGACCACAAGGAGATCGAGCACCGTCCGCGAGCGGTCGCGGAGACCTACCAGCTTCCTCCCCCGCCTCCGCCGCCGCCTCCGCCCGAAGAGCCTCCGCCGCCGAATCCGCTCGAGCTGCCCGAGCTCGGCGGCGATGCGGAGATCGCGCTCGAGATGCTGCTGTTCATGGATTGAAGGCTGGACGACAGCACGGCTGCCTGGAACGGCGCGCGGCCGACGTACCAGTTGTTGGAGGCGCTGGTGTCGATGCCCTCGAAGGCCTTCGCCCATCGCGTCACGCAGCCGAAGACGATCGCATAGGGCAGCAGCTGGGTGAAGATCTCGGCCTTCTCCGCGAACTGCTGGCGGTATTTCTCCGCGGTGTTCATGTACAGACGGAAGCCGACCGCACGCTGCATCACGTCGCGGCCGGCTGCCGTCCGCTGCGGCATGTGCCTCGACGTGACGAGCAGAACCGCCCCGACCAGGAGCACCGCGAGGCCGACCAGGCCCCATCCGAAGTTGATGCCGAGCTGGTAGGTCGCGAAGCCGCCGGCTGCCAGGATGACGATGCCGAGGCAGCCCCAACGGCCCCGCGCGTAATCCGGGCGCGAGGTGAAGAACTTGCGCGATATCGCGTCGTCGAGGATCCTGCCCTCCGCCTTCTGCAGGGTCGTATGGAAGGTCCCCTTCAGCTCCGAGATCTTCACCTGCTGCCGGCTCCCAAAGAGTCCGTCGAGCAGCGCCTGCTCGTACGGAAGCACTGAGGAGCCATCGCCAGCCTTCGCTTGCAGCAGCCAGTCCTTCGCGCCGTCAACTTCCGTGATCGTCATGCGGCCGCGGACCGCGAGGTCGACGATTGTGGCGGTGACGTCCTTGGTATCGGCGCTCTCATCGAGAATCAGTCCGATCTGCGCCGCGCGAAGCTTCTCGGGCGGATCGAACTCGACGACCACCGGCTCGTGCTGCAACAGCGGCTCCGTGTGCTCGTGCGTATCACGCGACGCGTAGTTGCGCGTGAGGTACGCGCGGTCGCGACCGTGCTGCCACCACAGCCACGCGATGAGGCCGAGGCCCGCGATGAGGATCAGGGCGCCGATGCCCACGATGAGCGGCTCGATGTCGAACGCGTCGGCGGGGAACGAGCGCGCGCGTGGCTCCAGCAGCGGAGGTGGAACGTTGACCACACCTTTGTTGAGGGCGGTCGCCGCAGACATCTGCTCGCCCGATGCAAGAGTGCGGGTGGACGAGAAGGTCACCGAGTTCTTGTTCGTCGTGACGTTGCAGCTCTCGCGCGAGCCGGTTGGCCCCTGGTAGCAGGCAGCTTTCTGGAACGACTGAGGCGGCAGGGTCATTGTCGCGGTCACCTTTTGCTTCGGCACCGGCCACTGAGCGCCGTCGACGTTCCAGAACAGCTCGTCGTGGTCGGCGAATGCGTTCATCGCGCCCACGACCGTATACGTGATCACGTAGCGGTTGGCGCCGCTGACGAGCACTTTCGGGTCTCCGATCTTGATCACCTGGTCGGCCCCGCCCAGGTAAGTCGTATAAGGGAGATGTCTGGCGCCGTCAGTGACTGAGACGACGGTCAGGTCGTAGTAGCGGTCATTCCGGCTGTCGTAGCTGTAGCGGACCGGGATGTACCGAAAGATGCCGTGCTTCTGGAGCGAACCGAAATCGACGTGGACGTCCTCGACGATGGACAGCGAAGAGTCGCTGTGGACGTCGATGCTGGACGCGAACGAGGTGATGACCCAGCCTTCGTCGGCCTGAACCGGTGTCGCCGACGCGGTCACGGCAAGGCTGAGCCCGAATCCGAGTACCGCCAGCCGCGCCGCCATCCTTTTCATGAGCAGCCCGTATATTGCCAAGTCCAGTGACCGAAATCCGGCATGACATTCGAAACCTGGCGATCATCGCCCACGTCGACCACGGCAAGACGACGCTGGTCGATGCCCTGCTGAAGCAGAGCCACACGTTCCGCGAGAACCAGGATGTGGGGACGCTGATCATGGACAGCAACGACCTGGAGCGTGAGAAGGGCATCACGATCCTGGCCAAGAACACGTCCATCCGCCACGGCGACGTGACGATCAACATCATCGACACGCCGGGCCACGCCGACTTCGGCGGCGAGGTGGAGCGGGTGCTGAACATGGCCGACGGATGTCTTCTTTTGGTCGACGCCGCCGAGGGGCCGATGGCGCAGACCCGTTTCGTGCTGCGCAAGGCGTTCGAGGTCGGGTTGCGGACGATCATCGTGATCAACAAGGTCGACCGCGCCAACGCCGATCCCGCCCAGACGCTGGTGCGGGTGCATGACCTATTCCTGGAGCTCGCCGAGGACGCCGACCAGCTCGAGGCGCCGGTCTTGTACACGATCGCCAAAGAGGGGCGCGCCGGGCTCAAGCCCAACGCGCTTGGCCCAGACCTCGAGGTGCTGTTCCAGACGATCATCGAAACCGTGCCGGCGCCCGTCATCGAGCAGGGCGGCTTCCAGATGCTGGTCGCCAACCGCGCCTACGACGACTACACCGGCACGATGGCGATCGGACGCATCTCTCGGGGCGCCATCGCAGCCGGCGACACGGTCGCGGTGCTTGCCGGTGAGGGTGAGCCGCGCCGGGTAAAGGTCGTCCAGGTGCTCGTGTATCGCGGGCTGGACCGCGTCTCGGTCCCGACGGCGAGCGCGGGCGACATCGTTCTCCTGACGGGCCTGGAGGACGTGGCGATTGGCGACACGCTGGCCGATCCCGAAGCGCCCGACGCCCTTCCACGAATCGAGATCGAAGAGCCGACCGTGCGGATGACGTTCGGCGTCAACACGTCGCCATTTGCGGGACGCGAGGGCAGGTTTTCCACCACGCGCCAGCTGCGCGCCAGGCTGTACAAGGAGCTCGACACCAACCTCGGCCTGCACGTCGCCGACACCGACGTCGCGGAGCGTTTCCTGGTCAGCGGCCGTGGCGAGCTCCACCTGGCCGTGCTGATCGAGACGATGCGCCGCGAGGGCTACGAGTTCGAGGTGTCGCGGCCGGAGGCCATCATCAAGGTCATCGGCGGACAGCGTATGGAGCCTGTCGAGCGTCTCACGGTCGACGTCCGCGAGGAGCACGTCGGCGGCGTGACAGAGGCACTGGGCAAGCGCCGCGGAGAGATGATCGAGATCAACTACGACAAGAAGGGTGGCGTCCGGCTCGAGTATCTGATCCCCACCCGCGGGCTCATCGGTTTTCGCAACACGTTCCTCACGCTGACCGCCGGCAATGGATTGATGGGTTCGATCGGCATCGGCTACCGGCCGTGGGTGGGTGAGTTTCGCGAGCAGCGCAACGGCGCGCTGACCGCATCGTCACCCGGCACGTCGCTCACCTACGGCCTGGCCGGCGCGCAGGAGCGCGGCACGACGTTCATCGAGGCGGGAGAAGAGGTGTACGAAGGAATGGTCGTGGGGGTGCAGAAGCGCCCGGGCGACATTCGGGTCAACGTGTGCCGCGAGAAGAAGCAATCCAACGTGCGCTCGTCGACTTCGGACATATCGGTCCGCCTCACGCCGGCGTCGAAGCTGAGCCTCGAGCAGTCCCTTGACTTTCTGGCCGACGACGAGCTGCTGGAGGTCACGCCGAAGCACCTGCGGCTGCGCAAGCGCTACCTGACCGAGGTCGACCAGTCCCGCGCCCGCCGCCTCTCCGAAGCGGCCCGAAGCTAGGGGGTCCAGAAGGGGCAGGAATAGCCCTGGCCGGATCCGGGTATACTCTTGGCAGCCGGCGAAGCGCCGGCGCTCACCGCAGGCTTCTATCTTCTCGAACGGGCCCGCTAGATGAGTAGGCCCCGCCGTTCGAGAGATAGGAGATGGTAATGCCCACAGGCACTATCAAAAAGCTGGTTTCGGATCGTGGCTTTGGATTCATCAAGGCCGAGGACGGACAGGAATACTTTTTCCACCGCAGTGGCACCGAAGGCGACTTCGATGGCCTCCAGGGTGGCGAGAAGGTTTCGTTCGAAATCGAGTCGAGCCCGAAGGGCCCGCGCGCCAAGAGCGTCCGGATCGCGTAATTCGTAACCAGAAGAGCCCCGAGCTTCGGCTCGGGGCTTTTTTATTTGGGTGGCGCCTCATGTGCCCACCCGGTCCATTCCTTCAACCGGGTAGGTGGGCGTTCTAAATCGGGCCACGCAAATCAGAGAAGAGGCGGGGGAGCGGGCGGTGCTCCCCCGGCCTCATTCAGCTCGGTTGAACCTGGTGATCGAGCTTGAACCCGCCGGCCCCGTCCATCTCGATGATCCACACCGTCTGCTTGACGTCGTGGCTGGAGTTGAACTGAAACGGTCCGAGCGGGCTCTGGATGTTCACGGTCTCCATCGTGGATCGCAGCTTCGTGCGGTCGCCCGCGATGTCGGTGAAGGTCAGGTTGGCGCGCTTGGCCGCGTCAGCCAGGATCTTGACTCCCGTGTAGCCCTGGGCCGCGAACTGGTCGGGGTCCCTGCTGTACGCCTTCTTGTACGCGCTCACAAAGCCGGCATTCGAGGGAAAGTTGTTGCCGATGTACCAGGCGCTCGCGCTTCGCGCGCCCTTGCCTGCCGCAGCGGCGTCGGCCGAGACTGTTGCAGTGTTGAAGCCGTTGCCGCCCAGGAACTGGCCCTGGAAGCCCTGGTTTCGAGCGGCTTTCATGATCTTCGCCGGTATGCCGCCGAGCGAGGTGATGAAGATCACGTCGGGTTTCGCCTTCACGGCCTCGGTCACGAACGGCGAGAGGTCCGCGGCGCCCTTGCTGAACGGGATGGTCTTGAGCAGCGTGATGTTGTATTGACCGACCGTGCTCTGGACGATCGTGCCGCCGTCGCTCGAGAACTTGTCGTCATTGGCGACGAGCAGGACGCCCGTCTTGGGGTGCGCGTCGTTGACGTACGACTTGATGTTGTCGGGGATGGCCGTCTCCTCACCAAGGCTGTCCCGGAAGACATACTGGCAAGGGGTCGTGGTGGGGTAGTTGCAGTCGGGCACGATGTGGATGCCCGTGGTGCTGACCGCGAGGATCGGAGTCTTCAGGTTCTCGGCCAGCGGGTGAACGCCGACCGCCGAGTTCGAAAGAGTGGGACCGAGAAGCGCCAGCACCTGGTCCCCCTGGATCAGCGTCTGTGCCTTCTGGGACGCCTGTGCCTTGTCAGACGCGTCGTCCTGGACCGTCAGGTTGATCTTGGCGCCGTTGATGCCCCCCGCCGCGTTGATCTCGGTGACCGCCAGCATCGCCCCGTCGCGGCTCTGCGGCCCGTAGACCCCGCCGGCTCCGGTGATCGAAAGGACCGCCCCGAGCTTGATCGTCTTGCCGGCGTAGGCGTTGCTCGCGTTACCGCCGCCACCGCCGCCGCCGGATCCGCAGGCGGCGACCATGAGGGCTGCCACCAGCCCGCAGACGAGGCGCATACGATTCAGCGTCGATCCCCCCACGAAAACAAGCGAATCTTTAACCTATCAAACCCTGGATCCCTATTCGGCGCTAGGACTGAAGGCGCTTGATCAGGCGCGGGACGTCGAGCTTGGGTCGCGGGTAGCGGGGGTTCATCTGGCGCAGGGTTTCGACCAGGATCTTGGTCACCGCCCAGTTCCGGTACACCTTGTCGTTGGCGGGCACCACGTACCACGGCGCGGGGTTGGTTGAGCAGTGGGTTATCGCCAGGCCGTAGGCGCTCATGTAGTCGTCCCAGTCGGCGCGCTCGTCGATGTCGTGCTCGTTGAACTTCCACCGCTTGTCGGGGACCTTGAGCCGGTCGATCAGCCGCGCGCGCTGCTCGGCGTTTGAGATGTGCAAGCACAGTTTGACCACGGTGGTGCCGCTCCGAACCAGGTTGTTTTCGAACTCGTTGATCAGCGCGTAACGCCGCTCGATCACGCGGGCCGGCGCCATGTTGTGGACGCGGGCGATCAGCACGTCTTCGTAGTGCGAGCGGTTGAAAATCGCGATGAAGCCTGGTTCAGGCAGGCGGCGGCGGATGCGCCAGAGGAATCCGTGGCGCTTCTCTTCTGGCGTCGGCGCCTTGAACGGGGTGATGAGCACGCCCTGTGGGTTGAAGTTGCGCACCACGTGGGTCACCGTCCCGTCCTTGCCCGCGGTGTCCATTCCCTGGAGGACTACAAGAAGTGAGCGCTTGCGCTCGGCGTAGAGACGCTCGTGCAGCTCGAACAGCTCATCGCGATGCTTTTTCACTTCGCGAAGCGCCTTTTTGTCCCCGCCTTTCAGTCCTGGTGTCGAGGCGGGCCCGACGTCGACCATCCGGAATTGGCCTTCGTGGATTTTCGCGCGCAGGAGGGTGCGGACGTCCTTCTTCGCCACCACCCGGGAGTGTATTAGGTCGTCAGGTCAGCTCGACCGGGACCACGTCGAGGGTCAGCAGCTGGTCGCCGCGCAGCACCGTCAGCGTCAGCTTCGCGCCGATCCTGGTATCGACCATGAGCCGCTGCAGGTCGCCCGCCTTGCTCACGCCGACCTCGCCGACCGAGACGATGACGTCGCCCCCGAGCAGCTTGCCGCCCGCCGCGGGACTGCCGGTCACGACCTCATGCACCTCGACCCCCGCCTTGCGGCCGAGCCGCTCCGCGATCACGGGTGGGAGGTTTCGCGTGCCGCCGGCGATGCCAAGGTAGGCGCGGCGGACGCGGCCGTCCCTCATCAACGCGGCAAGGATCGCCTGCGTCGTGCCGTTCATCGGCACCGCGAGCCCAAGCCCCATGCCCGCGACGGCGGTGTTGACTCCGATGAGTCGAGCCCGCGAGTCCGCGAGCGCGCCTCCCGAGTTGCCGGGATTGAGCGCGGCATCGGTCTGGATGACGTCTTCGATGAAGCGCCGGTGCCCGTTGCCGTCCGCGGTCGCCAGCGAGCGGCCTAACCCGCTGACGACCCCGGACGTGACGGACCCCGAGAATCCCATCGGGTTGCCGATCGCGACGACCAGCTGCCCGACCCGAAGCTGGTCGGCGTTGCCGACGCGCGCCGGGTTCAGCCCGTCGGCGCGGGCACGAGCCACGGCCAGGTCGGAGAGGGGGTCGGCCCCGACGACGTCGACGTCGTACTCGGTGCCGTCGAGGAAAGACGCGCTGGCCGAGTTGCCGGCGGCGACGACGTGGGCGGAGGTGACCAGGAAGCCGTCAGGGGTGATGACCACACCAGAGCCGGCGCCGCCAAAACCGCGGCCGGCCCGGCCGATGCGCAGGCTCGCGACAGAGGGGAGAACCTTCTCCGCGACCGAGGTGACGATCGACGAGTAGGCGTCCAGAGCCTGCTCCTCGGCCACTGACTCCACCATGGTGCTTACAAGATTACCAAGTAACAGAAGATCTAAACGCGGGCCTTGCTGCGGAGCGACCCCTACGCGCGGTAGACGGAGATTTCGGTTGCCTTCACGGCGACCCAGACCTCCGCGCCGGCGTCGAGGTGGAGCTCGCGCACGGCGGATGGAGTCACCTCCGCCACCAGTGGTACCGTCCCGCTCAGCCGCACCCTGACGCGCTCACCCTGGAGGTCGAGGTCCTCGGCGCGGCCGCGCCACACGTTGCGCGGCGTGCCCTCGGGTTTGGCCAGGAACAGCGCGACTGCTCGCGGATGAATGACGGCGAAGACGTCGCCTTCACCCGCCTCAGCGGCAGTCAGCATCGCGCCGCCCTCGAGCTCGACGTGCCGGCCGCGGCCCCGCCCGCGCAGGAGGTTCACCCCCGCGAGGTCGGCGACGAAGCGCGAGCGGGGTCGTGCGGTCACCTCGGCGGGGGACCCAGTCTGGACGACCTTTCCCTGCTCGAGCACGACGAGCCGGTCGGCCAGCGCGATCGCCTCCAGGGGGTCGTGGGTGACAAGAATGCGGACGCCTTGAAATCCCGAAAGCTGGCGCGAGAGCTCGCGCCGAACCTCCGCGCGGATCGTGACGTCAAGGGCTGAAAGCGGTTCGTCGAGGAGGAGAAGTCGCGGCTCGGTGGCCAGCGTCCGGAGGAGCGCCACGCGCTGCGCCTGGCCTCCCGACAGCTCGCGAGGCATGGCGTGAGCCTTGTCGGCCAGGCCCGCGCGATCGAGCCATTCCCGCGCGATCCGCGAGGAGTCGCGACGCAGACCGAACGCGACGTTGTCCAGCACTGTCATGTGTGGAAACAAGGCGTGGTCCTGAAAGACCAGCCCGACGCGCCGGTGCTCCGTCAGGACGTGGCGGCCGGCGGCCGAATCATCGAGCACCTCGCCGTCCAGCTCCACCCGCCCGTCGATCGGGACCAGGCCGGCGAGCGCGCGCAGCAATGTCGTCTTGCCGGCGCCGTTGGGGCCGAGCACGGCGACTGTCTCGCCCGCGCCGACCTCGAGGTCGACGTCGAGCGCGAACCCGTTGCGCTGGACTCGAATCGAGGCGTGCAGACTCAAAGCGATCCCAGCCACCGGTCGCGCATGCCGATGAGGATTGCCAGCGAAACAGCAAGCAGGATGAGGCTCAAAGCGATCGCGCCCTCAGGGTGCGTTTCGTTCGCGACGTAGACCGCGAGCGGCATGGTCTGGGTTCGGCCGGGCAGGTTGCCCGCGAACGTGATGGTCGCGCCAAACTCGCCCAGCGCGCGCGCCCAGCAAAGGACCGCGCCCGAGAAGATCGCCGGACGTAAGAGAGGAAGCGTCACGCGCGCGAACACGCGCCAGCTGCCCGCACCGAGCGCGCGGGCCGCCTCTTCGTAGCGGTGGTCCATCGACCGAAGACCGCCCTCCACCGCGATCACGAGGAAGGGCATCGCGACAAATGTCTCCGCGATCACTGCAGCGGCAGTTGTGAAAGCGATCTGGATGCCGAACGTCTGGTAGAGCGGCGCGCCGATCAAGCCACGACGCCCGAAGGCAAGCAGCAGCGCGACGCCGCCGACGACCGGCGGCAGGACCATGGGCAGCGTGGTGAGCGCGCGCAGGAGGCTGCGCAGCGTTCCATGTGTGCGCGCCAGAACAACGGCAAGCGGAATACCTAGCACGAGTGCAACCACTGTCGCGGTCACCGAGCAAAAGAGCGAGAGGCCGAGCGCGGTCATAGTCTCGGGGGCGACAAGGGCCGGGCCGACCTGACCCCAGGGTGCGCGAATGATCAGGCCGGCGAGGGGCAGGAGAAACAGAAGAAGCCCGGCCGCCGCCATAGCCAGCAGCGGCGATGGGATCCGAGCCCGGCTCACACGGTGTCGAACCCGGCGCCAGACAGGATTGCTTGACCCTGGGACGACAACACGTAGGCGAAGAATTCATCGGCGCCGGCCCTGTTCCACGCCGAGTTGAGTCGTGCGATGGAATAGTCGGCAATCACGTTCTGGGTGTCGGGGATTGCGATCCCGTCGACCTTGCCGCTGGTGACGATGTCGCTGACGTAGACGATGCCCGCGTCGGCTTCGCCAAATGCGACTTTGCTCAGCACGCCGGTGACCTGCGGTTCCAGGCTGGCGGGGTGCACTGTCACGTGCGCGTTGGCCAGCGCCTCCTGCGCGTACTTGCCAGCAGGGACCGATGGGTCGGCGAGTACCACGACGAGGCCGGAGCGCGCCAGGTCGGCGAGGCTGCGGATACGTTTCGGATTGCCCCGCTCGACCGCGATCTCGAGCTTGTTGTGGGCGAAGACTCTGGTGTCGCCCCCTACGAGTCCGCCATTCTGGACCGTTGTCATGTGGGCGGTGTCGGCCGAGGCGAAGACGTCGGCCTGGGCGCCCTGGATCAGCTGCGTGGTGAGGGTCTGCGTTCCGGCGTAGTTGAATGTGGTCGCGAGATAGTACTGGCTCTTGACCCGCACAGCGATCTTGTCGAACGCCGGCTGCAGCGAGGCAGCCGCGAAGACCGTGATGTTGGATGGCGGCCCACCGCAGCTCATCAACGCACACGGCCCGGAGGTACCAACTCCCCCACCACAGCTCGTGAGCACAAGGAAGCCCGCGACGGCGAGTCCGCGCTTAATCACGTGGCAGCTCGACGTGCACATTGGTTGCCTTCACGACGGCGACGGCGGGCATGCCGGGTTTGAGGTCGAGGTCGTCGACCGCCTCTCTTGTCAGCAAGGAAACCAGGCGGTGCGGGCCGGCCTGGATCTCGACCTGGGCCGCGACGCGGTCTTTGATGACGCGCGTGATGATGCCCGGGAATCGATTGCGCGCCGACTGCTTGACCGCCACCGCGCGCCGGTCGCGCTTCGGCTTGGCAAGTGCAGCCAGGGACGCGCCGTCGATCAGGCGCTGCCCGCCTGAGCTGCGCACCGCGATGAGCCGGCCGTCGTCGACCATGCGCCGCACGGTGTCGACGCTGACGCCCAGGGTCTTGGCGGCCTGCCCGAGCCGATAGCTAGGCATTGTCCTGAAAATCCTAGCAGTAGCGAGCTAACCTCACCGCTTGCCTCGAAAATGACCCGCCTCTTGCGGGCCCTCCCTCTCCCGCCGGCTCCCTCCCCCAAGCCGACCGACCATAGCAAGAGCCTGAGCACCTGCTTTACCTGACGCAAGCCAGCCTGTTAACGATCGTCCCTTGGAGAACCCACTGGGCGTCGACCGTCACTTCCCACGGATTCCGTTCGTTTTGCGCAAAACGTCCCATTGGAAAAGCGCGAAAGGAGCTTTTTGCGCCAAGTGCACCTAATCCACACCACGCCGCCAGCGCTTACGAATTCTTCA
>Ga0209158_1002448_pt1 | contig 11409 bp, 10 predicted proteins | sample GraSoiAngelo_140_FD_185897 | JGI IMG/M metagenome (GOLD analysis project Ga0209158, IMG submission 185897) | Grasslands soil microbial communities from the Angelo Coastal Reserve, California, USA - 14_0929_12_30cm (SPAdes) (version 2) | ecosystem: Environmental > Terrestrial > Soil > Grasslands ...
CGTGCCGATCAGTTGCGCGAGGTTCGCGCCGTCTTCCATCACGACGCCTTCAATCTGGTGAAATTCCGGCAGATGCTTCCAGTCGATCGCATCGGGACGGAAGTTGCGGCCGATGATGAACGCCTTCCGCGGTGGATCGGGATGCTCCGCGAGCCACTGCAAGGTGATCGGCGTCGTGTGGGACCGGAGGACGGCCCGCCCCGCCTCCTTGCGGTCCCACCGGTACCGCCATCCCGTGCTCCCGGTCCCCCCGCCGTCCTCGTGCGTCTTCGCGACGCGATCCACAATCCGTTCCTCCGGGAGAGGGACCGTCGAGGGCTTCGCGAGATAGAATGTGTCGAGCTGGTCCCGCGCCGGGTGGTCCTGCGGCTGGAACAAGGCGTCGAAGTTCCAGAAGGCCGCTTGGACGAAGTCCCCGTCAATCTCGGTGAAGCCCATGCTCAGGAAAATCCGACGGATCTTTTCGATGTATGCGCCGAGAACGTGTCTTTTCCCCGGCCGCACGAGTGGGGCGAAGGCCTTCGGATCGTACCGCCGGAAGTCCACGTTCCGCCATTTGCCGGAACGCAACAGATCCGTCGTCGGCTGAGCAACCTCCTCCTTGAGTTCGAGGCCGCCCACGAGGATCTTCTCTCCCGCCGCCGTGAGGGCGATTTCCCTTCGGACCGATTCGCGTTCCTTCACCAGTTCCCGTCGGGACTTCAGGTCGCGCAGCAGCCGGGGATCGATCGCGTCCTCCGGGAGTTCGTCCTTGGCGAGTCGGGCGAGGAGCTCTTCGTCCGGCCCTTTCCCGTCCGCCGCTTCTTTCCCCACCCCTGTGAGAATCACGACGCTCCCTTGGGGACCCTTGGAGACCTCCGCCCAACCCTTCCGGCGAAGCCATCCGAGGGCGACCGCGAGCTCTCCGTCGTCGAACCGACACGCGGCCTTCAGCTTCGGGACCGGGAGGCGACCGCCCGCTTTGATCAACGCCTTCAACGCCTTCCGTTCCGCCAGGGGCCGCCGGGCGACGTCGGGCCGTGCGAGTCGGTACGTGTGCACGACGCGCTCCTTCATCGTGACGAGGCCTTTCGCCTGCAACCACGAGGCGGCGTTCATCACCTCGACGAGCTCGCGAAATTTTCCTGCAGCTCGCAGTTCCTCGGGGGTCGCCTTCTTACGCTTCTCGAGGGTGAGGAGGACCTTCTTCTCGAGATAGCTTAACTCCGCCGCAGAGGCCGGCATCCCGCGGCGCATGGGACCCTTTCGTTATATGTTTTTGTCGCGCGCCGCCGGGGTCCGCTCCCTCCCGGGGGACCGAGGATTCTCAAGGCTGAGAACTACGGCATTCCCTATATATGACAAAACGGAACATCGCACGCTCCAGTGAATCAGTCGACGCCTTCGAACGCCCGAGCGAGAGCCCGGAACGAGGTGCCCTAATGGAGGAACGCTTCCCCACGAACTACTCGGTCCTGTTGGCGGGCCCGCCGGGCGTGGGGAAATTCGAGTACCTGATCGCTCGCATCCGCGAGGACCTGCGGCTCGGCGAGCGCGTCGTGTTCGTGACCCTGGACATGCCGCCGAACGAGATCCGCGCGCGGGCGAAGGCGCTTCGCCTCGACCTGGGAGCGCACGAGGGAAAGTTGTTCGTGTTCGTCGACTGCTACAGCGCGACCTCGTCGGACCGACCCGAAGCGGCCCCGGGCAAGAAGACGTTTCTCGTCTCGAGCTTCAGCAACCTCGAGGGGATCGGCATGGCGATGAGCAAGGCCGCGCAGGAGCTGGGCACGCCGGTCCGGATCTACTTCTACACGATCTCGACCTTGTTCCTGCACAACTCGACGCAGGCGATCGCGAAGTTCTTCCAGATCGTCACCTCGCGGGCGAAGACGAACCTCGGTTTCATCCTGTACGCGGTCCACGAGGGCGTCCACGAACCGATGACGATGAACCTCCTCCGGTCCCTCGTCGATGGCGTCGTCGAGATGCGGTACACGGACACGATGGAGCGGGAGATCCGCGTCCACCACATGCGCGGCTACCAGGTCGACGCAGCCTGGCATCCCTTCCGCCAATTGCCTGAGACCGTGGTGAGCCTATGATGACGGCGCCGGTGCGCGCGCCGACCGCGAGGGCGAAGACGGGGATTCCTGTCCTCGACGACCGCCTCCAGGGCGGCTTCCCACGACCCTCCACGCTGCTCCTGTTCAGCGACAAGCCGACCGAGAAACGAATCTTCGGCGAGAACTTCGCCGTCCAAGGCGTGAAGGCGGGGGAACGCTCCATGTATGTCGATTTCTTCCGGGCGCCCCAGCTCGCCCGTGGGGAAATGAAGCGGTTCGGGTCGGTCGACCCGGCGAAACTCGTCTTGGTCGATGCGACGTCCTCCCAGCTCCTCCTCCCGAGCCCGGAGCGGTACCATATCGACGATATCTCGAGCCTCGAGAACATCCGTGAGGCGATCATCGCCGCGACGCGGGCCGAGAAGCCTACCCGAATCATCGTCGACTCGATGGAGTTCTTGATGGACCGGTTCCCGAAGGAAGACGTGCTGCGCCTGTGGCGCGAGCTCATCGACGCTGCCCGGGCCGCGGGTGCGGTGATCTGTTTCCTCTTCATCAACTGGACCCTCGCGGAAGGGGACCTGGTCGAAATCCGCGGCATGTCCGATTTCGTCGTCGAGTTCCAGTCCTCCCTTCGCGGAGGGATCATCCGAAATTCGATGCGGATCTCCCAGATGGCGCAGGAGGGCATCCGGACGAACTGGATCCCGTACACGTTCAAGGACCTCGTAGGACTCACGGTGTACTTCCCGCGGATCCTCGTCACCGGCCCCTTCAACGCCGGCAAGTCCACGGTCGTGAAGGCGCTTTCGGAAAAGTCGGTCTCGATCGATCGCATGGGCACGACGGTTGCCTTCGACTATGGCAACGTGAACATCACCGGCATCGAGGCGGAGATTTTTGGCACTCCAGGTCAGGAACGCTTCGAGTTCATCTTCAAGATCTTCGCCCGAGAGGTGAGCGGAATCCTGCTCGTCATCGACGCAACCCATCCGGACGAGCTCCCGCGGGCGAAGCAGATGCTCGATCTGGTCGGGCCCAAGATTCCGTTCGTCGTGCTCGCGAACAAGAGCGACCTCGCGGGAGCACTCTCTCCCTCCGACATCTCCCGTCGGATGGACCTTCCGCCCGACACTCCGGTCATGCCCACCGTGGCCACGGAGTCGCGCGGCGTCCGGGATGCCCTTCTGATCCTCGCCGAGATGATCATCGGGGTGCGCTAGATGCCCGCGGACGGCGCCGCTCGGCTGCAGACGGTCCTCGCAGAGCTCCGCCGACTTCCCGGCATCTTCGGGGCGACAATCGCCCGGAGGGACGGCATCCTCATCGCCCACTCGCTCCCCAAGAACATGGACCCGAAGAAAATCGCCGCCATGGCTGCGGCGATCGTCGGGACGTCGGAGATGGCCGCCGTGGAAATGGGTCTGGGTACGTTCAACCAGTCGATCGTTGACACGCACATCGGGAAGCTGATGGCGACTGGCGCCGGGGAGGAGGCGATCCTCGTGACGATGCTGCGCAACGAGGCGAACATGGGCCTCATCCATCTCAGCGTGGACCGGGCCGTCCAGTCAATCGCCGGGATCCTCCTGGCTAAGGAGGTGCCCGCGTGACGGACCTCTGGGGTCGTCTCGAAGAGACGATCGACGAGCTCTCCCATGTGACGGACATCAAGTCCGCCGCGGTCGTCCGTCGGGACGGACTCGTGGTGACGCATACCCTCCCAGAGGGAGTCGACCCGAAGATCGTCGCGGCGATGACCGCCGCGATCGTGGGGACTTCTGAGATGGCGACAATCCAGCTGTCCCAGGGCCGGTTCGTGCGGGCGATTGTCGAGTCGGATCATGGGAAGCTGCTCAGCCTCGGGGCGGGAGAGGAGGCCCTCCTCGTCGCCCTCGTCTACGACGATGCGAACTTGGGGCTCGTCCTCATGGCGATGGAGCGGGCCGCGAAGCAGGTCGAACGAATCATGCAGGAGGCGATCTCCGCATGAAGACCGAGTGGGAGGAACCCGATGCCCGCCACTGAGGACGGCGCGAACCGACTCCTCGACTTCTTCGTGTACGGAATGCTTCGGGCCGCGGAATCGTTGGGCAACGCGCCGCTCTTCATGCGGACCGTGGTCGAGCAAGGGCTCCGGAAGTTCATGCTCGTGAACCTCCCCACGTTCCGTGAGTCTGCTAACGCGACGGAAGCCTGCGATGCCTTCACCAAGGCCGCGGATGCCTCCGGCCTCTTCGACGGGAGTGACAGCGCGTTCCGAGGCGACGCCGACACAGTCCATGCCGAGATCGGCGATCGGTGCCCGTATCGCCGCGTGTGCACGGTCCGCCACGACGAAGGGCTCCCAGTCCACTGCGTCCGCACCTTCGTCCTCGCCGAGATGCTCCGGATCCGACTCGATGCCGACTTCGAATGGAAGTTGAAGCGATTTGGACGGCCGTGTCAGATCAGCTTGACCCGGTCCCACTGGAGGAAGAGCTGAATGGAGACGAAGAAAATTTCGACGTACATCGAGGGACTCGACGAGGTCCTGGGCGGCGGCTTCCCGGTCGGCCACGTCGTGCTCCTCTCGGGTCTCCCGGGGACGATGAAATCCACCCTCAGCTATGCGATCCTCCATCGGAACGCGAAGGAACGTGGCGCGAGATGCCTCTACGTGTCCCTCGAGCAGACCCGGAAGAGCCTCGAGGACCAGATGGCCGCGATGGGCTTCGATGTCGAGGGGGTCCGCGGGGACGTCCACATCCTCGACGTCGGGACGATCCAGAAGGAGATCGGCAAGAGCGCGACCAAACCATGGATGGAGTTCCTCCGGAGGACGCTCACGACGAAGAAAGACATCGACGGAGTGGACCTCATCGTCGTCGATTCTCTGGAGGCCCTCGAAGTCCTCGCCAAGTTTTCCGACCGCCGGACCGAACTGTTCCAGTTTTTCGAATGGCTCCGCGACCTCGGTGCGACGACCCTCGTGCTCGCGGAGGCCGCGAGCGAGGCCCCGTTCCTCGGGCTCGAGGCGCCCCAGCCGCGGCGCGATGAAACGTTCCTCGCGGACGGGATCCTCGAACTCAAGATGCACCAGATCACGGACGTCGAGGTCCAACGCCGCATCCGGGTGTCGAAGATGCGCGGGGCTCACCACCGGACCGGATTCTCCGCGCTCGTCTTCGAGGACGGCCGGTTCCAAGTCACGTCCGTGATCAGCGTGTAGGAGGACCATGCCGACGCTCCTTCCTTGTCCGAATTGTAATTCCTTCAACAAGCCCGACGCCACGTACTGCCACACGTGCGGCCGAAGACTCGGGCCCGAGCAGGGGACCATGCCGGAAGGGACGGATGTCGTCCTCAAGCAGGTGATGGGAGGGGAGGTCTACAGCGCGCTCGTCGGAGGGGAAGGGAGGCGGACGAGGCCTCCTGCTCCACCGCCGCCGTCCGATGAGGACACGGAGGACCCGATCTCATCCCCGGACCCGGAGATCGAGGACAACTCGGACGTGATCGGGGCGGCCCTCGACCGGATCCGGGCCAAGGCGCACGAAGAAGGCCATCGTTTCAAGCCCTACGTCCGCTCCAAGTCCCACAAGGGGTCGGGCCCTCAGGGGCACGAGGAACTCACCGTCCAGATGGACCTAGCGGTCTCGCTCCTCCGAGAGCGACGGTTCGAGGAGGCCATCGAGCCGCTCCTGAAAGCGATCGCGCGCGATGACGAGAACCGACCTCCGTGGATCCTGCTCGGGGAAGCGTATCTCCGGGTCGACCGCCCGTACAAGGCCGCCGTCGCGTACCTTCGGTCCCTCGAACTGAGTCCGAGGGACGAGCAAGCCTGGCTCGGCCTGGGCCGTGTCCTCCGATTCCTCGATGAACTTCCGACCGCCGCGACGGTCCTGGAGCGTGCGACCCGGATCCGTCCGGAACACGCGGACACCTGGGTGGAACGCGGGCTCGTCCTCGCGTCGATGCAGAAATTGCCCGAGGCCCTGCGGAGTTTCGGAAAGGCCCTCGACATCCGGCCGGACCATCGGATCGCCCTCGCGAAGCGGACCGAGGTCGAGGCGATGCTGCGAGAGCAAGGGGCCGTCGAGGCCGATCCGGAACCTGCGGAGACCGACGCGTTCCCGAGGCCGCCGAATGCATCGGACGCCGAGGCGGCCTTCGAAGTGGACATCTTGGAAGAGATCGAAGACTCGATCCAAGAGGAGGCGCGCAAGACGATGCAGGCCGTCCGGGAGGGACCGCGGACCATGCCGCCCGCACCGGTTCCGGAGGCACCGCGACCCCCGCGCGTCCCGACGTTCGTCGAGGGCCTCGATGAGACCCTGGAGGGCGGAATCCCATGGGGCCATCTGGTCCTGATCGAAGGCGCGCCAGGGACGATGAAATCCTCCCTCGCCTTCTCGATCCTGCTCCACAACGCGGCCCGGGAAGGTCTCCACTGCCTGTACGTGAGCCTGGAGGAGCGGGCCTCGAGCCTCCTGAAACAGATGGGCTCCCTAGGGTTGAAGCTCGACGTGCCGAAGGGCTCCCTCGTCGTCCTCGACCCGAGGACCGCGGCCGACATCCTCGGCGAGAAGAAGGATTGGGTCGACGCGCTCGAGGCGGGCATCAAGTCGATCAAGGAGAAGCGGGGCCTCGACCTGATCGTGATCGATTCCCTCGAGGCGCTCGAGGTCCTCGCGAAGTTCAAGGACCGCCGGCGGGAGATGTACCGCCTCTTCGAGTGGCTGCGCGATCTGGCGGTCACGAGCTTCGTCGTCACGGAGCGACCGGACTGGTTGATCGCCGGGCACGTGCTCCAGGGCCGGTGGGACGAGGACTTCCTCGCGGACGGCGTGATCCAGCTCCGGATCCACATGGTCTCCGACCTGGAGGCGCAACGCCGCCTGCGGGTCGTGAAGATGCGCGGGACGAAGCACGAGACCGGGTACCTGGCGATGGTCCTCGACGATGGACGCTTCCGGGTCACGCGCGCGATGAGCACGTGAGAGGCGGTCATGGCGCGCGCCCTCGTGAAGACGCACATCCGCGGCTTCGACCAGGAGGTCCTCCGCGGAGGCATCCCGCAGGGGCACGTCATCTTGATCCGCGGCGCGAGCGGCACGATGAAGTCGTCCCTGGCGTACTACGTCCTGTACCACAACGCCCTCGAGGGGACGCCCGGCCTGTACGTGACGCTCGAACAGCCGGCCGGCGGCCTCCTCGAACACGTGGCGGCCCTCGGCCTCAAAGCGACCGCCGTCTCCGACGCCCTCCCGATCCTCGACCTGAGCCGCGGCCGGGAGCACCTTGAGGAGATGGTGACGAAGGTCGGGGCGATGACGGACGACACGGCACCACGCGGGGAGGCTCTCATCGCGGTGTTGAAGGCCAAGGTCCTCGAGCTGCGCAAGAAACGGAAGTTCCAGCTACTCGCGATCGATTCGTGGGACGCCCTCGAGCTCATGCTGGAGTTCCAGGATCGCCGGGCCGAGACGTTCGGGTTCTTCGAATGGTTGAGGGACCTCGGGGTCACGAGCCTGCTGATCTCGGAGGAGCCCGGGTACGAGGCGCCTGCGACGGCCCTGGAGGAAGAGTTCCTCGCGGACGGGATCGTCCACCTCCGTCTCCAGCCGGTCACGGAGACCTCCTACCAGCGTCGGGTGCAGTGCGTGAAGATGCGGAGCGTGAACCAGGATAGCGACGACCACACCCTCCTCTTCGAGAACGGGCGGTTCGAGGTCGCCCGGGCGATCGGGTGAGGCATGGACGGACGTCTGCGCCCGCTCGCGATCCGCTCCCTCTTCCTGTTCCTCCTGTCCCTCGTCCTCGTCGCGGGTTTCTGGTACCACCGCGAGTTCTACCAGATCGGCTTCACGAACCTCCTCATCATCGGCGGCTTCGTGACCTTCCTGGTCATCTGGGCGGCGCGGCTTGCGATGACGGGGGAATTGCCGCGGGGCCGTCCGAGCGGCGAGCTCGCCTTCACCCTGGAGGAGGGCGACCGACTCCTGAAACGGGTGGCCCGGTCGGTCGTGCGACCGTCCGAGGACCTCGCCGCACCGAGCGTCGGCCACGTCGTCCGGGCGAAGTATGAGACGGGCACCGAGTTCGCGCGTCTCCTCATCGAAGATGCGCGCCGCGCCTTCCTCTCGGACCTGACGGACGAGGACGCACGTCAGGCGGGGTTTCGATCCGCCGCGGATCTCCGCGAGGCGGGGACGTCTCGGTGGAGTTGGCGTCCCGCGGACGTCGTGACGATCCTCCGCGTCCGCGCCCTCGGGGGAGCCCGATGAACCTCTCGAGCGTCGTCGTCCTCGTGGGCGCGGCCGCCGACGGATGGCTCCTCGCCCTCCTAGCGATCCGGGGCCGGCGACCGTGGCTTCAATCGACCTTCGCGGCCTGTGCGCTGTCGTTCCTCGTTGTCGGTGCATGGTCCGCGGCCCGGAACGAGGGCGTCCTGCCCGCGGTCCGTGACGATCTGGTCCTCGGCCTCATGCTTCTCACCCATGCCTTGACCGCCATCCTAGTCCTGGGCCTCATCCACGGAGAAGCCCTTCCGCGACGGCGCGCGGTGACGTTTCTCGTCTTGGTCCCGGTCCCGCTCCTCGCCTACCTGGCGCCCATCGAAGGTTGGACCGTGGCGACCGCGTACGAAGGGACGGTCCTCGGAGGCTTCCTCGTCCTGTGTCTCGGGATCGCTCTCGGGGAGACGATCTTTGCGCGACACGCGAGTCCGATGTTCGCGACGCACGCGTTCTGGTTGAGCGTCGGGGTGATCGCGCTGATCGTCGCGGGACCCATATACACCTACGAACTGGAATTCCTCGGACGGTCGCCCCTCGCGGGCGCGAATCTGGCTGCCCCTCTCGCCCTCGCGTGTTTCGCCCGGGTCGCCCTGCAGACGGATCCGTTCCCGATCGCGCCGCGCCGTCCGAAGGGCAGAACCACGACCGGTGGGATTCGGGAGGCCGATGCGATCGTGTTCGATGAACGACGTCCGAAGTACGCGCTGCGGACCGCGGAGGAGGAAGCCGGGTCGGACCGCCCGACCTTGATCGTGGCCCGCGACCCGCCGAAAGTCACGACCTCCGTTGTGGCTTCCGCTTCCTTCGCTCCCGATCGACATGCCGGCTTGCGGACCGTGACCACCGTGTCCGAATTCCTCGCGTCCGCACCGGGGGGTTTGGTCGTACTCGAAGATCTCGCGGATCTGTCCGTGCTCTCCGGATGGCGGGCCGCCCGCGAGGTCGCGGTGCGTCTGCGCCATGTGGCCCGAGACTCCGGATCGACCGTGATCCTATGCCCCTCCCGCCTCACGGAGTCGGAGCGAAAGACTCTGCGAGGACTGGACCTACCTTGGTGGCCCATGGCGGACGCGGCGACCGAGATCGTCGCCATCCTGGCCCAATCGTTCGGGACCGGGGCGGGTCGCCTTTTCGATTCCTTCTGTCGCGGCCATGGAATCCGCCGCGAGGACGTGACGACGGACCATGTCCAAGCCCTCCAGGACTTCTTGTCGCGGGCCCTGTCGGAACTCTCCGGCGTCGTGGGAGGCCCCGCAGCCCACGGGCTCCAAGTCCAGTTCGAGGCCGCGTCAAGCGTCCTGCGATCGTTCGCCGCCCAAGGGGCCGTGGAGATCGCCCGCGGGAAGTGGCCGTCCCGCCGATCCTCCGAAACGGACGTCGAACTGGTCGTGACCGCCGCGGACTACTGGAAAGGGAAGGAGATGGACGAACTGTTCGCCGCCGCGGACGCCGTGAGCGAGCGAGAGCCCCTGTTCGAGAAAGCCCGTCTGATCTTCGTCGAGCAACTGGGGGACGCGGGCGAAGGCGTGCTCCGCACCCAGCTCGCCAAGATCGGTAAGAAACCGGAAGAGATCGACAGGGCCGACCTCGTCCGGATCGCGGATCGTGCGACCGTGGACCTTGGAAGCCTGGCCGACGTCGTCGACGTTCCCCTGGAGAAGAAACGCATCCAGCAACAGATCGAATCGATCCGCCAGAAGCTGGAGCTGATCGCGGAGGGACAGGAATGAAGCGGATTCCCACGAAGATGGAAGGCCTGGACGATGTCCTCGGAGGCGGCATCCCGGATGGCAGTGTCGTCCTGGTGTCTGGTGCCCCGGGGACGATGAAGACCTCGCTCACGTACCACATCCTCCACGCGAACGCGCTGGACGGGGTGCGGGGCCTGTACGTCTCCCTGGAGCAGAGCCGCGCGAGCCTCGTCGATCACACAGAGGGGCTCGGGTATCGCCTCGAAGATACAGGCGGGAACCTGAGCATCTTGGACCTGGGGATGTTGCGGAAGAAGCTCACCGGCCCGACACAACAGCCCTGGATGGACCTCTTCAAGTTGTATACGCAAGGGATCCGCAAGTCCTTCGACTACCGGCTCCTCGTCCTCGACTCCCTCGACGCGTTGGAAATCCTCGCGAAGTTCCGCGAGCCGCGGCGGGACATGTTCTCCCTCATCCACTGGTTGCGGGACCTCCATTGCACCGCATTTCTCTTAGGCGAACTGCCGACCGATTCCGGTCCGAACGGGTCGGCCCGGACGGCGTATGCGAGGCACAAGGAGGAGTACCTCGCGGATGGGATCCTCCACCTGCGCCTCGCGCGCCAGGGCGAGTTCGGCATGCAGCGCCAGCTTCGCGTCGTGAAGATGAGGGGCACCCGGCACGAGACCGGCTACCATGCGCTCGTCTTCGACAACGGGCTGAAGGTCACGCGGATACTCGCATAGGATGGCTTCGTTGGTCGGAACCGAGTCTCGCGATGACGGTCGGTGTACCGATTGTCTATTGTGAAGACTACCGAACGCGAGGGCGCGCTATCGGTCTCCAGGTCTATCGAATCAATCGGCGGGATGCCTAGCTTCCCAAGGCTGCGACCATCAACTCTTGAGTTGATGCGGACCAAGCCATCGATTGTATTACAAGTGGCCGGACAGCCTTAAGCGTCCTTCGGGTCATCCCCTTGTTCGTGGGGAGGGAGTGCGCCGCCTGTCATCTCGAGTTCCGGGGACGATGGGCGTGGACGATGGTCTGGTGCCCTCGGGATCGGCGCTACCTTTGTCAGCGATGCTATAAGGACGTCTGCAAGCCCGTCCACGGCGAAAAGCCCGCCCTTTCGAAGGCCTCCCGGATGGTAGGGATCGGAGCCCTCGTGGTCTTCGGGTCCGGGCTCTTGCCTTTCGGACTGTCCCTCATCCTCGCTCCGACTGAGCCCGGGGCATCCGGAGACAGCGGGGCGTTCGGCTTTGCCCTCGTCGCGCTCGTCCTCGCCGGCGTCGTGTGGATCGCGTTGAGCCTCGGCCTCCGGAGAATTCTCCATGCGCGGGCCGTCCGAGGTCATCCACCGCTCCCCGCCGAGGCCTTCGCCGAGGC